>Ga0326727_10016098_pt1 | contig 15870 bp, 15 predicted proteins | sample MB2enrmetagenome_FD_207643 | JGI IMG/M metagenome (GOLD analysis project Ga0326727, IMG submission 207643) | Lab enriched peat soil microbial communities from McLean, Ithaca, NY, United States - MB29MY | ecosystem: Environmental > Terrestrial > Soil > Wetlands > Peat | place: USA: New York... | reverse complement strand
TTGTTGGAAGCGCGTATGCAAATCACATCCTATAATCAACATCGTCGGCTCCTTTCCCGGCATTCCTTGGTCAGGACTCAAACCAAGTTTACCGGTTCTGGGGAGCCGACGACTTTATAGAATCACAAAACAGGTGCGCGCTACTCTTGCTCATAGAGCGCGGCTATCGATCGCGAATCGCATTCTTTTACGGCCTCTAACAGTTCATTCCCGCCAAAACGGCGTCCCCCGGGCTGCTGCCAATTCGCGCCATGCTATACTATATTGCAACTTCGTCATTGGCGAGGCTGAGAGGCTTTCCTGGGTTCGACTTCATCAAGATGAGGATTCCCGGAACTCCAGGAGAGTCGAGCTCTCGTTACGGATCCGCGAGTCCAAGTAGCGTGTGCAAGGGGAGAAAAGGAGCTTAATGATGGCTCACGGCGTATTGCTGAAAGAGCGGCGCGAAGAGATTTTGCGAGTGGCGGCGAAGTATGGCGCGCGGAGAGGCCGATGCGGTGAGCGATATCGATTTCCTGGTGGAGATGGAGCCCGGAAGGTCGCTGTTGGACCTTGGCGGTCTGCAAGCGGAACTTGAAACTGTGATGGGATGCCATGTCGATGTGGTAACCGAAAAGGGCTTCAAGACGCGCATTCGCGGGCGGGTGCTCGCTGAGGCGGTCCCCGTATGAGGGACCCTAAGATCATAGGCATGCGCAACGAGCTTGTGCACGGATATTTCGAAATTGATACTGACGTGGTGTGGAATGCCGCAACCCGTGATGTCCCCGCCTTGAAACCCGCCGTTGAGCGGTTGGTGAAAACGCTTGGTCAAAAACAGAAATGACCGACTTCCGGTACGGCCTTTGCGCCTCTTCCGCCGACTGCCGCGGACCTACAAAACAGGTGCGCGCTAGGGGGAGAGTCCAATGCGCCAGCGACATTTTGTAGCCTCTAGCCGTGGTAGATTTTTCTTGACAACCGTAGCGTAGAGTGATACACTAAAGCGGTGCTACGGTGGAGTGCTGTCATGTTCGCGCGCAGGTTTCCCTCCTTCTTTAACCTTAACCCATCCAATCTGGCAGGTCTGCATTGCAGGAGCTTGGAGTCAGCTTCGGAAGGACGACAACGCTCCGCTCACGCAGAAAATGGAAAATCCAAGCCCGCGCCGTTTGCGGCGGCTGATAAGAATGTTCCTGATAATCAAACGTCAGCCCAGCGAGGTGGAGGGTGAGGAAAGCCCCACCCGAGGCGACTATCTTTATGAAAAGACAATCAGCTAATGATTATTGGGGAGAGAACCGATGGAGAAAGCAAAGCATTAAGTTCTTGAAAATAGGGATGCTGGGCTGCTCGGGTCGGCGGGTGCGGATACAAAAAGATGTTAAAAATGAAGGATGAACCGGCTATGTGTTTGAAAACACAGGCGCGGCAGAAAAATGTGCACCCATCAGCACGCATTATTCGACGAAAATTCAGGGACTAAACCACAAACCCAGGCGATGCAGCGCCGACCTTAGAATGGAGAAAGAATTGCGAGGTAATCTCCGAAGAACTATTGAGATCCGATTGGCTCGTGTAGGGAGGTAGCAGCCCAGTGCCAACATTCAGCGAAGTCTTTAAGGTCACCAGCGCCCGCATCGAATCACTTGCGGCTCTGCCGGCGCCCGCGCGGCCGCTTGAAGACATCTTCGCGGCGGCAGAGAGAACTCCCGGCCTCGATGCGGAGGACGCGGCTTCGCTGATCGCCTGGGCGCGCGAGCCCGAGCGGCGCGCAGAAATCCACACGGCGGCGCAGCGGGTTCGCGAGCAGGTAGCCCCGCACACGGTGGAGTATGTCATTCCGGTTTATCTCACCAGCTTTTGCGAAAACGAGTGCCTTTACTGTGGCTATCGTCAAAGCAATGCGCTGGCCGAACGCGTGCGCCTGAGCCTGGAAGAATTCAGCCGTGAGCTCGACCTGATTCTCTCTTGGGGCCACCGGCAGATCGAACTGGTACTCTCGGAAGACCCCGAGTTTGGCCCGGAGGTGCTGGCGCGTTACGTGGAGTTGACGCGCCGCAAGCTCGACCGCCTGGGCGGCGGCGTGGTAGGGCTCTGCTCGCCGGTTTATGAGCGCCAGGACTACGCGCGGCTCGCAGCGGCGGGCCTCGAATGGGTGGTGGAGTGGCAGGAGACCTATCACCAGCCGCACTTCGACCGCTGGCACGTGACCGGCTCGCCCAAGCGGGATTTCGAATATCGCCTGGATTTGTGGGACCGCGTCATTCCGGCGGGTATCAGGAAAATCGCCTTGGGCGCTCTGCTGGGCCTTTACGACTGGCGCTATGATGTGCTGGCCGCGATCGAGCACGGCAACTACCTGCGCCGCGCCTATGGTTTGGAACCGCACGCCATCGGCATTCCGCGCCTCAAGCCCGCGCGCGGCGTGCTGGCATCACAAAAGCCGTCGCGCTTTACGGTTTCGGACGACGACTACCGTTTGATTCTGAGCGTCTATCATCTTGCCTTCCCGCGCTCGCGGCTGTTCTTCAACACGCGCGAAAATTACGAGATGAATATTTCCATGGTGGCGGCGGGCGACCTCTTCACCGTGGACTGCGATACCTTTCCGGGCGGCTACCTTCGGCATGACACGCCCGGGCAGTTCTCGACTCATGGTTTCCCCTCGCGGCGCGAGGTTGCCAGGGTGCTCGCGGCGCGCGGACTCAAAAGTTTATATCTCGAGGCTGAAACGCCGTTACCCGCGAGCGAACCGTCCTCCACGGGGGCGCCGCATGACATCCTGAAATGGCAAGAAGAACATGCGAAGATTCGCATGGCCTTGCAGGACTGGCAGGCCATACTCGCCGGGCTGGTTCTGCACCCCGGTGAAAATCTCACGGACCGGCAAGCGGCGCTCGCGGCGCTGCGCATGACCCTGTACTTTTTCAAGACCTATGCCATCGACCATTGCCGCCGGGAAGAAAACGTGCTTTTCCGCACCTTCACAGCGAGGTCCGACTCGACGGCGAATCTCCAGGCATTTCGCGACGAGCACGAGCGCTTGGGAATCGACTTGGACAAGTTTGAAAGGCAGATGGCTTCCTACCAACTCTCGGGCGATCCCAGCGTGCTGCTTACCGTGGGAGAACGCACGATTCGCGAACTCAACGAGCACCTCGCTAGGGAAGAGGAGTTTGCGGCAAGGCAGTCCGTTGATTGAAATTTCAAAATGAATGTCGCCGGGAGGCGGCGATGCGTATGTCGCGATTCCCCATCCTCACTTTCGCCTTGCTCGGCCTCCTTCTCGCCTTCGCGAATGACGCAACGATCTGGGGGCAGCAGAACCTGGCCCGTGGTCCGCACCGGCATGTTGCGGGCATTCTGACAGAGGTGCTAAATCTGGTCGGGCCGGGGATGTGGCTGGTGGCCGTTGCTCTCGGCCTTTTGCTGACCACGGGGCGTGCCAGGCCGGCATGGACAGGGGGGCGTTGGCTGCCGGCAGGTGCGGTTGTTTACTTCTTTCATATACCGCTCATGCTGTCTACGTATCCTGCGATTTTCGGCCGTTGGAGTCATACCGTGTTTCTGTTTATTGGATCGGTGGGCATAGTTTGTGCACTACGGCTGCTAAGTGGGAGCTTTCATTTCGCCTCTGTTTTTCTCCTTGCCCAGCCTGTGGTGCGGAATGTTACCTGGGGGTACGTGCACCATGCTACGCGTACCGTGACGATGACCCTTTTCGCCCTTGCTGGATGGGCTCTCATCGGCTGGTGGTTTCGGGATGCGGCTGCGAGCCACCGGCCGCCGACGGTCACAGCCCCGCAATTGCCGGGAATGCCAGCGATGACCGGTAGTGGCTTATGAGATCCATTCCAGGATCTTGAGTAGCGCTGCCCTTTAGGGCGGCAGGTGCCGGGCTGAAGCCCGCCGCTACACACCATATTAGGACAGTACCCATCCGGGGGCTAGCTGGACGGGTCCAGACCTTTGTGATACAAGTTAGAAAGAGTGCTGCCGGGCGGAGAGCCGCCATGAGAAATTGAACCATGAGGACTTCCGAGCAGGTCGTAATCGTAGGCGGATGTGGACACGTAGGGCTCCCCCTGGGCCTGGTTTTCGCCTCCCGCGGTATAAAAGTAACCCTCCTGGATATCGACAAAGCCAAAGTTGAAAAAGTGAACCGGGGCGAGATGCCCTTTCTGGAACCGGGCGCTCCGGAGCTGTTGCAACGAGTCGTGGGGAAAGGCCTGGAGGCGACGTTGGACGACGCCTGTCTGGCGCGCGCCGATGCGGCCATCGCGGTGGTGGGCACTCCCGTCGACAGATACTTGAACCCAACTCTCCGCAACCTCTGCCGGAGCGTCGACGATTTGCTCAATCATCTCCCTGAGGATGCGCTGCTGGTGCTGCGCAGTACCGTTTATCCGGGGGTCACCAAGATCGTGTACGACCGGGTGCGGGCTCTGGGACGGAAGGTGCACGTTGCCTTTTGCCCGGAGAGGATCACGGAAGGGAGAGCGATCGAGGAGCTAACGCGCCTGCCCCAGATTATCGCGGCGTTTGAGCCGGAAGCGATGACGCGAGCCCGCAACCTTTTCTCTATACTCTCTCCAGATATTATTGAACTAGAGCCTACGGAGGCGGAACTCGCCAAGCTCTTCACCAACAGTTGGCGATACCTCAATTTTGCCATTTCCAACCAGTTCTACGTCCTCGCCCAAAGCTACGGGCTCGACTTCTATCGTATCTACGATGCGGCAACTCGCGATTATCCGCGCATGGCGAACTTTTCGCGGGCGGGCTTCGCGGCCGGCCCCTGCTTGCTGAAAGACACGTTGCAGCTTGCGGCGTTTACGGGGAACAGCTTTTTTATGGGACACGCCGCGATGCTGGTGAACGAGGGGCTGCCCAATTACCTGGTCGCGCAATTGCGTCCCTCGGGGCTGGACAAGAAGAGCGTGGCGATCCTGGGCATGGCCTTCAAGGGCGATTCCGACGATGTGCGCGATAGCCTTTCCTACAAGCTGCGCAAACTCTTGGAAGTCGAGGCCCGCGAAGTGCTGTGCACCGACCCTTACGTTCAAGACCCTTCGCTGGTTCCCCTGGAGCAGGCCCTGGCGCGCGCCGATATCTTCATCCTGGGCGCTCCCCATTCCGTTTACCAGTCTCTTACCTTTCCTCCGGGCAAGCAGGTCGTGGACGTCTGGAATTTCTGGGCCAAGTCCAAAGGTGTGTCCTTGAAGGCCGAACGCCAACTATAGGATGCAAACCCATACACCGTGCGAAACGCCATCATTTCAATCCAAAACTTGACAAAGTCCTTCTTCCTCGGGAGGTACCTTCGGAGGCTCGTCAAGAATGGGGCCAATCGTAATGCTCAGGCTGACGTCTTGAGAGGCGTCAACCTGGAGGTTTATGAAGGGGAAGTGCTGGGATTACTGGGGCAGAATGGGGCGGGAAAAACCACGTTGGTCGAGATCCTCTCGACCGTCTTGCTTCCCACCAGCGGACGGGCATTTGTGTGTGGTCATGATGTCGTCAAAGAGTCTGCCCAGGTTCGAAGCATCCTCAGCTATTGTGCTGCTCCCACAGAGAATTTCTATCCGCGGTTAAGTGCGCGCCGGAACCTGGAATTCTTTGCGCTCCTCAACGATCTGCACCCGCGAGAAGCCAAGGAAAGAATTGGCAGCGTGTTAGCGCAAGTCGGACTGCGCCACAAAGAGGGCGTTCCCTATCAACATTTCTCGGAGGGTATGAAGCAGGAATTGGCCCTGGCACGAGCCCTGCTGACGAAACCGGCGGTCATGCTCCTCGACGAGCCGACCCGGAGTCTTGACCCCCTGTTGCAGGCCGAAATCCGCAAGCTGCTTCGCCGCTTGCTGGTGGAGCAATTGGGGAAGACCGTGCTGCTGGTCACCCACAGTCTCGCCGAGGCTGAGCAAGTGTGCGACCGGCTGGCGATCCTTCATCGCGGGCAGATCGTGAGCGTGGGGACACCCGAGGAGATCAAGCGCAGCTTGGGCGGAACCGATTTGGCCACCGCCTTTGAGCGAGCGGTTGGAGCGGTCGAATGCCAATAGCATGGAAAGCCTGGGCATTCTTCAAGCGCGATTTTTTCACTGACCTCAGTTACAAATTCTCGTTTGCCTTGCAAGTGGTGGACGTTCTGGTGGGCGTTGGCGCGTACTATTTCTTAGCGCGAGTGATCGGCCCGAGCGCCTTGCATGGTTATGAACCTTTTGCTTTCATCCTGGTAGGAGTAGCGGTCAACGGCTATATGAGCACGCTGCTCGTCTGCTACGCCAACTCCATCCGCGGCAGCCATCCCCTCGGCACTTTGAAAATGGTCCTGGCCACTCCCACCTCTCCCGTGAGCTTCGTCCTGCTTTCTTCCCTTTATCCCATGATTCGGGCGCTGCTCGACGCCCTCCTCTACCTGCTGGGCGGCTGCCTCCTGGGCTTGTCGCTCGCCAAGGTGAACATTCCAGTGGCACTGCTGATCTTCCTGCTATCGGAGTGCGCCTTCAGTAGCATCGGAATCCTCTCGGCAACGTTTACGCTGGTCACCAAGCGCGGCGACCCGCTGCTGTGGTTGTTCGGAGGCCTTTCGTGGTTGCTGGGCGGGGTCTATTATCCGATTGCGATCCTCCCGGGTTTTCTCCGGGATGCTGCGCAGTTGCTGCCGATTACCCATGCGTTGATCGCCATGCGTGCGGCCCTGCTGGAACATGCTTCCGTGGCGGCACTTTCCCCGCAAATAGCCATCCTGGCAGCATTCGGTCTCGTGGGTTTACCCTTGAGCCTGCTGGCATTTCATTTGGGTGTTCGCTGGGCGAAGATTACGGGCACGCTCAGTCACTTCTGAGGAACCATGCTTGAAGACCTTAGCCCGGAGGATCAGCTCTGTCTGCTGCTCGCTCGCGGGCGCTTTTCGCCCGACGTGGCGAAGCGGGCAATCGATCGGCTGGAAGCCGGACTGCGTTTCGATGTGCTTCTCGAACGCGCCAGAACGCACGGTCTGATTCCCCTCCTCTATCACCGCCTCCGCGCGCTCGACTTTCGCGGCGTCCCACAGCCGGCCCGTAGGGAGCTGACGGACACCTTCGGAATTAATGCAATCCGCAACGTACTTCTGACCCAGGAGCTTGTCCGGGTGCTGGCGCAACTCGGTGCGGCCGGAGTGCCCGTGATCCCCCTCAAGGGCATCGCTTTGGCAGAGTCACTTTACGGTGACGCCGCTCTCCGCACTTGCGCTGACCTTGACATCCTCATTCACCCGAAAGACCTCGCGGAGAGCCTGCGTCTCCTTCGGTCATCAGGATATAAGACGCGCTTCGCTGAACCTTCGCTCGTTCCGCTCCTGGCGCGCTATGGCAAAGACTGCCTGCTAATGCGAGAGGACACGCGGTGGGTATACCCGCTTCAAGTTAATTGTGGATTGATGTGCGGAGGCCCGGCAGAGCGCCGTGTGCTGGCCGAGGTCTGGTCCGACGCCGCTCGTCAACCCTTTCACGCAGCGCCGGCTTATGCCCTGAGCCCCGAGTGGGAATTCCTATACCTGGCGGTGCATGCTGCCCGGCACGGCCTGTTCCCTTTCAAGTGGCTCGTTGACCTTGACTGGCTCGTGGTCCGTGGCGCCCTGGATTGGAAAAAGGTGCAAGGGATGGCAAGGCGGCTGGGTTGGGAGAGATCCGTCCAATCTTGCCTTGCGGCTTGCGCAATTTTGTTTGAAACGCCGATTCCCCAGACCCCATTGTGGATAGTCCAAACAACCCCGAAAATCTTTGCTATTGGCCACGACGCTTTCGAACTTCCGCGGGCAACAATGTTCCCCTTGCGGTTGCTACCCACCCTCTCCCAAAAGCTTCAATTTATTGCAGTTCGGGTATTTGTCCCCACGCTGGCGGATTGCGAGTTCTTTCGCCTTCCCTCCGCGCTTTTTTTTCTCTATTATTTCTTGCGGCCCTGGCGCTTGATGGGCACTGTGGCAGGATGGTTGATCCGGCCGGGCGTTGAGAGGCTCCGGCGGCTATTTCGGCGAGGGCCTTCGGGGCAGCAGGCTCCCTCGCGGTCATAAAGTTGATTAAAGCTGAGATTCTATCTGGTCGACATCAAAACTGGAGCGTCGGGCTGCTGCAAGCCGGTAATCTGGACAAGGCTAGAGCCTCTCGAAACGCTCTGGGCAGCAGCGGCTTTGGCCAGCATGTTGGCGGAGGGGATGCCGGTGCGGGCAAAAGACTTTTCGCAGTCTTGCGTGGAGGGCCCACGCATATTGCCTTCCATGTAAGCTAATCCCGGGCAGCGGGTGCACGTGCCCAAGTGCGAGCAGGTGGAGCAGGTGGGCAAGTCGAGCCCACGAATGGAGCGGACTTCGTTCATTTGCGGCGAGTGCTTCCAAATCTCCAGGAACTTCTGCCGGCGCACGTTGCCGGTAGGCAAGGGGAACTGCACGCAGGGGTAAACATCTCCGTAAGGGGAAATGTAGCAGAAGGTATGGCTGGCGCTGCACGGCAGGCCATTCCGGGCGTCGTCGTCCACGGCGGGAGGGGGAGCGCAGAATTCGTCCACGTCGCCGATGAGCTCCGGGGTGCGAAAGATCTGGCGCAGGTCCATCTCGCTGATTCCGAGGCTGAGGATCGAGCGGTCACCGTCCAACATGGGGGTGACGGTGGGGTCGATCGTGTAGACGGCTCCCAATTCTTTGGCCAGCGCCACCACTCCCGGGTAGTCTTGCAGGTTCTGCCGCATGAGCACATTGGCGATAGTGATTTGCATCCCGCGCTCACGGAGCAAACGGATTCCGGCCAGGGAGCGCTTCAGCGAGCCCGGCAGCTTGGTGATGGCATCATGGACCTCCGGGCGGTGTGAGTAGATGCTGACTTGCACCGACTGCACTCCCAGCGCACAGAGGCGGTCCGCCTCTTTCTCGCGGATCATGAACGCGTCGGTTTTGACCTTGACGCAGAAGAGCAGGGAACGGGCGTATTCCAGGATGCGGAAGAAGTCCATGCGCATCAGCACTTCGCCGCCGCTGAAACAGAGGAAGAACACGCCGGCCTCGGCCAGTTGGTCGAGCACGTCCATGACTTCCGCGGTGGTCATCTCGCCGTGATCGACGTGGTCCAGGTAGCAGTGGATGCAGCGCTCGTTGCAGCGATACGTCACATCGAGCTGGACGCTCAGGGGCACACCGGCCTTGAGCGCCCGTTCGTTCATCTCCTGCATCAGCGTGCTCATGCGCGCCCTTTCTGATTGCCGACTGTCGATTGCCGATTGACGATTGCCGATTGACGATTGTCCATTTTCGATTGGCCTTTCGTCCCGCGATAGCGCTTTGGATTCAAGTCCGCTCCCCCTGGGAAATCGAAAATCTCAAATCTGAAATCACCAATCACCAATCATCAATCACCAATTGAAAATGGTCAATCGGCAATCGGCAATTCGGAAAGCCGCAGGATTCCGTGCTCCGCGAGCTCCCGGACAAAGCTTTCCGCATCCTTGAGGGCCTCTGTCGGGTCCACCTCAAATTCATGGCAAACCTTCTGTGTCACGATATCTTCGAGCGAGGTCGCGCCGTCCGCCGCCTGCCAGATGATCGTGCCCACCTCGTTCAGGTTAAACAGAGTCGAATCGCGGGCGGACATGATCATCATTTCGCCGTTCAGCTCGCGCGCGGCAATTTCACGGCTTCGGGCAATGTAGAGCGGGCTCATAGAATTGTCGATTTCCGATTGTCGATTGCCGATTGTCGATTATCCACTTTCGATTGGCCTTTCGCCTCGCGATAGCGCTGTTGATTCAAGTCCACTCGCCCTGGGAAATCGAAAATCTCAAATTTGAAATCACCGATTACAAATCACCAATCGACAATCGTCAATCGGCAATTCTCTTCAATTGTCAATCATCAATCCCGATTAGCTCCCACACGCTTGCATCCTTGGTGAACACCAGCCGGCGCACCGGAACGCGCTTCACAAAATCGCAAACGGTCTGGAAAACCATCCCCACCAGTTCCTCGTCCCGCGCAAAGAAAAGCACGTGCCGGAGCAGCTCCCGCACGGCCTGGCCCTCGCTCAGCGGTTCGATCCGGTTTTCCGCGCCTTGCTTCAGAAGGAAAAGTCCTGCCAGTGGCGCTCGCACATTCTGGCCGATGCGCGCCAGCTCCCCCGCGAAGGGAGTGCCGAAAGCCTTGAAGGCCGGGACACGGGGTACGGGACACGGGACACGGGGCATGGGATATGGGACACGGGACACGGGACACGGGGCATGGGCTTCGGAATCTGCAATTTGCGATTCCCCTCTTTCTCCCTTGTCCCCAGATGCCTTCCCCATAATACCTGCAACGTCTCCCGTCTCCCGTGTCCCGTGTCGCGTATCCCGTGTCCCGTCTCCCGTGTCCCGGACGTAAGATATCTCATCCGTCAGCAGCGTGACGTCTGGCGGGGCCAGACGCGCGAGGGTGGTTTTTCCCGCGCCGGAGACCCCCGCAAACACAAATGCCCGGCCGTTGCGCACGGCGCTTGCCGCATGCACCAGGAAGCCGCCTTCGCGGGCCAGGATGAGCGAGTGCAGGATGCGCAGCACTCCATCGATCGCATAAGGATTCGCGGTCTGGCGCACCCAGCCCCGTTGACCTTGCGGATCCCATTCCGCGCGGAAGTCGCCCCGCTCCATCACCCAGCGTCCCTGCTCCAAACGCACGCTCAGATCTTGGTCGTACTCGTCGAGGTCATGGGCTGGGGACTGGGGGCTGGACGTCCGGAGGCCGAATCCCGAATCCCGACTCCCGAGTCCCGTGTCCCGTGCCCCGTGTCCCGTGTCCCGAACCCCGAGTCCCGGCTCTTTCACCAGCTCGATGTCCAACTCCACTAAGGCTTGCGGCGTGCCCGCAGTTACAAACTCACCGTAGCGGTCTTCGAGCATGTGAGCGAAATCAGCACTGTCCGTGCGGACGAGGATGGGTATGCCGCCAATGTCAAGGGTAAGCGCGTGGATGGAAGTCAATGTGGGTGCCAGCATCTGCAAAGCAGGATCTAGGATCTAGGATTCAGGATTTAGGGAGCGCGACCGACGGCCCTCTCTCTAGGAGAGGGCTGTGGATATCTGATTATTGCGCACCCTCTGCCCTGAAAGAGGCAAGAAAAAATCTCGTTGCCTTTCCCAAGTCCTAACCCTGAATCCTTCTTCCTAAATCCTGAATCCTAAATCCTTATTCCTAACTCAATCCTGTGTCCCGAACCCCGTCTCCCGAGTCCCGGGTTCTAGAGTCCCAACAAGATCCTTACCCGATCTTCAACCTGCTGCATGGTGCTCTCCGATACCCGGCCGCGCAGGCGTTTCACCCTTCGTTTTGAGACCGAGCGTCCGTTTTCACACTGGATGAAGCTTTCCGCCACAAGGCCGCCCTCGGGAGGTTTTATCGGCACGTGCCAGCGTACCTTTCTGTCTGTCCGGGTGAGGGGGATCACCACCACCAAGTCCGCCGGGCCCTCGTTGAAAATATCCGCGGACAGAACGAGGGCAGGTCTGCTTCCCGCCTGTTCGTGTCCTATTGTAGGGTCGAGGTTGAGATCCCAAACCTCTCCCCGCGATGGCGCAGGTATGGTCATTCCTTGTCCAGCCCATCCGCCAAGGTTTGCTCCCAGAGCTCCCTTTCCCGGAGTTCTTCCTTCCATGCTCGGGGGTCACATCTTAGTGCTTCATAATCGGCGTTGGCCGCGCGCAGGAATTTCTCCCGCCGATAGCGTTCGAGTGCCCTGTCCAGAACCGACTGCATGGACTCCTGCTCTTCCTCTGCCATCTGGCGTAGCAGATCGTGAGCGCGAGGGCTGATTCGTACGTTGGGAGTGCGGTTCGCGACCTTCATGAGTCACAGTATAGCGTAAAGGCAAGTTTCTTGTCTACGTTTTTGTATACCAGAATGAACACTGGTCGGGAGCCAAGCTAGGAGTCAGGAGGAAGTGCAAATCGCAAATCATAAATCGCAAATCCCGAGTCCCGAATCCCGAATTTAATCCTGTGTCCAGTTCCACGCCTTCCGGAGCCGTAATACCAGCCCAGTGCAGAATTCCGACCGGCAGAGAATCCAGGAGGCAAGGCGGCTGGCGACTGACTGATGCGGGGTGAGCCGCCGAGAACCGCGCTCGATGGCGGTAACCCGGCCCAACAACTCGTGGCTGGAAATTGGAGCGTCGTTGTGGCCCACCCTGTCGCCGCGGGTCACGAATTCGATTGGGGCCACGGGATATGGGACACGGGACACGGGGCCGGGGAAATTGTCGATTGCCGATTGCCGATTGTCGATTTGCGATTGGTGATTGGCGATTGGTGATTGCCCCTGGCTCCTAAATCCTAAATCCTGAATCCTAGATCCTAGATCCTGAATCCTAATCTCCACCACCCGATGCGCCACCAGCCTCTCCTCGCGTCTAAACACGACGATATCACCCGGCTGCACCTCCGCGGCGTCATCACTGCGGACGGACAGCAGATCACCCGGCCAGACGGCGGGCAGCATGCTGGCGCCGACGACTCGCAGGCGCAGTCTCCCGAAGGAGCGAACCACCTCCTCCGCCAACTCACACCCCAATTTGGCCTCTTGGGTCATGATACTTTTCTATTCGTGTGGCACTGGGCTTGCGTGGTCTGAACCTTGCCACAGGTCAGCGCGCTGGTTTCAAAGACCTGCTCGTGGCGCACCGCAGGTTTCTGGTAGGGCTTGCGGGCCGTCGGCTTGGCCGTCAGGGGAGTGGTGTGCCGATCAGTGTCTTCTGGCTGCTTCATGATGAAAACCTCAAATTCTCAGATACGCTCCCCGACGCCGGAAAGAGCTTGGGGCGGTCGTGCCATTCCAAGTTAGTTGCCCGCTACTTAATCCGCCAGGGCGGGGCAACACCCTGGGGATCCCTATTTCCAAGCCGAAACGCACACCCTGGAAACCGGGAACTGCACTAATTCAGCCCCGCCTGCGACAGTTGAGTCGCACAGCCACCTTGAAAGGTTACGGTCGCTGATTGCGATTGGGCCGCCGCCGTGGTGCCCAGCGCTCCGCGGGTGACCGTCAAGGAGTACACGCTGCCCAGCGCAGAGCCCGCCGTGGTCTCCATGAGCTCCGAGCCCACTAGGATGTAGCCATTCGCAACGGCGTTCGTCCCCGAGGCCACCAAAACGGGAAAGAAGACATTGTTCGTCCCAGCCGACTGGGCAGTCGCCGTGGTGCCCAACTGTCCGCGGCTGACCGTCAACGCGTACACGCTGCCGACTGCTGTAGGGGTAGCCGTGACCTGCATCAGCTCCGTGCCATTAACCAGGATGTAGCCATTCGTAACGACGAACACTTCCGAATTCACCAAAACGGGAAAGGCTACCGTCGCTCCAGCCGACTGGGCCGCTGCCGTGGTGGTCAGCGCTCCGCGGGTGACCGTCAACGAGGTCACGCTGCCGATGGTTGCGGTGGCGGTGGTCTGCATGAGCTCCGAGCCCACCAGGATGTAGCCATTCGCAACGTAGCTCGAGGTGTTAGCAACCAAAACGGGAAAGGAGACATTCCCCGTCCCAGCAGCATGGGTAGCCGCCACGGTGCCCAACTGTCCGCGGCTGACCGTCAACGCGTACACGCTGCCGGCTGCTGCCGGGGTAGCCGTGATCTGCATGAGCTCCGTGCCAATATAGATGTAGCCATTCAAAACGGCGTTGACCTCCGAAGCCACCAAAACGGGGAAGGCTACCGTCGCTCCAGCCGACTGGGCTGCTGCCGTGGTGGTCAGCGCTCCGCGGGTGACCGTCAACGAGGTCACGCTGCCGATGGTAGCGGTGGCGGTGGTCTGCATGAGCTCCGAGCCCACCAGGATGTAGCCATTCGCAACGTAGCTCGAGGTGTTAGCAACCAAAACGGGAAAGGAGACATTCCCCGTCCCAGCCGACTGGGCAGCCGCCGTGGTGCCCAACTGTCCGCGGCTGACCGTCAACTCGTACACGCTGCCGGCTGCTGCCGGGGTAGCCGTGATCTGCATGAGCTCCGTGCCAATATAGATGTAGCCATTCAAAACGGCATTGACATCCGAAGCCACCAAAACGGGAAAGTTTACCGTCGCTCCAGCCGCGTGCGTAGCGGCCGTGGTGGTCAACCCTCCGCGGACGACCGTCAAGGAGTACACGCTGCCGATTGCCACCGGGGTCGCCGTGGTCTGCATGAGCTCCGAATCAACATAGATGTAGCCATTCAGCGCGTAGCTCGCGTTCGAGGCCACCAAAACCGGGAAGGAGACATTCCCCGTCCCAGCCGCATGGGTAGCCGCCGTGGTGCCCAACTGTCCGCGGCTGACCGTCAACGCGTACACGCTGCCGGCTGCTGCCGGGGTAGCCGTGATCTGCATCAGCTCCGTGCCAATATAGATGTAGCCATTCAAAACGGCATTGACATCCGAAGCCACCAAAACGGGAAAGTTTACCGTCGCTCCAGCCGACTGGGCCGCTGCCGTGGTGGTCAGCGCTCCGCGGGTGACCGTCAACGAGGTCACGCTGCCGATGGTAGCAGTGGCCGTGGTCTGCATGAGCTCCGAGCCCACCAGGATGTAGCCATTCGCAACGTAGCTCGAGGTGTTCGCAACCAAAACGGGAAAGGAGACATTCCCCGTCCCAGCCGCATGGGTAGCCGCCACGGTGCCCAACTGTCCGCGGCTGACCGTCAACGCGTACACGCTGCCGGCTGCTGCCGGGGTAGCCGTGATCTGCATAAGCTCCGTGCCAATATAGATGTAGCCATTCAAAACGGCGTTGACATCGGAAGCCACCAAAACGGGAAAGGCTACTGTCGCTCCACTCGACTGGGCCGCCGCCGTGGTGGTAAATGCTCCGCGGGTGACCGTCAATGAGGTCACGGTCGCGGTGCCGACTGTAGTGCTCGCCGTCATCTCCATGAGCTCCGAGCCCACCAGGATGTAGCCATCCAAGACGTAGTTCGTTGCCGAAGCAACCAAAAACTCAATGGTTGCCGTCGCTGCACTCGCGTGGGTAGCTGCCGTGGTGCCATACTGTCCGCGGTTGACCAGCAACCCGTTCGCGGTGCCGTAGGTCGCGCTGGACGTGACCTGAATGAGCTCCGTGCCAACCGCGATGTAGCCATTCGTAACGATGCTCGCTGCCGAAGCAACCAGAACGGGGAAGTTTACTGTCGCTCCAGCCGACTGGGCCGCTGCCGTGGTGGTAAACCGTGCGCGGGTGACCGTCAACGAGAACACGCTGCCGACTGTAGCCTCAGCCGTGGTCTGCATGAGCTCCGAGCCCACCAGGATGTAGCCATGAAAGACGTAGCTCGTTGCCGAAGCAACCAAAAACTCAAAGGTTACCGTCGCTCCACTCGTGTGGGTAGCTGCCGTGGTGCCGAACGCCCCGCGGGTGATCGTCAACGTGGTCCCGGCGATATTCGTGACCTCCATGAGCTCCGTGCCAATCTCGATGTAGCCATTGACGACGGCGTTCGCTGCCGAAGTAACCGTAACGGTAGTTTGGGTGGTGGTGGTGATGGCTCCCGTGGTGGTGGTTGTTTGGGCGCCGGTGGTGGTGGTGCCGATGGCGCCACTGAGGGTGGTGGAAGTGCTGGAAGCCGCGATGGCCGCACTGAGGGTAGTTGTCTGGGCGCCGGTGGTGGTGGTACCGATGGCGCCACTGAGGGTGGTGGAAGCGCTGGAGGCGGCGATGGGCCCACTGAGGTTGGTGGTGGTGCCGGTGCCAGTGGTGGCGATGCTGATGGCCCCACTTAGGGTGGTGGAAGCGCTGGAGGCGGCGATGGGCCCACTGAGGTTGGTGGTGGTGCCGGTGCCAGTGGTGGCGGAGCTGATTGCCCCACTGAGGGTGGTGGAAGCGCTGGAGGCGGCGATGGGCCCACTGAGGTTGGTGGTGGTGGCG
>Ga0326727_10016095_pt1 | contig 15872 bp, 15 predicted proteins | sample MB2enrmetagenome_FD_207643 | JGI IMG/M metagenome (GOLD analysis project Ga0326727, IMG submission 207643) | Lab enriched peat soil microbial communities from McLean, Ithaca, NY, United States - MB29MY | ecosystem: Environmental > Terrestrial > Soil > Wetlands > Peat | place: USA: New York... | reverse complement strand
TTCGGAACGAAAGATTGAGATGTGATCCAGCGGCGCGGATAGCTCGTTGTCAATCGGATCGCTGACAATGCACTTCGAGGCGGCTAGATAATCCGCCATTTTGATGGCGATCGCACCGAACAATCCCCGCGTGTAGATGCCAATCAACGGCTTCTTTGCCCAGCGAATATATTGGGGGTGGCGGCACGGGAGTCTGGTGATGAGGTCTGGATAGAACTTGCGGGCAAAGGGTGTCGGCACCACTCCTCCGGCGACGCGGCTGCCAAACTCGCGCTTGAGTGCCCGTAAAATGCCGGCGCGCTGCTCGTTGATGGCCTCATCTCCGGGTGCTTCTTGCGGTTCCCAAAGCCGGGTTTGATACAGGATGGTATTGTCCACCGGTTGCTCCGGCCGATGTTCCAGGAACTTCCAGTGGGGCGTAGCCAGGTAGCGATAAATCTCCAGAAGCCTGGTCTTCGAGGCTCTTGGAAACGTGCCGGCAATGGCGGACAACGCCGCAATCATGCTGCGCCGCGAGTGGCACGCGCAAGTCAGCCCGAAGGGGATGATCTTATTTTGGAGCGCGGCGGAATGACGCGGATTCATGTTTCGCTTGGCATACACGTCGCACCACTCCAGCAGCGAAACATCCCAGAACGTGCTGTGGTCGCTCAATTCGATTGCGATCTTCAGCCCCTCGGCATCCAGCGCCATGCAATTCGAATGTTTGATCCAATCCACGCGCCTCAGTTTCACTGCCGTGCGCGGCTGTTTATACAGTCCCGCAAGGGTTTGACCAAGCAGAAAAAGGTCAATGTTCTCGCCGATGAAACATTCGATCAAATGGCTTTCCCGTTCTGCGCTTTTCCCGGGCGATTCGGCTCTCTGTTGCCGTTGTCAGCGTTACTGCCGCGGCGCAAAGTAGCCCTTCTTGGCTCGCACCTGGTATTGCCGGTCGTAGCAGTAAAGATAGATGGGACGAAACCCGCCGTCGTACTTGAAATCCGCCGGAGTATAGATCAGCGAATACTGGCTGCGCAGCTCTTCTTCGATGCTGTGAAAACTGTTCGTCATCTCCTCCACCGATGGCGGGAAGAACACCTGCCCGCCGGTTTCCTCGGCCATCTGAGTCAGCGTCTGGTCGCCCTTCCCGCGGCTGGGTGTCCAGTTGGTGCTGATGGCGAAGATGATGGTCTCTGCCCGCTGGCACATCTTGATGGCCTCATCCTGGTAGACACGGCTCACGTTGTCGTTGCCGTCGGAGATCAGCACCATCGCCTTGCGCACCGGCTCCGGGCCGCGCTCGGTTAGCAGTTTATCGCGGCAGGCTGTATAGACGGCGTCGTACAGCGCCGTGCCACCGGCCGGAAATATTCGGTTCACGCCGGCCTCCAGGCCGTCCAGGTTGTTGGTCCAATCCTGGTCAATCCTGGTGGTCTCAGCAAAGTCCATCACGAAGGCCCGGTCACTGCGGGCCTTGAGTATCTCCAGCAGAAACTCGTTGGCCGACTCCTGCTCGAACTTAAAGCGTGAGTGAATCGAGGTGCTGGAGTCGATGACGATGCCCACGCGCAACGGCAGATTAATCTGCTGATGGAAGCTGATCACCCTGGACGGCGCCTTGCGGTCGTCCAGCAGCGCAAAGTCGCTCTGCCTTAAGTTGGAAATAAAGCGCCCGTGCCTGTCGGTCACGGTGAAGATGAGATTGACCTCATTGACTCCCAGCCGGATGATGGTGGGCGCATTTTCTTGTTCAGTTTGTCCAGTTTGCGCGGCGGGTTGCGCTGCCGCAGGCTGTTGTGCAGCCGGAACAGGCGCGAGCTGTGCCGCCGGAACGGGTGCCGGTAGGCTGGCTTGTGAGGTTGCTGGTGGGGCCGCGAGTAAGGCGACTGCCGCAAATGCCGCGGCATACACAAATCCTGATAGCTTTCTGGTCATAGCTCTTCCATTTTATCAAGAGCGGCCCGTCTTTGCCCCAGGCCTGCGCCCTGTCTCCTATAGGCGCAGAGCCTGTCCGTAGATCATCTCCAGCTCGCGCATGTGGGAACGCGCCAGCATCAGCTCGCACTGGAGTTCGAAGCTTGGCCCTCCCGTGCCTCCGCTGAACTGGTGAAAGGCTGCCGTGCAGGCCGTCTCGCGGTACTGCCGCCAGCTTTGCTCCACGCGGTCAAACTCCTCCAAAAGATGCACCGGCGTGAGGCTGATTCCTGCACTTCCCGGCGTATCGGCCTCCGGCTGGCCGGGCATACGCGGAGGCGGTGCGAGCAGTTCGCGGATGATCCCTTCGATGCTCTTCAGGTTCTGCTCTGTGATGGCCGCCTGTTTTCCGTAGCAGATGTTGAAGTCAACCGTGGTTTGGGCATCCGGGCAGTCTCCGGCCTTTTCGTGGGCCATCTCCGCGTCGAAAATCTGCCTGGCCTGGGCCTGCAAGCTATGCCGCTTTGCCCTGTATTCCATATCCTTCTGTTGCAACGCCTTCTGCTCGGGCGTGAGGATCTTTTCCGGCCTTGCCGGGCTTTGCTGGCTGAAGCAGAGCGGCAGAAAGAAAAAGCCGCCGCTCAGAGTCGCTGCAAATAAACGTTTATATCCCACAGCCATAAAAATCTCCTTTAAGAATGCCGATTCGCTCAGATTGTACCGCACGATGGCAGCATTGCGAGAGCAAGGCTGAGAACTTCAAATATTCCCCGAGGAGCTTGCCTTCTCTTCCAGCCGGCTTAAAAACTCCTCCAGCTCGGCGGGCAGCGGCGCCTCAAGTTCGAGCAGCTTCCCCGTCCGGGGGTGCGGAAACTCGAGGCGCGCCGCATGCAGAAAGTTTCGCCCCAGCCGCAGCTTCTCCGGCTCCGCATTCCTGCGCGCCGCTTTCGAGGTCGCGGCCTGCGAGGCTGCCTGGTCGGTCAACTGCCCCGCTCCGCCATAGAGCGTGTCGCCCACCACCGGGTGGCCAATCGACGCCATATGCACCCGGATCTGATGCGTCCGGCCCGTCTCGATGCGCACCCGTACCAGCGTGAACTTGCCGAAGCGATTCACGAGCCGCCGCACCACTTCGTAGTGCGAAACGGCCGTGCGCGCGTCGCCCAGCGGCTTTGCCGTCATGCGCGTGCGCCGCACCGGGTCCCGGCCCACGCTGGCGTTGATGGTACCCTTGGCCCGCTCCACCGCTCCCTGGACTAGCGCTATATAGGTCTTCTTAATTTGCCGGCTCGCGAACAGTTCCGCCAATGCCGCATGAGTGCGGTCGTTCTTGGCCACCACGATTAGTCCGCTGGTGTCTTTGTCCAGCCGATGCACGATGCCCGGCCGCAAATCGCCGCCACTCGTCGAAAGCGCCTTGAATCTGTAAAGCAGCGCGTTGACCAGAGTCCCACGATTGCGTGCCTCTTCATTCTGCCCCGAACCCGCGTGGACCATCATCCCGGCCGGCTTGTTCACCACCGCCAAATCGGCGTCCTCGTAAATCACATCCAGAGAAATGTCTTCGGCCATGGCCCGGAGCGGCGCCGGTCGCGGCTCGCCGGTAACGTCAATCCGTTCGCCCCCGCGCAGCTTCATCGAAGCCTTCTCGCCGCGCTTGCCGTTCACCAGCACGTCGCCTTGCTCCATCAGCAGTTGCACACGCGAGCGGCTCACGCCCTCCAGCGCGGCGGCCACGAATTGGTCCAGCCGCTGCCCCTTGGCCTCCGCCGGCACTTCAATGGTGAGCAATTCAGCCATATGCGGCCTCATCCTTCGCTGGAGACCCATTGCGTTCCAACAGCACCAGCCCTCCAACCACAACCAGCACCACCGCCGCCATCTGCGGCCCATCTAGAGAGCCGCCCAGAAGCGCGCCCCGTCCCTCACTGTCGCGCCAGAACTCGGTCGAAAAAACCACCACGCCGGCCCCCAGCAACAACAGGCCGGCCACATCGCCCGTCTGCCGCCGATACGGCAGCCAGACCAGCAAAAAAATCGAAAGCGTAAGAAACGCAAGAGCCGCGTAAGCCTGCACCGGATGCAGCGCAACATCCAGCGGAGCCCCGCTCCACAACATGGCCAGCGGGTGCGTGTACGTGACAGCCCAACGCGAGGCAATTCCCGGCCCGGCTTCAATCCCATAGCCCGAGCCAGCTAGCAGAGAGCCCAGTTGCTCGAAGGCCAGCCCCAAAGCCACCGGAGCGGCCAGCGCATCGGCCGTGCTCCACAACGGCAGCCGCTGCCAGCGTCCATACAATACAGCGGCTGCCACCGCGACCAGTCCACCAAAACAGGCCAGCAGCGGATGATGAATCATGGCCAGCCCCAGAAGCCACATCGGGTGCTGGCGCAATTCATTCCAGTTGAGCGCCACTAGCAGCAGCCGCGAGCCCGCCAGGGCCGCAAACAGCGCCACCACGCACAGATTCCACACTTTCCGGCCGTCGAGCCCCGCGATGCGCGCCGTGCGCTGCGCCATCCACAGCGCCAGCAACACGCCCACCGCCGCCACCGCGCCATAGGCCGGAATCAAAATCGAACCGATATGGAAGAGGACTGGATACACCAGTGTCAGAATACGGCATTAAAACCGGAGATGCGGCATTGCCGAATGTGGCAGGAAGGTAGAATCCGGCCCACGGGGCCGTGGGTTATGCGCTGGTGAACCCTTCCTAGGAAGGTGGAGCTCTCCGCGGTTCATTAGGCATTCCGGACTGGCGGACACGGCACACAGAACCGATTGTCGAGTTAAGCCCCTGTTCACGAATGTTGGTTCAACCAGCGTTGATCGCCCACCTGCTTTGCAGGCCGGTTTCTAGTGTGAATAGTAGGAGCATGCGCAAAAAATTACAAGTCTTGCGCATCATAGCCGCGATGTGATAAGTTTTCTCCCCTCCGCTTTTGGGAATCGAGAAACCAAAATATACGCGCAAAGGCCTTCTTTCTCCCCTGGGAGAGAAGAAGGCCCTTGTGAATTCTCGAGATAAGAACTTATTTGCCTGCCGAACCGAGCGGCGCGCCGTTCCCCGAGCATGGATCCCAGCCGCTCACCGCCGACCAGCCCTCGTAATAGCCGCAGGTGCCGTACGAGATGTCGCGAAAAGCAGTAGCTGTCTTGGCATTGGTGTAGATCAGGTTTTCCTCCGCAAGCGTGGAGGCGCTGAAGTGGCCGGCGTGATTCACAATCCCCGCCCACAGCGGCGAGGACACGCTGGTGCCTCCAATAATGTTCCAGGCGTACAAACTTCCGCTATAGGTGTTGTCGTAGCTGTTGTAAACCCACACGCCGGTTCGCGGATTGCCCACCGCGGACACATCCGGAATGCCCCGATGCGCGCCCACCAGCGTGGAGATGCTGCCCTGGAACGAGGGCCGGGGCTCATACGCGCTGTAGCCGCCGCCCGTATCCTCCCACGTGACTTCCCCCTGAAAATTCAAATTGGACGGATTGCGCGAGATCGTCGTGCCGCCCACAGCCACTACGTTCACAGATGCCGCAGGATAAATCGTGCCCTCGCTGTCGCCGCTGGAGGCGAAGAATACCACGTTGGCGCCGGTAAACGTCGCGTCGGATTTGGTTTCGGTGGAATATTCCCCTCCGCCCCAGCTCATCGACACCTCGCCCCCTCCCGCTGCCTGAACCAGCGCAATGGCCTTGGTCACCGCGGCCAGCAGGTCAGTGAAGCTGTTCGAATTGGCCTCCACCAGGTAGAGATGGGCCGAAGGCGCCATGGAATGAGCCATCTCGATGTCCAGAGCCGATTCCGTCGCCCAGCAATCCCAGCCTCCATAGTAGGCGCAATTCGGATCGGGCTTCGGCTTGGTCGCGGTTTGATAAGCTACCGTGAAGTTCGCCGTAGTGGGCGCGGGAAGGCCGAATTGTCTGGAATAGGCCGTCAAATCCGCCAACGCCGTGGGGTAATCGTAGGCATCGACAATGGCAATCGCCTTCGTGCCGCCCGTGGCGACCGCGGTGAGAGTCTCCGGATTGCACCCCGAGGTCACCGTAGTCACCGTCACCAGGCCATACAGGCAAGCCAGTGAGGCTGGCGTCTCCGCAACATATCCGCTTATCGGCTGGGTTCCTGCCCAGGTTATCTCGAACTCTCCGAATCCTACCGTGCCTTCTGGGCGTCCCGGGGGAATGAGCATCTTGTAGAGGGTGCGGGCTCGCAGGCCAATATCTTCCGGACGTTGAATGCCGGACAGCGGAACAACGATACGGCCGCTGCCGGATAGACTTGTTCCCACTGATATATGTTCATTCGCCGCAACGGCCGCAACTTGCGCAAAAGCCGCGGTTGAAGCCAGCAACGCCAGAAGGCTGATTCCAAGCATAGTACGCTTCATAACTTTCTCCTTCTCAATAGCCCGCACCGGGGGCAAATCCATGGATTAAAGAGCTGGCCCGCGCCTGTAACGGCGCGGGCCAGCCGCGAGTTGGAATGGCTGTGAAGATGGATAAAGAATCCAGGGCCGGCAGAATCCTCTGCCTCGGGCCGCGAAATCGACACAGACCAGACCTGGAGCGAATCTTCACTCTGGGTCAATGTGTTCATCGGTCTGTCGTTGATTAAACTTTACTAATAATCGAGTGCCGCTTCTGAACCTAAGTAATACAGTGAGATATACAAATGACCAGCAAAACGCCGCCTACGATCCCGTTGTCCGCTCTTCCTCCAGCACCTCGTCCAGCATCCCGCGCAGGCTCGCGGCGCGCGCATGCGCTGGCCTCGCATCGCCTCCACCGGTCTGCTCTGCCCGCGACAGCTCATCGGCAAGATTCAGTGCCGCCAGCACGGCTACGCGTAGCGAATCCGCCGTGCGCCCCTGTGCGGCCACGGCACGCATCCGCGCATCCACCAGCTCGGCCAGGCGGCGTATGTGCTCCGCATCCTCGCCGGAGAGGTGATATATCTGGTCGTAAATTTCGACTGTGACGCAGCCGGCCGGTTTGCCGGAGTGCTCTTGAGCCACGCCTGGCCTCACAATTCCAGCGCGTCCAATTGCGCCAGCAGACGCTCCACGCGTTGCCGCACATGGCCGCGCTCCGTGCGCAGCAACTGAATTTCCGCCTGCAACCGTTCCACCAGCGGCGCATGCTTGCTGATCACGGCTTCCGCCGCGTTGGCGCGCTCCTCAGCCGCGGCGCGTGCCTGACGCTCCTGCTTCACCAGGTTCACGGTGCGCAGAATGCGCTCCTCCAACGCGGAAAACTCGTCCACGCTCAACGTCACGGCGTTTGTTTCCGCAACTGGCTCAGCGGCCGGCTCTGCAACCTCTTCCGCCCTCCGCTCTTCCTGCTGCGCTTCGGGCCGCGCTTCTTCCGCAACCTCCGAATTCCATAAAGACTCCGACATCGATAACCTCCACGCGAATGCAGCTTACCCGAGCGAGTATAGCGCGGATCAAGCTGCTTTTCCGCCTAACTTCGCAGCCGCGCCCCAACTTTGCCAACAGCCTCCACCACCCGCGCCTGAAACTCCTGCAACTCCTCCTCGCGCAGCGTGCGGTCCGCCGCCTGAAAGGTCACGCCCAACAGCAAGGCGTATTCGCCCTTGCCCAGTTTGGTGTCGCGAAACACCTCGCGCGCCCGCCACTCCACCAGCTCCGGAATCCGCAACCCGGCCACCGCCTGGTCAATCTTCTCCCACGTGATGCTCTCGTCCTGAACCAGCGAAAAATCCCGCCGAACCGGCTGGAAGCGCGAGATTTCCTTCGCCATCGGCTCCCGCAAAGGCAGCTTGTACAGCCGGTCAAGATACATCTCGCCCACCAGCACCGGCTCCTTCAGCTTGCGCTCGGCGGCCACGCGCGGATGCAACTGCCCAAACCAGCCCGCCGTTACGCCGTCCACAACCACTCGCGCCGCGCGATACGGATGCAGCCACTCCGGCGTCAGCCCGGCCTCCGCTTCAAAGCGGTCAAAGCTAACCGCCCGCGTCTCAAACCGCTCCAGCACCTGCTCCACGACGCCCTTCACATCATAAAACTCAATCGCCCGCGTGGCGTGCAGCGCCCCCTGCTCAGGCAGGCTGCCCACCGCGCCGAAAGCCAGCGCAGGCCGCTCCTCGACCTTCTCCGTGCTGCCGCTGAAGACCGTGCCTACCTCAAACAACCGCACGTCGCTCACGTCGCGGTTGAGGTTGCCGGCAACCATCGCCAGCATACCCGGCACGAGCGACGGCCTCAGCACCCCCGCCTCTTCGCTCAGCGGATTGCCCAGCGGAACCGATAGCCCCGGCTGCCGCTCCGTCTGCGCGGCCTCGGCCGGCGAGCAGAAGGTGCTTCCAATCGCCTCATGGAATCCCGCCGCGAGCATCGTCCGCCGAATCGATGACTCAGCTTCCGCCCACGGCAGCGCACGCACTCCTTCGCCAAACGCCGGCAGCGTATTGGCAAAGCGGTTGTACCCGTAAACCCGCGCCACCTCTTCAATCAGGTCGATCTCCCGCTCCAGATCCAGCCGCCAACTGGGCAACGTCACCAGCCACGCCGCGTCGTCAGCGGCTGCCCCACCGCAGGTGGCTAGCCCACACCCCAGCGCCTTCAGCACCTCCTCCACCGTCGTCGCGGTAATCCCCTCTTCATCCTCCGTCGCGCCCAGAATCCGGCCCACCTCGCTCAGCGCCAACTCCACCGGCTTGCGCTTGGCCGTCCGCGCCTCCATGGCCGGCACGCGCACATCCACCAGCTCGCCCTCCAGCCAGCCGCCATTCGCCAGCAAAATCCTGCTCACCAGCGCCGACGCCACCGGCCCCGCATTGAAGTCCGCTCCGCGCTCAAATCTGTGGCTGGCGTCCGTATGCATCCCGTGCCGCCGCGCCGTCCGCCGCACCGCCATCGGCTCAAACCACGCCGCCTCCACCAGCACATTCTTCGTCTCCGCCGTTATCATCGTCTCCCAGCCGCCCATCACCCCGGCCAGCCCCACCGCTTTCTTGTGGTCGGCTACCACCAGATCCTCGGCGTCCAGCACGCGCTCCACTCCATCCAGTGTCTTCAGCCGCTCGCCTTTCTTCGCGCGCCGCACCACGATGCCGCCCTCCAGCTTATCCAGGTCGAAGACGTGCGTCGGCTGTCCCATTGCAATCCACGCAAAATTCGTCGCATCCACGGCGTTGGAGATGCATTTCTGCTCCAGCAGCCGAAAATATGTGCTCACCTCCGCGCCCGCGAACCAATCCCGCGACTCGCCCATCGTCACGTCCCGCAGCACTCGCGCTGTGAACCGCCCGCACGCATCCTCCGCCTCAATGCGCACCGGATATGGAGCCGCCGCCTTCTTCGCCTTCGGCAAAGCAACATCCAGTTCCGCCAGTTTCAACCCATAAATCGCTGCCGCCTCCCGCGCCACGCCGTAGTGATTCATCGCATCCACGCGGTTGGTGGTGATGTCCATCTCGTAGAGCGATCCGTTGCCCTCGCCGAGGTCGTAGATTCCCTCGACAGCAATTCCGCGCAGCGTCAAATCTTCGGCCAGCCGCGCATCGTCCACCGGCAATCCCGGTAAGTAACTACGAAGCAATTTCGTCAGTATCTTCATCGATTAAGGTTCTCTTTTCGCAGGTTGGCGCGCTTCGCGCGATGGCAGGTTGGCGGGTTCGCCCGCTTCCGATGGTTCCTGGTCCGGCTCCAGCACTCCAAGGAGGCCATTGATCAGCTTGGCCACGCGCGTACCCAGGTCCAGCATCTCTTCGCTGATCGAGCCTTCAAAGAAGCCCAGGCTTGCGGCCAATTCAGTCTGAGTTTGCAATTCATTGATGGCCGCGCGTGCTGCTCCGAGCCCCTTTCGCATTTCTGCATCGTTCAGTCGTCCATGTGCTTCGGCAATATGACTCGCCACGCTCACAGCGGATCGGCGCAATTGCATCCGCAACCCAAACGTCTCTGATTTTGGGAACTCCTCCGTCCGCGCGTAAATCATGCGCGCCAGATCCATGGACTTCTGCCATGCAATCAAATCGCGATAATGCCGTGTTCTACTCATGTAGCCAACCTGCCAACTTGCCATCGCGCGCAGCGCGCCAACTTGCTAAACAAATTGCCCCAAGAACCGCATATCCCCCGCAAACAGCGACCCAATCTCGCTGATCCCGTACTTCATCATCGCTATGCGCTCAACTCCCATGCCGAAGGCAAACCCTGAAATCTTCTTCGGGTCATACGCAGGCTGCTTCTCCGCCGCAAACGCAAACACCACCGGATCCACCATGCCACAGCCCAGCAGCTCAATCCATCCCGACTGCTTGCACTTCCTGCATCCCTTCCCTCCGCAAAATATGCAACTGATCTGCACGTCCGCGCTCGGCTCCGTGAACGGAAAGAACGACGGAAAAAATCGCGTCTTCACCGCCTGCCCAAACAGCGCCTTCATGGCGTGGTCCAACGTCCCCTTCAAATCGCTGAAGGTAATATTGGTGTCCACGCACAACCCCTCCACCTGGTGAAAAATCGGCGAGTGCGTCGCGTCCGCCGCGTCGTTGCGGTGCACCTTGCCGGGAATCACAATCCGTACCGGCGGCGGCTGCTGCTCCATCGTCCGCATCTGGACTGGAGATGTATGCGTGCGCATCAGCAGCCGGTCCCGCTGCTGCCGGCGCTCCTGCCCCGCCACGACCAAAGTATCTTGCGTGTCCCGCGCCGGATGGTCCGGCGGAAAATTCATGCACTCAAAGTTGTAGAAGTCGGTCTCCACCTCCGGCCCCACGCCCACCGAGTAGCCCAGCGCCGCGAACACCCCCACAATCTCGTTCATGGTGCGCGTAATCGGATGCTCGGCGCCCGTCAGCCGCCGCGTCCCTGGCAGCGTAATGTCGATAGCCTCGGCCTTCAGCGCCGCATCTGTCGGCCCCGCTCCCAATGCCGCGTCCAGCAACCCCTCCACCACGCTTTTGAGCGCGTTGAAGCGCACGCCCAGCGCCTTTTTGGCCTCCGCCGGAGCGGCCTTCAGCCACCGGCCAGATACTTCATTCAGCCGCCCCTGCTTGCGCCCCAGCCACTCCAGACGAAAGGCCTCCACTGCCGCCTCGCCATCCAGCGCCGCCGCAGCCGCGCGCGCCTGCCGCTCCAATTGAGTAAAGGCCCGGTCGAGCGCAGCCTCATCAAATGCCGTCAAATTCGGAATCTCTTCATTCATAGGCTTATTCAGCAGGATAAACCACTGCGCAGCGTGTTCATTAACAGATGCTGTTAACCCGCTAACAGAAACGGCCCCGCAACGCGGAGCCGTTTCGCTAACTCGCTCATGTGCGCGTAGCGCATGCTGTCTTTCTCTTACTTGCTTTCCTTCTCCGCCGCCAGAGCTACCTTGGCCTGCTCCACCAGCTCGGTGAAGCCCTTGGGGTCCTTCACGGCGATCTCCGCCAGAATCTTGCGGTCCAGCTCCACGCCAGCTTTCTTCAGCCCGTTGATGAGTTGCGAATAGCTGAAGTGATTCAGCTTGGCCGCCGCCGCGATGCGCACGATCCACAGCGAGCGGAACTGGCGCTTCTTCTGCTTGCGGCCGGTGTAGGCAAACTTCAGGCCGCGCTCTACGGCCTCCTGGGCCGCCTGGTAAAGCTTGGATTTGGTAAGGAAATAACCGCTGGCTCGGTTGAGAATCTTCTTGCGGCGGTCACTCCGCTTGGTGCTGCGTTTTACGCGGGGCATATCGGTTTCTCCATTTTGCGTTCGGTTATGCGGCTGGAGGCAGGAGGCCCAAGCCCTTTGCGGGCAGGCTGTAAACCTCTTCACTCGCTCTTGCATGCCTGATTTCTCGATTGATTGGACTCAAAATCTGTCCATTCATCGGGGGCCACTGCAACGCGTTCACGGGGGCCCTGAAGCGTCCTCTCCGTCAAGAGAAGGACGCAGCAATCAAGCGTAAGGAATCATGCGCGCGACCTTCTTATAGTCGCCATCGGAAACCAGCAGGGTCCGGCCCAGCTTGCGTTTCACCTTCGGCGACTTCGAAGTAAGGATGTGCCGCGTCTTCGTCTGGCCCCGCTTGATTTTGCCGGTGCCGGTCTTGCTGAAGCGCTTGGCCGCGCCCGTATGGGTCTTCAACTTGGGCATCTTTTTCTCGTTTCGGAAGGGTGGATTCACCCATAACTATCGCAAGCGCAGGGATTTCCCTGCTCTCTTGCGACTTTAATCAGTATACCGCAATCCGGAGCTGAAGGGATTTACTCACTGCGTAGCAGCTTACTTCGCCTTAGGCTTGGGTGCGGTTGGGGCGACTTGTGGAGCCGCGGCAGGCTTGGGCTTGGGCGCTTCCTGCTTCCTGGCCGCCGCCAAAATTGCGTGCAGAATGGTGCCTTCCATGCGCGGCATGAACTCCACAACGGCTGCGTCGCCCACGTCCTGAATCAGCCGGTTGATGATGTTGTAGCCCAAATCGCGGTGGGCCATCTGCCGTCCCCGGAAGCGCAGGCTGGCCTTGACCTTATCGCCATCGGCGAGAAAATTCAGCACCTTGTTCTTCTTGGTCTGGTAGTCGTGCTCGTCCACGGTCACGGAGAACTTGACCTCCTTGACCGTAATCACCTTCTGTTTCTTCTTGGCGGCCCTTTCGCTCTTTTCCTTCTCGTAGAGGAAGCGGCCATAGTCCTGGATGCGGCAGACCGGCGGTACCGCATTGGCCGAAACCTCCACCAGGTCGAGACCTCGTTCACGGGCGAGTTTGAGCGCCTCAAAGGGCGCCAGAATCCCCAGTTGCTCGCCGTTTTCGTCGATTACGCGGATTTCGCGCGCGCGTATCTTTTCGTTGATGCGTATAAAGGACTTTGCCGAACGTTTGTCGAGTGCGATGGTGCTCCTCCAAAAGTCGTTCCGGCCCGCCTCCGGAATCTGCCGGAATTGTCGGTGGCACAGGAACGCAAACTGAGTATAGCATTGGCTTGGCTAGTCTGAACAAAGGGTTTACAGGTTCTTTAGAGCGGTCCTGCTATATCTACTTCGCCAGCACATCCGCGATCGGTGAGCCGGACCGGGGAACTGCCGCGTGGTAATCCTCGCCCAGCAGAGCGGCTAGCGTGGCAGCGACCTGACTTTCGGTGACCGGATCGGCCTTATTACGCTCGCCCAAGGCGGGGGTATCCGGTCCCAGAAAGGCCATCCACGTCTCTTTCGACTCGGGAATCTTCTCCCCGTGGTCGGTCCATTGTGCACCTGCGCCGCGCCCATGGTCGGGCAGTACGATCAGCGTGGTCTTGCCGCGATATTCGGGCATCGACTGAACAAGCTCCCAAAGCTGCCGTACGTAGCTGTCGCCCTGATGCACCGCGTTTAGGTACTCGGGGTAGGAACCAAAATGCGCCCAGTCGTCGGTCTCGCCCATCCCGATAAAAAGTACCCGCGGCTTTTTTGCCTTGAGATACTCAACCGCAGTGTGGAAGGAAAGCGGATCGAAGGGCTCATCGGGCCAGATGCGCACCGTCTCCGCCTTCAAGGCATTCAGCAGCTTCAGCTCCGGAGTGAGCGGAATCGCCATCAGTGGGTTGTAACCCGCATTGACCACAAAGCCGCAGCGCTCACGGTTGAAGATGCCGTTAAAGACATCCCAGGCGCCGAAGGCTGCCACCTTGCCCGCAAAGGCCGGCTTGGCATTGAGCCACTCGAAGACCGTAACGTTGGGGTTGGGCACATTGTCGTTCGAATGGATGCGCGGGTCGGCAAAGCCGGTCAAAGTCTCGTTGTAACCGGGATAGGAGAAGTTCAGCCCGTTGGTCACCTGCGAGTTTGACCCCAGATCGCGGTTGCCGAAGATCTGGCCCTCGGTGGACATCACGCTCCACAGAAAAGGCATCAGCGCCTGCCGCCGCTCCGATACGTTCTCACGCCCATAAAGCCGCTGGTCATTAGCGGCCCGCTCTTTAGGATCGCCCAGTGCCTCCGGCCCCAGCGTCTTGAGCAACACCGGGTCCGCTCCGCGAAAGACCTCCTGCCAGCGCAGCCCGTCCAGCATCACCACAATCACGTTTTCCGTCTTGTTTGTGGCGGGCGTTTGTGTTGTCGCGGGCAATGTGAAGAGTTGAGCGATCCCAGCCAGCAATACAGCGAATAGTAGCTTTCGCAGGATCACCCACTTCTTCATGGCGTCAGCTTCGCACAACCACATTGCTAACGGATGAACGCCAAGTAAAGCTTTATATATCTTCCACGCCTTCCAGCGACCCCTCGGCGTTCAATCCCGTTACCCGCGCCCGCACCAGCCGGTTGGCTTCCAGACAGCTCTCCAGCTCCATGGGCAAAAAGTTTTCCGTCAGCGCCGCACTCCGGCCACGCGCCTTCAACTCCTCTGGCGTGTGCAGCGTGATGGCCTCCAGCTGCTGCCCCACAAAGCACCTGCGGTGCGTTTCACTCTTTTCTGCCGCCAGCGCGCGCAAAGCGACCATCCGCACTGCAACCGCCTCAGCCGGAACCGGCCGCTCGGCGTGCAGCATCCAACCGATTGTTCCCGGACGCGGCGAAAAGGGAAACAAATGCAGGTATCCAAAAGGCAGCGCCCGCACCAGCTCGACGGTCTCCTCGAACTCGGCGTCGGTTTCGCCCGGAAAGCCCACCATCACATCCGCGCCCAGGGTCAGCTCCGGCCCGCAGGCGCGCCTCAACGCTTCCACCTTATCCACGTAATGCCATGGCCGATATCGCCGGTGCATCCGCCTCAGCACCGCGTCCGAGCCCGACTGCAAGGGCAGATGTGCATGACGCGCCAGCCGCGTACCGCCGAACTCCGCCATCAGCCCGATCAGCTCCGCATCCCAATCCATCGGCTCAATCGAGCTGAGCCGCAAGCGGTTGAGCGCCGTCTTCTCGAAGATCTCCCGCGCCAGCCACGCCAGCGTCTGCTTCTCTGCGCCTTCAAAGTCTCTGCCCCATCGACCCAAATTGATTCCCGAGAGCACCAGTTCATTGCCGCCGGCAGCCACAAATCCCTCCACCTGGCGCAGAACGCTTGCAGCGGGCAGGCTCTTGGATGGGCCGCGCGTCTGCGGGATAACGCAGAAGGAACAGCGGTTTCCGCAGCCCTCCTGGATTTTCAGATTAGGCCGGGTCTGCGCGCCGGGCACGATTTGCGCCTCTTCAATAAACGAGTGGGCAAACCTGTCATCCGCCCAGACCACCTGCGGTGGGGCCAACGGCTCGTTTATCGCTCGCTCGATGTTTGTTGCTGCCCGGACTTGTATCAGTCCGTAGCCTTCGCGTGGCTCCGCGCACCCCAACAGCCCCAAAATAATCTCCGGCGCCAGCGCCTTGTGGCTGTTGCCCACCACGGCGGCCACGCCCTTCATGGCTGCCAACTCCTCTGGCGCGCGCTGCGCATAGCAGCCGGTCACCACGATCCGCGCGGCCGGGTTCAGCCGGTGCGTCCGGCGAATGAAGGCTCGCGCCGCCCGGTCGGCCTCCGCCGTCACGCTGCACGTGTTCACCACCACCACATCAGCCGCCGTGGGAGTGTCCTCGCGCAGCCCTGCTACGCGCAACCGGCCGCTCACCGCCTCACCGTCCGCGCGCGCCGCTCTGCAACCGAAATGCTCAACGGAATAGCTCAGCATATCCCCAGTGTAGTGGCTTGCGGGCGTGGCGCCTAGCGGCAGGCTTATGATAGCGGGGAAGGAAGATTGGAGAGTAATGCATCGATTTGCGAAATTGATTTGCACTCTGGCGCACCCAAACCTGACCGCGGCAATTGCGCAACTGTTGCTACTGGGAATGGTTGCAGGGATGCTGGCCGCCGCACAGATCCAGCCGCGGGTACTTGTTTACACCCGTAATTACACCAGCAACGGCAAGGGGTATGTGCACGACAACATTGCGGACAGCGTGGCAGCAATCAGGAAAATGGGCGCGGAAAAAGGGTTTGCGGTAGATGTCTCGGACGATCCGGCAACGTTCACTGAGTCCAATCTGAAGCAGTACGCCGCCCTGATCTTTTCAAACAGCAACAATGA
>Ga0326727_10016094_pt1 | contig 15874 bp, 12 predicted proteins | sample MB2enrmetagenome_FD_207643 | JGI IMG/M metagenome (GOLD analysis project Ga0326727, IMG submission 207643) | Lab enriched peat soil microbial communities from McLean, Ithaca, NY, United States - MB29MY | ecosystem: Environmental > Terrestrial > Soil > Wetlands > Peat | place: USA: New York... | reverse complement strand
GGCTCCGACCAGGACGGTCACCCTCCGGAAGCGGCGGCGGCTGCGCAGCAGCTCGTGGACGACCGGGCGCAGGGGGGCCAGGCCGATGCCCCCGGCGACCACCAGGATGTCGCTGCCCATCGCCGACTCGACTCCCCAGTCGGTGCCGAAGGGGCCCCTCACCCCGATCACGGTGCCGGCCTCGGAGGCGCAGAGCTGCTGGCTCACGGCGCCCACCCCGCGCACCGTGTGGCGGAGGCGGTGTCCCGCGTCGATGGCGCTCACCGAGATCGGGACCTCGCCGACGCCGAACGCGTAGAGCATGTTGAACTGGCCGGGGAGCGGGGTGGTGATCGCCTGGGCCACCGGCTCGAGGGTGAGCGTGACGGTGTCGGCGGTCTCGCGGGCGCGCCCGACCACCCGGTAGGGCACCGGGGCCATGGCGTCCGCGGCGTGGGTCTCAGTGGGTAGCGCCAGCGCCATAGACATCGAGCATTCTCAGGCGGACGGACTGGAGGCGTCCCAGGATGACCTTGGCGAAGCGCTGGGTCAGCACGTAGCCGAGGTGGTTGTCGGTCTCGCACTTGTCGCGCAGGCAGGCGCCGTCGAAGCCCACGGCGGCCACGTCCTCGCGCGCCTCGGCGTCGAACTGCCAGCGGTAGGGTTCGAAGAGCCAGGACCAGCCCAGCACGTCCCCGTCGCTCAGGGTGTCGATGATCACGTTGCCCCGCTCGGGCACGAAGAAGCTGAGCGCGACGGTGCCGCTGCGCAGCAGGTAGAAGGTGTTGGCCGGCTCGCCCTCGGTCAGGATCCGCTCCTCGGGGGCGAAGTGGACGTTGCGGCCACAGCCGGCGACGAACTCGAGGGTGGCCTTGTCCAGCCCCTGGAAGAGGCTCTCCTCGGCGATGAGGTCGGCGATCGTCTTCATGGCGTTGCTCCGGTCTGGAGGCGGGTCAGCCCGTCGGTGGCGCGGATCGCCGCCGCCTCTTCGGTGATGTCGATCCCCACCGGGCACCAGGCGACGCAGCGCCCGCACCCGACGCACCCCGAGGTCCCGAACTGGGCATGCCAGGTGGACAGCTTGTGGGTCATCCACTGGCGGTACCGCGACTTGGTCGTGTACCGCATGGAGCCGCCGTGGAGCTGGGAGTGGTCGACGCTGAAGCACGACGCCCAGGTCCGGTGCTGCTCGCTCTGGTCCGGGTCGAGGCCGCCGGCCTCGCGGAAGTCGACGCAGAAGCAGGTGGGACACACCAGGGTGCAGTTGGCGCAGGAGAGGCAGCGGGCGGCGACCGTGTCCCAGCGCGGGTGCTCGAGGTTGCGGATCAGCACGTCCTCGATGCGGTCCGCGGGGAGGGTCTTGCTGATGCCTGCCGCCGCCGCCGACCAGACCGCGGCCGCGGCCTCCCGGTCGGCGGGCAGGGCGTCGTGGGCCGAGACCTTGGTGAGCGCCGCGGCTCCGCGGTCCGAGCCGATCTCGACCAGGAAGCGGGGCCGGCGGCCGTCGAGCAGCTCGGTCAGGGCCAGGTCGTAATGGGCGGTGACCCGGGGGCCGGTCCCCATCGAGGTGCAGAAGCAGGTGGCCGCCGGCGTCGAGCAGTTGACGGCGATGAACAGGGCGCTCTCGCGCCGGGTGCGGTAGTCGTGGTCGGGGTAGGTCGTGTGGATGAGGACGCGGTCCTGGATCGCGATCGCCGCCAGCTCGCAGGCGCGCACACCGAGGAACGCGTACCGCGGCGGGTCGGCCGGGGGGGTGACCTCCGCGCCGTCCTCGGTCGGCTGTGCCCGCCAGGTGACCGAGACGGGGGGAAAGAGGAACCGCTTCCAGGAGTCGGGGCCGACCACGTAGCCGAACAGGGCGTCGTCCTGGCGGCGCCGCAGCCGGTAGCGGCCGGGCTTCTGCTCGTCCCCCCAACCGGCCGGCAGCTCGGTGACCTGGGTGATCTCGTCGTAGACGACGGCACCATCCCGGACCATGGGGCCGATGACCTTGCGGCCGTCGGCGATGAGGCTGTCGATGAGCGCCTGAAGTCCAGCGCGGTCGATGACGACCGGATGATGGTCGGTGGGTGCCGGGGGGCGCGCCATCGCGGCAAGTGAACGCGGCCGTGGCCCCTGATGCCAAGGGCCGTTGGACCGCTAATGGGCCGGGACGGGGCACCCTCGGGCGCCGGCCCGGGCATCACGCCGCGGCGATCGCCCTCTCCAGCACCTCCATGAGGTGGAGCACCCGCACGCCCGGAGCGTGAAGCCGTGCCCCGGCGCGCAACTGGACCAGGCAGGAGACGTTCTCGGTAACCAGGACCCCGGCGCCGGTTGCCGCCACGTGCTCGAACTTGCGGGCCAGGATCGCCCGGCTGTGCTCGGGCTGGCCGGTGGCGTAGGCGCCCGGACCGCCGCAGCACATCGCCGCCTCCTCGAGCGGGGTGATCCGGAGCTCGGGGATGCGCGACAGCAGGGCGCGCGCCACCCCGCGCTCGGGCCCGTCGACGGGGAGCGAGCAGGGCTCGTCGATGGTCACGTGCCACGGGAGCGGTCCCAAGGGCGCCCTCCATCCCTGCCGCCACAGCCGCACGCTGGCCAGGTCGGTGGCGCCCGCGACCCGCCGGGCGGCGTCGCCGAGTGCGGCGTCGCCGCCGAGGATGCGGTCGTACTGGCGGACGTGGCCGGTGCAGCTGGCGACGTCGCCGACCAGGCCGTCCATCTTCAGACCGGCGAGCGCGGCGACGGTCCGCTCCGCCATCACCCGCACCGCGGGCCCGTCGCCGAGGCTCTGGGCGGGGAGGCCGAAGCAGCCCAGGAGGGGGACCTCCAGCTCATACCCGTTGGCGAGCAGCACCCGCATCGCCGCCTCGGTGGCCCCGGGAGCGACCAGGTCCTGGTAGCAGCAGATCAGGAAGCCGAGCCGCCCGCGCACCGGGGGCGTCACCGCGGGGAGCCCGCGCACGCGCTGGTCGGCGCGGCGGCGGGGCAGGGGCCCGACCCGCTCCGCCATCTGTCCCGCCGTCCCCATCCGGCGGGTGACCCCGAGCCGGCGGGCGGTCCAGTGGAGCCCGGTGACCTGGACGGCGCGGGAGAGGCGGTGGAGGGTGCGGGTGCCGCCCGACCGGGGGAGGACGGAGCGGAGCAGCCAGCGCTGCCCCCGCGGGTATCCCTCCTGCTCGTGCAACTCCTGGCGGGCCCGGCCGACGATCCGGGCGGTCGGCACCCGGGGCGGGCAGGCGGCCATGCAGTTGTCGCAGCCGAGGCAGGTCGAGAGCGGGCCGTCAGCGATGTCGCGCAGCTCGAGGCGCCCCTCCATCGCGTCCCGGATCAGCGCCACCCGCCCGCGGGCCGTCTCCCACTCCACCGGGTTGACCTGGTAGGTGGGGCAGACCGCCTGGCAGAGCGAGCACTTGTTGCACCGGCTGACGTCCTCGTAGACATCGGCGAGGAAGCGCGGAGACGCCATCGTCATCTCGGGCCGGATTGTAGGCGCGCACACAGGCCGGTCGGCCCTCTCGGAGCTCATACCGATGCCCCTGGTAGGGCTGCGGCGGGGGCGCACCGTAGTCCTGACGGCTGGAGTGAAGCTCCGCACCGCCAGGAGGTGTGGACATGAGCGGCAACAGCATGGGAATGGTGGTCACGGCCTTCGTGGCCGGATCACCGAGCCAGCGCGACGAGGGGCCGGGGGCCGGGGGACACGCAAGCCGGGACGAGAAGGAGCAGACCGTCCGTGATGTCATGTCGTCACCGGTCATCCACGTCCCCCCCAACACGCCGGTCAAGGCGGTCGCCGAGCTGCTGCTCTCCGAGAGGGTGAGCGCGGTCCCGGTGGTCGATGCCCACGGGCATCTCCTGGGGATGGTCTCCGAGGAGGACATCCTGGTCAGGCTGATCGACCTGACCGCAGGGGCCCACCCCTGGCTCACCGGCGGCCATCTCTCCCACGAGTTCCACCGGCGCCGGGAGGCGCTGACGGCCGAGGGCCTGATGAGCACGCCGGTCACCTGCGTGCACCCCGACACCACGCTGCGCCAGGCCGCCAAGACCATGTACCTGCGCCACCTCAAGCGGCTCGCCGTCGTGGATGGCAGCTCGCTGGTCGGCATCGTCAGCCGCTCCGATCTGCTCCGCGTCTACCTCAAGCCCGACGAGCACCTCCGGCACCACGCCGAGAACCTGCTGCGCGGGGCCCTCGCCATGGGCGCCGCGGCGGTGACCGTCGCCGTCTCCGAGGGCGTGGTCACCCTGGACGGCGAGGTGGCCACCCACAGCGAGGGCGACCTGCTGGTGCGGCTGCTGCGCCGGCTGGAGGGCGTGATCGCGGTCGACTCGCGGCTCCGGTGGCGCCTCGACGACCACGCGAGCCTCGAGGGCAAGCGGGCCGGCCACAGCTGAGCCTCCGCGGCCGGGGCACCTGCCGGGGCCCGCCCCCGGACCGTACACTTGTGCGTCGATGATCGGTCCGTACCACCTCGAGGCCCTGGACGCGGCCGATCGGGCTCGGCTCGAGCCGTGGGTGAGCAACCTGGACTCCCCCGTATTCACCCTGAATGGTCTGGCCCAGGTGACCGCGGCGGCGCTCTTCGCGCGCTACAGCCGGAGCCCGAAGAGCCTGCGCCGGCTCCTCCTCGACGAGTTCCTGGAGGGGGATGCGGCGGTCGGCGGGCTGGCCGCTCTGGGCCGGGACGACGCGGGCAGGGCGCGGGCGACGCGCCTCTTCGGCCGGGTCATCGCCGAGTACGGGGACGATTCGGTCGCCCAGCTGGGCGGGCTGCACCTGGCTTGCGAGCAGGTCAGCCAGCCCCTGGCCAAGGCGATCGAATGGGGCCGCCTCGCCGCCTACCTCGAGCAGTCGACCCGCTACATCCCCTACACGGATCGCCGCGACGGCCATTACCGCTACCACCGGGACCCGGAGCTGATGGCCTCGGCCCACGGGGGCACGTATGTGGAGGCGATGGACGGCCTCTTCGACGCCTATGTCGAGATGCTTCCGCGGCTGCGCGAGCACCTCGGCCGCGCCCTGCCCGCCGAGGCCGACGTCCGGGCCCGGGAGCGGGCCATCCGGGCGCTGGCTCTCGACCTCCTGCGCGGGCTGCTGCCCGCCGGGACGGTGAGCAACGTCGGGGTGTTCGCCTCCCCGCAGGCGCTGGAGCAGCTGGTGATGCGGCTGCGGGCCCACCCGCTCCCCGAGGCGCGCACCTACGCCGAGCTGATCGACCGCGAGCTGCAGGCGGCCATCCCGGAGCTGGTCACCCGGCTGGACCGCCCCGACCGGGGTGGGGTGTGGGTGGATTACCTGCGCGAGACCGCCTTGGCGCTCTGGGGGGAGGCGGAGCGGCTGCTCCCCGCCGGCGGGGGAGAGGAGACCGCCGCCAGCGCCGCGGTCCCGCCGGGAGACCGGGTGACGCTCCTCCGCTGGGACCCTGACGGCGAGGAGCGGATCATGGCCGCCGCCCTCGTGCCCCACGCCGCGGTCTCCATGGCCGAGGTGCTCGCTGCGGTGGGTTCGCTGTCCGAGGCGGCGCGGGACCGCCTCTTCGAGGCCGCGCTCGGGACCCGGGGCAATCGCCGGCACCGGCCGGGGAGGGGCTTCGAGCACACCGACTACACCTTCGAGCTGGTGTCGGACTTCGGGGCCTTCCGCGACCTCCAGCGCCACCGGATGCTGACCATCCAGTGGCAGGAGCTGACCCCCGCGCTCGGCTACGCCGTCCCTGGCGAGGTTATCGAAGCCGGGCTGGAGGGCCGCTGGAGGGGGGCGGTGGAGGCCGCCGAGGCGGCCTGGGGCGAGGTGCGCCGCGACCTGCCCGAGCAGGCCCAGTACCTGGTCACCCTGGCCCACCGGGTCCGCTACGTCGTCAAGCTCAACGCCCGGGAGGCGCTTCACCTCATCGAGCTGCGGACCTCCCCCCAGGGCCATCCCAGCTATCGCCGGATCTGCCGGGAGATGCTCCGCCAGATCGACGAGGTCGCCGGCCACCACCGGGTGGCCGGGGCGATGAGCTTCGTGGGGAGCGAGGACGTCCATCTGCCCCGGTATGCCGCCGAGACGGGACGGGGGGATTGAACCGCCCGGGAGGCGCCGGCAGGGCTCGCGGGTGCCGGTGGGAGGTCCGGCTGGGGCTCTGTGGTGAGGCTCGGTGGGTCCTTCGACCCCAGCACCGTGGGTCGCAGGACTTTTCATCGGGCGGCCATGTCGTATGATCGGGATCGAACCAGCGCCGGACGGGGCGCCACCGACCCAGAGGGACCAGAAATGATCACCGTCTCCGAAGCAGCCGTCGGGCAGCTCAAGGGCCTCATCGCCCAGGAGCCCACCCCCAAGGTCGGCCTCCGCGTCTTCATCCAGTCAGGGGGCTGCAGCGGCTTCTCCTACGGGATGGGCCTGGACGACAACCCGCCCCGCGAGGACGACGAGGTGGTCAAGGTCGACGGCCTCTCCGTCTACATCGACGAGTACTCGGCCCAGTACCTGGAGGGTGCCGAGATCGACTATGTCGACGCCCTGATGGGCGGCGGCTTCACGATCCACAACCCCAACGCGGTGCGGACGTGCAGCTGCGGACACAGCTTCCAGACCGCCGACGGAGCCGGCGAAGCCCGCGCCTGCGGGCACTGAGCCCATTCGCCGGCCTCGAGGCGGTCCTGGAGAGGGACGGCGGGGCGCGCTATCCTGTGGCCGCGACGCGGGAGTAGCTCAGCTGGTAGAGCGCTAGCCTTCCAAGCTGGATGTCGCGGGTTCGAGCCCCGTCTCCCGCTCCAACGGCTTTGAAGAGCATCCGTCCTCGCCGACTCGGCTGATGTATCGGTGGCCGCTGGCCAGGGTGACGGGTAAGTCCGACGGGTAACGAGGCACGCGGGCACGGTCGCTGCAGCCCGGCGAAGAGCATCTGGCAGTCCCGGCCGCGGCGGGGTGGACAGGCAACACGAGCCCCAAGCGCACGAGATGGCTGGATACCTCTCAGCTACCACCGGTCCCCTCACGAGCCACGGCAAACCAGCCGACCGGTCACCAGTTCGATACCATCGCCGCCCAACTGCCCGAGGTGCTGTACAGCACGCCGTGGCGGGTCACATCCCGAACCGCGTCCTCTTCAGTGCGTCGATGGCCTCGGGCGGGCCGGTGATCTCGACGTCGGCCGCGTCCCGCCCGAAGAGGAACAGCAGTAGCTCACCGGGAGACCCCTGCACTCGAATGGCGGGGAGCCCTCGCCGCGCTGTGATCATCCTGCCCGTTCCCGCCCACACGAGCTCGAGCCCCGCTCCGCGCAACCGGCGTGAAGGGTACCAGGGAGCACAACCGACGTTGTGAAACAGCGCGGCCTCTTCTGCCGGCGGGATGATCCGCGGTCCGTAACCGTTCGCCCGACGCACGTCCTCGTGATACACGAAGAACTCGTTCAGGTTCGCGACGCGTCGCACCCACCCGATTCTGAAGAGACCCGGCGGTGGCCCGGATCGAATAGTCGCCACGAGACCTTTGAACGCTGTCTTCTTCAACGCAAGCCGGCGGCGTTCCGCGAAGCGCTCCCAGACGCCGTGGGCGACGAGTCCCGGCGCGGCGAGGTAGTCGTGCTCACGCAGGACGAGCTGCGCCGCGACGTCATGGGTTGTCCAGGGAGCGAGGCGGGTGGGGGCCTGTGGGCCGAGTTCGTCCAACAGATCGCAGAGTTGCTCCCGCTCGATAGTGTCGAAAAGCAGATCAGCCACGTCGAACGATTGTAGTGAAGGCGGCCTCTGGGTGATCCGCTGAAGCTTTCCATTCGGGATGGACGGGCCCCAACCCGCGCCCTTTCTCAACCGGCTCCAAACCGCCTCGCACCATACCCCCGGGACGCACTGCGAGCGGCGGGAGGTGTCGCTCGGGTCAGATTGGCGCCTTTGGTGGGTACTTAGAGCTGGATGTCAAGGAAGGTGCACTGGTGACGAACAAGCTGATGAAATGCGCTCTACGGACGGTTTCGCCGGGGCTGAATTCAGCTCTGAGCACGTTCCTTCCAAGCTGGATGAATCGCCCGGGGTCTGATTGAGGCCTCCGTTCTTGAGCTGCGTCGCCTCGTGATCGCCGCCTTCAGGCGGCGGATCGTCGGCTGGCGGGTGGCGGCCACCCTCCGCGCCGTGCTGGCCCTGGACGCCCTCGAGATGGCCATCGGGGCCCAGGCCCGCGACGATCTCGACGGCCTCGTCACCACTCCGACCGCAGGGTCAGTACCTCTCAATTCGCTACAGCGAGCGCCTCGACGAGGAGGGCGCGGTCGCCTCGGTGGGGAGCAAGGGCGACTCCTACAGCAACGCCCTCGCCGAGACCGTCAACGGCCTTTACAAGACCGTGCGGGCGAGGTAGCGGCCAAGATCGACATCCGCTGACCCCCACGTCGGTGCGGTCAGCCGTGGCGCCATTGATCTCTGCGCATTGGGCCTACCTTGCGATCCAGCGAGAGGGGCCGAAGCAGATGGCCGGTCCATGTGATGCGCGAGGAGATACCGAAGCAGGGCGGTCAACTCCGCGCGGTCGGCGTCGCTCAAGGGGGCGAGCAGCTGGTCCTGAGCTCGGGCGGCAGCACCGTCGAGGCCTCGAAGCGCAGCACGCCCGGCGGCGGTGATAGTGACGCGGTTGCGTCGATGGTCATCCTCACGAGCGGTGACCTCCCTCAAGATCTCCGATGACGCAGCGACACGAACCATGGGCCCTGCGCCAGCACCGCGGAGACGAACGTTGCCGGCGCCCCGTCGGCGGCCAAAAGGGGGTCAGACAGCTTCCTTTTGGCGGTGCTGCCGGGGCACCGGCAACCTCATTCAGCCGAGGATATTGATCCCACTCCCCTCAATATCTGAGGCAAGTTCGTAGTAGCACTGGGTGAAGGTGTTGCCTCCATCCAAACTTCGTCCGCCGATATCTATGGTGCCGTTGGCTAACACGTCAGAGTAGTCGCTTTGATGCTCATAGACCGGGCCGCCGCTGTCACCCTCGCGACAGATGCCGAGGTTGGGATTACTCCTGTTCTGGGCTTCGCCCAGACCACACACGGCATTGGAACCGACCGTCACGCACACCCAGGTCGCCACCACGTTATTGGCGGTGATCTCACCTGTTGCGGCACCGTCGACGGTGACGCAACAGCCGGTCTTCGTTTCACTGCCTACAACCTGGTAGACAGGGGGGCTGCCGCTTCCGGAGCTGCCCCCGTAGACGTCTGCCTGCACACTTCCAGTGTCGATCACCATGAAGTCGCCTGCGGAATTCGTCGGTACATAATACGATGAGGTGTTGGTGGTCGTTCCTAGTTCTCGGACGGGGCACCAGTCCAAGTCTTGCGGGGGCTCACAGTTGATGTACGCGGTCATGCCGCGGAAGCCACAGTGTCCCGCGGTGAGCACTCCAAGTTGACCATCTGCGTCTTGAACGGCGAACCCCGTTGAGCAGTAGAGAGAGCAAGCCAGGCCACACTGATTCTGGGCCCAGCTATCTCCGCCCCAGAATGGGGGATAGTCGTTCTGTCGGCTGCTGAGGAAGACGCCTGGGCTCTGAGTGGTTGGTTGGACGGTCACCATGCCCGATCCGTATTGAGCATCAAGGATCGCTTGAGCAGTTGTAACGGAAGATGGAGCAGCGGCATCCGACGGTGCGGACGCCGGAGTCTCAAGATAGGCGTCGACAGTGCCGCTCTCTACGTCTGGAACCAACTTCGCGATCGTCACTCCAGACGTAGTGAGGGAGGCCCGGTCTGCGACGACCTGTTCGGCCACACTGCGGAGATCCTGGGCACTGTACTTGACCTGCAAGTAGGTGACATGGATCGCGCTGCCTGCGACACTATCCACGTATGAAGCAAGCTTCGGATCTTGGCCGACTTCGTAGATCGTAATGTCGTTCGCGTCGTCGATCTGTATGTCGCCGTACGAAGACGGGAATTGCGTTGGAGCTGCAAAGCCAATCTTCCCAGCGATAGTGCTGACCAGGGATGGTCCATCCGACGCCTGTGGCTCCGAGCCCGCGAGAGCGGCCGTGGAACTGAGTACCATGAGCAGACCTGGAATCACAGTCAGCAGGCCGTGATGAAGCTTCCATCCGTGGCGCCTGGTATCCATTTGCTGTCCCCCTCCATCCTGGCGTTCTTAACGCGACTCCGCTGGCGTCCGAGTGAGAGGCGGCGATCGGCCGCTGTGCCACCGGGGAGTGCGTAGTCAGGGGGTCGCCTCATGCAATCCCCCGAACGGGGGAGATCCCGAGGCGGCAATGGGATCTGCCCCATGTGGGTGAGACACGCGGGCTGTGACCGATCGGAGACGGTGTTTCGAGGCCCCTCGACCGCGGCGCCCTATGTGACGACGGCATCACATACGCGCTTGTATTGGTACAGATGTCGGCTCCGCCCGATACATCTGCTTGGAGTTCGGTATGTCTGCGTCTATGCCGGCGACAAGCAGTCTGAAAGAATCCGGCCGCAGCCTGAGGGGCGAGGCTGTGTGGTGACAGCGACCCCATGGGGCGAATTCACAGCGGGGGCAGCGGAGTGGCGGACGCCGAGCGTCGGGATAAGGTGTATACGGGGTCCTCTGCGCCGATCGGGCCGATGGGGGGCGATCCCGCCGACTCCATCGACCTGATTGGGGTCGATGCATCCGCGTCCCGACAGCTTGTTGAATTCGCGGCCACGGCCGAGAAGCACATACAGATGCTTGAATCTCTCGTTCGGCGTGCGACCGCCGAGCTGGACGGGCTTCTTCGTGAATCGAACGCGGAGCTTCGCCGTCTGAGGGCGGTCGGTCGCGACGTCTCACCCCGCCACTGCGGTCTCACGCCCATGGAGGCCAGGGTCATTCACCTTGCTGCGCGAGGGCTCACCAACCCCGAGATTGCGGCCAAGCTCTCCGTCGGGAGGGAGACCGTTAAGAGCCACGTGAGTGCCGCCTTCCGCAAGCTCGGGGTCTACTCGCGGACCCAAGCGGCAGAGCGACTTCGCGGAATCCGGCTGGATGAACTGCATTAGCCATCGAGCGTCGGATCCCCCCTCTGGGTGGGCTGGATGAGAACGGTCCGTTGGGCCTCAGTTCCAGCCCGCTCCGTCGCGCCCGAGCACCGCGGAGAGTCAGCACTCCGCCATCTGGCGGAGGCCGGGTCGGCGGACGTGCGGTCCGGGCGGGTGTCTTCGTCGGGATGGTACCTGGCGCATCCAGACTCCTTGTTCAATCCAGGGTTCAAGCCGGGGTTGCCCCCCGGACACGGGGGTCCCCCGCGGAGCCGCCTCCGCCCTGCAGCCTCGCGTCGAGGCTGTGCGGCCGAGGGGGCGATCTCTGTCGCGTGTTGGAGCCTCGCGCGTAGTACAAGATGATGGCCTGGGCTATGCGCGAGACTGAGGGCGACGTTAAGGCCGGGGACGATACCGTCCGACGGCCTTTCGAGGAAGTCTATTGCGACTTGGCCGATATTGTGTTCAGGTTCTGTGTCACCCAGGTAGGGAGCCTGGCCGTGGCAGAAGAGGTCACGGCCCAGACGTTCGCTGCTGCTCTCGCCGCCTACGATCGTTTCCAGCCCAGCTCGGATCCGCGTCCCTGGCTCCTACGCATCGCGCGCAACGCGGCGATCGATCATCGGCGGCGGACTCATCGGGGGACCGCGTTACTGGCCCGATTGTCCCGCTTTGCCGGGATGAGGTCCTCGTCTATTGAGGAACTGGCGGAGGTGCGTGACGACGTCCGCAGAGTAACCATCGCCATCGCTGCCCTACCAACGCGCGACCGCCAACTCGTTGGCCTGCGATTGGCCGCTCAGTTGAGCTTCCAAGAGATGGCTCTGGTTACGGGGAGAACCCCGGCGGCCGTTAGGAGAGCCACCGAACGAGCGCTGCGCCGACTTCGCCAGTCCATGGAGGCATGATTCCATGATCGACGATGACTTCTCGCCAGAGGAAAAGCGACTGAGTGGGTTGCTCGCAGGCCTCCATGCTCCGCTGTCACTCTCTCGCGCTGATCAGATTGATCCGGCGGGCATCCGCGGTGTCCGCCCTGGGAGGGCGTGGCCCAGCCGTCTAGCTACGGCGCTTGCTACCCTCGCGGTCGCTGGCGCCATCATCGGTGGATACTTCGGGTTGCGGAACGATTTACCAGCCTCTCAGTCGAATGCCACGAACTGGCGCGTACTCAGCTCCCCAAGCGGGATGACGCTCGACTCCGTGGCCTGCATTACTCCTGACACCTGCTGGGGCGTCGGGAGCGCAATTGAGCACTACAATGGCATCCAGTGGAGCGTGGCCGGAAGTATTGTGCCTGGCGCCACACTGCTAGGAGTCAGCTGTGTCGGCGACGGGGCCTGTTGGGCCGTCGGGGACATCTCCGGACCGAACTCGTCTGAGCCGCTGATCGAGGAGTACGCTGGCGATTCCTGGAACCCGATTGCAGGCCCGAGCGATGTTGCTCCGACAGCAATCAGCGGCGAACTCAGTGCGGTGACCTGCGCTGTCGCGGGCGACTGTTGGGCCGTCGGCACGGATGGCCAAGAAGGGGGTGCTCCCGCTCAACCGCTCGTGGAACAGTACAACGGCGCATCCTGGAGCTTCGTTGCGACTCCAGATATCGCAGGTTCTGCGGGCGGCAAGCTCAACGCCGTTGCTTGTCCTGATACGAACACCTGCTGGTCAGTGGGCTCCGCGGGTGATCAGCCGCTGATCGAACGCTACTCGGGTGGCGTCTGGACCGCCACCACCGCACCCCCCACGTCCCTTGGAAGCGTCCTTAATTCCGTGACCTGTGTGAACGCTGCTGACTGTTGGGCGGTCGGCTCAGCTGGTGCAGGCAATACGCTGCAGCCGCTGGTCGAGCGCTACACCGGCACCTGGACCGTCGTGGCGACGCCGCCGGTTACTGCCCCCGGCGGGGGTGAACTTGAAGGATTGGCATGCAGCAACTCTGACAGCTGCTGGGCCGTGGGCGACCTTCCAGGGGCCGGAACGCTCCTTGGCGGAGAAGCAGCCGCTAGCTCGTCGAGCTATGCCTCACCGCTCCTAGAGCAGTACGCCGACGGTCGCTGGACGATATCGTCCGACCCGGCACTGAGCGGCCCAGGAGCTCTCATGGCGATAGCTTGCGAAGCGACGGAATGTTCTGCTGTGGGTACGCTCACAGCGCGCTCACCATAGCCAATGTCTTCCGATCGACGCGCAGACGCTACTGATGCTTGCTTGCGTGCTTATCGGGTGTTCCGGAGCATCGTGGCAACTTCCACCGCAAAGTGACGAACGCGGCGGGCTTATCCCAGCCTACCGCCGTCTCCATCACCCGCGACGGCGGGCGTCACCCACATGCCCGATAGGGCGAGCGCAAGAGGCGATGCCGCACCGGAGCTGGTGACTCTATAGCGGCCGGTGGGTCCGCGCGAGCTCAAGCTCATCGCCGCCTCTGGATACCTCGCCTTCCCGCCGCGGCTGCCTGGCCAGCCCATCTTCTACCCGGTGCTCACCGAGGAGTACGCGATCCAGATCGCCAGGGACTGGAACGTTCCGCAGACTGTTCCCGGCTTCGTAACCCGCTTCCAGGTGTCAGCGGCGTTCCTCGCAGCATATGAGGTGCACCAAGTTGGCGGTCAGATCCGCCGCGAGCACTGGATCCCCGCCGAAGACCTGCGGGAGCTTCCCCGCGCGATGGTGGGGCCAATCGAGGTCATCCGGGAGTTTTCATGACCGCTTGCGTCGGCACCCGTGGACAGCACCGGCGTGCAGCCAGCCACTCCGTCGCGCCCGGCGGCTCAGCTGCGTCATCGACGCGTTCGAGGCTCCATGACGGGAAGACGATGCCTAGCTTCGGCTAATGATCAGGAGCTGATGTAATGCGCTCTAACCCGGAGTGCGGACAAATCTGAGTTCGGATCTGAGCACATTCCTTCCAAGCTGGATGTCGCGGGTTCGAGCCCCGTCTCCCGCTCCCGACGCGACGCCGAACTCGTCGGGAATACGAAACATCGGTTGCGGGAGCCCCCCCGGACAGGGGCAGCATGGTCGTGGGAAAGGGCTCAGGAAAGATGCCAAGAAGGTCCTTGACGCACTTCCTCCCACTTTTCGCGTCAAGGAGCTGCCATGCCCCAGGAGCCGGTCCGGCGCCGTGCCGACAACCGCTACACGCCGAGGCGGCTGCGCCCGTCCTGTACCGCCCGGGAGGGGCAATGGTCACCCCGCGCCTGTCCTCTCCTCCGCCGTCGAACCCTCCGGGGTTGAGGTCATCGGCGAGGGTTCTGCGCCATCACTGGTCTGCAACGCGCCCTCGATCCCGGCGACGCTCGCCAGCAGCTCCGATCGGAGGCCGTCTAGGTCGGCGCGAATCTCGTCGGAGAGACCAGAGATCGAGGTAAGCCTCGTCTTCATCCCCCTGACCGTGTCCAGCCGCCGCCGCAGGGCTTCGACGTTCCGCCTCACCGCCTCCACGTCCACGCAATTGCCCCCGCTCTGGCGTGCAGCCGCCACCGCGAGCGCGCGTGCCAGGCGGACGGCCGCCTCGAAGCCGACGCTCTGGGGCTCGTCGATATCCAGCTGACACAGGACGTCGTCTCCGTGGAGGTTCAAGGGGGCGGTGCCGACCGGCGCAGTTTCCGGGGTGAAGACCAGCAGCGCCACCGCGGCACGTCGATTGCTCTTGGCCGCCTCGATTTCGCGGCCGATCTCCGGAAGCGTGAGGTGGCGATCCTTGGCCTCCACGGCGACGCGGACGGGACAGCCACCGGTGGTCGCTGGATTGACGAGCAGGACGAAGTCGCCCTTCTTCGCACGTGCCGTGTCCCCCACGATGGTTGAAGTCCGCTCGACGAGATCACCAAGGGGACCGGCCAGGGCACCGAGGCGCTCCTCGACGACGTCCTCGAAGTCGGTGCCCTTCGCCGTACCACGGGCCCTTTCATCAGCCCGTGCCCGGTTCCCCTCGTCCAGCCGGCTAAGTCGGTCTGCGAGCTCCTTGAGCCCCTCGTGCATCTCAGTCCGGAAGGTGTGCAGAGGGCTCCCGTCCCGAGCGGGGTCCAGCAGCTTGGCCAGGATCGCACCGTCCCCGTCGAAGTACCCTGCCAGGAGCGTTCGAATCCGGCCGATGGCGCTGTCCCGGCGCTCCTCGTCGAACAGTTCGTCGATGAGCCGCGGGAGGGAGCCGCGCTGCCCGAGGAAACGCTCAAGGGTCTGAGGAAGGCGGCCACCCTCATCAGCGAAGGTCTCGCGGAGGGACTGGTCCAGAGCGTCCTCCGCCCGCCGGTGGGCCTGTTCGACATCGTCAAGAAGGCGGGCAAACTCCTTCTGGACGTAATCCACGTTGACGGTCACACTGGCGTTTCTCAGCGCGATAAGTCCGACCCTCAGCGCCCTTTCGACCAGCGCCGGCCGCTGGCCCGCCTCGGCCTCAGCCACAAAGTGGGTGAGGTCGGCATCGCACAGCCGCAGCCGGCTGACGATCAAGCAGTCATCCCTGATCTCAACCTCCCCCCTGGCATCGGCCCTGTCGTGATCGCCAAGCTGATCTGTCATGTCGTTGCCTTCGTCGCAGTTCTTTCGCCTGTCGCAGAGAGTTTGACTCATGAGTGCAACACGTGGGTGTTTCTGTGTGAGATCGGGGTCCAGTAGCCGCCTGGTCGGAAGACCCGCATGGTCGGCGCCCAGCCGGGTCGAGCCGCCTGAGGGCGGCCGTCGACATGCCCGTGCGCCGTCGGGACACCGCCCCGCCTCGATGACGACCGACCGCGGCCGGCTGCCCTCAGCGCTGCCCGAACCTGATCCAGAGGTGCTCGATCCGGCCGCGGATCGCGAGCAGCGCGATGAGCAGTACCACCCACGGCGCGAAGAACTGGGAGGCGTAGGCGACGGCCGTCGCAGCCCCGTGGACCATGGCGGCATCGAAGGAGGCGAAGGTCGCGCCCGCAACGTTGGTCGGGCTGCTC
>Ga0326727_10016093_pt1 | contig 15874 bp, 12 predicted proteins | sample MB2enrmetagenome_FD_207643 | JGI IMG/M metagenome (GOLD analysis project Ga0326727, IMG submission 207643) | Lab enriched peat soil microbial communities from McLean, Ithaca, NY, United States - MB29MY | ecosystem: Environmental > Terrestrial > Soil > Wetlands > Peat | place: USA: New York... | reverse complement strand
TGTACGCGCGGAGTTGCCGTCGATCGAAGCGTCCATTCCGCAAGGCATTAAGACCACCATTGTTCTTGACCGCACCACAACCATCCGTGCCTCCGTAAACGATGTGGAGAGCACGCTCATCCTCTCGGTCATCCTGGTGATTCTTGTCGTATTCGTTTTTCTGCGCAACTGGCGAGCTACACTCATTCCCACCGTCGCCGTTCCCGCCTCCCTCATCGGCACCTTCGCCGCCATGTACCTGTTCGGCTTCAGCATCGACAATCTCTCGCTGATGGCGCTGACCATCTCAACAGGCTTCGTGGTAGACGACGCCATTGTGGTAATGGAAAACATTTCACGCCTCCGTGAAGCAGGCATGCCTCCAATGGAAGCCGCATTCCAGGGTTCAAAGGAGATTGGCTTTACCATTTTAACCATCAGCATGTCGCTGATTGCGGTTTTTATTCCGATTCTTCTCATGGCCGGTATCGTCGGCCGCCTGTTCCGCGAATTTGCAATCACGTTATCGACGGCAATTGTTATCTCGATGCTGATCTCGCTGACCACCACGCCCATGATGTGCGCCTATCTGCTCAAGGATGAGAGGACCATCAAGCACGGCAGCGCTTATCGGATAACCGAGCGAGGATTTACGTGGATGCTCTCTTCTTATAGCCGCACTCTGGCGTGGGTGTTAAAGCACCCTGCTCCCATATTGACCCTCTTGCTGCTTACCATTGCATTGAATTTTTATCTCATTGTCATCATCCCCAAGGGGTTCTTTCCGCAGCAGGATACGGGAGTCGTGACAGGCAACGCGCGAGGCCCGCAGGATGCATCGTTTCCAATAATGGACAACTCGATTTTGCAAATCGAGAAAGTTATCCAGGCTGACCCGGCAGTCGCGAATGTCATCGTCCATACGGGCAGCGGGAACACTGGCAGTATCAATATCGCACTAAAGCCGCTCAATGTGCGGAAGATTTCGGCGGCGGCCGTGATCGATCGCCTGCGGCCGAAATTGAATCGGCTTCCGGTCGCTTCGGCCTTTCTACAGGCGGCACAGGATTTGCGCATCGGAGGTCGCTCAAGCAACGCAATGTACCAATACACCATTCAGTCGGATAACGTGCAGGATCTTTCGCACTGGGGCCCCATCCTGTTAGCTGGAATGCAGAAGATCCCCGGCTTTCAGGACGTGAGTAGCGATGCGCAGAATAGTGGCCTGCAAGAGCTGCTCAGCTTTGATCGCCCCACCGCCGCGCGACTTGGCATCACTCCGCAATCTTTAGACAAGTCCCTCTACAGCGCCTTCGGGCAGTCGCAAGTATCCATCATCTACACTCAGTTGAATCAGTATTACGTTGTATTGGAGGTTGCACCCCAGTACTGGCAGAGCCCCGATGGCTTGAAGAATATCTATCTCAACACCTCGGGCAACGGCATTGTCCCGCTTTCCACGGTCACCTCGGCGCAAGCGGTCACCACGCCGCTGACCATCAATCACACCAGTTCTTTTCCATCTGTCACTGTGTCGTTCAATCTTGCAACAAATATGTCATTGAGCGACGCCACTCGCATGGTTGCCCAGATGCAGGAGAAGCTGAATATGCCGCAAACCGTTCGCGGATTCTTTGCCGGAACGGCGGCGGCTTATCAAACCTCGCTCAACAGCGAGCCTCTTCTCATTATCACGGCTATATTCGCGGTCTACATTGTTCTCGGCATTTTATACGAAAGTCTGGTGCATCCTATCACTATCATCTCCACCTTGCCTTCAGCCAGCGTGGGAGCCATGCTCGCTCTTATGCTGTTCAAGGTCGATCTCAGTGTGATCTCGATCATCGGAATCATCCTTTTGATCGGCATCGTGAAGAAGAACGCTATCATGATGATCGATTTTGCGCTGGTTGCGGAGCGCGAACACGGCAAGAGCACAAACGAAGCCATCTTTGAAGCTTGCCGGCTTCGCTTTCGCCCGATCCTAATGACGACGATGGCCGCCTTGTTTGGCGCGCTGCCGCTGGCCTTAGGCACGGGCACAGGCTCCGAACTCAGACGCCCGCTAGGCATCACGATCGTGGGCGGACTGATCGTCAGCCAGATGCTGACTCTCTATACCACGCCTGTCGTCTATCTGTTCTTCGATCGTTTGCGTCTACGCTTCAAAGGAGGACAGCCAGTTACCCTACGCCCAGAAACCGCGGAGGCCACCTAGCAAAGGTTGGATTTGGAGTGCTCGCTATGAAAAAGTCGATCGTACAATTCTGGAGACTGTCCACGGCATTGTCCGCGCTCACCGGCACTGTGTTCTGCGCGACACTAGTTGGATGTAATGTTGGGCCGAAGTATCTTCCTCCCGCGATGACGGCGCCTTCGGCATACAAGGAGTCTCCCGCGCAGCTTAATGAGGCCGATGGGTGGACCGTCGCACAACCCCAGGATGCAGCTCTCCGCGGCAAGTGGTGGGAGATTTACAATGAGCCGGAATTGAATGCGCTCGAAGAGCAACTAAATGTCGACAACCAGAATATCCGCCAGGCCTTCGAGAACTTCATGGAGGCTCGTGCCCTGGTACGCGAGGCGCGCTCGCATTATTTTCCAACAGTGAACATAGGAGGTTCCTACACTCGTTCACAGACATCCTCAAACGTCGGGTCTGCGGCCAGCTCCAGTACCACAGCCGGTAAACAGTCGCAGATGTTTTCTCTTCCGGCCGATGTTTCGTGGGAGCCCGATCTCTGGGACAAAGTACGCAACACAGTGCGCGCCAGTCAATATACTGCCCAATTGACCGCGGCCGACCTTGAGAATGAGCGGCTGACTGAACAGGCCAGCCTGGCCCAGTACTTTTTTGAGATTCGCGGCCAGGACGCATTGCAACAAATCCTCAATAACACAGTGGAAGCCGACAAGAAAGCACTCGAAGTTGTTCGGTCTGCGTATGACACTGGCGTATCCGGAGAGATCTCCGTTGTCGAAGCGCAGACAACTTTGGAGAGCGCGCAATCAGCGGCAATCAATATCGGAATTGCGCGAGCGCAGTATGAACATGCGATTGCCATGCTCCTCGGCAAGCCGGCCTCGGCGTTTTCCATCCCGGTCGAACCAAGAACGAGCGCACCACCGCCAATTCCAGTGGGCTTACCGTCCCAACTGCTCGAACGCCGGCCCGACGTTGCCGCCGCTGAGCGGAACATGGCCGCCGCCAATGCGCAGATCAGAGTTGCGTATGCAGCTTATTACCCGGCATTGACGCTCTCAGCAACGGGCGGCATAGAGAGTTCAGCCATCAAGAACCTTCTGGATTGGCCTAGCCGTTTCTGGTCTGTCGGCCCATCGTTCTCTGAAACTGTTTATGATGGCGGCCTGCGCCGGGCGACCGTAAATCAGTACATCGCAACGTACAATGCGAACGTCGCCGCGTATCGTCAGTCCGTGCTTACCGCATTCCAGCAGGTGGAAGACTCGCTCGCGGCGGTTAGCATTCTGTCGCAACAGGTACGGTGCCAGCAGGAAGCCGTCGACTCCTCACAGATGTTTCTGAAGTTGGAATTAGGGCGATACGAAACGGGCATTGATCCATACATCGATGTGATCATAGCGCAGACCACCTTGCTTTCTAACCAACAAGCCCTGACGAATCTGCAAGTACTGGAGATGACGGCGTCGGTCCAACTGATTGAATCCCTGGGCGGAGGTTGGGATCGGTCGCAGTTGCCAACGCCAGCTCAGGTCACGCGTAAGCCTTCAAAAGCAGAGACTGCTATTCAGCATTAAGTTTCAAGCGCGATAGGTCTGCTTGGGATTAAACTTTATCCTATCTTCCGCTGCCTACCCTACCACCATTCCACGGATTGTCCTGATGGAACCTTCGCGCTATTCTTAGGCTTGGCTGAGCGAAGTAGCAAGAGCGGACATTGCACCAGCTTGACGACCTTTTCAGCAATCGAACCGAAAACCAGCGGGTGCCAGCCGGAGATGCCGTGGGTGGAGATAACAACCATGTCGATATGTTCGCGTTCAACCACCTCCATTATGCTCCCTGCTATGTCATTTCCGACTTCAACGCTGGAACTCGCCTTAACTTTATTGGCCGCAAGGGCAGCATGGCATTTGGCCAGATGCTGCTCTGCAAATGTTCTCGACTCCTGAATGAATTCGGTTTCAGGAATCAGGTTGGGGAGAGTGGTGGTAGGAAAAAACGGAATGACATTTACAAGATGGAGTTCGGCATGAAAGTGATGTGCAAGGTCCGCAGCCATCTCCAAAGCCGCCTGGGATGATGGGCTAAAGTCAATGGGCAACAGAATCTTCGTTGGAATTGAAGGAAAAGTATGGACTTCAGACATGACGGTCTCCTCGCCGAACTACTTAATTGGCTGGAGTCTGATTCTCGGCAATGATGAGAGCAAAAGCTGTGCTCTTTTGGACATGTGTCGCGCAGTCTAGACGCTTCCAGGGGCAGATCATGTTTGTGCAACGTAACTTGGGCGAGTTAAAAATGCCTCCATACGGCTGCGAGCAAATGTGACCATCCAAATAGCTTCATACTCTGTCAACATCTATTAAGGTGCAGCTAAACGCCGCATTTGTATCAGAATGTGCCGGATGTATCAGGGAGTGCCAATGCCTACCGAAGAAGAAACCTCGACGCCATTCATGAGAAGACAGAACTCGCAATCGTTGCTTGCCTTCTATGGCGAGCTGGCGGGAGTACTCGGATTCCGATCGAATAACGAGCCTATCGGCAAAAAGGCTCGCCGGGTGATGTTCCTGCTGTTGGTAACTGCAGTTCTGGCATATTTGTCAGCGACGTCTGGATCGCAATCATTACCCGATGCAAGAGATTCTTCTGGCGCTCAGGCTAGCGCGCCCTTAAACCAGATCGATCTGACGTATGTGCGCCCGACGCAGAAAACAAAGGTCATCAACTACCTTTTCGACGCGTACGGCCCATATCCAATCGCTGGAGCCGCGTTCGGCGCCGGCATTAACCAAATCAGCAATGCTCCGCCAGAGTGGAATCAGGGCGTTGAGGGTTATACCAAGCGATTCGGGTCTAATTACGGCATCGCAATGGTGGCCACAACAACGCGCTACGGGCTGTCAGAGGCCTTCAAGGAAGACGCGCTGTATTACCGCTGTGAGTGCAGAGGCGTGCTTCCACGGCTGAGACATGCCATGATTTCGACTTTTACGGCACGCCGCGGCGAAGACGGCCATCGTGTCTTTTCTGTCCCTGCGCTCGTCGGGCCATATGCGGGCACGATGACCGCCACCTATGGTTGGTACCCCAACCGCTACGGCGCCAAGGACGCGTTCAGGACAGGCAACTACAGTCTGATGGCATTTGCGGGCGAGAATGTTGCCCTGGAGTTCTTCTATAGCGGACCCCACTCCCTGCTTTCACGCATGCATCTTAACAATGCGCACGGCTCGCCAGAACCAGGTCCAAACCATTGAGCAACAGCGGATTCACTACCGTGGCAGCCATCAGCCCGCCGCTTCCGGGACGGGGGGCCGTATTCATGAACACCGCTGCGAGTTCTGCCGCGGCGATGGTTGAAGGCTTCTTCGAGTGGTTCGGTAACCTGGGAATTTTCTTCTGGCAGGTTCTGCGGGCAGGCGTAACACCTCCGTATGAATGGCGCGAACTGATTCGCCAGCTCGACGAAGTTGGGTCGAAGTCTCTGCCGCTGGTCGCCATGGCCGGCGCCGCAATTGGCGTTATCATCTCGCTGGAAGCCCGCTACAGTCTAACTCGATTCGGCGCCAAATCGATGTTTCCCGCCACTCTCGTGTACTCCGTGATCCAGGTAATGGGTCCAATCATAACCGGCCTGGTCATAAGCGGGCGCGTGGGCGCCGGCATGGGCGCGGAACTGGCATCGATGAAAGTAACCGAGCAGATCGACGCCATCGAGGCGTCCGCGATCAACCCTTACAGGCTCTTGGCGGCAACACGCATTCTGGCTTGCATCTTGATGTTGCCGCTGCTGACAATTGCCACCGACGCATGCGCCTTGCTGACGGGCTGGTTTGCACAGGCCCTTGTTGAGTCGCTCTCGTTCCATCAGTTCATTTCAAGCGGATTCAACGGCGCTACGTTCAATGCATTCCTGCCGCAGACATTCAAGACCTCCGTGTATGGCCTGATCATCGGGCTCATCGCGTGCTTTCAGGGCATGCGCACGCGCGGAGGCGCCGCGGGCGTGGGCCGTGCGGCCACTAACTCCGTCGTACTGGCCTCGCTCTTCCTTATCCTAGCCGACGTTGTGCTGGTGAAATTCATTCTCGTCTTCCTTAATTAACCATTGCTTGAAGCGCTCGTGAAGGAAACATGGCCACAGCTTATGACATTGCGATGAAGCGAGCAGATGACCAGGAAAATGGCAGTGTGCCGTTTGTCGCTGTCGAGAACCTACACAAGGTCTTCGGGAATCACACGGTTCTGAATGGGATCAGCCTGTCAGTGGGCCGCGGAGAAACACTGGCTGTGCTCGGACGCAGTGGCACAGGTAAGAGCGTATTGCTAAGGCTGATCATCGGTCTCGAGAAACCCGACTCAGGATCGGTTCGCATCCATGGCCAGGACCTTGCCGGCCTGGCCATGGATCGAATGGGAGAAATCAGAAAGAAGATGGGTTTCCTGTTTCAGAGCGCAGCGCTATACGATTCGCTCACAGTCGCCGGGAACGTGGCGTTTCCTCTCGAACACCATCGGAGAGACATGTCCAGAGCCGAGAGGGCCAGTCGCGTAAGCAAATTGCTGGCCGAGATGGGCATGGAAGGCGACCTCGATAAGATGCCGTCCGAAATCTCGGGAGGAATGCAGAAGCGCGTGGGCCTGGCGCGCGCGCTGGCTTTGGAGCCGGAGATTCTGCTACTTGATGAGCCTACGGCAGGTCTTGACCCTATCAGCTCGGGCGAGATCGACGATTTGATTCTCAAGCTCCAACGGGAGCGTCGGATGGCATCCATTGTGGTAACTCACGACCTGCACAGCGCCAGGACGATTGCCAACCGCTTGGCCCTGCTGGATCAGGGAAATGTTGTAATCGAAGGCACGTTTGAAGATCTTCAACAAAGCGATATCGGATTTGTTGAAGACTTTTTAAAACTGTCGTAGGGGGAACTATGTCGAGAGTAGCGCGGCTAGGGGCATTCATCGTTTTGGCACTGGTAGTTCTGGCTGCCGGTGTCTTCATTATCGGGAGCAAGGAGTATCTGTTTAGCTCCACTTACAGGCTGAAGGCGCAATTCGACAATGTGGCCGGCCTGACTAATGGAGCCGACGTGCAGGTGGGCGGAGTCCACAGCGGAACAGTGACTAGTATTATGTTGCCAAACAGGCCGGAAGGAATGGTCACGGTCGTCATGGATCTAGATAAATCTACACACGAGATCATCAAGCGTGATTCTGTGGCCTCAATCGAAACCGAGGGGATATTGGGCAATCAGTACGTGGCCATTTCTTTTGGATCTGCCGGACAAGCCGAGGTAAAGAATGGCGATATCATCCAGAGCGAGCCTCCGATTCTGATGGTGGATATGCTCAAGAAGGCGAACGGAATTTTGGATAGCAGCCGGCAAGCCACGGAGCATCTGAGTTCGATAAGCGCCAAGATTGATTCGGGCCAGGGAACCGTGGGAGCGCTGGTGAATGACAAGCAACTCTATAACAACCTGGAACAGACCACAACTACGCTGCATGCCACGATGCTCCAGGCTCAGGTCGGCGTAACAAACTTCCAGGAAAACATGGAGGCTCTGAAGCATAACTTCATATTTCGCGGGTACTTCAATAAACGTGGATACGAAGACTCCGCTGCTCTGGCAGCTAATCAGATTAGCGGGCTCCCGCCAGGCACGCCTCTGAAGGTATTTACGTATACAGCAAAGCAACTCTTCGATACTCGCGATTCGGCCAAGCTAAAGAATGAAAGGACACTCAATGCCGGCGGCGAGTTTCTGGCAGATAATCACTTTGGATTTGCTGTAGTGGTGGTTTCAACAGGCATGGAAGGCGATACGCAGAAGGACCAGGTGCTCACCGAGGCCAGGGCCATGGTGGTGCGCGAGTATTTGGTCGATAATTTCGGATTCGACGAGGAACTCAAAACACTGGGATTGGGCAAACAGGCAGATGCAAACTTGGAAGCAGACTGGGGCTCGATCCGGATTCTCATCTTCCCTGTAGGAACCGAAATACCAGTGAACAAACAGGTGCCGGCTGTTAGCTCACCTATAGCAGATTTCGACAGGCCGACTCAGGTCACTTCTGCGGTTGCACAGAAACCTTAGCAAATGGCGCGATGAGCGAATCAGATAACGTTTACTTTAAGAGAGACTTTCGCCTAATTGTTGCTCGGATATTTTGAAAGGGAGAAGAGATGACCGGAAGCAAACACAACCGCGAAGGAAATAGTAGCAATAGTGGCGAGCCCGGTCCTGGCCCATACTGGAGACGCATGCATCGCGACTGGCGCTTCTGGGCTGGCGCAGTCTTCATGATTACGGCTATCGCTATCTACGTTCTGAGTGGAGACCTGGCGTGGGTTCCGCATAGCCTACCGCGGCATTCGCTTCCGAAAAGAATGAGCAACTTGCGGCCCGTGTGTGTTCGTGTTGAGCATTCTAGCTCAGTCATTTCATTATTGTTTCTGAAAGTATACAGATGAAGAAGAGTGAATATCTTCTCTCTCCATGGCTCCTGAGCTAAGGCAGGCCATCGGATTTGTACATTTTTAGCTGTCCGTGTCGCACAAGAACCGGCCGGGGAGATTCACATTCCTACGGAGACGAACGCCTGCTCTTCATGCATATGCGATCGACGTAGTCAACCAAGGCAAGAAGTAAACAATTCAACACGAATCTGTCGAACGTCTCGAAGATTCTTTGAGTGTGGATCAAGTCCACAGAATGATTGGAGAACATCAAATGCCGCTTTACCAATTTGTTATTACGCTTGCCATAATAGGCCTGTTGTTATGGCTCGTAAACCGCTACGTCCCGATGCAAAGTCAGATCAAGGGGATACTGAACGGCGTGGTAGTGATTGCCGTAATCCTGTGGATCGCGAGTTTATACAAGGTCTTGCTGCTCGGTTACATCTCCCAGCTCGGCGCTGGACCACGACTTATTACGGCCGTAATCACACTTGTCGTAGTGGGTCTGTTGTTATGGCTAGTGAACAATTACATCCCCATGCAGGGTCAGATTAAGGGGATACTGAACGGCGTGGTAGTGATTGTCGTTGTCCTATGGCTCATGGGGCTATTCGGGCTCTTCGGCTACATCTCTCAGTTCCGCGTCGGACATTGAAATATCGACCTGCCAATTGCTGGCAGATCGCGCCCGCCAAAGTAACGAACGTCTACCGCTGTACGGCAGACCTCTGCCTGTAGGAGGAATGATGAAACACATGCTTTTGTTCGCAATGGGAAGTGTCCTTAGCTTGTGCGCGTTATCTCAAGCCAATTCGCAAGCAACAATGGTCCTCGAATCCGCAGGTCCGGTGTCCACATATCGCGTAATCGTTATTCGTCGCTCGGTCGAGGCGGTCAACTATCAACATCGCAGCGGAGCCACAAGTGTGGATTTCGCCGGAACGGCCTTGTTGCCTTCAGCTAACGGAAATGCCAAGGTGAGAAGCAAGCGTGGCACCATGGAAGTCGAAGCTGAATTCGGGAACCTGCAAAGCCCGACAACCTTCGGCAACGAGTATCTCACTTATGTCCTATGGGCGATTTCGCCCGAGGGCCGGCCTGTGAATCTTGGAGAAGTGCTGGTAGGCAACAATGACCGAAGCAAGCTGACTGCAACCACCGATCTCCAGGCATTCGCCCTGATCGTTACCGCGGAGCCGTACTACGCCGTCCGGCAGCCCAGCAACGTCGTCGTCCTCGAGAACGTCGTTCGCGCGGACACTAAAGGAACCACCGAAGCAGTGAATGCGAAGTATGAGCTGATGGAACGTGGGGGCTATATTCCCACTGGCTACAAGTTCGACCCGGTTGTTCTTAACGCCAGTCTTCCGTTGGAATTTTACGAGGCGCGAAATGCGCTACGAATTGCACAATCCGAGGGAGCTGAACAGTATGCGAGCGCGAGCTACCAGCACGCTGTTCAGTTGATGGATCAAGCCAATGCGTACGCCATCGACAAACACATCGATAGAAAGCCGCTGATTGCTGTCGCACGTGATACAGTTCAAACTGCCGAAGATGCGCGCGAAATCTCGGTCAAAAGAATTGACGAGATTCGCCTTGCAAATGAGCGCCAGGCTGCAAGCGACGCGCAGGCTGTATCGCAAGCTCAAACCGACGCCGCAACCCGCCAGAAAGATCAAGCGGAGTCTGATACGGTAGTGGCGCAAGCAAATGCAGAGAAGGCTCAGGCTGACCTGGTCGCGAACCAAATATCATCGACAGCGGCAGTCACAGCCGCCCAATCTGATGCGGCCAGAGCACAGGCTGACTTGACCGCCAATCAAACCGCCTCGGCCGATGCAATCTCATCCGCCCAAGCCGATGCTGAGCAATCTCGTGTAGCGGCTCAGAAGGCTCAAATGAATGAGCAACAGGCCGATAGTGACAAGGCTGCAATGCGTGCGCAAATGTCCGAACAGTTGAACAAAATTCTTGCTACCCGCGAAAGCGCGCGCGGACTGATTGTCAGCATGTCCGATGTATTGTTCGACACTGGACATTACACGTTAAAGCCCGGAGCGCGGGAGAAACTTGCGAAAGTTGCCGGGATTCTTATCGCCTACCCAGGACTTAACATCGAAGTCGGCGGCTATACCGACAACGTCGGCGGCGATGATATGAATATGAAGCTGTCGGAGAATCGCGCAGATGCTGTGCGCAACTACCTCGTGGAACAGGGCGTAGCGACAAACTCCGTAAGCGCCAAGGGCTACGGTAATACGCTGCCGGTAGCTTCCAATGACAATGCTGCGGGCAGGCAGGAAAACCGAAGAGTAGAGCTGGTTGTTTCCGGTGAAGCGATTGGCAGCCCGGCGAATGTAACGACGGGAAGTCTGCTCTAGCAAGGCCGTTTAACCGCCGCGGTCTCAGAAGAGGCCGCGGCAACTGTTCAGAGGTCCCAGTTGTTTGCAGGATCGCGGGAGTACGAATGATATTGATCGTAATTCTGTTCTTAGCACTCATGTGTGCTTTACCACGATGGCCGCATAGCAGAAGTTGGGGATCTTATCCGAGCAGAGAAGTGGGACTGATCCTGTTGATATTGTCATTCTTCTGGTTCTTGGCCGGATCTGAATTTGAAAGAAGGACACGATGTTGTTTCCTGAGATTTTGCATTCTGAGAAGCCCGGCGTAAATCCAGATCCCGAAGCACATTCACATATCACCACAAAAGCGTGCAAACTGCCTTTGCCAACCCGCATTGCATTTATTGGAAATTACCAGCCGCGCGAGTGCGGCATTGCCACGTTCACAACCGACCTGTGCACGGCGCTTGCGTCCGAATACGGGGACGGGCGATTGTTTGCTATTCCCGTCAACGACCCCGAATCAAGCTATCAATATCCGGAACAAGTTCGCCTGGAACTAGAGCAGGAGGATCTTTCCTCCTATGAGCGTGCCGCTGATTTTCTCAACTTCAATGGCAACGATCTTGTATGTCTGCAACATGAATATGGCATTTACGGAGGCAGCGCGGGCAGCCACATACTTACCTTGCTGCGCAAATTGAAAATGCCGCTGGTGACCACGCTGCACACGGTGTTGCGCGATCCGGCTTTGGAGCAGCGAATGGTGCTTGAAGAGATTGCACAGCTATCCGATCGTATGGTGGTGATGAGCAAACTGGCAGCCCAAATGCTGCGCGAAGTCTATGCGGTGCCCGGCGAGAAAATAGACGTGATTCCACATGGCGTACCAGATCTCCCCTTTATGGACCCTAACTATTACAAAGATAAGTTCGGCACGGAAGGCAAGTCGGTTCTCCTGACTTTCGGATTGCTGTCTCCTAACAAGGGAATTGAGAACGTCATTCAGGCATTACCCGCAATTCTGGCTAGACAGCCAAACGTGGTATATATTGTCTCCGGAGTAACACATCCGCATATCCGCCGGCGCGAGGGCGAGCGTTACCGGGAAGAACTGCAGGCACTGGCAGAGCAGCTTGGCGTTTCCAATTACGTAATTTTCAATAATCGCTTTGTAAATGCGGAGGAACTACTAGAGCAAGTGGGCGCTGCCGATATCTACATCACGCCCTACCGGCATGAAGCGCAGATCGTCTCCGGCACTCTTGCAATAGCGCTCGGAGCGGGAAAAGCGATTGTCTCAACGCCTTACTGGCACGCAAAGGAATTACTTGGGGAGAAACGAGGCGTAATTGTTCCGTTCCAGAATCCTGGCGCAATTGCAGAAGCGGTCTTGGGATTGCTGGAGAATAATGTGGAGTGTCACGCCATGCGAAAGCGCGCCTATCTTCACTCTCGTGGCACTACATGGGTAAAGACGGCGCGTGCATACATGGCGAGTTTTCAGCGGGCGCGATTCGAACGCTCTCTACATCCGAGAGCCGCCCAACAGTACGATCCTACGATGAATATGACAGACTTTCTTCCCACTTTGAATGTAGGTCATCTGTTGACCCTGACTGACGATACCGGCATCCTGCAACACGCAATCTTTTCAGTGCCGAATGCGCGGGAAGGTTATACAACCGACGACAACGCACGTGCTCTGGTCGTATCAATTCTTCTAGACGAGAACCCTGAGTATGCGAACAGGAGGGAATATCCGAATCTGTCCCACCGCTACCTTTCCTTTTTGTGGCTTGCATTTAATGCCGATTCCGGGAGATTTCGAAACTATCTTGGGTATGACCGCAGGTGGCTTGAAGATATTGGGTCGGATGACAGCCATGGGCGCGCATTGTGGTCGCTAGGGAAGGTGCTTGGACTTTCACATAATGCGGGATTGAGAGGTGCGGCGGGGAGGCTCTTTGAAGCGGCTGTCCCTGCGACACTAACGTTTACCAGTCCACGAGCCTGGGCGTATTGCATTCTGGGTATGCAAGCCTACTTGGACTGGTTTCCGGGAGACAGAGCCATCCAGAGCGTGCGTAATATCCTTGCTAATCGGCTCCTTGACATCTACGAAAGAAGTCATTCAGAAACCTGGAGGTGGTTTGAGAAGAGTCTTTCCTACTCAAATGCAAGGCTCTCTCAGGCGCTTATTCTTGCAGGATGGCGGAGTGACAACCAACGAATGATTGAAGCTGGAATGGACTCTCTGAAGTGGCTGGTTGCCGAGCAACACCGTGACGATAAGGAGATTTTTGTACCGATAGGATCCAATGGATTCTTCACTGAAGGAAATGAAAAGGCGCGCTTCGATCAGCAACCAGTGGAGGCATGCGCAACAGTTTCTGCCTGTCTTGAGGTGTACAAACTGACGGAGGAAAGCCAATGGCTTGAGGAAGCGCGCAGAGTCTTTGGCTGGTTTCTCGGCAAAAACGATTTGCAGGCTCCGTTATATGATGCATTGACAGGTGGATGCCGAGATGGACTTCATCCGGACCGCGTAAACGAAAATCAGGGAGCTGAATCCACGCTCTCTTTTCTCATGGCGCTGCTTGAAATGCAGACGGCCAAAGTGGCAAGCGCAGACGAACTGTACCATGGAATGAGTGTCTCCTATTGAATCCAAATAACTTTCCGGAGAAATCGCCGGAGCCTATCGCCCAAAAACAGCCAAACCCATGTGACAATTATTCCCTGTTTACGCGCTATTCCGGCAATCCGCTCCTCAGCCACGAAAACTGGCCCTATCCGATCAATAGCGTCTTCAACGCGGGGGCCGTACAGCTGGTCAACGGTGACACTTTGCTACTTTGCCGCGTTGAAGATCGCAGCGGCCTGTCACATCTTTGTGCCGCGCGTTCAGCCAATGGTTTAGATGGATGGAGGATAGACACTAAACCGACATTGTTGGCAAATCCCAAGGAATTTCCAGAAGAAATCTGGGGAATAGAAGATCCGCGCATTACTTATGTCCCGGAACTTGAGCAATACGCTGTGGCATACACATCCTTTGCGCGGGGAGGTCCCGGAGTCTCGCTGGCGCTCACCAAGGACTTTCGTAGCTATGAACGGTATGGCGTAATCATGTCTCCAGAGGATAAAGATGCGGCGCTGTTGCCCCACAGGATAGGCGGACGCTGGGCGTTAATTCACCGGCCCATGACAGCTCTTGGCGCTCATATGTGGATATCCTATTCTCCAGATTTGCGGCATTGGGGTAGCCACAAGATCATTCTCGAAGCGCGGCGCGGCGGATGGTGGGATGCGAATAAAATTGGACTATGTTCTCCGCCAATAGAAACAGCCAAAGGGTGGCTGATGATCTATCACGGAGTGCGGCAAACGGCATCGGGGAGCATTTATCGCCTGGGCCTGGCGCTCTTCGATCTGGAGCGGCCTGATGTTTGCCTGCAACGCGGAGATTCCTGGGTGTTTAGTCCAGAGGCCAGTTATGAGCGCGGCGGCGATGTCAAGGATGTTGTGTTTCCTTGCGGACAGACTATCGGAGCGGACGGAGACACCATCAATCTGTATTATGGAGCTGCTGATTCCAGCATAGCCTTGGCGACAGGCCGCATCCGTTGCCTGCTCTCCTGGTTGGACACGAATTCGGGTTGTGCATGCGAAGGCGTACGTTAGCGCGCATTACTGCATATCAGAAATGGATGGGCAGAATGAGTAACATAAGGCAAAAATTGCCCGACTGGCTGCCGCATCTGCTTTGGATACGGCGAAAGTGCCCGCGCTGTAATTCAGTGAAATTCAAGCAAGCGGAGTTGCGCTCGCTCGATGGCCTGCTGGCTATGTTTGCACTAAGGCCCGTTCGATGCTTATTCTGTTGGCGACGGTATTACTGGTTCACTTTGCGCGACGCGATTGCAGAATAGATTTTCCCCAGGTTGAGGTAGTTTCGGAACCTTGGCATTCATACGCGAATCTAGAGACAGGCCTGATTGAGCATGTATGTTCGACAATCAATACGATTGCCAGTGCCGTCCTCGCATCAGCCGTTGGCGCCGCACTGGCTCACGCACCTGGGAGCGCTGGGGCTCTTCTCTGTTGCTGTGGTAGATTCCTCGGTTATTCCCCTACCCTTACCCGGCAGCACAGACCTGCTATTGCTGTGGCTGGTGGCACACGGCAGCGATCCCTGGCTGCTGGCTCCTTTTGCAATAGCTGGCAGCATACTAGGCGGATATACGACCTGGCACATTGGCCGCAGAGGCGGCGAAGAAGCGCTGCGTCACTACGTGCCGGCGCGCCTTCTTGGACCTGTCGTCGGATGGGTCGAGCGTCACCGAATCCTCGCGGTCTTTCTTCCCGCCTTGCTTCCCCCGCCGATTCCGCTCTTGCCGTTTGCGCTCGCCTCAGGCGCGCTAGGCGTTTCGCGCAGCCGATTCCTTGCCATCTTTGGCGCGGCTCGCACCCTGCGTTACACCTTTATCGCATGGCTTGGTGTGATCTATGGGCGCAAGATCGTCCGTCTATGGTCTGGAACGCTCCAGACGTGGTCGACTCCGCTGCTTTACGTCTTCGTTGGCCTGATGTTGACAGGTCTCTGTTTTGGGATATGGAAGATTCGCGGCCTGCGCAAGATCGATGTTGCAGAGAAACTCGCATTGCAGGACGAAGCAACTCAAGTGGGCTAAACTCCTTAGACCGATCTGCCCTAATCTTCCTGCATGTCTATTTGAAGAGGTTGCGGGTTGCGATGAAAATGCGTTTGGCAAGTTGTTCGTAAGCGTCCCGTCTTCCCCTCTGGCCCAGGCAGGGGCGAGAGCCTGACGATAGCGTCATGGTTCATGCAGAAGGAACAGGTCGTCGTCC
>Ga0326727_10016092_pt1 | contig 15875 bp, 13 predicted proteins | sample MB2enrmetagenome_FD_207643 | JGI IMG/M metagenome (GOLD analysis project Ga0326727, IMG submission 207643) | Lab enriched peat soil microbial communities from McLean, Ithaca, NY, United States - MB29MY | ecosystem: Environmental > Terrestrial > Soil > Wetlands > Peat | place: USA: New York... | reverse complement strand
CCGCTCGTTGTCCTGGGGTCCCGGTTTCCTGACATAGACGTGGTACGTGACGGCATCCCAGGCGTTATGAATGCCGACTCCAAAATGAACGATATTAGGTGTGGCAAACGCCTCGCCGGCCTGCGCCGCACCCGGTCAGCGGGGCAGGTTGGCGACAAGGGCCATGACGACGAACTGCAGTCCAATCAGGGCGCCGGCAGACGAGCCGACGATGACATAGAAGTTCTCCCATCCCGCGAGTGCTGTCATTCCGTCACCTAACCTCTCGCAAAGTCAATCTGCGGTCCGCGTTGGGTCAGATTTACTCCGAAATCATCCCGATCGATCCCAGCCAAGTCTCCACCAACTTAGGCCATGCCGTCGCCGGAAACTTCGTGCGCCGCAGGCCAAACGCATGCCCGCCCTGGGCGTACAAATGCATCTCCACAGGAACCCCAGCGTTCTTCAGCGCAATGTAGTAAGCCAGCGAGTCGTTTACATTGTCCACGTGGTCATCCTCATTCTGCAGCAAAAACGTTGGCGGCGTCTGGGTGGTGACTGGAACTTCAGGGTTCAACGCAAGATCTTTATCGGCAGTGGCCGCATGAGGAACCGCAAACTTTTTGGTGCCTTGCTTGGCATCCCACTCCGCCGCGGACAACGACAGATGGCCCGGATAGATCGCCACCGCAAAATCCGGGCGGCAGCTTTCTTTGTCGGCCGCATCAACAGCCGGATACAGACGCTTCGCAAAATGCGTGCTCATCGCTGCCGACAGATGCCCGCCTGCCGAAAACCCGAGCACTCCGATTTTGTGCGGATCGAGGTGCCATTCCGCGGCGTGAAAGCGCACCAGCCCCACCGTTCTCTGCGCATCTTCCAGCGCCATCGGTGATTCCGGATATGGCCCTGATTTTGGATACGGCCCCACATCCGTCACGCGGTATTTCAACAGCACACACGTAATCCCTTTCGGCGTCAGCCAATCGCAGACCTCGGTGCCTTCAAGATCCATGGCCAGAATCTGATAGCCCCCGCCAGGAAACACGACTACGGCAGCGCCTGTATTCTTTCCCTTTGGCGAATAGACCGTCATCGTAGGCCGCGAGACGTTGGTTACGAAAACCCACGGCCTGCCGGCAACCAGATCCTTGGTGTCCGTCACCGTATTTTCCGGCCCCGCGACAGGCTGCACATCAGGCGCCGTCCCCGGCCAGATCGGTACCTGCGAATGTCCCGGCGATGGCTGCCAGGCAGGTGTCTGCGCACTTAGACCGCCACATGCAAACATAATACAGAGAGCAAAGATCAAAGGCTTCATCACCATCACCACAGCTACGGAAGAACCCACGGTCAGAAATGCACTGACCGTGGCTACCAGCACAAGGGGACCGATCACTTCCGATATTGCTCGTCACTGACCTGTTCCATCCAGTCGACGACCTTCCCGTCGAGCTTTTCCTGAATGGCGATGTGCGTCATGGCCGTGGTCGGGGTAGCGCCATGCCAGTGCTTCTCGCCGGGCGGGAACCAGACAACATCTCCGGGCCGGATCTCCTCAACCGGACCACCCCAGCGCTGTGCCCAGCCGCAGCCCGCCGTGACGATGAGCGTTTGACCCAGCGGATGCGTGTGCCATGCCGTCCGCGCACCCGGCTCGAAAGTTACGCTGGCGCCTTGCACAAGTGCCGGTTCGGGCGCCTGAAAAAGCGGATTGATCCATACCGTGCCGGTGAACCAATCGGACGGACCCTTGACGGAAGGTTGCGTGCCAATTCTCTTGATATCCATGGTCTGAACTCCTTCAGTTGAACTCAATCTCCTATTGGCCGTATTGCAACGAATCATGTTATGGCGACGTAAGGTCGCCGCTACGCCCTCAACCTAGGGTTTTTCCACGGCCTGTTACAGACCGGTCATTTTCTCCAAGCGTTCTGGATATCGAGCTCCTTCCACCTTGATCTTCGACGCAGCGACATCGATGTTTCGCAGATCGTCGGGCGTGAGTTCTACTGAGACCGCCCCGAGGTTCTCGTCCAGACGACTCAGCTTGGTCGTGCCGGGAATGGGAACAATCCACGGCTTCTGCGCGAGCAGCCAGGCGAGCGCGATCTGAGCAGGAGTCGCCTTCTTCCGTTCTGCGATGCTGCCGAGCAGATCAATCAACGCCTGGTTCGTCTTGAGGGCCTCCGGCGTAAAGCGGGGCAGCGTGCTGCGGAAATCGGAGCTGCCGAATTTTGCGTTCTCGTCGATCTTGCCCGTCAGGAAGCCCTTGCCCAGCGGGCTATAAGGCACGAAACCTATCCCCAGTTCTTCGAGTGTGGGTATCACTTCCTGCTCCGGCTTCCTCCACCACAAAGAGTATTCGCTCTGCAGTGCGGTGAGCGGCTGGACGGCGTGAGCGCGGCGAATCGTCTTTACGCCCGCCTCGGAAAGTCCGAAGTGCTTCACCTTCCCGGCTTGAATCAGTTCCTTCACCGCGCCGGCGACGTCTTCGATCGGCACGTTCGGGTCAACCCGATGTTGATAGAGCAAGTCGATTGTGTCAATTTTAAGTCGCTTGAGCGAGCCCTCCACGGCCTGCTTGATGTGCTCCGGCCGGCTATTCAGACCTGCCGCGCCCGGCCGATTATCGCTGCCACTGAGGTCGAACCCGAACTTGGTGGCAATCACCACCTTTCCGCGGAAAGGAGCGAGGGCTTCGCCCACCAGCTCTTCGTTCAAGAAAGGGCCGTAGACCTCGGCGGTATCAAAAAATGTGATGCCACGTTCGACGGCGGCATGGAGCAGAGTGGTCATCTCCTGCTTGTCTTTGGGCGGACCGTAGGAAAAGCTCATTCCCATGCAGCCCAATCCGAGAACCGAAACTTCCAGGTTGCTTTTTCCAAGTTTGCGCTTCTGCATTGTCTCTCCTTTCGAACCGTTTCTCTCATCTCCAGATTAGATTCATCCACCGTGGGAGCGGTAACCTCATTTTTCGGATTTAGCGCCTGACCAGCGAATGGCGAGCGGCGGCATCGGTATCCGGCTAACTTCCTACGGCAATACCCAGGGACTTCATTTTACGGTAGAGGTGGCTGCGTTCGAGGCCCAGGGCTTCGGCGGTGCGGCTGACGTTGCCCTGATGCTCATCGAGGGTGCGCAGAATGTAGTCGCGCTCGTAGGCCGTGCGCGCTTCCTGAAGGCTGGAGAACCCCCCGGTGGGGAATTTGGGGGCCGGACCGGAGCGCGCTCCGTCCTGGTGCAGGGAAGGGGGAAGGTGGCGCCGCTCGATGCGCTCGCCCGGCACCATGATGACCAGGCGCTCAACGAGGTTCTTGAGTTCCCGCACGTTTCCCGGCCAGCGATAGGCCACCAGGATTTCCATGGCCGTTTCCGCAAAGTGCTTGGGGCGGCGGCCATAGGCGCGGGCAAATTCCGCCAGAAAGAAGTTGGCCAGCGTGGGAGTGTCCTCCGCGTGCTCGCGCAACGGGGGGACGTAGAAGGGAATTACATTGAGTCGATAGAAAAGATCCTCGCGAAAATTTCCCTTTTGAATTTCGTCTTCAAGGTGCTTGTTGGTGGCGGCAATAATCCGGACATCGACGGTGAGGGGGGCGCCGGAACCGACCGGGGTGAAGCGCTGCTCCTCGATGACACGCAGCACTTTGGACTGCGTGCGCAGGCTCATATCGCCCACCTCATCGAGGAACAATGAGCCGCCATGGGCCTGTTCGAACTTGCCTGTCTTATCTTCCAGCGCGCCGGTAAAAGACCCCTTGATGTGCCCGAAAAGCTCGCTCTCGATGAGCTCTTCGGGAATGGCGGCGCAGTTGACCTCCACGAAAGGCTGCTCAGCGCGCTGGCTGTGGTTGTGCAGGGCGTGGGCCACCAGTTCTTTTCCCGTTCCGCTTTCGCCGTAGATGAGCACGCGGCCCGTGGTGGGGGCGGCAAGCTGCAATTGCTGGCGCAAAGCCTTCATGGGAATGCTGTCGCCGATGATGCGGTCGCGGCCGCGCAGTTCCTCGCGCAAGACGCGGTTTTGCGCGGCCAGTTCCGACTGCTCCAGGGCGTGGCGAAGCGTCAGCAGAGTTTTATCGATGGAAAGCGGTTTCTCAATGAAATCGAAGGCGCCGAGCTTGGTGGAGCGCACCGCCGTTTCAATGGTGCCGTGCCCGGAAATCATGATGACCGTGGGAGGCGCTTCCAGGGCCTGGATTTTTTCCAGCACCTGAATGCCGTCCAGCCCCGGCAACCAGATGTCGAGCAGGACGGCGTCAAATTTGCGGGTCTGCAGAGTTTCCAGGCAAGCCTCGCCGCTGCCCACGGATTCCACCCCATAGCCTTCGTCCTGGAGAACGTCGGTGAGGGATTTGCGTATGCCGGGTTCGTCGTCAACAATGAGAACTGTGTGTTTCATGATGGTTTGTTATCTGGACTGGCCTCAAAGCCTTCTTGCCGGAGGGCGTTCCTAATTATCTCTTGCACCCGCGCGGCGCTCTCCACAGCGCGGCGCGCTCCGGCTTCACTGACCACTAAATCCTCCCCCGGATACCGGGCGGTGATGGCATAAGGGCTGAGTTCTTCTGCATCATATGCCAGCCATTGCCTGACCTTCTCGATGATAGGCGCGTCAGGGAGCTTCATAGAGCACCTTTCCCTCGCGCCACGCCGGGCGCGCCACGGTGCCGGGGATCTGGCGGTCGCGTTCAAACTCTTCGGGCGTCAGGATGATCACATCGGTTGCCACCTCCACGCCGCGAAGGGCTCGGTCCATTGCCACCATCAGCGCGTGCCGGCTGCCGGGCCCCGGGGGGACAGCACAGATCACGAGCAAATCTACATCGCTGCGAGCATCGGCCGTTCCCCGAGCCTGCGAGCCGAAGAGAATCACACGTTGCGGACGGAATTGCGCCACCAAACGGTCCGTCGCCAAACTCAGAGTTTCGTCGGTCACCATTCCGGCTGCCTCAGGAGGTTTTGATTCGAACCACACGTCTCGCCTTACCGAGAGCGCCGTTCGTCATCATGCTGGCATCTTAGAATGTCGTATCCCATTTGTAAATGGCCTTGGGTGCCGCCGTCAAGCCGGCCGGCGAACACATCATGAGGCTCCGGCTCACCACTTAGCGCGCGAATGCGCGGAGCGCCTTGGACTGCGGCGGCTCGACGCCGCCTTGCCCTCACTCCAGCCCCTGCCAATGAGGTTGGTCAACCCCTCGGCGCGTCGATTCATCGGACCTGAGGTTCAACCCCACGTGGCGCTGGAAAATCGCAACAACCCGGTCTAATATTTGTACATCAGGGCGGCATTCGAACTTAAACCATGGCGGCGAGTAATCGCCAGAGAGTGGCAGCGCAATGGGCGAATCCAGGGATGGCGTTCCCAGGCTCGCGTGCTTCGAGCTGTGGGGCGGCAATAGCAAGGAGGCGCATCCGTTTGAGCTTCCCGGTTTGCAGGGTTGGATTTCCTGCAACCCGTTCGGGCGCGCCACGAGCGGCGGCGACGTCCACTATGTGTCCGTGTGCAGCAAGGGAAGGGTGTCGCGCATTGTGCTGGCCGACGTGGCCGGGCATGGCCAATCCGCCAGCTCGGTGGGCGAACGCCTGCGCCACATTTTACAACAGCATACCGATAACTGGGACCAGTCGGAACTGATGCGCGAGCTGAATGAGGCCTTTAAGCGCGACGCCAAGGGCGTGCAATTCGCCACCGCCGTGGCGCTGGGCTTCTACTTCGGGACCGGCGAACTTCTCTTTACCAACGCCGGCCACCTGCCTTTGCTGTGGCACCACGCCGAGACCGGGAATTGGGACTGGCTGGAGGATCAAACCCCTTTTGCCAAAAAAGTGGCGGATTTGCCCCTGGGCCTTATTAGCGGGACCCATTACGCACAGAGTGCCGTGGAGTTCCAGGGGGGTGACATGCTCCTGCTTTATACGGACGGAATTACCGAATCCCGCAACGAGGGCGGGGAAGAGTTGGGCCACGAAGGCTTGCTGGCACTGGTGCGCGGTATGACAATAAGTCCGAAGGAGGGGCCCGCCGCCTTCGGCCAAGCCTTGGCCGCGAGGGTCAAAATGTTCCAGGGGAGCGGACCTCAGCGCGACGACGAGACCCTTGTGGTGGTCCAGCGACAGGCGTGAATCAGACAAGTTGCCTGAAACCGACGGCGGCTAAGGTTCATCCAATACTGGGCAGTCGCTAGGATAGTCGGGGAAAATCGGAATATCCACAATGGACCCCTCTAATTCCCATTAATGGAATCTAAATGGCAAAGCCCGTTTTGCTTACGGTTGACGACGATCCTGAAGTCTTGCGGGCGGTGGAGCGCGACTTGCGCCGCCGGTACGCCGAGCGCTACCGCGTGATGCGCGCGGAGTCCGGCGCCGCCGCCCTCGAGGCGTTGAAAGGGCTCAAGCGCCGCGGCGATTCGGTGGCCCTGCTTCTGGTCGATCAGCGCATGCCGCAGATGACCGGGGTGGAATTCCTCGGCCAGGCGATGGAGCTTTTCCCCGACGCCAAGCGCGTCCTGCTCACGGCCTATGCGGACACCGACGCGGCGATTCAGGCGATCAACAGCGCCCGCATCCATCACTACCTGCTGAAGCCCTGGGACCCGCCGGAGGAGCACCTCTACCCCGTGCTCGATGACCTTCTGGAGGATTGGCGGGGTTCGTTCCGGCCGCCATTTGAAGGCGTGCGAGTGCTCGGCACGCGCTGGTCTCCGCAGTGTTACGCCCTCCGGGATTTTCTCGCGCGCAATCAGGCGCCCTATCAATGGATCGATGTAGAGACGTCGGGGCAAACCGCCGAGGGGCGCCGCATCATGGAGGCCGCCGGCGCGGTAGCCTCCAGTCTGCCGCTGGTGCTCTTCCCCGACGGCACATCTTTGGCGGCCCCCAGCACGGCGCAATTGGCGGAAAAACTCGGCCTGCGCATTCGGCCCGAGATGGCGTTTTACGATTTGGTGATCGTAGGCGGCGGCCCGGCGGGCCTGGCAGCGGCTGTTTACGGGGCATCGGAGGGTCTGCGCACGGTGATGGTGGAAATGGAAGCGCCGGGCGGTCAGGCGGGAATGAGCTCGCGCATTGAGAACTACCTCGGCTTTCCTTCCGGATTGAGCGGCGGTGACCTGGCGCGGCGCGGCGTGGCCCAGGCCCGGCGTTTCGGGGTGGAGATTCTTTCCCCGCAGCAGGTCACGGGCGTCCGCGTGGAAGGCCCCTCGCGGATGGTCAAGCTGGCGGCCGGGGCCGACATCGGTTGCAAGGTCTTGCTGATTGCCACGGGCGTTTCTTACCGCAAGCTCAACGTGCCCGGCGCTGAGCGCTTGCAAGGGTGTGGTGTCTACTACGGCTCGGCCATGACCGAGGCCATGGCGTGCCAGGGTCAGGACGTTTACATTGTCGGAGGCGCGAACTCCGCCGGGCAGGCCGCGATGTATTTCTCCAAGTACGCGCGGCGCGTAGTAATGCTGGTGCGCGGTGAATCCCTCTCGGCCTCGATGTCGCAATACCTGATCGACCAGATCAAGAAGACGCCGAATATTCAGGTGGAAACGCACTCTCAGGTGGTGGAAGTGCATGGCGACGGGCACCTTGAATCCGTTTCCATTCATTGCGGGACCAGTGGCCAAACCGAAACCGTCCCCACCAACATGCTTTCCATCTTCATCGGCGCCGAACCCAACACGGATTGGCTGGCGGGAGTGGTGGAGCGTGATGAGCGCGGTTTTATTCTTACCGGGGCGGACCTGGTGCGCGACGGTAAGCGGCCCACGGCATGGCCGCTCGCGCGCGACCCGTATTGGCCGGAAACCAGCGTGCCCGGCATCTTTGCCGCCGGCGACGTCCGCCACGGTTCCGTGAAGAGGGTGGCTTCAGGCGTGGGCGAAGGCTCGATTGCCGTGCAGTTCACTCATCAATACCTCAGCGAGGTGTGATTTGGCGGAGAACCTGACCACTGCAACGCGCGCGAGTTTGATCGACGATCTGCGCAAGATTCAGATCTTCGCCGACCTCTCCGCGGAAGACCTCGCGTGGCTGGCGGAAAAGCTCGAGGAAAAGCGCTTCCAGGCGGGAGAAATCATGGCGCGCGAGGGTGAGCCGTTGAACAATCTCACCGTGATGCTCGAAGGGGAGATGCGGATACAGCGGGGAAGCGGCCCGGACGCACTGGTCTTCCGAGTGTATGCCGGCCAGGTTACGGGCGTGCTTCCATACTCGCGTTTGACGAGTTACGGCGGCACTGCCCAAGCCGTGCTGCCCACCCGTGTGGCGCTGCTCCACCGCAGCCTGTTCCCTGACATGCTCAAGCAAATTCCCCTGCTCGGTCAGCGCCTGGTGGCCCTCATGGCGGACCGCATCCGCGAGACCACGCGCATGGAAACGCAGCGCGACAAGCTGATGGCGCTCGGCAAGCTCTCCGCGGGTTTGGCGCATGAACTGAACAACCCCGCCGCCGCGGCCCAACGCGCCACCGCCAGCCTCCGCGAAGCGCTGGAGACGGTGCGCGACGCCAGCATCCGGCTCTCCCGTCACGCCCTTTCCTCCGAGCAACGCGAGATGATTACCCACTTTGAGCGGGAGGCCGGGCAATTTACCCAGGCTATTCCTGCGGACCCCCTGGCCCAAAGTGATCGCGAAGAGCGCGTCGCCACATGGCTGGAAAGTCGCCACGTGCCGGAGGCCTGGAAGATCGCGCCGGCCCTTACTGACGCGGGCGTGGATATGCCCAAGTTGGAAAGCCTGGCTGCCCAGGTGGGTGATGAGGTGCTGTCCGACGCGCTCATTCGCATCGCCTCGATCCTTACGATTGCAAGGCTGATCAGTGAGATTGAGATCAGCACCAAACGCATTTCGCACCTGGTGCAGGCGATCAAGGAATATTCATACATGGACCAGGCGGCCATGCAGGTCGTCGACCTGCATCAGGGGCTGGAGAATACCTTGACGATTCTCCACCACCGCCTCAAGGGTGGAGTGAACGTAGTGCGCGAGTACGACAAGAATCTCCCAAAAATCTGCGCCTATGGCGGTGAGCTCAATCAGATTTGGACGAATTTGATTTCCAACGCCATCGAGGCCATGCAAGGCAAGGGCGAGCTGCGAGTGCGGACGGCGCGCGAACTGGACCGCGTCCTCGTGGAAATTTGCGACAACGGACCGGGAATCCCGCCCGACGTTCTGCCGCACATCTATGAACCCTTTTTTACCACCAAGGGAGTGGGCGAGGGGACCGGTCTGGGGCTGGATACGGTTTGCCGCATCATCCGCAACCACCACGGCGAGATCCGTGTGGATTCACATCCGGGCGACACTCGATTCCAAGTCTATTTACCTGTAACCCAGCCGAAGGCGCAGGCATCTGCGTCGTAATGTATCGTAGCGCCAGCAAGGTACAGTCCACGTAGCACCGGGAAGGTACGATCTACGTAGCGCCGGGCTTTAGCCCGGCACTTCGCGTTGCTCGGAGCGTTTGCAATCTCGGCTGCCGAAGCTCGGAAGTGCCGCCCTGAAGGGCGGCGCTACCTCAGCTAAGGTACGGGCCACACGTGCCGCCCTAAAGGACGGCACCACATCGAGGAGGCACAGCATGTCCGACACCTGTTCACACCTTGACCAGATTACAAACCCATCCCCCAACACCATCGGCTGCGAGGAGTGCCTGAAGATGGGTGATTCGTGGGTCCATCTACGCCTGTGCGAAATTTGTGGCCACGTGGGCTGCTGCGACTCTTCGAAAAACCGGCACGCCACCAAACATTTCCGCAAAACCCAGCACCCCATTATGCGATCCCTCGAGCCCGGCGAAGACTGGGGATGGTGCTACGTCGACGAGGTCATGCTTGAGCCGTTCCCGTGATCGTGCGGAATGCCTATACCCAACCCTGTCCCCATCCCCTCGGCTACGGTTGAGATGAGGGCATTTGAGCTAAAGACGGTCGCTGCTCCGCGGACCTGGCCAGCACGCCGGCGCGGATGATTCCGCCCTGTTGCGGCGTGAACACCAGGCGGCCCCAGCCGGCGCCCTGCAATTCTTCCTTGCTCCATTTCCCCTTCATGATTCCCGTGGGCGAGTGACTGTCCGAGCCCAGCAGCAGGTGGCCGATTTCGTGGGCGATAACGCAGGCCAGGATATCCGCTGTCAGGGCGTTGCCCTTGGGGTCCGCGGCCTTGGTCCAATGATAAGATACGGTGGCCGAGCTTCCCATGGCGAAGCCCATGGTGGAATCGGCGGTCGCGCCCGGCTCAGCCTTGATCCGGGAAACAATCCGCACGTCGAGCCGGGCGGAGCCCGCCGGCAGACCGCAGCTCGAATCCACCATGCTTTGTGGGGAATCCGTGGTCAGGTTGCACCATCGCATCGTCAGGCTGACTTTCCGGAAGATGAAATCTGCCTGCTTTTCCGCCGCCATCAAGGTGCCTCGCCCCACGTGGGCATAGTCATAAACGCGCACGGTAATCCCGAGTTCCCCTTCGCCTTCATTTTCGGAAGCCGCGGCGAACCCCGTCGCGTTCCCCATCAGGAGGATCGCTAAACCCAGCAGGGTCCCGAATCCCCAACCCCCAATCCCCAACCCCGAGCCTTTGATCCCTAATCCCCAACACCCCGTTCCCAATCCCTTTCTTTCCATGTCGCCACCTCCGCGGGTGCAAGAAGGCGCGCAGTTTGGAGTTGGGGAGCAGCTACCTCAATGCCCTGAGGGTCATCGCCTCCACATCCCTTTGTCGCGAGCTAGCTTATTGGGGGAAAAGGGGTTACAGCGAAACCTCGTCTGCCGAAAGATGCTTGGTATTCATATTTTGCGGTGGTAAACTCAGCCCACGCTGGGAGGCGGCCCATGCCCGACCCTACGCTTGACTCCTACATGGTCCGCTTCGGGGCATTCGAGGTTAACCTTCGCTCCGCCGAGTTGCGCAAACAAGGCCTGAAGGTCAAAATTCAGGAACAACCCTTTCAAGTCCTGGCGATGCTGCTCGAGCATCCCGGCCAAGTCGTCACGCGCGAGGAATTGCACAAGAAGCTCTGGCCCGCCGATACGTTTGTGGATTTCGAGCACGGCCTGAATGCCGCCATCAACAAGCTGCGCGAGGCGCTGGGCGATTCGGCGGACAATCCGCGTTTTGTGGAGACGATGCACCGCCGGGGTTATCGCTTCATCGCGCCGGTGGAAACTGTGGGGGCGCAAGGTGGCGCGCCCGCTGTAGCGCCGGCGTCCCCACCGGCGACCGTAGGGGCGGGCCTCGTGCCCGCCCAAGGGCGCCCACAAGGGGCGCCCCTACGAAAAGTTCTGGTTCCCGCCGCCGTGATCCTTGTCGCTGCTGCCATCGGGGGAACGTGGTATTTCCGCTCACGCCGGTCCGCGGCCCGCCTTACCGACAAGGACACCATTGTTCTTTCCGATTTCACCAACAAAACCGGTGACAGCGTATTTGACGACACGCTGAAGCAGGGACTTTCCGTGCAGCTCGAGCAAACACCCTTTCTCGACCTGCTTTCCGAGGACAGGGTCAACGCAACATTGAAGCTGATGGGGCGTCCCGCCGGGGACCGGTTGACGCCGGAGGTCACCCGCGAAGTCTGCGAGCGCACGGGCAGCAAGGCCATGCTGACGGGCTCGATTGCGGCGCTGGGCAGCCAGTACGTGATTGGCCTGAAGGCAGTAAACTGCAACACCGGCGACGTGCTGGCCGAAGCGCAGGAGCAGGCGACGGGCAAGGAAACGGTGCTGAAGGCTCTGGACGCCGCGGCAGTCAGTTTGCGCGGCAAGCTGGGCGAATCGCTCAGCACGGTGCAGAAATACGCCACGCCGGTGGAGGAAGCGACCACACCATCCCTGGAGGCGCTGAAAGCCTACAGCCTGGGAGTAAAGACGGCCCAGACGAAAGGGTTCAAAGCTGCGCTGCCCTTCTTCCAGCGAGCGGTGGACATTGACCCGAATTTTGCCATGGCTTACGCCTGGATGTCGGTTGTCGTGGGCCGATGGGAATTAGAGCGGAAGGCCGAGATGGCACGCAAGGCTTACGATCTGCGGGAGAAGGTAAGCGAACGGGAACGGTTCTTCATCGAAGGGGCCTACTACTCTCTTGCAACGCTAGAGGGGCAGAAGGCGGTGCAGACTTTCGAACTGTGGCAGCAGACTTACCCCAGAGACCATGCGCCTTACAGAAGCCTGGGGAGTGGTTTCATCTTCCAGGGAAACTGGGAAAAGGCCCTGGAGGAATTTCGAGAGGAGTTGCGCCTGGAGCCAGATAATGTGCGCAACTATGTCGACCTCGGCAACGTCTACAGGGCCCTCGACCGGTTGGATGAAGCGGAAGCTTTGTACAAGCAGGCGGAGGAGCACAAGCTGGAGAGCGAGGACCTTCTCTGGAACCGCTACCAGTTGGCGTTTCTGAAAGGCAATGCGGCGCAGATGGCACAGTTCGTCTCCGCCGCCATGGGCAAGCCGGGCTATGAAGACCGGTTGCTGGCCGCGCAAGCGGACACGGAACGTTGGTACGGGAAGCTGAAGAACGCGCATGAGCTGACCAGGCGGGCGATGAATTCAGCCCTGCACAACGACGCCCAAGAGGGCGCCGCAGCCTATCAGGCATTCGCAGCGGTGGACGAGGTGGAAGCGGGATACCGGGAGCAGGCGCGTGCCGACGCCAAGGCGGCGTTGAAGTTGGCCCTGAACTGGCGGGTGGGGACCTTGGCGGCGCTGGCCCTGGCGCGCGCCGGCGATACGGCAGGGGCGGAGAAGCTGGCCGGCGAGCTCGACAAGCCCGGCACGCAGGTCCCGGTGATCCATACGTATTGGCTGCCCTCGGTCCGGGCCGCGGTCGCCCTGGAACGTAAAGACCCGTACGGGGCAATCGAAATGCTGAAGGGGGCGCCCACGATCGAAGGGGGCGCGCGCCCCCCTTATTTGCGTGGGGAAGCCTATCTCATGCTCCACGACGGCAACGCGGCGGCAGCGCAATTCCAGAGTTTCATCGACCACCCAGGGGTGGTGTACAACCAACCCTGGGGCGCACTGGCCCGCCTCGGACTGGCGCGCGCTTACGCCCTCGAAGCCGGCGTAGGGGCGCCCTTACGGCCAGACGCCCTCGCCAAAGCCCGCGCCGCCTATCAGAATTTCCTCACCCTCTGGAAGGACGCCGACCCCGACATCCCCATCCTCCAGGCGGCCAAGGCCGAGTACGCAAAGCTGCAGTAATCTCCAGCCCTTGAGCCATGAAGATAAATTTTCAACTATTCGCCCGCCACATTAAGAAGTGACCTTCGCAAGCGCCCACGCTCCACGCCCCATCCGAACCCGTGATCAAAAATTCCGGTGGGAGATTTTGTTTTGATTGCGCGGTAAAATGATTGCGGGCAACAAAAACTAAATTCAGGCGCTCAACGCAGCGGGTGGGCGTTTGGGGGCGGGAGCGCTAAATCCCTAAACCGGCGATCGTCACCGTGGACGATGATGCCGAAGTTCTGCGCGCTGCGAGCGTGAATCAAAACGTGGGTTAAAGCATCAAGTCACATTAGGCGACATTTGCGAGACGGGGCTAAGACCAACGTAGTTCACTTAGATGTCGTAAAGGACTGGGGAATTTAATTGCGGGCGAAGCCCGCTTTGGACTGCGGTAGCAGCAGCTACCGCTTTGCGTCTTCGGTTCATACGGCAAAAGGTGCAAGGCAAAAGCGGGAGCTGCTGCCACCGCAGTCCAAAGGGGGAAATCACCCATGAATGCAACGGCAACGCAACTGGATAAACATCATGAGCTCCTGGGGCGCTGGGCGGAATCGCGGTCGGTCACCGATGACCTGTTTCGCGTCGTGCGCACGGACGCGTTGTATGACCGTCCCATTCCCGAAAGGCACCGGATTGTCTTTTACATCGGCCACCTCGAGGCCTTCGACTGGAATTTGATTGCCGGCCATGCGCTGGGCCTCGGACCTGTACACAAGGAATTTGATCGCCTCTTTGCCTTCGGCATCGACCCCGTGGGCGGCGGCCTTCCCACCGACCAGCCGTCCGACTGGCCCCGCCTCCCGGAAGTCAATGCCTATAACCTCCGCGTCCGCGAAGAACTCGACAAGGTCCTCGGCAACGGGTCGCAGGGCTTGGCGGGCCGCTGGCAGTTTCCGTGCGAGACCGTTCTGAACGTAGCCATCGAGCATCGGCTGATGCACGCGGAAACCCTGGCGTACATGCTGCACCAGTTGCCCACGGAGCGGAAGATTGCGCCAACAAGTTATCGCCCTGTGGGGTCGCTCGAGCCCGGCCCGCCCATCGCTGCCCGCATGATCGAAATCCCGGCGGGAATCGCCACGTTGGGGATTCCGCGCGGGGGCGAATTATTCGGCTGGGACAACGAGTTTGACGTGCATTCGGTGCACGTCCGGGCGTTCGCGATCGACGCCGGCAAAGTTACGAACGGCGATTTTCTCCAGTTCATGCGCGCGGGTGGATACGACAATCAAAGCTTCTGGAGCGATCCCGACTGGGCGTGGATCAAGCAACAGAACATTCGCCATCCACGCTTCTGGCTCGAACGCCAGGGCCAGTGGTTCTATCGGGGCATGTTTGAAGAGGCACCGTTACCGCTCGACTGGCCGGTATACGCGAGCCATGCGGAGGCCGCGGCTTACGCGCGTTACGTCGGCAAGTCTCTTCCCACCGAAGCCCAATTCCATCGCGCCGCTTACGGGACGCCGGAAGGCGTGGAGCGCGAGTATCCCTGGGGTGTCACACCTCCCGGCGTTGGGCGCGGCAACTTCGACTTCCAGCGGTGGGATCCGATTGCCGTGGGGAGCTATCCCGCCGGCCGCAGCGCTTTCGGATTGGAAGACACACTCGGCAATGGTTGGGAATGGACGTCCACGCACTTTGCGCCCTTTCCGGGATTTGAGCCGTTTCCTTTCTATCGCGGCTACTCGGCGGACTTCTTCAATGGAAAGCATTATGTGATGAAGGGCGCCTCGCCGCGCACGGCGGCGTGCATGCTGCGGCGGTCGTTCCGCAATTGGTTCCAGCCGCACTATCCGTTCGTTTACGCGTCGTTCCGTTGTGTGAGTAATTGAAGGGAGCCGATATGCTGATCCGTGGTGGCGCGACCTTTGCTGTCAACTCGTTCGCGGAAGACGTGCGCGAGGGGCTGGGACGAACCGGGCAAAAGGAGTTGCCGGCAAAATATTTTTACGACGAAATCGGCTCTGCCTTGTTTGAATTGATCACCAAACTTCCCGAATATGGGCTGACGCGGGCGGAGGAGCGGATTCTGCTGCGGCACTCCGGGGCCATTGCGGAACGCCTTACTGCACATGGCATGGTGGTTGAACTCGGCAGCGGCACGGGCAGGAAGACGCGCCGGATACTGGAAGCCCTCTCGCGCCATGGGGCCACAACGTATTGTCCCATTGAGATCTCCTCCACGGCGCTGGAGAGCTGCGAGCGTGAACTCGACGATTTGGCGCACGTCAGCGTTGTGGGATTTGAGGCCGAGTACCTGGATGGCCTGCGCCGGGCGGTGGCTCGCCGCCGGCCCCGTGAGGGAGTGGTGGTGCTTTTCCTGGGAAGCTCCATCGGCAACTTTGATCGTGGGCCGGGCGAGGACTTCCTGCGGGAGATTCGTGAAGCACTCAAGCCGGGCGATGCGCTGTTGCTGGGGACGGATTTGGAAAAACCCCCGGCCCAACTTGTTGCCGCCTATGACGACTCGCTCGGCGTGACAGCGGAGTTCAATCGCAACCTGCTGGCCCGCATCAACCGGGAACTGGGCGGTAACTTTGACCTGTCGCGATTTGAGCACGTGGCCCTCTACAACGCCCGGGAACGGCGCATCGAGATGCATCTCCGCTCGGTGGAAAACCAAGCCGTTACCATCGAAGGCGCAAATCTCCGCACCACCTTCCAGAGCGATGAAACCATCTGGAC
>Ga0326727_10016091_pt1 | contig 15876 bp, 13 predicted proteins | sample MB2enrmetagenome_FD_207643 | JGI IMG/M metagenome (GOLD analysis project Ga0326727, IMG submission 207643) | Lab enriched peat soil microbial communities from McLean, Ithaca, NY, United States - MB29MY | ecosystem: Environmental > Terrestrial > Soil > Wetlands > Peat | place: USA: New York... | reverse complement strand
ATAATCAATATTTCCAAACTTTGACAGACATCGTGGAAGTCGTGGAGAGAATATTCTCTCAATGGCGCCTGGGAAATGAAACCGTCAGGCGCTTGTGTTCAATTACTTAAGACGCTGCGTATAATAAAGGCGCCTTAAATCAGGTTAAAATTCCCTTTTTTATCAAAAAAAGGCTTAATTTGCTGAAAATCCCTGATTATTGGCGGGGCGGCGGACTACAATGGCTAAGCATACGAAATGACAGATAATTTTATAGCAATTCGCCGGCAAACAGATATTTTTCGTAGGAAGGCGCATAATCGGAGAATAAGTGGGCCTGGAGAGGTCAAAAAAATTCCCCCGTTTTCTCACGGGGGCGGGAGGGATTAAAAAGTGGCACCGGCTGGAAAGCCCGGGCCGCCATTTTTAGCCGGCGGCGCTGATGATGCCGAGGAAGGAGGGGGCTTTGAGGGAGGCGCCGCCCACCAGGGCGCCGTCAATATCGGGTTCGGCCAGCAGCGCCGCGGTATTGTCCGGGGTGACGCTGCCGCCGTAGAGGATGCGGACATCTTCGGCCGCGGCGCCCAGGAGCTCCCGGAGCAGGCTGCGGATGAAGGCCTGCACCTCCTGGGCCTGCTGGGGGGTGGCGGTGAGACCGGTGCCGATGGCCCAGACCGGCTCATAGGCCAGGGCCAGTTGGGCGCCGGTGAGGGGAGCGAGGCCGGCCAGGCCTTCTTCCAACTGTTTGCCCACCCGGGCCAGGGTCTGGTTCGCTTGGCGCTCCTCGAGGGTCTCGCCGATGCAGCAGATGGGGCAGAGCCCCACCTCCAGGGTGGCCTTGAGCTTGCGGTTCACGGTGCGGTCGGTGTCGCCGAAAAAATGGCGGCGCTCGGAATGGCCGATAATGACGTAGCGGCAGCCCACGTCGTGCAGCATCACCGGGGAGATGGCCCCGGTGTAGGCACCTTGCCGCTCCCAGAAGGTGTCCTGGGCGGCGAGGCGGATATCGGAGTCGGCCAGCTCTTCGGCCACGGCGGCCAGGGCGGTGAAGGGCGGGGCCAGGGCCACTTCGGACTTAAGCCCCCAGGTCAGGCCCCGGCGCACTTCCCGGGCCAGGGTCCTGGCCTCGGTCAGGGTCTTGTGCATCTTCCAGTTGGCGGCGATGAGGTACCGGCGTTTAGACATTAGGGTGGGCCTCGGCCCACTGCTCCAGGGCCTGAATGCCCGGCAGCTTCTTGCCTTCCAGGAGTTCGATGAAGGCGCCGCCGCCGGTGGAGACGTAGGAAAACTTCTGGTACTCCCCGGCCTTGTGCAGGGCCACATCGGTGTCGCCGCCGCCTACAATGGTCAGGGCGAAGGAATCGGCCACTTTCTGGACCATGGCCATGGTGCCCCGGCTGAAGGCGTCATATTCGAAGGCCCCCATGGGTCCATTCCAGATGATGGTTTTGGCGTTTTGCAGGGCCTCCCCGAACAGGGTCACGGTGGCCGGGCCGATATCCACGATGAGCCAATCCGGGGGGATCTCCTGAACCGGGGTGATCTTGGTTTCGGCGGCCTTGGCCAGTTTGTCCGCCACCACGCAGTCCACCGGCAGATAAAATTTCACCCCGTTTTCCCGGGCCGCGGCCATGATGTCCCGGGCATCCGCCAGAAGAGAGGCTTCCACCAGGGATTGGCCCACCTCGTAACCCTTGGCCTTGAGGAAAGTGTTGGCCATGGCGCCGCCGATAATCAGCTTGTCGACCTTCTTCAGCATATTTTTCAGGGCCGTCAGTTTGCTGGAAATCTTGGCGCCGCCGATAAGGGCGGCCAGGGGCCGGGCCGGGTCCTCCATGGCCTTATGGAAATAGAAGACCTCATCGCGCATCAGGAAGCCGGCCACGCAGATGGGGGCGAACCTGGTCACCGCCTCCACCGAGGCGTGGGCCCGGTGCGCCACGGCAAAAGCGTCATCCACGTAAACGTCCACGCCGCGCATCATTTCCTGGGCAAAGTGCTCGTCGTTCTTTTCCTCCTCCGCATGGAAGCGCAGATTTTCCAGGAGAAGGACGTCCCCGGGCTTCATCTCCGCCTTCAGCTTTTCCACCTCGGGGCCGACGCAATCGGGGGCCAGGACCACCTTCTTGTGGAGGCGGTAGGCCAGGCGCCGGCCCACCGGGGCCAGGGAAAGCGCCTCCACCCGCGCCCCCTTGGGGCGCCCCAGGTGAGAGGCCAGGATCACCTTGGCGTCCGCTTCCAGACAGTAGTTAATGGTGGGCAGCACCGCCCGGATGCGGGTGTCATCGGTGATATTCAGGTTCTGGTCCAAGGGGACGTTGAAATCCACTCGGATATAGACGGTCTTGGCCTTGATATCTACTTCATCGATGTATTTCATCGAAAACTCCTGTTGAAGCTGTTAATGATGGCTGGCCCCCCGGCCGGCGGGAGGCGGCCTCCTGAGGGCCACCGGGGCTGGACCGCGCCTCTCCGGCCTGATTTTGTTTTTAATGTTAATCAGAGTTCTTGTAGCCGTCAACAAATTTGTCCCGAGGAGGAACTTTTCCAGGAACGGCCTGGGCTTTCCCGGGGCCCGACGGCTTTCGGGTTGCATTTTACCGCAAATTCGTTTATCAATGCTATGATAATTTATGATTAGATTTTTTAGAATGGTGGGGCGTCGGGCCCTGGGCCTAGTGAACGAGACGGGAAGCATGATGCTCTTTCTCCTGGAAGGTCTGGCCCTGGCCTTGGTGCCGCCCTTTCGCCCCCGGCGCATCCTGCAGGAAATCCAGTTCATCGGAGTCAAATCAACCCTGATCATCCTGCTCACCGCCGCCTTTACCGGCATGGTGATCGGCTTGCAGGGGTACTATACCTTGAGGAAATACGGCTCGGAAGGGGCCCTGGGTTCCATGGTGGCCCTGAGCCTCATCCGGGAGATGGGTCCGGTGCTCACCGGCATCATGGTCTCGGCCCGGGCCGGCTCGGCGGTCACCGCCGAAATCGGCATCATGCGCATCACCGAGCAACTGGACGCCCTGGACACCATGGCGGTCAATCCCATGCAATACGTGGTGATGCCCAAGCTCCTGGCCGGCCTGATTGCCGTGCCCTTGCTTACCGCCATTTTCGACGTCACTGGCATCCTGGGCGGCTATCTGGTGGGCGTGGTGCTTTTGGGGGTGAGTCCCGGCGCATACTTCTCTGGCATGACCCAGAGCGTGGTCCCTTTGGATGTCAACGGCGGCTTCGTCAAGTCCCTGGTCTTCGGCCTCACCATTATCCTGGTGGCCTGCTATAAAGGCTACAACACCGAGCACGGGGCCGAAGGAGTGAGCAAGGCCACCAACCAGACGGTGGTCCTGTCCGCGGTGCTGGTCCTGGCCTGGGACTATATCCTGACTTCCTTTTTTATGTGACGAAATATCTTAGGCAAAGGCGCAGAGAGGCCCGGAGGCAAGAATTTTTTTGATGACTGACGACTGACCCCTGATTTTATGATCAAAATTATCGAGCTGCACAAATCCTTTAATGGCCAGAAGGTGCTGGACGGCGCCAACCTGACGATCCCCACCGGCCGGATCACGGTGGTCATCGGCAAGAGCGGGGTGGGCAAAAGCGTCTTGTTGAAGCATATCATTGGCCTGCTGAAACCCGATCAGGGGCAGATCCTGGTGGATGGGGTGGACATCAGCACCTTGCGGGGCCGCGGCCTCCGAGAGTATAAGAAGAAATTCGCCGTGCTCTTTCAGGGTGGGGCGTTGTTTGATTCGCTGAATGTCTTCGAGAATATCGCCTTTCCGCTGCGAGAGAAGACGCGGCTATCAGAGGCGGAAATCACCCGGCGGGTACAGCTGCGCCTGGAGCAGATGCATCTCACCTCCGAGGCGGAGGCGAAGTTCCCCGATGAATTGAGCGGCGGCATGAAGAAGCGGGTGGCCCTGGCCCGAGCCATGATCCAGGAACCGGAGATCATCCTGTTCGATGAGCCCGTAACCGGCCTGGACCCGCCCATGACCTTCACAGTCTTCCACTTGATTAGAAAGACCCACCAGGAAAGCGGTTACACCGCCCTGGTGGTGGCGCATGACATCCCGGAGATCTTCTCCATTGCTGACCAGGTGGCCATGCTAGATAAGGGCCGGATTGTGGCCTGCGTCACCCCGGAGGAGATCCTCCACCATCCGGACCCGGTGGTGCAGAGTTTCATCAAGGGCGAAGTTGATTTCCTAGAAGGGTAGGCAGAAATTATGCAGAGGGGCAATCTGGAGTTAATCGTAGGATTCTTTGTCCTGGTGGGCCTGGCTTGCCTGGCGTACCTGGCTATCCATCTCGGCAAGATGGAGGTCTTTGGGAGCGGTTACCAGGTGGTCGCCATCTTTGACAATATTTCCGGCCTTAAGAAAGGCGCGGCCGTGGAAGTGGCCGGGGTGGACGTGGGCCGGGTGGAGACCATTCGACTCTCTCCGGGGGACCGGGCCTACGTGACCTTGAGATTGGAGCGGGGGGTCACGTTGCACGATGACGCCATTGCCTCCATTCGCACCAAGGGCATCATCGGGGACAAGTTCGTCAAACTTTCTCCCGGCGGCTCGGAAAAAGTCATTCCTCCGGGCGGCAAGATCCGGGATACCGAGTCGGCCATTGACCTGGAAGAATTGATCAGCAGTTACATCCACGGCAAAGTTTAAGCCCGGATTGATGCCGAAAGTTTTCTCTTGATATAACTCAAATATGGCGCGTTCAGGGTCACCTGGGCGGTGCAAGCTCAGCCTCGCAGCAGTCGGAATAGCGGTCCTTCCGGCGGGCTGCGATTCCGCAATATCCGGAAAGGAGTAGCCAGTGCTTAGGCTGTTGAACAAGACTATGGTCCATCTCGCTCTCTTCACGCTAGCCCTGGCCGTATCAATGGCTACGGCCTCCGGGCCCACCGAGGTGGCGAAGGAAGTTATTGACAAGGTTCTGGAAATCCTCAACAATCCGGCTAACACCGGCGAGGCTAAAAAGGACTACCGGCAACGGCTGGTCAAGCAGCTCGTCGATCGCCATTTCGATTACCGGGAAATGGCCAAAAGGAGCCTGGGCTCTACCTGGACCCAACTCAATCCGGGCCAGCGGGATGAGTTCGTCCGTCTCTTCGCCGAACTCCTGGAGGCTTCTTACGCCGATAAGATCGACAAGTACGCGAAGCACATTCGGGTCGATTACACCGGGGAGAGTCTGGAGGGAGAATACGCCGAAGTTCGCACCGTGGTGGTACGCCCCAACGACCGCATCCCCCTGAATTACCGGATGCTTAACGAATCGGGCGGTTGGATGGTCTATGACGTGGTCATCGAAGGGGTCAGCCTGGTGAGCAACTACCGCTCCCAATTCAGCCGGATAATTAGTGAGTCCTCTTACCCCGAACTGCTGCGCCGTTTGCGCACCCGGGTGAACGAGCAACGGCAAGGGGCCTAAAGGCAGGGGGCAGGGATCAGTCGCCAGGGGTCAGTGCTTGTGGGCCCCGGCGTCTTGCCTGTGCCCCGAAATTTCGGCAATTATGGGAAAATTATCATAAGCAGTAAATACTGAAAATTTTTCTAGTTCCCAACCTGGGGTTGGGAACGTATTTTTTTCTCCAAACTCTGCTTGAAGGGGTCCCATCGCTTGCCAAGATGGTTTCCAGGTTGACTATTACGGGCGTAGCGACTTATTACTCGAGGCATTAATACTCAGGGCAGGAAATTGTTTGCATCATTATTAATGCCTCGGACATAAAATGAGAGCCAGTTCTTAAAACGAGGATCAAAAGCGCAAACAATTTCATGCACTAATTAATATTTATGATTCTATTCAATACAACGACTGCGGGACAATAAGAGTTGCTGAGGTAATAAAAGATCATATGGAACCTATTTTACGGCAGATATTGGCGCAAAAATTGACCCCACCACACTCAAGACTCAAAGTGGCAAAATAGCGACACCCCAGCGCCCGCCCCGGTTGGTTCGATTGGCATGAGGGTTGATTTGACCACCCGAACCTATCTCACCCTCCTCTGCGTAAGCTGCGTGGTGGTCTTCGGCTGTTATTTCGGCACTTACCTGCGCATGCCGGTGGTCCCCCTCTATGCCGTGACCCTGGGGGCGGATACGGTGGACGTGGGGCTGATCAACGCCGCCTTCCTGTTCATGGCTGGAGTGCTGTCCATGCCCCTGGGACTGGCGGCGGATCGCCTGGGCCCCAAGCTCACTGCGGCCATCGGGGTGCTGATTCTGTCCGCCTCGTCCTTTCTGGTGTGTCTCAGCCACACCCCCGGGCAACTCATCTGGATTTACCTCTTTTCCGGGGTGGGGTTGGCGGCCTTCGGACCCACCATGATGACCATGATGGCCAACATCTCACCGGCCACTCACCTGGGCCGCTCCTACGGCTGGTACACCACGGCCATTTACGGCGGCATGACTCTGGGCCCGGCGGTGGGGGGTTTCTTGGCCCAAGGGGTCGGCTATCCCACAACTTTTTTTATTTCCGGTCTCAGCATCTTCTTGACTTTCTGGGTGTTCCTCCTCTTCCTGCCGGGGAGTCGCCGGCTGCAGATCACTCGGCCTTCCGGAGGCGGGGTCACCTTGGCGGTGGTGCGGCAAATGTTGCGGCAGTTGCCTTTGTGGGGTTGCTGGTTGGCCACCCTGGGGGGCTGCTTCGGGTTGGGCCTCTTCATCACCTTTCTGCCGCTGCACGCCCATGACCGGGGCCTGAGTGTCAGACAAATCGGCCTGGTCTTCGCCACCCAAGGAATTATGAATGTCCTGGTGCGGATTCCTTTTGGACACCTAAGCGATCGGGTCGGCAACCGCAGCGCCCTGGCAACCGCTGGCATCCTGGGGGTGGCCGGCGCTATCGCCTCCCTGGGCTTGGCCAGTCGGGCCGCCACGTTTCTGTTGGCCGCGGCGGTCCTGGGGGCCAGCATGGGCCTGGCCTTTACCTCCATCGGGGCCCTCACGGCCGAGGCCGCGGCCCCGGAATTTCGAGGGCTGGCAATGGGCGGCTACAACGCCTCCATCTATCTGGGCATGATGCTCAGCTCCGCCCTGATGGGCCCGATCATCCGCCGGGTTGGTTTCACCGAGGGATTTCTGCTCACTGCCCTCATCAACTTCATCCTGGGAGCCAGTTTTTATCTGCTCCTGCGCCGGTTCACCCCGGCTGGCAAAACCGCCTCCTGAATTCGTGGGGAGCGTTGGCGACCAATATTAATAAAAATATCTTGATTTAATTACATTGGGGAGGATAATATTAATAAACAGACCCTCAGCAGCGCCACTTCTTTCTGCAACTGGCTTAGGTCAAGCGGAACCTACACCCTCCTGATAAAAATTATGGTCATTTAGCAAGTTCTTCTTTTGCAAAGGCTTACTTTTTCCGATGTATTTCATGGGTCTGGATAACTACCTGGCCGATAAGGTTTCCTCGGGTGAGTTTTCCTGGCCCACTCCCGGAAAAAAGGAAAGACGAAATGGCCCCAAAATCTTCAGTTACGGGCAAGCTATGCTTGAGCAAATTAGGGGCGGGGCTGATTTCTGAGGGTCAATCAACCGGCGGACGCCATCGGTTCTGGCCATTGGCCGCCATCCCTCTGAGTTTCCCTTCAGGAGCGCTATCACGGTGGAGCCCAGGGAGCCAGCCGCGGCGAGCCTGGTTCCTGGCCCTGGGGCTGGCCCTGGCGGTCGATCTCACCCTGGGTCTGGCGGGGGCCTGGGCCGCCGGCCCTACGGAGGATATCAAGAGCCTGATTGCCGAGGTGCAGACCGTCCTGCAAACCATGCCGGAAAAGCACCGGCGCCTGGAACTGGTAGAAGAGGCTACCAACCGGCACCTGGACTTCCGGGAGATGGCCAAACGCTCTCTGGGAACCACCTGGGCCAGCCTGAATCGCTCCCAACAGGATGAGTTTGTCAAGCTATTCAGCGCCTTGCTGAAGGCTTCCTATGCCTGCCATCTGGACGAATTTGCCAAAACCCAGGTTGCTTACCAGGGCGAGACCCAACAATCCGAGGGCTGTGAGGTGCGCATCCTGGTTATCCGGCCCAACGACAAGATCCCGGTGAATTTTCGTCTCCTACACGAACCCCAGGGCTGGATGATCTACGACATGGTGATTGAAGGGGTTAGCCTGGTGGACAATTTCCGCAACCAATTTACCACGATTATTCATGAGTGTTCTTTCGGCGAACTGGTGTGCTGCCTCAAGAAAAGATTGGCCGCCGAGCCCCAAGGGTAGAGCGGCGCTCCTCCCCGGGGGCGGAGCCTTGGCCGCCCCACCAGCCCTTTTTTAGTCATGATTCCGGGCCTTGTTTGACGAGACTAGCTCTAGGAGGGACCGGTTCCCCTTGACAAGGCAGACGGCTGCTCCTTATGCTTACCAGGGTTGATCGCTTCCCCGAAAAATGACCACGGAAAAAGGTAGGCCAAAAACCGAAAACCGCATTGCCATCATCGGCGGGGGGCTGGCCGGGGCGGAGGCCGCCTGGCAGGCAACCCGGCGGGGCGTGGCGGTGTGCCTTTTTGAAATGAAGCCCCAGAAGTTTTCCCCGGCGCACCGGTCGCCGCGGCTGGGGGAACTGGTGTGCAGCAATTCGCTCCGGGCCGAATCCCGGGAGAGCGCCGTGGGCCTGCTTAAGGAGGAGATGCGCCGGCTGAACTCCCTGATTATGGCGGCGGCGGCGGCCACCCGAGTGCCGGCGGGCAAGGCCCTGGCGGTGGACCGGGAGGCCTTTGCGGCTTTTATCTCTCAGACCCTGGAGCAGGAGCCCCTGGTGGAGATCATCCGGGAGGAGGTTACTGACCTGAACCGGCCGGGCCTCATGGTGGTGGCCAGCGGGCCGCTCACCTCCGAGCCCCTAGCCGCGGCCCTAGGCCGCCTCACTGGCCAGGAATACCTGCATTTCTACGACGCCATCGCCCCTATCGTCACCGCCGAATCCCTAAATATGGCCAAGGTCTTCCGGGCTTCCCGCTATGGGGCCGGGGAGGACTATCTCAACTGCCCGGTCAGCGAAGCGGAGTACGCCGCCTTTTACCAGGCGTTGACCGCGGCGGAGCAGGTGCCCCTAAAACCCTTTGAGGCGCCCCGGTATTTCGAAGGCTGCCTGCCCCTCGAAGTCATGGCGGCCCGGGGCTATCGCACCCTGCTTTTCGGCCCCATGAAGTCGGTGGGGCTCACCGACCCCCGGACCCAACGCCAGCCCTTTGCGGTGGTGCAACTGCGGGCCGAGAACCGGGAGGGCACTTTATATAACCTGGTGGGGTTTCAAACCAAGCTGAAGTATGGCGAGCAGGAGCGGGTTTTTCGCCTGATTCCGGGCCTGGAGCGGGCCGAGTTTGTGCGCCTGGGCTCCATCCACCGCAACACCTTCATCCATTCCCCCGGCCGGTTGAGCCCCTATCTGAATTTGCTCAAATATCCCTGGATTTTTCTGGCGGGCCAGATCTCCGGGGTTGAGGGCTACGTGGAGTCAGCGGCCATGGGCCTCCTGGCGGGGATCAATGCGGCGCGAATGGCCCACGAGCGGGAATTGGTCACCCCGCCCCGGCCCACGGCGATGGGGGCTTTGGTCTACCACCTGACCAACAATGCGACCAGAGACTTCCAGCCGATGAACATCAATTTCGGCCTGTTTCCGCCGCTGCCGGGGCGCCTCCCCAAGCCGCAGCGGGGCGCGGCTTATGCGGAGCGGGCCCTCAAGGAATTGGAAGAGTGGATGGTGGCAGAAAGCTGCAATTTGAGGTAGCCATTGCCCGCAGCCTGCGCCATTCTTATAGCTTATACTAGGTTGCCCTCTATCGGTGACCTAGGCGTCTCGCCTGGACCGGCGCAGCCTGAAGGCTGCGGCTACAAAAATAGACATTTGAAGGCGAATCAGTATTAAAGGGGCGACCCGGCGGTTCGCCCAACTTTTTTGGTGGCACCGGTTTCCAACCGGCGCCGCACCGGCGAGACGCCTGGGCCACCAGTCCCGGCCCTCCCCCCAAATCGGTCGTAGCACCTGACCGCAGGAGCGGCGAGCGCGCCGCCCTTACCTATCGATTCTCTCAATTTGCCGCGGCCTGCAGTTCCTCCTTTTTTTGGAACGTCAAGCCCGCCCCATCGGCATCCACCAGTATGGCGTCGCCTTCCTTGAACTGGCCCGAGAGCAGCAGAGGCGCCAGTTTATCCTGGAGGTGGCGCTGGATGGCCCGGCGCAGGGGCCGCGCCCCGTACACCGGGTCATACCCCGCCTCGGCCAGGAAGTCCCGGGCCGCGTCCGTCAGTTCCAGGCTGATCTGGCGCTCCGCCAGGAGCTTCTTTAGCCGCACCATCTGCAGGGTGACGATTTCCCGCAGTTGCTCCCGGCTGAGGCGGTGGAAGATGAGGATATCGTCCACCCGGTTCAAAAACTCCGGCTTGAAGTGGAGCCGCAGGGCCTCCATGACCCGCTCCCGTATCTGCTTTTCGTCGCTCACTTCGGTGAGGTACTGGCTGCCGATGTTGGAGGTCATGATAATGAGGGTGTTTTTGAAATCCACGGTGCGGCCGTGGCCATCGGTGAGGCGGCCGTCGTCCAGGATTTGCAGGAGGACATTGAAGACCTCCGGGTGGGCCTTCTCGATCTCGTCGAACAGCACCACCGAATAGGGCCGCCGGCGCACCGCCTCGGTGAGCTGGCCGCCTTCCTCGTAACCCACGTAACCCGGCGGCGCCCCGATGAGCCGGGAGACCGTGTGTTTTTCCATGTATTCGCTCATATCCAGGCGCACCATGGCGTCCTCGGAGTCGAAGAGAAATTCGGCCAGGGCCCGGGCCAGTTCGGTCTTGCCCACTCCGGTGGGGCCCAGGAAGATGAACGACCCCAGGGGCCGGTTGGGATCCTGCAAGCCGGAACGGGCCCGGCGCACCGCGTTGGACACCGACTGCACCGCCTCCTCCTGGTCCACCACCCGGGCGGCCAGGCGCTCTTCCATATGCAGGAGCTTTTGCTTTTCACCCTCCAACAGACGGGTCACCGGGATGCCGGTCCATTTGGAGACCACTTCGGCGACGTCCTCGGCATCCACCTCTTCCTTGAGCATGGCTCCTTCCTGCTGCATTTCGGCCAGCTTCCGGGTTTCGGCCTCCAGCTCCTTTTGCAGGTTAATGATGGTGCCGTATTTCAATTCCGCCGCCCGGGCCAGGTCGCCCAGGCGTTCGGCGTTGGCCACCTCGAACTGGGCCTTCTCGATCTGCTCCTTGATGCCGCGAATGTGGCTGATGACTTCCTTTTCCTGCTGCCAGCGGGCCTTGAGGCCGGCGCTCTTTTCCCGCAGGTCAGCCAGGCTTTTTTCGATCTTGGCCAGGCGCTCCTGGGAAACCTGGTCCGTTTCTTTGCGCAGGGCCTCCCGCTCGATCTCCTCCTGGGTGATGCGGCGCTCGATTTCGTCGATCTCCGCCGGCCGGGAATCAATCTCCATGCGCAGCTTGGAGGCCGACTCGTCGATCAGATCCACCGCCTTGTCCGGCAGGTGCCGGTCGGTGATGTAACGCTGGGACAGCACCGCCGCGGCCACAATGGCACTATCCTTGATGCGCACCCCGTGGTGCACCTCATATTTTTCCTTCAAGCCTCTAAGGATGGCGATGGTGTCCTCCACCGAAGGCTCGACCACCATGATGGGCTGGAAGCGGCGCTCCAGGGCCGCGTCCTTTTCGATATATTTACGGTATTCGTTGATGGTGGTGGCCCCGACGCAGTGCAGCTCGCCCCGGGCCAGGGCCGGCTTGATCATGTTGGAGGCGTCCACCGCGCCCTCCGCCGCCCCGGCGCCCACCAGGGTGTGGAGTTCGTCGATGAACATGATGATCTGACCTTCGGATTCGGTCACCTCCTTGAGCACCGCCTTGAGGCGGTCTTCAAACTCGCCCCGGAACTTGGTGCCGGCGATGAGGGACCCCATATCCAGGGCCACCAGGCGTCTGTTTTTTAGGCCCTCGGGCACGTCGCCGTTGACGATGCGCTGGGCCAGGCCCTCGACGATGGCTGTCTTGCCCACCCCGGCCTCGCCGATGAGTACCGGGTTGTTTTTGGTGCGCCGGGAGAGGACCTGAATGATCCGCCGGATTTCCGTGTCCCGGCCGATGACCGGGTCCAGCTTGCCGGCCCGGGCCATTTCCGTCAGGTCCATGCTGTATTTTTCCAAGGGTTGGAATTTTTCCTCCGGGGCCTGGTCCGCAACCCGCTGGGAACCCCGCAGGTCCGCCAGGGCCTTGAGAATGGCCTCCGGCGTCAGCCCCAGGGATTTGAGCAATTTCCCTACCTCGCTGGCCTTGTCCGCCGCCAGGGCCCAGAGCAGGTGCTCAGTGGAGACGTAATCGTCCTTCATCTGCTGGGCCTGTTTCAGGGCCTCGGCCAGGGCTTTATCCAGGCTGGAAGAGAGGTATATCTGGGTTTCGCCGCTCACCCGGGGCAGCCGGGTCAGCAGGTCGTCCACCTGCTTGATCAATTTCTTGGGGTCCACTTCCAGCTTTTGCAGAAGCGGGCGGATCAGCCCTTCTTCCTGGGCCAGGAGGGTCCTGAGCAGATGGGCCGGCTCCATCTGGTTGTTGCTTAACTGCCGGGCCAGCTCTTGCGCCCCTTGCAGCGCCTCCTGGGCTTTATATGTCAACTTGTCGATGGGGATCAAATTTTCTGCCTCCACAAAATTAGGCTAAGATAAGGTAATTACTATTAAAAGGTAAGCATCATATCTTGCCTGTCAAGGAAATCCAGGTTGGCTTTCGCAGCCGATGTCATTATCATTATAATTGCAAAAAAATTTCAGGAGAATTACATGCGACTGGTGGTCCTCATCCCCGCCCGCTCCGGTTCCACTCGCTTTCCGGGGAAGCCCTTGGCGCTGATTGCCGGCAAGCCCTTGATCCAGCGGGTCTGGGAGCTGGCCCGGCAAGTGCAGGAGCTGGATGGCCTCTGGGTGGCCACCGATGACGAGCGCATCCGCGTCTGCGTGGAGTCCTTCGGCGGCCGGGCCGTCATGACCCGCCCCGACCACCCCTCGGGCAGCGACCGTCTGGCCGAGGCGGCGTATCAGCTGGGTCTGGCCCCGGACGATATCGTGGTCAACATCCAGGGCGACCAGCTCCTTTTCCCGGTGGACCTCATCGGCCGGCTGGCCGCCCCTTTGCGCCAGGACCCGGAGGTCGTCATGACCACCCCGGCCCGGAAGCTCACCGACCTGGAGCTGGCCCTGAATCCCAACGTGGTCAAGGTGGTCTTCGACCGCCGCCACCGGGCCCTCTATTTTTCCCGCAGCATCCTGCCGTTTTGGCGGGACCTGGGGCAGCCCTATTTCTACCGGCACCTGGGCCTCTATGCCTATCGGGCCAGCTTTTTGCAAGAGTTTGTCCACCTCACCCCCGGCCGCTGGGAGGAGGCTGAAAAGCTGGAGCAACTCCGGGCCCTGGAACACGGTTTCCCCATCCTTATCGTCGAAACCGCCGGCGACACCCTGGAGGTGGACACTCCGGCGGACCTGGCCCGGGCCGAGGCCTACTTTAAAAACCGGGAAGAATCGAAATCGTAGGGGCGGGTCGGGAAACGGCCCTACGAAAATATGCTTTTTAATCAAACGTATCTTTTCCGTAATATAATTTTCGTAGGGGCGAACCTGGTGTTCGCCCCAGCGCGATTCTCCATTAAATGCCGTTTGCCGGAGAATTGCTATAAATTTATCTGTCATTTCGTATACTTAGCTATTGTAGTCCGCCGCCCCGCCAATAATCAGGGATTTTCAGCAAAATAAGCCTTTTTTTGATAAAAAAGTTCATTTTAACTCAATTTAAGGCGCCTTTATTAATAAGCATGAGACATTTGGCAGCCCTGGATGTTCCGTCCGCCAAGAAATTCGCGGCAACTTTTCCGCCTCTGTTCCACCTCAGACCGCCGGGCACTTCGGGCTAAGCCTCTTTTATTCCAGGATTTTTCGCCATGAGGCCACCTTCGTACCGCAACCAGGAGAGTTTTCGGTTTTCCGGCTAGCAGTTTTCATTTTGCGGTTTCGGTTAAAAAGAACCCTTATCACCAATTTATCGCAAATAGAGCCGGAAGGCTAACACAGATAGGACGATTGTCCCGGTTTTTCGGTCAGCCTGAGACTGTAACGAAATTTCTTTGGGGGAGGGGGCCAGGGGCGCAGCCCACTGCCCCCTCTCCCAAACCCTCTCCACCAACCCCTTATATTATATTAAGAAAATCGAGGCCTTAACCCTCGATTTTCCTAAAACTTAAGGGGGGTTGGGAGGGGAGCTTGAGGGGAGGGCGGGGGGCCTGTGGCCCCCCGGCTCTCCCCTCAAAGAACTTTCGCAACAGTCTCAGATTATTTGCCACCTTCTCAGATTATCAGAGTCTTACCTGGCCTGGCTGCTCGGGGCCGGGGTGGCGGTCACCTGGCCGGCGGTCACCTGGCCGGCGGGCGCCGTCTTGGCGAAACTCCTGAATTTCCGGGCCAGGTAGGGGGTCAGGACCTGGGCCGCAATCTCGGCGAACTTCTCGGCCCCGGCGTTGGAAAAATGCATCAGGTCGTAATAATAACGGGAGCTCTTGGGCATCTCCCGGGCCTCATCGATCACCAGGACGCCTGCTTCGGCCCCCACCCGGCGGGTGACGTCGTTGTAAAGCTCCAGAACCTGCCAGCCGATCTCGCCGTTCATGCCGTTGGCCACCACGATCTTGCTCAGATCGAGGCCGGTTAAGTCATCCTGAACCGGGCCGTAAACTACCGGCTGGGTGAGGAGCACCGGGATTATCTGATTTTCCCTGGTAATTTGGAGCAGGCGCCGCAGCCGCACCTCATAAGCCGGCGCATACTTTTCGGCGTGGGTCTTGAGCAGCGCCGCCTTCTCCCCGGGGCTCAACCACATGTTCGCCAGGGTGGTCAGGTCCAGTTCCCCCATTTTCCGCTGCCCCTGAAGTTGAACCGATTTGGGAAACAGATAGCGGTACAGGTTCAGGGACGCCGCGGCCACTTCGCTGTGATAGGCCAGGGAGGCCAGAAACTTGTCCAGGGAGCGGAAGCTGAGTTTGGTACTCATCCGGGTGTCAAATTCCCGGGGATTGCTCACCCCCACCTCATTGATGCCCAGCAGGAAAACCGCCACTTTCGGCTTTAACTTGGAAAGAAAGTTCTTCATCAGGATGTAATGGCCGTAAGTGGAATGACCGCAAAAGCCCGCATTGTTGAGCCATAACTTATTAAAGTTTTGCTGCAGCTTGACTCCCAACTGATAAGGCCAGGTCTTGTCCGCGGCGATCTCCAGGCATTCGGTGGTGCTGCCGCCTACGGTCACAATCGTTAACCAGTCGGCAAAATCTTTGGGCGGCTCCGGTCCTTTAAAACCCAAAGAATTATTATGATGGACCACTACCGGATCAATTTTGGTTACTTTATCATGATACAGAATCTCGGTTTTATTGGCCGGCAATATTATATCGTCGCCTTTAATTCTAAATCCGAGGGGATTGTAGAACCGCAAAGCAACCTCGCAAATTGCCAGGGAAATGAGTAAACTCACCAGTATCAGTGAGATATTTTTGCCAACGTTCTTTAATCTGGCGGATTTTGTTGCTTGGGAAACTTCCGGTCCCGGCATCTCTATTTGCTCCTATATCCCTTTTTTTTATCAATAATCCTCGGATTGTCAACGGAAAACCGGTGGGCTCGACCCTTGCCAGACCGCGGCATTTGGACTATAGTCCAGGGGAGAAGCGCCAGGACGAGCCCCGAGGCGCACCTATTCTGTTACGAAAAGTTACTTAGGCGGCCTCGAGGGTCACCCGGAATCCTAAGTCTTTAAAACGCCTTACCAGGTACGACACCAGGCGGTTTTTGTTGAGCTTGTCGAAGTAGTCGTCCCCAAGTTCT
>Ga0326727_10016090_pt1 | contig 15877 bp, 15 predicted proteins | sample MB2enrmetagenome_FD_207643 | JGI IMG/M metagenome (GOLD analysis project Ga0326727, IMG submission 207643) | Lab enriched peat soil microbial communities from McLean, Ithaca, NY, United States - MB29MY | ecosystem: Environmental > Terrestrial > Soil > Wetlands > Peat | place: USA: New York... | reverse complement strand
CGCAAGGAGCGGGCCGCGGGTTTGCAACTCATGGAGCACGCCGCCTCCGGTGAGCTTGGGCAATTCGGCCAGAATATCCTTATCGAAGGTGGCGCGGCTCAGGTGGCGTTTTTGGAGTAGCTTGCGCAGCCACTTTACGGGTTGTACCTGATCGGGGTGATCCGGAGGAATCGTCGCGAGCGGCAACTCGCGCCCGTAAATCTTGTTTCTGCCCGCGCGCAGTCTCACCGGATTCCCGAAGCCGATGCCCTCCAGCCCGCTCGCGGCCTGCAATGCCGGCCTCCAGCGTTCGCCGTCGCGCACCAGCACGTCTCCCAGGGTGCACGGCGCGGGCTCCGGCTTCGGTTCCCAAACGCTCCGGCTGTTAAGCATTTCCATTACTCCGCGCCGGGCGAAGCGCGCCCTCTCATTGTCCACCGCGATGCCACAAGGCATCGGTCCTGTCTCCAGCGAATGCTCTACGCCGAGCGGTACTGGTTGAGTGGTAAATAGGCGGCGATTAAATTCCACGGCAGCGGCAAACGGGTTGGCGCCGCGATCTGCGGCCAGGCGCATCACGGCGATCAGCGCGGGCCAGTCGACGAAGTCCACCCGCTTGAGGCGGCGGGGTCGTCCATCGTGGAGGCGCGGCTGGCGAGGAGTCGAAAGGACGTAGCCACTTTCATCGAGTCCGCGGCGTCCGGCGCGGCCGAACATTTGCAGAAGCTCGTCGGGTTGCACTTCGCGTTCGAAGTTTCCGGCGAGATACCGAGTGTCCGTCACCACGACTGAGCGCATGCTGAAATTAATCCCGGCCGCCAGGCCCATCGTCGCCACTACCACGCGGAGGTGCCCATTCTTCGCGAGCGGCTCGACAATACCCGCGCGCACCGCATAGCTCATGCCGCTGTGGTGATAAGCGACACGCGCCGTCAGCATTTGGGCGAGGCGCTTGCCCGCCAGCGATTCCTGCTCACGCGAGAGGGCCAGCGCCGCGTCCGGGGGTAACGCACCGGCCAATGTCATCGCGAGTTCCTCCGCGGCGTTGCGGCGTGGGGCAAAGACCAGCACCGGACCGAGGTTCGCCTTAAGCGCCTTTGCGATCAGCCGCGGCCAGAAGCCGATGATCCGGCCCGTACCGGCGTCCGGCAGGCCGAGGAGGTCCACATCGGTGAGCGGTACCGGGCGTTCCTTGTGCGAGATGAGCACCGCGTCGCGGCCCGTACGGCGCAGCCATTCGACGACCTCCTGTGGGTTTGCGACGCTCCCGCTGAGCAGAAGCAATTGCGTTTCCGGAGGCGCAAGGGCCATGGATAGCTCATAATTTACTCCGCGCACCGGATCGGCGAGCATCTGATATTCATCGACGACCAGAAGGCGCGGGCCGTCGCCGCGCAAGAGCCGGCCCTTTTGCGTTTCCAAAGTCGCAACAACCACGCGGGCATCGAGCCGCACTGCGAGGTCCCCGGTGGCGATACCGACATCCCAGCCGCGGCGGCGCCATTCTGCGAGTTTATCATTCGCCAGGGCGCGGGTAGGGACGGTGAAGACCGCCTGGCCGCGCAGCGAAGGCTGGAGCAGTTCGAAAATGTACGTCTTGCCGGACCCCGTGGGCGCGTCGACCACCACATCGCGGCCCTGGCGCAACGCATGCACCGCTTCATGCTGCCAGGAGTCGGGCAGCACGAGATTGATTTCCAATCCCTTCACCCAGCTACTTAACTAGCTTGCGCGTCGGTTGACAAACGCTACGCCACCACCTGCGGCTGGATACCGAAGGAACGGGTCAGCGTCCCGCGCGGTTTGATTTCCTGTATCCCTTCCTTTTCCTCGAAGGGGCGCTGTTTCTGGTGGTCCGGCAGGCCCCAGCACGGTTCCACGCACACAAAGTCATTTCCATCGCTCCAGAGCGTGACGTACGGCGCTTCCTGGTAATGAAGCTCAGTGCGACGGCGGCTGCCAGGGTCCTCCACGATGAAGATCGGCTCGGGTACGTCCGCTAATTCGAGCAGGAAAGAGCCGGGCAAGTCCGCCTTGTCGAACGGCATCGGGCCGCCGGGATGCTCGATGCGCACCGTCTCGCCAGAGAGAAAATTTCCAGGGGCAATGTGCCGCAAATAGGTTCCCTTCGGCAGGAGCACGCGAGCATCCGCCATGGGGTGAACGGCGAACCCAGGGTGCAGGCCGAAGGAGATATGCGCGGATAGGTTCGTCTCGAGGTTTTGAAATTCGAACGTCACCAGCAGTTCAGGGCTTTGCGCAGCAGCCAGCGCATAGGTCAAATTGAGCTGCACCTTGAATGGGTATTCCTCCGCTGCGATCTGCCCGGGGCCGATGGTGTACGTCAGCGAACCATTTGCGGTGTTCACCGCCGGCGCTGCAAAATCCTTGTGCCGGACGAAGGAATGCGTGCTGCCTCGGATGACGCGGCCGCGGTAAAGCGAACGCTCATCCTTCAACCGGTGGATGAAGTATCCCATTACTGTCGCGTGATTTTTCCAGCCCTTCGCTGGCGTGCTCGTGTCTCCGTCGCGATAAAGGAATCCGGTCATCTCTCCGTCCGGAGCGGGCAGTGCGAGGCTGACGAGCTCCGCGCCATGGCGGGTGACCTGAATTTGCAAGCCGGAGGATTTCTCCGTCAACACGTCGATTGGTATTCCGGCGTCCTCGCGCAATTCGTATAGGCAGCTCATGGCGCGGAATTAGGCCGTCTTCGGCGAATTCTGGCAAGGCTGGGAGCGCTCCTGGCGGCAATAAACCTGGCGGCCGCCGACCCAGGTTTCTTGCACGGAGAGGTCTGGGGTGAGCACGACGAGGTCGGCATCCATGCCGGGGGCGATCGTCCCCTTGCACTGATCGATACGAAGCGCCCGCGCGGGATTCAGGGACGCCATGTGCACGGCTTCCACGAGGGAGAGACCGCACATTTCGATCATGTTGCGGACACCGCGGATCATGCTTGAGGTGCTGCCGGCGAGTGTCGTTCCGTCTTCGGTCAAGGCGACTTCATCCCTGACAACACACCGCGTCTCGCCGAGCGAAAAATGGGATTCCGCGGGAAGCCCAGCACCGGCGGTTGCGTCGGTGATGAGCGCGATGCCGTCGGCGCCTTTCGCCCGGCAGAGGAGGTGGAGAAGAGTGGGGGAGATGTGGCGGCCGTCGGCAATGGCTTCGCACAAAATATCTGGCTCGCTCAGGACGAACTCCAGCACTCCCGCCGTCCGGTACGGCCCGCGTCGCCGCGACGAGGACATGCAATTGTAGGTGTGCGTCGCCTGCCGAAGTCCATGCGCGAATGCCGCGGCGACTTCCTCATCCCAAGCGTTGCTATGTCCGGCGCTTGCGATGATACCGGCCTCCGCCAGCGCTTCGATGAGCGGCAGGGCGCCGGGCAATTCGGGCGCGAGTGTCATCTGCGTAATAACGTCGGCGTGTTCGAGCAGTAGCCGCCATTCTGCCGGGTCCGGATTGCGTAGCATCGATGGAAGATGAGCGCCTCTTTTCTCCGGCGAAAAATAGGGTCCCTCGACGTGAACGCCCAACACGCGGGCGCCGGGTGGTTCGCCGCGCCGGTACTCGCGTGCTGCGGCGATTACTGCCAGCAATCGGTCCAACGGCGCGGCGACGGTCGTCAGACAAAGAGCCGTCGTGCCGCCCGCAGCGTGATGGCGGCAGATCACGTCGAACGCATCCGCGCTTGCCTCCATCGCATCCCGGCCCAGTGCGCCGTGGATGTGCAGGTCGATGAAACCGGGAGCGACGTATAGGCCGTCCAATGCGACCAATTCCTCTCCCGTTCGTGGTGTGATAGTGCTCGCAGAGACCTCCGCGATCTTCGCTCCTTCGATCCGTAATTGTCCCGCCCGCAGAATGCGGTCTGGTAAGACGAGATGGGCTCCCGCGAGAATCATGCGCGCTGCCAGTCGGGCTTGTTTGCATAAACCCACCGGTAATAATCGGCCCGCTTCAATTGGGCTGCGGCGGGTTCGTCGAGGAACAGGGTGCAGGCCGGATGGAATTGCAGGGCCGACGCAGGAAGGTCCGCCGTAATCGGGCCTTCGACCATCGCGGCGACAGCCGCGGCTTTCTGTTTTCCAAACGCGAGTACCAGGCAGCGGCGCGCGTCGAGGATTGTCCCAACGCCCATCGTGATGACGTGGCGAGGCACTTCCGCCGGCGAGGCGAAATGCCGCGCGTTGTCCCGGATGGTCTGCTCGGAGAGCGTCTTGAGGCGGGTCCGCGAACCAAGCGAGGAACTCGGTTCGTTAAATCCGATGTGGCCGTCTGAGCCGATCCCGAGCAGTTGCAGGTCGATCCCGCCTGCCTCCAGGATAGCCGTTTCATACGCCTTGCAATGCGCGGGAATATCCGCAGCAAGTCCGTCGGGGATGTGGGTCCGCCAATGCGCGATATTGACCTTGGAAAAGAAGTGTTCGCGCATGAAGTGCGCGTACGACTGCGGATGATCCGGCGCCAGGCCCACGTATTCGTCGAGGTTGAAGGTCATTACCTCGGCAAAATCCACCTCTCCCCGGGCATGTGCCGCGGCCAGTTCTTCGTAGAAGGCGAGCGGCGTGCTCCCAGTGGCCAGCCCCAGGACAGCGCGCGATTTCCGGCGGATGACGGAACCTGCAAGACGGGCGGCTTCAGCCGAAGCTTCCCGATCCGAGGGTGCGATGATAACTTCCACGCACCCAACCTATGGGCGAGCCCCTCACTATTCAATCCGTCAGAAATGCAATCGAACTCCGCATGAAACGCCTCGGAGTCCGGGAAGCGGATCTATCGGAGACATTTGCCCGGTCTTCCGGCCCGGGTGGCCAGAATGTGAACAAGGTATCCACTGCCGTGACGCTCACGCATGCGCCGACTGGAATTGCGATTACTGTTCAGGATTCCCGGTCGCAGTCGATGAACCGCCGGCTCGCACGGGAACGGCTGCTCGACGAATTGGAAAAACGCCGACGCGAGCGCGCCCAGGCCCGGCGTGCCGAAGCCGCTCTTCAGCGCCGCCGCAATTCGCCGCGCCCGCGCGGCGTCAAACAGCGGATGCTCGATTCAAAAAAACGGCGCGGAAATACGAAGAAAATGCGTGGCAGGGTGGATGGGGTTGAGTGACGCAAGACTTGCAGCTAAATTACCGATCAGGATAACTTGTTTTCATATGGGCACATTCCATGTCGGCTGCAAGCTGGAGAACCATATTGACCGCAAACAAGCGGTTGCCGTTCCCCGTGCCTTGGTGGATACGGGCGGCGAATACACGTGGATTCCTTCGAAGACTTTGGAGAAAATCGGAGTGAATCGCGAAAAGAAGGACTTGCACTTCACGATGGCGAATGGCCAAACGATAACCCGAAGCGTGGGATTCGCGATTTTGCGGGTGGATAAGTACTTTACGATCGACGAGGTCGTTTTTGCAGAACCGGGGGACCTGACCTTGCTCGGCGCGCGTACGCTCGAGGGGCTTTCGTTGGTGGTTGATTCACGCAAGAAAAAATTGGTTGCCGCCGGGCCGCTTCCGGCTGCCTGAATCGATTACGCCAATATGGTTTCCGTGACGATGACGATCAATGCAGTTTACGGAAAATTAAATTGGAGATAGGAGTTGTAAAGGACGCCCCGCTCCCCTGCGGTATAAGAAGCTGCCCGGTGCGTTGAAAGCCATGGAGCAGGCCATCGAGCAATTCATCCTCTACCTTGCCACCGAGCGAGGCCTCTCGGAGAATTACCAACTTTCGACGCGGCGCTCGCTCGAGGAATTTGCCGAGTGGCTCTCAAGTGTAAAGCAAGTCGCCACGCCTGCCGGCGTCACGCTGGCGCTCATCACGGAGTACCTGGCTCATTGCAAACGGCGCGGCCTTTCCACCAGTTCCATCAAGCTGGTGGTTGTCGCGATCAAGATATTCTTCCGGTTCCTCCTTGCGCGCGACCTTCTCCAGTCGAATCCTGCTGAGTATATCCCACTCCCGCGCTCCGAGCGCTTTCTGCCGGAAACGCTCAACGAATTGCAGGTCGAGCGCCTGCTTGAGAGCATCCCGACCGCGCAACCGCTCGGACTGCGCGACCGCGCCATGGTGGAATTGCTTTATGCCAGCGGCCTACGCATTTCCGAGCTGGCGAATGCGCGGCTCGAGAATCTGCAGCTAGAGGAGGGGATTATCCGGGTGACGGGGAAGGGGAACAAAACCCGGCTTGTCCCCGTGGGGCACAAGGCCTGTGACGCCATCGCCGCATACCTGGCGAAGGAACGTCCCGACCTCGTGAAAAAGCGAACCGGGAATGAGGTGTTCCTTTCCGTGCGCGGCACGAAGCTGACCACCGTCCGGATCTGGCAAATCCTGAAGCGGATCGCCCGACACGCGGGCCTTGATGTAAACGTGTATCCGCACCTGTTGCGGCACTCCTTTGCAACGCATCTGCTGAGCAATGGCGCGGACCTGCGGGTCATCCAGGAGATGCTCGGGCATGCCGATATTTCCACGACCCAGGTTTACACCCACGTCGATCAGCAGCGGCTCAAGGCCGTGCATCACCGGTATCATCCGCGCGCGCGCCTGCCAGCAGCGCCGCGTCCCGCAGCACCGCCTCCTGAAACGAAGGATAAACCAGGCTCCAGCCCAGCGAGCGGAGCTTCGCATTGCTGACGCGTTTGTTTGTAAGGCCGCGTTTGCGTTGTGGGTCGGTGGGTCCGCGCGGTGGCAGCGGCTGGCCCAGGTGTGCGGCGAGCCACTGGTAGCAGGCCAGTTGCGTGAGCGGCTGATCGTCGCAGACGTTGTAAATCCCCGCGGGCAGTTCGTTCGCGATGAGACAGAAGAGCGCGCTTGCGGCGTCGTCGGCGTGGATCTGGTTGAGGTGCCGGCCGCCGTCGCCCTCGATGAACGCCGTTCGCTGGAAGTACCTTCGCAGCATGACGGAACGGCCTGGCCCGTATATCCCGGCAAGTCGTGCGGCGATTCCTCCGTACGCGAGCGCCACCTCTTCTGCTTCCCGGAGCACGCGGCTCGTCCCCGTACCCGGCTCCGCCGGGCTCTCCTCCGTGACCCACGAGCCGTCGTCCTGCCCGTAAACCGAAGTGCTACTCACAAAAAGAACGCGCTTTGGCGCCAGGCAGGCGATCGCATTCCGGAGCCCGTTTAAATAGATCTGCCGATACTCCTCCTCTCCGCCGTGACCGGAGCTAACGGCGCTGATCACCGCTTCCGCTCCATTTAATTCCTTGGTTTCGGAAAGTCTTGGCGCGTCCGTGATGTCGCGAGCCAGGACGCGGAATGTCTCACTTGCCAGTCGCTCCGCCGAAGCCGCTGACCGCGTCACACCTATGACCTGCCAACCGTCTTGCGCAAAGAGGCGGGCTGTTCGCACCCCTACGTAGCCGCATCCCAGCACGATCACTTTTTTCATGGCATCGGTCCCAGCCGATCGAGCTTCATCGAAAGCATCGCCTCGCCGTCAAAGACAAAGAATCCCGCGAATCGTTCCCGCCTCAGCAATAGCGGCAGCCAGTGCCGGTCGTCCTCCCACATTCCGTCATAAGGCACGTCGTTGACGCCGCACCAGAAGGGAGCCGCCTCGTCCGTTTCCACAGCCGTCCCTTCGTACCTGTTTGCGATGAAAATCGTGCAGTGGAGGCTGTATCCATCCAGGAACTGAAATGAAATTTCGCCAGCCTTCTCCGGGTCGAAAGGGCGGATTCCCGTCTCCTCGATCGTCTCCCGAATGGCTCCCTCCGCTGCGGTTTCTCCCGCCTCCAACCTCCCACCCGGCCCGTTGATCTTTCCCCTGCCAAGTCCGGTTTTTTTGTGGATGAGCATGACCTGTCCGTCCGCGACGATGAAGCAGAGGGTGGCCCGCTCCTTAGGGGTCCAGTCCGCCCAATTTATCTGCAGTCGGTCCGGCGCGTGCATGGGAAATACGGATTTTCGAACTTCGGATTTCAGATTTCGAATTTATTCTTCTCCTATGGACACTAATTCCGCCATCCGCGTTTCCGCCATCGTTGGCTTTCTCGGCGTCGCCCTTGGCGCCTTCGGCGCACACGCGCTCAAGGAGCACCTCGCTGCGCTGCACATGACCGATGTATGGCAGAAGGCGGTATTTTATCACCTTGTCCACGCGGTGGTACTGCTACTGCTTGCGGGGCGTCCGATGCTGCCACGGCTCCCGTGGATGCTTTTCCTTGCCGGGATCATTCTTTTCAGCGGCAGTCTTTACTTGCTCGCCTACACCGGTGTCCGCTGGTTGGGCGCGATCACCCCGCTCGGCGGTCTCAGCTTCCTCGCCGGCTGGCTCATTCTCGCCATCCGCGGCTTCGCCGGTTAGCTTATTTCTTCTCCAGTTCCTCGCGGGCTTCCTTTTGATCGTTGACGCCCTCGTTGTCCTCGGGCTTGAGGGTCAATTCCTTTTCCCATTCCTTGCGGGCATCCTCGGGCTGGCCGAGCGCGATGTAGACGCGTGCAAGCTCGTGGTGATGGATGAGTCGCTGTGGCACCAATTCAATGGCCTTCCTGTAGTCTCGCTCCGCTTCTTCCAGCGAGGCGTCCGGCATTCCCCCGTATACGAATCTCGCGATCAGCTTCAGCACTGGATTGAGCGTCGCGACGCGGTAATTCCAGCGTCCCAGCACATGCCAGACAAAGTCGTCCTTCGGGTCGAGTTCCAACGCTTTGTCACACTCTTCTTTCACATGGCGGGAATCCTCGACCTTTGTCCGGTTGTCCTCGAAGTCGGTGATCCGCCCATACGCCACCGCGAGCGCAAGGTGTGCCTTCGGATTACCGGGCGCAAGGGCGACCGCCTGCTTCGCCTCGTCCAGAGAGAGTTTTGCGTACGCCTCAGCGTCGGCCGGCGTTTTTGCCGCGGCAATCATGTTGCTGAACTGCTGCGAGATCCGGAGGATGATTTCCGCGTTGTTCGGTTCCGCCTTTGCCGCCTGTTCGAACAACGCCAGCGCCTCCTGCGCGTGGAGTGCCCTGACCTCAGCGTCCCCCTGGGTGATCAATTGTTCGGCTTGGGGATTCGCGGCAAGAACCGTCCCACAGGCCGTTGCCAGCAGCCAGATAATCAAGCCTCGATATAGTCTTCGGAAGACCCCCTGTGCTGTCATCGGGGCGGGAGGCTAGCCAAAAGACCAAAGAAAAGGCGAGCATTATGCCGCGCCTTTCTTTTCGTCCTTCGGCTTCCTCCGGAAATCGCCTTTAAGTGTACGCGCGTGTCGCCGCCAAGTTCAGCGACCCGGCACCATGACCATCCAGCAGACGCCGAATTTGTCGGTCACCATGCCGAATCTCGGGGAGAAAAACGTTTTCGCCAGGGGCATTACGACGGCTCCGCCGTTGCTTAGTCCGTTGAAGAGCCGGTCTGCGTCCGACTCATCCTTCGCGCTCAGGGTCAGCCCGAAGCCCTCGAACGACGGGTTTCCGCTGCACCGTCCGTCGGAAATCATGATGACCGAGTTTCCGAAGAGAAGTTGTGCGTGCATGACCTTTTCGGGAGGTATGGCCCCGCACTCCTCGGATCGCAGCGGCTCTGGGTTGTCTTTGTTGCGCATCAGCATGTTTACGCTGGCGCCGACTGCGTTCTTGTAGAATTCGATCGCCTCGTCGCAGCGGCCTTCGAAGAACAGGTAGGGGTGGATCGTGGGATTTTCGGTATTCATAGGATGTAGCTTATCGTTTCGTTATCGGTATGACGAATGGACCGGCTTGGTTGGGACATTTTCATGAATTTCTGAAGCCTGCTTGCACGGGCCGGTGCTCGAATGTTCCCGGGACGGCATGCAGCAGGGAGTGCGCCTCGAGCGAGTCCCGGCTTGTCTCGACTGCTTCCAAGCCAGCCTCGGCTCCGAATAGTCCGTGCCATTACCTCGTATCGCGGCCATAGTCCATGTCCCATGTCTTTTCGCGTATTCGGTCTCGGTGATCCAATTCTCAAAGCCATCCAGGAAGCCGGGTATACCGAGCCGACGCCGATCCAGGCCGGCGCGATTCCCGAAATCATGGCTGGCCATGACGTTATTGGGATCGCCCAGACCGGCACCGGAAAGACGGCGGCTTTTACCCTGCCGATTCTGACCCGGCTGGCTGGCTCGGCCGGCTCGCGGCAGGGTACACGCGCACTCATCGTAGCGCCTACCCGCGAGTTGGTAATCCAAATCGAGGAAAACGTCCGCGCCTACGGCAAACACCTTCCGCTCCGCATGGCGACGGTCGTGGGAGGCTTGAGCGAGCGCCCCCAGATCAAGGAGTTGCGCTCCGGGGTTGATCTTGTCATCGCGACGCCGGGCCGGTTGATGGATTTGATGAAGCAACGGCACGCAGATTTCTCTCAACTGCAATTCCTTGTGCTCGATGAAGCCGACCGGATGCTCGACATGGGTTTCATCCCGCAGATTCGCCAGATCGTCCGTGCCCTGCCGCCCCGCCGCCAGACCCTGATGTTCTCTGCCTCGCTCTCGCGTGAAATCGAAACGCTTACCAAGGAATTCCAACACGCCCCGAAGATCATCCAGATCGGCCGTCGCGCCAACCCGGCGGAAACGGTCGCGCAATTCGTCTACGAAGTGCCGCAGCACCTCAAACCCGCCCTCCTGCTGTACCTGCTGCGCAGTCCAGATTTTGACACCGTTCTGGTCTTTACCCGTACCAAGCACGGAGCCGATCGCATCGCGCGAAGGCTGGAAGGGAGCGGCATTCGCACCGCCGCGCTGCACTCCAATCGCTCACAAAACCAGCGCCTCCGCGCCCTTGCGGCGTTCAAGTCGGGCGAGGTGCGTGTTCTCGTCGCGACGGATATTGCCGCCCGCGGAATTGACGTCGAGGGCATCTCGCACGTCATCAATTACGACTTTCCCATGCACCCGGAGGATTACGTCCACCGCATCGGCCGGACTGGCCGAGCACACGCCGTGGGCGACGCCATTAGTTTCCTGACGCCGGAGGATCACGCGGCGCTCCGGTCATTGGAGCGTTTCATCAGCCGTGGCATCGTGCGCAAACGCGCCGAGGGTTTTGACTATCAGGCGCCGGCGCAGCGAACAGAAAACGAGACACGGCCCAAGCCTCCAGTGCGTTCCGGTCCCCGTCCTTCGTCACGTCCAGCGCAGCGCCCTTCCCGCAACTGGTCGCGTGGCCGAAGATAATCCCCTTCGAATGCGGTCTATTTCCCAGCCTTATTGCTTTGTCGTTTCACGCTTGGGCGTTACTGCCGTCTGATTCACGTCGGCGTAGGGGAGGCTCTTTCCAGGCGTCAGGTTGTATCCCCATTCCTCGAGGTATGCGCGCGCTGGCCTGAAGTCGTCGCCGATTTTCTTGAGTTCCGCGCGCAGCCGGTCATCCAGCTCGGCTTGCAATGTGACGTACTCCCGGTTGCCCACCAGGTTCGCCATTTGATTCGGGTCCTGCTTGTCATCATATAGGAACCACGGTCCCTCGATGCTGCGGACATACGTATAACGGTCGGTCCGTATGGCGCGGTACTCATGGTTGAATCCGTGGCCGGCGAAGGGCGATACATTCATATAAAGCGCCGCGCGATCCTCCTCTTTGTTGTTCCGCAACAGCGGCGACAAATCTTCTCCCTCCACCGTGCCCGGAATTTTCACGCCGGCAAGGCCAAGCAGGGTCGGAAAGATATCCGGCGTGGTCAGCGGCGTTCGAACCATACGGCCCCGCCCGTCCTGAATTGCGGGATAGCGGATTAGGAATGGAACATTTGACGCCTCGCTCCACGGCACCTGTTTCATCGTAGGCGGCGCTCCGTGGGAACCCATCATTTCGCCATGGTCGGCGGTGAAAACGACGATCGTGTTCTTTGCGATCCCCATCTGTTCCAAGGTTCCAAGCACGTCCCCGATGCATTTATCCAGCGCAGTGCAGTGGGCGTAATATTCGTGCGCTTGCACCCTCGCGCTCGCTTGCATCTGCGGCGGGACGTTCGGCGGCAGCGTGATTGTATCCAGCGGATAGAGCGCCGTGTATTCCGGCGGCGCCACGGCCAGTGAAAAATGCGGCGCGCCGTACGAGACAACCAATGCAAACGGCTGCGAACCCGACGCGTGATCAAGGATGTATTGCTGCGCGTCCTTGGTCTCGGCAAACGCGTCGTACCCATCCCAGAACTGTTTCACGGGCGAGTTTCCCGTGTAGTAGTGCGAGTGGTTGTAATCGTGGTCGCACTCTGCGGCTTTCCAGTAGTCCCAGCCCCGGCGGCGCTCTGGCGGGATATAGGCCGTGCGGCCGTGGCCATCGAGATGCCACTTGCCTATAAACCCCGTTGCATATCCGGCGGATTTAAGCACTTCGCCCAGGCAGACCTCGCTTTCGGGCAGATGAGCGTCGTTGAGAAACATCCCCGTCGATGTTGGATAACGTCCTGTCATGAGCGCGGCGCGATAGGGCGTGCAAACCGGGCAAACCGAGACGGCGTTGACCAGATTCAATGAGTTCTTTTCCAGCCGGTCGAGGTTCGGTGTCCGGACGTTTGGATCACCGGCATAGCCGGTTGCCGATGCGCGCCACTGATCACAGAGCAGGTAGACGATATTTGGGCGTTCCGCCGAAGTGGCCACGTTATTTCCGCATACCATTGGCAGAGCGGCCAGGAACAGTAATCGAAGAGTGCCTCGCATGTCTCTTTGTCAGAATTCGCTTCTAGTCGGCTTTGTCGTCGGCAGGAAAGTCCCGGCTCTTTGTACCTTTACATTGCGTGCGTAGACCTTGTCACCGCAATCGGCGTGAAGCTCTGCGAACATCGATTTGTTTCTGAGAAAGGAATCACCGATCTGGAAACACGTGGCGTTTTCAGAAAGCACAAATGGCACGGCGCTAGGCTCTTATTTCACGTCTGCGGCTTCTTCTTCAAGTATTCATCTGGTACCGGAATGCCGGCATCTTCATAGGCCGTCTGGATGCATTCCGGACAATAACCGTGGCTGAATGCTGCGTCAGTGTGCCTTGCGATATAATCCTCGATCTGGTCCCAATACCCTTTGTCATCGCGCACCTTCTTGCATTTGCAGCAGATGGGCAGTAATCCGCCGAGCGTTTTCACCTCCGCCAGCGCGTTTCGCAATTCCAGGATCAGCGCTTCGCGTTCTTCCTCCGCTCTTACCTGTTCCGTAATCTCCGTGCGAATCGCCAAATATTGGAAAGGTTTTCCACGCTCGTCCAGGAAGGGATGAATCGTCGCGTTCACCCAGTAGAAGGAGCCGTCCTTTGCGCGGTTTCGCACCCGTCCTTTCCACACCTTCCCGCTGCCGATGGTGGTCCACGCTTCGCGCCAGAATTCCTTGGGGTGGAAGCCGGAATTGATGATCCGATGATCCTCCCCCAGCAGTTCCTCCCGCGAGTATTTGGAAATCGTACAAAACTTTTCGTTCACATAGGTGATGCGCCCCTGGCGATCGGTGATCGCGAGGATGGAATGTTCATCCAGCGCCGATTTGAAGTCCGCGAGCTCCTTGATCTTTTGCCGTAATTGCTCCTCTGCGCGTTTGCGGTCCGAGATATCCCGGATTGCGGCAATCGCCACCACCTCCTCCCCGGCTTGAAATGAGTTGAGGCTGATTTCCACCGGGAATTCCGTACCGTCTTTTTTCAAGCCGGATAGTTCCAGGCCCGATCCCATCGCGCGCATTTTGGGTTTCGCAAAAAAGCCACTGCTCTGATCCCGATGTTTTTTGCGAAATCGCTCAGGCAGCAATGTTTCCAGCTTCATGCCGAGCAATTCGTTCTTCAAATAGCCGAACATTCTCTCCGTTTGCGGATTGGCAAATACGATCGTGCCGGAACGGTTCGTTACCACCATCGCGTCAGGAACAATTTCCAGCACCGCCACTTCAAAAGGTTGGAGCTGGATCATAGCGCCTTGAGGCTTTTCCCCCCGTTCAGATTGCTCGTTGGACATGGTGGGTAAAAGCTTCTGGCTCGCAACTTTTTTACTAAATCACAATGCATTGATTTTATCAACCTTTCCCGCCCCTGCTGGCTAACCTGAATCTCACTGAGGCTTGCGCCAATGAATGGTCAGCTCGCATTTGGGGTTGGATAGGATAGCATTTCACTCTGCCACCACGGGGAAGGGCGGGGCATTGGTTGATCCACTGGATGACGTATGGCGCATTGGAACGGATCGTCGTTCGTATCGGACCTCGTGAACGCTGGCACGGCAAATACCTCCGCATACGATCCATCGAAAATACACCTTGCCTCAGCGCAGGAATTGCTCACATATACACGGAAATTGCCAAAAATGTACGTCCGGCGTGAAAAGCAGGCCATCCATACGCTGAGAAAGCCGCTGCGCGTAACCGCTGTCTCACTGCTTTGCTTCCTCGCCCTCGTGCCGGGTGTCCGTGCGAACCTGGTCCAGAATGGAAATTTTGCGAGCGTCACATATTCCGGGACGCTTCCACTGACAACGGTCTATGGTCAATTTGGAACCGGCACTGGGAGCACGCTTGCGGTCGCGAATTGGACCACGAGCGGATATAACTTTTTGTATGCTCCCAACACTGCCGATGTCGGGACGACCGCCGGCGCAAACGCCGGATCTCCGAACGAAGCGCCCGGCCAGTACAACGCCTCGAATGGCTACGGGAGCACCTATATGTGGGGCTCCAACAATGGCGGCACGGTCACTCTTCCGTCCACGGATCCGGCTGGCGGAAACTTTATCGCGGCGGACGGCGCATATGAGGTGGGTGCCATCTCCCAGACAATCACGGGCTTGAAAGTTGGAGATATGTACCGCCTCACATTTTACTGGGCGGCCGCCCAGCAACAGGGGTACACGACCGCCACGACAGAGGCATGGCAGGTATCCCTGGGTTCGCAGACGTTTTCCACGGGTACCTACAGCCTTCCGGCCAAGGGCTTCTCGGGCTGGATGCAACAAGTTTTCGTCTACACGGCCACCAATGCGACGGAAACCCTGTCGTTCCTGGCAATCGGCACTCCGAACGGCCAGCCGCCGTTCGTCTTGCTGGGAGGTGTCGATCTTACGGTCGTTCCGGAGTTCTCGAACTGGATGGTCTTCGCCGGATTCGGCGTCGCTTGCACTGTCTTTGAGGTCCGCCGGCGCCGGCGGCGGGCTGAAGTCACGACAGGCGATTGAGTTGGGAAGAAGTCGTACCAATGACTCACCAACTCCTCAGGCATGGATTGAGTTTCTGCGTCGATGTCGGGCGGCTGGCGATTTGGCTCGTGCTTTTGGTTTCCATTTTCGTTCCGCTGGAACGTCTATGCGCCGTTAACCAGGCGAAAATCTGGCGAAAGCAAATAGGGGTCGATCTCGCCTGGTATTTTGTGAACAGTCTCACGCCCGCTGCGGTGCTATCGGTGCCGCTGGCATTGCTCGCGCGGGCGCTCCACGTTGCGGATCCGGGCGGCTTCTATTCGGCTGTAGGGGCGTGGCCGTTCTGGATCAAGCTGTCCCTGATGGTGCTTGTGAATGATATTGGCGCGTACTGGGGACACCGCGCGTCACACGCATTCCCGCTGCTGTGGCGATTCCATGCGATCCATCACAGCGCCGAACATCTCGACTGGCTCGTCAATACGCGCGCCCATCCTTTCGATATGGTGTTCACGCGCCTTTCGGGTCTCGCGCCGGTCTACCTCCTGGGGCTGGCGCAGACGACCGGGTCGCATATCGATCCAGCCGTGGCGGTGATGACCATCTTCGCTACGATCTGGACCTTCTTCATTCACGCAAATATTCGGGTCCGTCTTGGCCCGTTCGAATGGTTGATTTCGTCTCCGGCCTTTCACCACTGGCATCATACCAACGACGAGCATCGCGACCGGAATTTCGCGTTCGTATTCCCGCTTATCGACCGCGTCTTCGGCACCGCCTGGCTACCCAAGTATTGGCCGACGGTCTATGGCATTGACGCAAA
>Ga0326727_10016089_pt1 | contig 15879 bp, 8 predicted proteins | sample MB2enrmetagenome_FD_207643 | JGI IMG/M metagenome (GOLD analysis project Ga0326727, IMG submission 207643) | Lab enriched peat soil microbial communities from McLean, Ithaca, NY, United States - MB29MY | ecosystem: Environmental > Terrestrial > Soil > Wetlands > Peat | place: USA: New York... | reverse complement strand
GAGACACTCGTCGGTCGGCTGCTCATCGATCTCGAACAGGAACTCGCCTTCGGCGGGGGAACGCTTGGAGTTGAGACGCATCGCGTGTAGGCTTGCAATTCCGCACCCATTCGGTGCGCCCATCGCAGTGCCAGCGCGCCGTCCCAAAAGCCATAAGCGCCGACCAGGCTACAACCTGCATCGCCTCCTCGAAAAGTCCGCCCGCGCTACGGACGGATTACGGGCAAGCGGCCATTTCGGGCGATAATACCAGGCATGCTCCTCGAGATGGCCGGTCTCCTGGCGGTGTCGGTCTGGCTGTACCTGCTGTTGGGGCGCGGCGGGTTCTGGCGCGAATTCGGCCGCGCGGCGCCCGCGCCGGAACCCTCGCCGGCTACCGCACCGCCGCGCGTCGCCGTGGTCATCCCCGCCCGCAATGAGGCTGCCGTGATTGGCCAGGCGATCGAGTCGCTGGCCGGCCAGCAGCCCTGGCACATCGTGGTGGTGGACGACTTGAGCGGCGACGGCACCGCCGATCGCGCCCGCCAGGCTGCACTTCCCGGCGCGGTCACCGTCCTCGCCGGCGAACCCCTGCCGGCGGGCTGGACCGGGAAACTGTGGGCGGTGGAACAGGGCGTGCGCCACGCCGCCCGCTTCGAGGCGGAGTACCTGCTGCTCACCGATGCCGACATCGTGCATGCGCCCGGCACGCTGGCCGCGCTGGTGGACCGGGCGCATTCCGGCGGCTACGACCTGGTCTCCTACATGGCCACGCTCCAGTGCCGCACCCTGGCAGAGCGCGCCCTGATTCCGGCGTTCGTGTACTTTTTCCTGGCGCTTTACCCGCCGGCCTGGACGCGCGATCCGCGCCGCCGGACGGCGGGCGCCGCGGGCGGCTGCATGCTGATTCGCCAGGAGGCGTTGCGGCGGATCGGCGGCATCGCACGCATCCGCGGCGAACTGATCGACGATTGCGCTCTGGCGCGCGCCGTCAAGCAATCCGGCGGCCGCGTCTGGCTGGGCTTGAGCGCCGGCACGCGGAGCATCCGGGAGTACGCCACGCCGGCGGAGATCGAGCGCATGATCGCGCGCACAGCCTTCACCCAGTTGCGCCATTCCACGCTGCTGCTGGCGGCGACGCTGGCGGGGTTGGCCGTCACCTACCTGCTCGGTCCCACTCTGGCCCTGGCCGCGCCGCCGCGAGCGGCTGCGCTGGGGGCCGCGGCGTGGCTGCTGATGTCGGCCAGTTACTGGCCCGCCCTGCGCTTTTACCGGCGAAGCGTACTCTGGGCGCCGATGCTGCCGGCCATTGCGGTGTTCTACGCCTGGGCCACGGTTCACTCCGCCATCGACTCATGGCGCGGCGCGGGCGGGCGGTGGAAAGGCCGGGCGCAGGACGCCTCGGCCCGCATGCCTTCCGCGGGGAGGTGGCCGCGGTGGAAGGATTGATGATAGACTCGTTAATCCGATCTGAAACCGGAATTCCCATGATCCAAGCGTTTCGCAGACAATACGGCTCCGTCGAGGGCCTGCGCATTTTCCGCGCTCCAGGGCGCGTCAACCTCATCGGCGAGCATACCGACTACAGCCTGGGCTTCGTCCTTCCCGTGGCCCTGGAACTGGCCACATACGTAGCCACCGCGCCCAACGCCGACGGCATGCTGCGCATGTATTCCGAGGACCGCCAGGAACTGGGCGAATGGCCCATCGCCGATCTCGCGGCGCTCAAACCCTCGAAGCATTGGACCGATTATCCGCTGGGCGTGGCGCGCGAGCTGATCGACGCCGGCTTCCCGCTGGCGCCCGCCAACCTGCTGATCCGCAGCACCGTTCCGGACGGCGGCGGGCTGAGTTCGTCGGCCGCCCTGGAGATATCCACGGCGCTGGCCCTGCTGCTCGGCCGCCCGCTGGGCGCGACCGAACTGGCCAAGCTGGGGCAGCGCGCCGAGCACCGCTTCGTGGGCAATCCGTGCGGCATCATGGACCAGTATATTTCGGTGTTCGGGCGGGAGCACGCGGCGGTGGAGATCGATTGCCGCAGCCTGGAACACCGCCTGGTGCAACTGCCGGCGGGCGTCACCTTCCTGGCCGTGAACACCATGGTGAAGCACGCGCTCTCCGGGTCGGCTTACCGCGACCGCGTGGCGGAGTGCGCCGCGGCGGTGGAAGGGCTGCGGCGGCATTACCCCGAAGCCAAAACGCTGCGCGACATAACGGTCGAGCAATTTGAGCCGGTGGCGCACGAGCTGCCGCCGGTGGTGGAGCGGCGCGCCCGCCACGTGGTGACCGAGGATGCGCGCGTGCACGCCTTCGTGGACGCCAGCGCCCGCGGCGATCTGGCGGCCATGGGCCGGCTGCTGGTGGAATCGCATCGCAGCCTGCAGCACGATTACGAAGTGAGCTGCGAGGAGCTGGATTTCCTGGTGGACCGGGCCCTCGAGATCGAAGGCGTGATTGGCTCGCGCATGACCGGAGGCGGATTCGGCGGCTGCACTGTGACCATGGTCCGCGAGGGCTCAGCCGGCGCATTCACCGCCAAGATCGCGGAAGCGTACGAAGCGAAGTACCGCCTGACGCCCCGCGTGTACCCGTGCAAGCCCTCGGCCGGCGCAGGCGAAGTCGCCGACTTCGGAACCGTGCCCGCCAAGGCGTAGGCGCCACCGCGAAGATTCCTTTTCCGAGGTAACAATTCGGTAACATGAGGCTTGTACTCTGTACTCAACCGGTACTTCAGAAAGCGCCGGGAAAGGAGAACCGCTTCATGATCGCCAGATTCATCGCCGCCGCCACGCTGGCCGCGTCGTTCATCGCAGCGTCGGCGGGCGCGCAGACCGCCGCCGAACTGCTGCAAAAAGGAATTTACGCCCAGGAGACCGCGGGCGACCCCGACGGCGCCATACGGATGTTCCGGCAAGTCATGGCTTCGCCGGGGGTGACCCGCGAGGTGGCGGCTGAGGCGCAGGCCCACATCGTCACCACTCTGCTGCAAAAAGGAGACCTGGCCGGCGCGGGTCGGGAATTCGGGAAGCTGGCGCACGATTACGCCGATCAGGATAAGGTGGTGACTCCCATGGCGCAGAAACTGCGCTCCATCGCCGGAAACGGCCCCAGCGTGGTTTTGGGCGCCTTCGAGAACGGGAAATATCACCATTACTGGACCGGGGTGGAATTCACGGCGCCGCCGGGTTGGTCGTTCACGCGCCAGTCCGCCGGGGAAGGCGGCGTAGACAAGGTGAATCTGGCGGATTCGAGTTCCACGACTTCGGCCGCCTTTGTGACGATGCGGCGGGCCAACACCAAGCCCGCCGATATTGCCGCCCGGCTTCTCTTTCGATTGCAGGACAAGGTTACCTCCATGCGCACGGCTTCCCGCGGTTATATTGCTTACCGGCTGCGCCCGGAGAGCGTCCAGCGCACAACCATCGGGGGCCATCCGGCCTGGAGCGCCGTGGGCGACTACGTAGATGCGAGCGGCGACAAGATGATCGAGTATCAGACATTCATCGAGTCCGAGAAGGCCGAGGTGTTCTACTCGGTTTTCGCCGCCGCACCCGATTTCGCCGCCGTTCAGGCCTTGTTCGAGCCGGTCATTCAATCGACGCTCATCCCATAGAGCGGGGGCATGGACCTCGGAACCAAACCCGGCGGCTCCATTCGCGACCGGGCGTGGCTGGCGCCGCTGACCATCGCGCTCGGGGTGCTCATGCCCACCGTGTGCGTGCTCTGGTTCATGAACGAAGCTGCCCGCACCCAGGCCGATGCGGCGCGGCAGAGCGTCACCAACGCTTACCGCGGACAGCTCTGGCTCATCCGCGACCGGGTCGATTCCTTTTGGGCGGCCCGCGCCTCGGCCTTGCAGGGCATGTCGGGCGGCAGAAGCGCCGCGCAGTTCCGGCTGGCCGTCGATCGGGGCATCGCCGATTCCGCGGTGTTTCTCGATTCCGCCGGCCGGCTCGCCTACCCGGCGCCGGACAGCGCGGAGCGAGCCCAACCGGCGGTCGACAGCCCGGGCTGGCTTGCGGCGGAGGCGCTGGAGAGAAACCGGGATCGACTGGCGCAGGCCGCCGCGGCATACGCCCGGCTGGCGGACGAGGCAACCGATCCGGCGCTCACGGCCCGCGCCGCCCAAGCCGAGATCCGCTGCCTGGCGCGCAGCGGCGAAAAAGAACTGGCCCTCCGGGAGATCGGGAAACGCTTCACCTCCGGGCCCGCGGCGCGCGCGCTCGATCCGGCCGGCCGCCCGATCGCGGCCGACGAGGCGCTGCTGGCCGTGAGCCTGCTGCATACCGGCGATAGCCGCAGACCGCCGGCGGCGCAGCGCCTGGCGGCTCTGCTGAACGATTACGAAAGCGTGGCGATGCCATCGGCGCAACGCCTGTCTTTGATGGACGAACTGCGCGCCCTGGTGCCGCCGCCCGAGTGTCCCGCGCTGCCGACTTATTCCGCCGAGCGCCTGGCGGCGCAGTTCCTGGAGGCGGACGGCCCCAGTCCGGGAGACCGGCGGCTGCGGCCGGCGCGCCTGCCGGGCGTATGGAAGTTCGCCTCGCCGGACGGCCGCGCGATCGCTCTCTACCGCACAGCATCGCTGCTGGCGGCTATGGGCGGCGTGCTGGATCAACTGGCCCCGGCGCGCGGCGTGCGGTTCGCCATGATCCCGCCCGGCGAGCCGGACAAAGGCCAGGCGATCCCCGCCGGTCCCGCGCTGCCGGATTGGCGCATCGCGTTCTGGCTGATCGACACCAAGCCCTTCGACGAAGCGGCGCGCGGCCGCATGGTCTCGTATCTGTGGGCGGGCTTCCTGATGGCCGCCGCCATTGCCATAACGGGCGTGGTGGTGGGCGGAGCGCTGCGGCGCGAGTGGCGCATGGCGCGGTTCAAGACCGACCTGGTGGCCACGGTTTCGCACGAACTCAAGACCCCGCTGGCTTCCATGCAGGTGCTGCTGGACGGGCTGCTGGAAGACGCCAGCCCCGATCCGGGGAAGGTCCGCGAGTACCTCGATTTGATTTCCGGCGAGAACCAGCGCCTCAGCCGCCTGATCGAAAACTTCCTGACCTTCTCGCGCATCGAGCGCAACCGCCTCAAGTTCGAGTTCTCTGAAACGCGGCCGGAGAGTGTGGTCCAGGCCGCGGTGAGCGCCCTGGGCGAACGCCTGCAACCGCCCGCGTGCCAACTGGATGTGGACGTGGCGCCGGGCCTTCCGCCGCTCCATGCCGACGCCGGCGCGCTGGTGACGGCGCTGGTGAACCTGCTCGACAACGCCTGCAAGTACACGCCGCGGGATCGCCGCATCGGGTTGCGCGCCTATGAGGAAAACGGGCGCGTGGTGTTCGCGGTGCGGGACAACGGCATCGGCATCGGCGCCCGCGACCGCAAGCGCATCTTCCGCAGGTTCTACCAGGTGGACCGCAGCCTGGCGCGCACCACGGGCGGCTGCGGCCTGGGCCTGAGCATTGTAGAGGCCATCGTCCGCGCCCACGGCGGCTCGGCCAGCGTCGAAAGCCAGCCCGGCGCGGGCAGCACCTTCCGCCTGTCGCTGCCGGCCGCATCGGAGAACCCATGAGCGCCGGGCGCATTCTGATTGTGGAGGACGAGCCGGCCATGCTGCGCGGCCTGAAGGATGCCCTGGCGGCCAAGGGCTTCGACGTCGTGACGGCCCGGGATGGCGAAGCGGGCCTGGACCGCGCGCTTTCCGGGGCGCCCGACCTGATCCTGCTCGATATCATGCTGCCGCGCGTGAACGGTTACGAGATCTGCCGCGCCGTGCGCGAGAGCGGCGCCGAAACGCCCATTCTCATGCTGACCGCCAAGGGGCGGGAGGAAGACATCGTTCTGGGACTCAACATGGGCGCCGACGATTACCTGGTCAAACCTTTCCGGATCGCCGTACTCATGGCGCGCGTCCACGCGCTCCTGAGGCGCACCAAAGCGCCGCCAGCCGCCGTTTTCCGGTTCGGCGACCTGGAACTGCGGCTGGCGTCGCGCAAGCTCCTCCGCCACGGCTCCGAAGTGGAGATGACCGCCAAGGAGTTCAAGCTGCTGGCGTACTTTGTGTCGCGCCAGGGGCGGGCGCTGGCGCGCAACGACATTCTCGATGCCGTGTGGGGCCATGCGGCGTTCGTGACGCCGCGCTCGATCGACCGCTGCGTGACCACTCTGCGCGCCAAGATCGAGCCCGATCCGCGCCGCCCGAAATACATTCAGACGATCCGGGATATCGGATACCGTTTCGAGCCGGGCGCGGAGTAGCGGCGCCCGCCACCCGCCCGCCCTACTTCGCCTTCTTGAGCGGAATGGTCAACGTCCCCACGGCGTGCGTGTCCCGGTCGTACACCAGGAAGCGCAGCTTTTCGCCCGCGTCCGCGGGGTTGAAATCCTGATTCCACACGAGGCCGTCGATTTTGGCTTTGGCCAGTTCCTCCGCGCTCCAGTTCGGATCGAGCGGGCTCACCGCCGAAAGCATCGGCTCGCCGCCGGCCGGGAAGGCCGCCATTTGCGCGTCCACGTGGGCGGAGTAGCGGTCGCCCTGCTGTGAGACGCGGAGATCCGCCGGGTCGATGCGCAGCTTGAAGTGCGCCAGGTTGCGGTCTTTCGGGTCGGGCGTCATGGTGCAGCGCAGGCCGATCTCCGAGGCGTCGAACGCCGTCAAGGCCGCCGCGTTCAGGGCCTCCCGCTCATCGCTGGGCTGGTCCGCCAGCGCGAAGTAGCCCGTCATGGCCTGCACCCGCACCCCCTTGCGGGTACACGTGACGCGCAGGTCGTGGAACTTGCCGTCCCAGTTCTTGGCCGGCGGATAGTATCCAAGCTGATAACTCGTCCGCACATCCAGCATCGCCTGCCGCAAGGTTGCCGAGATCGTGTTCGTCGCACTGGCCGGTCCGCCGGTCAAACTGCCAATTTGCCGCAGCGCTTCCTCGCTGTTCACCCCGGCGGACGCCGACTCGTCCGTCCCGCCCATCCCCGGAGGCACCTGCATCACCGGATAGACGGCCACATTGAAGCGGTTCAGGATCAGGCACAATCTGCGCAGCACCGGCGTGAAGTCCAAGGGCTCGCCCGTTCTCGTGGCCGCAGGGGGAAGCGAAAGGGGAACCCCGCGCGTCACCCACACGATGTTCTTGCGCCCCGGAATCCCCGCCAGCATGCTGCCCACGCTTCGCAGCGTCCCGTAAGTCAGCCGGATGCGGGTTCCGGTATCGATCGCCGTCGGACGCAACTGGAACGTCTTGGTGAGAGCGCCATCCACCAGCGCCCTGGCGTCCCTGGTCCACGAAACGCCCGCCGCCGCGGGCGCCTCGCTTTCCGCGCCCGCCAGGGGGCGCACGGGGAACAGTTTGCCTTCGGCCGTCAGAACGTACAGAAAAAGGTTGTCGCCCGATTCCACCGTGTTCAGCGCGTCGACCAGGTAGCTCGATATCTCGCCCCGCGCCCCGAAGGTGTTGTTGAGCAGATCCAGCAAAATCAGCGTGGCGTGCGGCACGTTGGCCGCGGCGCGATTCGAGAACTCCCCCGGACCGAGCGGCCCCGCCTGCTGCAGCTTGCCCTCGCCATGACGGAAGATGGCCACCTTCTGCTTCTTCCCCGCGTCGGCGATCTCGAAATCGCCGGCCGTCAGGTCGCCCACCGGTTGCCCCTGGCTGTCGAGCGCCACCAGGGAAAACTCGACCGCTTTGGCGGGCGCCTCGGCCCCCGCCGCTTGTCCGTCAGCCCGCTCTCCGGCGGCGTAAGCGATAGCCAGCAACGTGGCCACCCACAAAAACTTAGTGCCCTGCACGTCCTTCAGGATATCAGCCGCGGCCGCAGTCGCGATAGTGGCCATTTCGAGCTACAACTGGTTCCGGGCTCTTGCAGCGGGCTGGAGGGCCCGGCGGCGGAGCACCACCAGGCCCGGAGACAGAATAACATCGCGACGGCGGCATCTTATGGCGTGTTCGAAGGTCCCACAAGTTAGGGAAGGGAGCCGCAATCGCCAAGCCCGAGTCCGGTGGAGACTCAATAAGGCCAAAAGGTATGACCGCATACGGGCATGTGAAGGCGCCGGATATAAGAAACAAGTTGAGATTGCAGCCTGGTATTCCGTTTGTATCTTCCCGGACGGCGGGTAAGCTCCATGCTTGCGAAAAGACGAAACAGTTAGCAACAGCGATAACTGCCCGACGGCCTTCCATAATACAAGCGGAGACAACCGGGCGCGGGATGCGCTCCCCAAGATCGCCCAGGCGTCCCAAAACTGCCGGAGCCTGGACGGCCGGCCGCGCGATCCCGGCCACCTGCCAACCCGCGGTCGCCCGTCCCCGCCTGGAGATGGAAAAGACCGGCGCTCGAATGGTACCGGTACGAAGGTGGCAGACCGGCCGGTGTATCCGGACATCGCGGACGGCCCGTGGCATTACGCTTCGCGGCCGTGTGCGATTCGCTGCCCATTGGGAGATCGAGGGCCGTGCGAAATTTCCGCCAGGTTTTCGCGGCCGGGCGAGCACCGTACTATGCGGTTGAGTCGGGCTCGCAAGCCCCGCTCTTTTAGTGAAACGCGGCGGGATTCCGGTTCTAGTACTCTCAACTCGTTTCCCGGTACTCTAAATCGCCATACCCGCAAAATTGTCCCGGCGCTTTTCACTCCGACTGTCTCTGTTTCAGATACAATTTCTATTCGGTCCCGTTCGCCCGCGCCCGTAGTTCCGGCGACTTATCCGACAGGTTGTATAGGAAAGACGGCGCGTCCCACAAGCGGTATCGATCGGGTCTCGTTGAGGTCTATTACTTATGAAGCCAGCAGTAAAGGTACAGCGCCGTGTAAGTTCCAGGCAGAGGGGAGTTGGCGACGGCGCGCCGCCCGACAAAGCCAGCCGTACGATCGATCCAAACGAGATGGATGGAGATGCCTGGTCCGCGTTAGTAAGACATGCCCGCAATAGCGATCCGGAGGCCTATGCGGATTTGTACCTGCGGCTGGAGAGTTTCCGCCGCTGGTTCACCCGCCGTGTCTTTGCCGATCCCGAAGCCGCCTATGGCGAATTCGTGAGAGAGCTGGTGGACCAGATCCGCTACGGTTTCCTGCGCGACCCGCGCTCCCTTCTGGCCCAGGCACGCGCGCGCGCCATGCGCAAAACCGCCGACCGCATCCGCTGTCTGACCACCGCCGCCCGCGTCCTCAGCGCCATCCCGAAACGCGATCGCGAGATCTGGATCCGTTCCCAACTGGCGTTTCCTCCAGCCGGCGACTTCGGCCCGGAGGCTTGGCGGGAGATGGATTCCCCAACCCGGCGGGAACCGGCGGAATCGGGGATGGCCGGCGAGAGCGGCGCTTCGGCGAGGACCGGCGGCACGGCCGTCCTGCGCTCCATGTGCGCCGCATCCTGCGAGACTGCGGGCGGATCGCCGCTCGCCAGCCTCTAGCCCGCAGCCGGGCGCCGGTGGGCTACCGGTCAGCGCATTATCGGGCGATTCACGATCGTCAATCCCATCAGCCCGATCACCACTTCCTCCGACAAGGTTTCGAGAGTTACGCTTTTCAACAGCACACCCGGGCGCAGCCGCCAGCTCAGCGCAACGGCGCGGCAGTTGTTGCCAAGTTGCACCGTAGCGGGCGGCGTCTTGGGCAGGCAGAACCCGTCGCGCTGGTAGTTGTAATCCACCCCGTTGTAAGGCGAGAGCATCCAGAAGTTAAAGGGCGGCGTAAGTTCCAAGCGCTCCACCACCGCGTCTTCATACTCCATGCGCAGCTCAGCGTTGGGGATTCGCACCTGCATGGGATTGGTCGAGCCGCACACCAGGAACCACATCGCGCCGCCCGGCTGGCCCACCGGCACGGTAACCTGCCGCGGCCAGTTATCCCAGCGGGAGGTGAAAGCGATATTGCGATCGCCGTTCCAAAGAAACGGCACGCCTTGCGGAGTCCGAATGCGGCCGTCGGGGCCGAGCAGCTTAGGAACGTTGGCGAAGTCGATCTCGGGCGGCTTCGCCTTGGGATCCAGAACCGTCTGCCACATCAGGTAGCCATCCACGGCCAGGCGCAGGGAGCAGGTGTTGGGCCGCGGCGAGAGATACCGCTGCTGGAAGATGGTGCGGATATCGCCGTTCAGGGACCCGGCGATATCCACGCAGTTCCATCGTGCGCCCTCCGGGATCGCCGGACTGGTCTTGGCCGCCAGCGCGGCTTCGGCAACTGCGTCGGTCACTTTGATTTTGAACAGACGCCGCTGCTCGGTTTCGCCGGCGCGCACGGTGGCCAGCACCAGGTGATGTCCGGCGTTGCGGCTGAGCGTGGCGGCGATCTTCCCGGAGGCGATCCTGGCGCCTTCGAGCACGCCTTGAGGGTCCTCAAACCCGGTGATGACGGCGCCCGCGGCGGCCAGCGTCACGCCGTCGCCGCTGTGGCCCTCGATGGCCGGCGCGGGGGCCACGGGCAGCGGCTCCCGCCAGCTCACCTCGATCGACGCGGCTTTGGCCGCGGGCACGCGGACCAATACCATGGTTTCGCCGAACCCGGCGCGCGTTTTCCATTTCGCGGGTTGGCCGTTCAGCGTCACGCCCGCGATCGCCCCCGCCCGGACAGGCAGCGACACATCCATCGTCTCCACCGCCTTCAATAACTCACCCGCCAACTCCACCCGGTAACTGGCGGAATTGCCGGCCCGCTGAAACTTCAGCGAGAAATCCGGCGTGCGAATGGAGGCGTGGTCCCAATCGGCGGGGAACTGAGGAGCGATCGTTACTATGCCGTTGGGCAGGTCCGGCGAATAACCGAACAGCCCCTCCACCACCGTGCGGCAGAACATGCTGAAGCAATCGTTGAAATCCGTGGCGCCCGCCGGATGACCTAAGTCGCCGGGCACCGGACCGAAGAACATCTGTTGCGGAAAAGTGCCTCGCAGCAGGCTCCAGCCATCCGCCCCCAACCCGGTCTGAAAGTAAGCCAGGGCCAGGTGATAATTGTCGCCGGGCCACATCTCGCGCACCGACCAGATGGAGGGAACCCAGTTGGACGGCCAGCACTGCTCGCCGCCGTAGGGAAGTTGGATGCGCTCCAGCGCCCACTCGGTGTAATAGAGCGCCTGCGCCGCCTGCTCGCGATTCAGCATCCCGGCGTCGATGGGGCAGAAGGTGCTGTACAGCCACGACGATTCGTGCAGCCGCTTCAGACCGCCCTGTTCGCGGTAAGCGCCCACGTGGCCCTTGGCGGGAATCCAGAGCAGGTCGAAGAAGGCCTTGGAGAGTTTGGCGAGCATGTGCTGGTGCCGCTCGACGGCCGCAACGTCTCCGGCGCGGCGCGCCAGGTCGAGCGCCGCCTTGTGGCCGCGGTATGCGTAGGCGGTTTCCTCGGCCGTGCCGCCGCCGTTGTACCACTGGCCGTCGGTCGGCCAGGAGTTGCAGTAGCTCTCGTAAATGCCCGTGCCCGCCGGATCGAAGCAGTCCTGGATGTATTCCAGGTGCAGTTCCAGCGCCGGGCGCAGGATCTTTTCCAACTCCGCGTCCGCCGTGTACCGCCAGTCGTGATGCACCTGGTCGAAGAACTGGCTCTGCATGTCGTAGTGGTACGGATGGTAAATGTTCACCCGCCCCTTGCCGAACATACGCGACTCGGGGGCCTGGCTGGAAAGGCCGGCTTTGGGGTCGGCTTTGGCCTCGGTTCTATCGGACTGAGTAACCTGTTTCGAGATACATAACTTGGCCTCGGCCTTCACGTTTTCGTGCCAGCCGTAAGCGATGGCGCCGAACTGCGTCCGCCAGCCCAGCAGGGGCACACCCCACCGCATCCCGGCGTGCGTGTACATGGAGTCGCGGTAAGTCCCGTCCACCGCGATGCAGGATGCCGCCACGCCGATGTCGAGCCAAGGATCGGGAGTCTCCACCACCACCTGCTTCTTAATCGCCTCGACGCGCTCGATTCCCGCCGCGAAGGCGGCCGCCCCGTTCGACAAAGCGGATTGGCCGGCCGGGGAGCGCTTGGTCTCGGCCTGCATCACCCAGTAAACATCCTCGCCGCCGGCCGGGGCGACGCCGCAGAGAATCGGCAGATCGCCGGCCGTGCTGGCGGCCAACGCCACCGGATCGCTCCAGGCGCCGGCATCCGCGACCGTCATCCGTTGGTGCGCGTTCGACCGGCCCCGCATGCTTCCCTTGTCGCTGCCCGCAGGCGACACCACCACCCAGTCCCGGTCCTCCACGCGGACCTGGTTGCCCCGGCAGTTCTCCGGGATGAAGGAGCGCTTCATCAGCTCGTCGCGGCCCGCCGTGGTCACATCGTACTTCCACAGGACGCTCTGCGATTCCTGCGTGGCCGCTCCGGAGGCCCAGATCAACTGGTCGCCCGGTTGCGGCTTCACCACCCGCAAACGCGCGGCCAACCCCGGCCCTTTGGCCAGCGGCGCCGCCTGAAACTCCAGCGAGGTTTCCCCGAAGCTCTTGTCAGTCACCACCCACTCCATGTGGCCGGGGACGTACCGGGAGACGATGCTGGAGCATTGGTGCAGCCACTTGCCCTGGCCGCCGCGTACCAGCGCCACCATCAGGCAACCGGCGATCTGGCTCAGGTTCCCGAGCAGCAGAAAGGGCCGGTCGCCCGCCAGGACAATGGCTTGCGCGTTGTGGCAGTACAGCGGCCGGTTGCTATAACGGTCCCCGTTCCGCCGCGTGAACGCGCCGTCCTCCACGGTGTAGAGCGGCGTGCGCAACGTGTCCATATCGACGCGCCCGTAGGTGCCGGCATAGCCCGTGCGGATGCCCGGGATTCCGCGCACCAGCGTCCGCAGGCCGGTGCTCAGCACCAGGAGACTGCCTTTCCACAGGCTGCGCCTGGTGATCCCTCCGCGGATCTGGTCGTCTTGCCGATGTTGCGTCATGGTTCCTCGAATTGAGAGTTGGATTGGCCGCCGGCCGAGGGCGCACGCCCCGGCTCGCGCACTCGCTCATCATAACTCCCGGGGGGTGCGCCCGGCCGTTGCAAACCAGCGCGCGGGTGGCGCCGCCGGCCCCTCGCGCCCGTGCGCCACCCCGCCAGGCGGTTCCTCTGGGTGATGGCGCAGGGCATTGCCGCCCTGCCCGCGCCCACCCGATACGCCGCGCCAGCGAGACCAACCGGGCATCGTGGGGACGGGATCGAGGCATGTTGCTTAATGGATTCAGAATCACTCAATTGCCTGGGTTTGCAGAGGTACACCTTCCAGTGGTGGTCCATGACCGCGCCGGCAGATAATGCATAATGCAAAAAAACTGAGACAAACGCCTCCGGTGGTGGCGTTTCGGAGTATAATCGTTCCTTCCCAGGAATCCAAAACGGGGAGATCCTGGATTGCGCCGGCCCCAAGCCTGGCGTGAAATCGTTAGTCTCAGCCAATCTTCGATAGGGAGTGATGTACATGGTGCGGAACGTGCAACGAATACTGGCGGCGCTCATCCTGCTTGCCGCTCTATCCATCTGTGCTTTTGCGCAGAACAACGGTTCAATAACCGGTACGGTGAAGGATTCCGGAGGCGGGGTCGTTCCCGGGGTCCCGGTGGTCGTCATCGAACAGGCTACGGGTCTTCGTGAGACGGTGAGTACCACCGCGGAAGGGAATTTCAATTTCCTTCAGCTTCCGCCGGGAACCTACACCATCATCGTGGAAGCCAAGGGCTTTAAGAAGAGCGAGAGCAAAGACGTGATCGTGCCTGTGGCCACCAAGGTCGGCGTGGGCGACATCGTGCTTGAGGTGGGCAACCTCACCGATACGATCACCGTCGAAGCCGATGCCGGAACGGTCCAGATTCAGGGCGATTCGGGCGAGCGCTCCGACGTCCTGACCAACCGGGAAATCCGGGACATTCAGCTCAACGGGCAGAACATCGTCGATATGATGAAGTTCATTCCGGGTGTCAACGTGAGCGCCCTGGTGGCCAACGCGGCTTCCACGGTGACCAACATCACCGGAAGTTTCCAGGTCAACGGCACCCGCAGCCTGGAGCACGAATACACGATCGACGGCATCACCAACGTGAACCTGGGCAACAACACCGGGGCGCTGGTGTCGGTCAATCCCGACGCGCTCGAGGAAGTCAAGGTTCTGACGTCCAACTACCAGGCCGAGTATGGCAGATCCGGTGGCGGCCTGATCGCGCTCACCACGCGCGGGGGCAGCAACGAGTTCCACGGCGGCGCACTCTACTTCCGCCGCCACGACAGCATGAACGCCGACTCCTATTTCAACGACCTGCGCGGCGGCCAGGGGACGTATTCGCGGCCCCTCTACCGCTACAACGATTACGGGTGGAATTTCGGGGGTCCGGTCTACATCCCCCACGTGGTCAACGGTAAGAACAAGCTCTTCTTCTTCGCCAGCCAGGAATACTACCGCCAACTTGTACCCCAGGCCAGCAGCGTGAACATCCGCGTTCCCACGGCGGCCGAGAAAACCGGAGACTTCTCGCAGACGGTGGACGGAGGCGGCAAGGCGATCACCATCACCGATCCGACCACGGCGGCTCCGTTCCCCGGCAACAAGATCCCATCCAACCGTCTGTACGCCCCTGGCGTGGCGATCCTGAATTTCCTGCCCGCGGCTAACACCACCGCTGGCGGAAACGTTTACAACTACACGTCCCAGGTGCCCAGCGCCTACCCCCGGATGGAGACCATCCTTCGCGGCGACTGGATGATCAACGACAATACCCGGCTCAGCGTGCGCTGGGTTTACAACCACGACGATCAGCAGTTCGCCTACGGCACCACCACGGCTTCCTGGAACTGGCCGCTCGCCATCACGGACCGGAAGAACGGCCCGGGCAGCGTGCCGAGCATTTCACTCACCAGGAATTTCGGACCCACCACGGTGAACGAGTTCGTCTTCGGAATCGGCAGAGGCGGCGTGACCATCGCGCCCGAGGGCAACGCCATGACTCGCGCGACGACCGGCATCGACACGCCCCAGCTCTATCCCAACGCCGACCCCTCCGGCTTCATCCCCAGCCTGTCTTTCGGCAGCATCGCCAGCGCCGGCTCGACGCCCAGCACCAGCATGTTCGGGCCCTTCCAACAGCGGTTCCTGATCTGGCAGGTCACGGACAGCCTCACCAAGGTTAAGGGCTCGCACGTTTTCAAGGTCGGCTTCTACTTCCAGAGCGCTTCGAACGCCAGCAACAGTCAAGCCCACGTCCAGAGCGACATCGACTTTTCCAACGTTACGGCCAACCCCCTCAATACCGGCTACGGGTTCTCCAACGCCTTGCTGGGCGTGTACAACACTTACACGCAGTGGAGCAAGAAGGTGTATCAGAACTACCTTTACCATGACATCTCGTGGTACGCGCAAGACACCTGGAAGGTCAATCATCACCTGACGCTGGACCTGGGCGTAAGGTTCTCCTGGTTTCAGCCGGTGTACGACACCGCCGGAGACGCGGCCTACTTCAACGCCGCCGACTTCAACACGGCCAATGCGGAGCGGCTTTACAGGCCGGTTTGCGTAGGCGCCTCGACCTGCTCCTCGGGGGCGGCCACCTACCGGGCCATCGACCCGGCCACCACCGGCGCCCCCACGCTGGCCAACACCCAGCCGGGCTACTACGTCGGCAAGTTGGTGAGCGGCGCCGGCAGCATCAGCAACGGGATGGAATTGGTGAGTGGGGGATACCCGGATGGCGGCGTCACCACGCGGGCGATTCTACCGCAGCCTCGTCTTGGCTTTGCGTATGACTTAACCGGCAGCCATAAGACGGTGGTGCGCGGCGGCTTCGGAGTCACCATCGACCGCTACGAGAGCGGCGTCACGGGGTTTGGAGCCAGCAACCCGCCGATCGTCCTCCAGCCCTCGCTTCAGTACGGCTATTTGTCCGACATCCAGCCCGGCGGGGGCGGCATTCTGTCGCCGTTGACAGCCACCGCCGTGAGCCCGCACATAAGCTTTCCGCACATTTACTCGTACA
>Ga0326727_10016088_pt1 | contig 15879 bp, 16 predicted proteins | sample MB2enrmetagenome_FD_207643 | JGI IMG/M metagenome (GOLD analysis project Ga0326727, IMG submission 207643) | Lab enriched peat soil microbial communities from McLean, Ithaca, NY, United States - MB29MY | ecosystem: Environmental > Terrestrial > Soil > Wetlands > Peat | place: USA: New York... | reverse complement strand
TCGCGGCGGGGGACGAAGGCGGCATCGACCAGAACCGCGACGCCGGTATCGGCGTTGGTGTAGCGCTCGCGGCACCAGCGGGCGAAGGATTCGCCCCGGCGGCCTTTGCGCATTGTGAACCAGTCGATGATTTCGTGGGGCGATTCGGAGAAGACGTTCTCCGGAGTCCACCAGAAGCGGACTGGACCCTTGGACGAGAACTTTTCTTCGATGCAGGTGCCACCGGTCTCGTGCATGGAGCGGAGAAACTCCTGCCAGTTGATAAGACGGCCGCGTGACTTGAGGAGTGCGCGGAAAGAGCCCTCGCGATTCTTCTGCAGCCAACGCGGGATGAAGCTGAGCGGAATGGCGATAGCGGCGACGACGAACGCAATGGGGATGAGAGCGATCTCAATGAGGACATTGACGCGGTTGAAGCGGCGCTTCTTCTGCTGGGACTCGGCGGTCTCGGTCGGCATCGTCTCGTCTCAATCCATTATGTCGTTGCAGTCAAGCATACCGTACCGGTCGAGTGCCATGGTTCGACCGGAATTAGGGTTTGACGGGCAGTTTGGGCGGCGCGGCGACATACTCGTCGCCGGTGCGGGCGAGGATCTGGGCGCGGCGATCGGTGAGGAGCTTGAGTCGGCTGGTGAGCTCAACAAACTCTTTCTTCTGATCGGCTGTAAGGCCGGTAGTTGCCTGGGGCGATTGGGAATGCTGCGTCGCCGTAGAAAGGGCCGTGCCTTCTGGGGTCGCAGGTGGCGCCGCAAGCTTGTTCAGCTCTTCAAGCTTCGCTTGAACGAGGGGAATTTCGCGGTCGATCAGCACCGGTTTGATGCTTGGCGTTTTGGCTCTGCCGGCGGCGACGTCGTTGCGATTGTTGTCTTCCCACACGGGCAGGATGCCGACGTGGCCGAGCTCGACGTGGATTCCCGCCGGCCCGTAGTCGCGGCGCACGGCTGAAAAGAGGCCGATGAGCTCGTCGCGGGGATCGCCGTTCGAGTCGGGGTTGAGGCCGTCGACGTAGCTGCGCGACTGGTTACTGAGGAAGTTGCCCAGCGAGTAGAAGATGACGGTGTCGCGGCCGTCCTGGGTTTTGTAGGTTTCGACCTGCTGCAGCACGTGGGGATGGGCGCCGACGATGACCGAGGCGCCGGCGTCGAGCATCTTGTGGGCGATGTCGATGTCTTCGGGGCGGGGCGCTGTGGCGTATTCGACGCCCCAGTGGATGGAAACGACGAGCAGATCGCACTGGGCGCGGGCTGCCTTCACTGCATCGAGAAGCTGGGCCTCGTCGGCGCTCGTCGCGCCGCCCGAGTCGTTGGGATAAGGGTAGAAGTTGACGTGGGGCTGCGCGGGATCCTCGGGGTTGCGGTTGCCGTTGAGCCAGCGCGTGAGGCCGAGCCAGCCCACCTTGATGCCGTTGGCCTCGGTAATGACGGGCTGCCAGGCCGTGGCGGCGTTGTCGCTGGTCCCAGCGAAAAGCAGGCCTGCGTCTCGCAGGTGGTCGCGGGACTCGGCGAAGGCCGCCCAGCCTTGATCGAAGACATGGTTGTTGGCGAAGGAGACGATCTTGATGCCGCCGGCCTTGAGCGCCTGGGGCAGTTCGACGGGCGCGTTGAAGAGGAAGGCCTTGGTTCCGTGGGAGTGGTTTGGTGCAACCGGGGTTTCAAGATTGACGAAGCCGAAATCGGCGGATTGGAAGACGTCGGCCACGTTGGAGAAGAGCGCGGCCCAGCCGGCTTCACCCTCGCCTGCGGCACCGGCAGCGGCTCTGACGGGCTCGTGGGGAATGACGTCGCCGGCCACGGCGAAGCTGACCTGGGCGAGGTCGTGGGGGTATGGAGTTACAGGGGCGTGGGCTGCCTGGCAGGCGGTGAAAGTGGCCGGGGCGAGCGCGCAAATTGAGAGGAAAGCGAGAGCCCCAGCGGCGAGGCGGGCCGCGCGGAATCGATTCTTTTGTCCAGCGACAGACTTGCGGCTCATCGTTTTGGTCTTCTCCGTCCGACGCCCAGGACGTGCACCGTGATTCCCGTCATATCGCCGGTCAGGGCCATCTTCAGGACGTCGCCCAGTACCTCCCAGGCAACAAAATAACCGCAGGGCAATTGCTCAAAGAAGGCCGATTTACCGAGGCTGCGACGGCCCCTTGGGAGCGGGTCCTGTTGAAGCCCGAGAAGAAACGCGCGAATCTGCTCGCGCGCCGTCTCGTCGCAATCGAGGATGTCGGACTTTACCTCGGTGGCCACGCTGATCTTGCAGGGCATGGCGGGATGATAGCAGACACCCGGTCAGGCCTTGGCGGCTGCGGTCCTGCTCCCCATTGAGTCCGCCGCAGTGATCGGCCGGCGGCTCTTCTTGCGGGAAGCACTTCGAGCTGCACGCACGGTCTCATTCGGAGTTGCGGCATGCGGCATCACTTCTGCCAGGAAGGTCTCGAGAGGAATATCCGTAGGTTTGGCCCCGCGGCGCGACTGAAACTTCTTCCAAAGATCATCGGGCAGTTCGCTCCGGGACACGCTCACGGCAGGTTGCAGCACGGCATATTCGCCGTCGATCTCGAGAAACAGATCGTCTCCCTGCTGCAACGACAGCAGCTCCATGGCCTTGCTTGGGATGGTGACCTGGCGCTTGGCGCCGATAGGCAGCTTGAATCGGATTGGGGCCATTGCACTCACCTCGACCAGACAATTATAGCGGAATGGCGGAAATTCCGCCAATCCGGCACTCCGGGACTTCAAGTATGAGGCATTTTACGCACCCAATTCCAGAATCCTGACTACGAGCTGCAGAAAAAAGCCGGCAACGAGCAGCAGGCAACCGGCGAGGGCCCAGCGGACGGAGACGACTGCGTCCTTCCACTCTGCGTCGGTGAGGTTAAGCCCGGCGAACCTGCGGCGGAACTCCTCGTCGATTCGTTGTTTCCGGAGCTCCCTGAGCCGCAGGAGGGCGTCGCGAGAGAGAATCACGCCGCCGGTGAAAGTGAGCAAGTCAGCGAAGATGCCGATGGCAAACCGATGCGCTTCAGACCAGTGCATGGCAGCATGTTACGACAGCGCACTGAAGCCGGGTGTGAACGGCTACGCAACCTGCGCCTCCCGGCGAACGCTGGGCATCGGTGGCGCGTCTATTAGGGGAAGTTACTGATACCCTTAGGTTGGAGCCTTTCGGGGACGGGCGGTCAACGCCGTTTTCGACGGGGGTCAACCGCAGATCACTTATGGCAGAGTTCGTCATCAAGCTGGCCGATGAGCGCGGTCGTGTGCAGGAACAGGTACACACGGCGGCCTCAGCCGAGGAGCTGCGCACGCGGTTTGCTCACGCCGGCTACCACGTGTATTCGGTGAAGTCGCGTGGCGGGCTGGGCTCGCGGCGAAGAAAGGTAAAGCTCGAGCCGTTCCTGATCTTCAACCAGCAATTTTTGACGCTTATCCGAGCGGGCCTGCCGATTTTGAGCTCGCTCGAGATGCTGGGCAAGATTCAGAAAAATGCCCACTTTGCCGGGCAGCTCGATAACGTGTCGGCCCGGGTAAAGACGGGCGAGTCGCTTTCGACCGCCTTCGAAGCACAGGGCGGCTTCCCGGCGATGTACAACACGACGCTGCTGGCCGGTGAGCGGTCGGGCAATTTGCAGGAGGTTTTGGAACGGTATGTGAACTTCCAGCGGGTCACGCTCACGCTGCGCAAGAAGCTGGTGGGTTCGCTCATTTATCCGGGCGTGCTGCTGACGCTGGTATGCGGTTTGATGACGTTCATGTTCACGGTGGTGGTGCCGCAATTTGCCTCGCTCTACGAACAGATGGGCTCGAAGCTGCCGGCCATGACCCTGGCGCTGCTGACGTTTGGCAAGTGGATGCAGCACAACATTTTGTATCTGCTGCTGGGACTGGCGGCAACGCTGACGGCGTTTTACCGGTTCGCAATCACCGAGCGCGGACGGGATTTTGTGGATGGGGTCCGGGTGGGCATGCCGGTCTTTGGCAAGGTCTGGCTCAAGTACCAGGTGGCGCTGTTCTCAAGAACGTTATCGACCCTGCTGACGGGCGGATTGCCGCTGGTGCCGTCGCTGGAGACAGCGGCGCGGTCGATCTCGTCGCGGAGGGTCTCGAAGGCGGTGACTTCGTCGATTACGACCGTGCAGGAGGGCAAAAGCCTGGCCGATTCGCTGGTCAGGACGGGAGTGTTTCCGGAGCTTGCGACCGACATGATCACGGTGGGCGAACAGACCGGTGCGCTGCCGGCGATGCTGAACTCCGTGGCCGAGTTTTTTGAGGAAGACGTGGCCACGGCGCTGGCCGCGGCGCTGGCGCTCATTGAGCCGGCGATTCTGATCGTCATGGGCGTGGTCGTCGTCTTTATTCTGATCTCGCTGTACCTGCCCATCTTCTCGCTGGGCCAGGCCGGAGGATAACAAGCCATGTCCGATGCAAATGTGATCACTCTTCCGGTTCCGCAAGCCGTGGACGAGCGCGGCCATGCAGAGTTGCTGGCGCGACGCTATCACGCCGAATTTGTCGATCTCAAGAACTTCAAGATCCAGCACGATCTGCTGCGCACGGTGCCGGTGGAGCTGATGTTCCGGTACAACTTTGTGCCCATTGAGCAGCAGCCGGACGGGCTGGTGATCGCGGTCAGCGATCCCTCCCGGCTGATGGTGCTGGATGAGATTGCGGGGTTGCTGGGGCAGCGGATTGTGCCGCGCGTCGCTACGCTCTCGCAGATCACCGACCTGCTGAAGAAGACCGAGCAGAGCCAGCGCGTTTTGGACGAGGCCAGCGAAGGTCTGACCTTCGACGTTTTGACCGGCGAGGAAAACGCCGACGAGAACATCTCGATCGAAAAGCTGACCAGCGAAGAAGACATCAGCCCGATTATCCGGCTGGTGGACACAACCATCTTTACTGCGTTGGAGCGGAGAGCATCGGATATCCACATCGAGACGCTCGATGATTCAGTGATTGTGAAGTACCGCATTGACGGCGTGCTGCAGGCAGCGATGGCGCCGATTGCGCGCGAGCACCACTCGACCATTCTGAGCCGCATCAAGATCATGAGCGAGCTGGACATTGCCGAGCGAAGGGTGCCGCAGGACGGCCGCTTCCGTGTGCGCTACAAGGGCAGGCTGATCGACTTCCGCGTTTCGATCATGCCCACGGTTCACGGCGAAAATGCCGTGCTGCGCGTGCTCGACAAGGAGTCGATGAGCGAGAAGTTCAAGAACCTGACCCTCGACGTTGTCGGATTCGCGGAAGACGATCTGCGCAGGTTCAGAAGGTATATTCGCGAGCCGTACGGGATGGTGCTGGTGACCGGACCGACAGGCTCGGGCAAGACGACGACGCTGTACGCGGCTCTGAACGAGATCAAGAGCGACGAAGACAAGATCATCACCATCGAGGACCCGGTTGAATACCAGATTCGCGGCATCACGCAGATTCCGGTAAACGAGAAGAAGGGACTGACCTTCGCGCGCGGTCTGCGGTCGATTCTGCGCCACGACCCTGACAAAATTCTGGTCGGCGAGATTCGCGACCAGGAGACGGCGCAGATCGCCATCAACTCCGCGCTGACCGGCCACCTGGTGTTTACCACCGTGCACGCCAACAACGTGGTCGACGTGCTGGGGCGCTTTTTGAACATGGGCGTCGAGGCGTACAACTTTGTTTCTGCGCTCAACTGCATTCTGGCGCAGCGGCTGGTGCGAACCGTCTGCGATTACTGCGCGCGGACTGTGCACTACACCGATGCGGAGCTGGTGACGAGCGGCCTCGATCCGGAGGAGTGGCGCGGGTTCGGCTTCCGCGAGGGCGCGGGCTGCATGGAGTGCGGCGGAACGGGATACCGGGGAAGAACGGCGATCCACGAACTGCTCGACCTCACCGATACCATTCGCGAGATCATTCTCGACAAGAAGCCGACGTCGGAGATTCGCAGGGAAGCTCAGAGGGAAGGCATGACGTTTTTGCGCGAGTCGGCGATTGACCGCGTGCGCCGCGGGCTGACCACGCTCAAGGAGATCAACAAGGTAACGTTTATTGAGGCGTCGAGGTAGGGACCAGGGACTAGGGACTGAGGGACGAGAGACACCGGGAATGAGTTCGATTCTGGAAGCGGCGAAGAGAAAGAGCGAGCCTGGCGGGCGGCCGCCGGCGGCGGTGGAGATTACGCCGGAGGGCGTGCTGGCGGCGGCTCTGACTGCCGGAGCGCCCGGACCGGTTTACACATTTGTGCCGCTGCCCGAGGGCGCGGTTGCGCCCAGCGTGGAGGAGACCAACCTTCGCGCGCCTGAAGCCGTCGCCAGCGCCATCCGTTCGGCGCTGGAGCAGCTTTCGCCGCGGTCGCGCGCCGTGACGCTGGTGGTGCCCGATACGGTGGTGAGAGTGTTCATGCTCGAGTTTGATACCTTGCCCGCCAAGAAGGCCGAAGTGATTCCCGTGATGCGATTCCGCCTGCGCAAGATGGTGCCCTTCGACGTGGAGCAGGCGGGCGTCAGCTACCAGATCCTGAGCCAGACCAAAGAGCAGTGCAATGTGCTGGCGGCGATCATCCCGGGGCCGGTGCTGGCCGAGTATGAAGCCGTGTTGCGCGCGGCGGGGTATGACCCGGGCGCCGTGCTGCCCTCGAGCCTGGCGGCGATTGAGACGGTAGATGAGATGGAAGCGGCGCTGGCGGCGAACCTGAGCTCGCGCGGCATTACGACGCTGATCGCCAATGGGCAGGAGCTGCTGCTCTACAGGAACCTGGACCTGCCGGAAGACGCCGGCGAGCGGGCGCGGGAGATTGAACGCACGATTGCCGTGGCCACTGCCTACTACGAAGACCGGCTGGGAGCGCGGCCGGCGAAGCTCTACTACGCGGGCAATCGCGACGCGGCGGAGTTTGCCGGGTGGATTGGCGAAACCGATCTGCCGGTGGTGGAGCAGGTGCCGAAGCCGGATACCGGAGCCATGACATCTCTGGAACATCGCAGCATTGCCGCAGTAACCGGCGCGCTGGCGGGAGCAAGAGCGTGAGAATCACACTGAATCTCGCCACGCGGCCCTTTGTCGACGTTGGACCGGCGATGAAGCGGTTGCGCATCGCCATGATTGCGCTGGCTGTGCTCTCGCTGGCCGCGCTCGGGGCCCTGCACCTGGTGCACAGCAAGGCTGAAGCGGCGCGGGCGCGCGAGCACTCGCTCGACGGCGCGATTGCAAAGATCAATGCCGAGCGGCAGGGCTACGAGGCGATGATGGCCCAGCCAAAAAACACGCAGTTCATGATGGAAGTGGACGAACTGAACGACCTGTTCGAGAAAAAGGCATTCAGTTGGACGATGGCGATGGAGAGCCTTGAGATCGAGCTGCCGGGCGGCGTGCAGGTGACGCAGATTGAGCCGCAGCGCGCTAAGGACGGCAAGACCACGCTGCATCTGCGCGTAGTGGGGCCGCACGACCTGTCAGACGAACTGGTAAAGAACCTGGAGCACTCGAAGCGCTTCCAGTCGCCGCGAATCGTGGGCGAAGAAGCAGAGTCAGCCAACAACCCGAACTCGAAGACGATTGTGCCGGTAAGCGTATCGAACCGGTTCAACTTCGATTTGCAGGCGGAATACGTTCCGCCGACCGAGGATGAGCTGACGGTTGAAAAGAAGAAGCAGAAGGCGCTTGAGGCGGAAAGCAACGTCGAGCAATCTGCGCCGGCGGTAGCGGCGCCCGGGCCGCCTGGGCCAAAGCCGATGGCGCCCAACCGTGTTTCGCCTCTCGGGCGATCACCGGGACCGGCGCCAGGACGCGGCGCCTATCCGGGCGTGGGCGCGACGATGCCCGTGTCTCCCAATCAACAGGGCCAGCGCACCCCCTACACGGGAGGGCCGCAATGAACAGCGAACGCATGAATGCGTGGCGTGAGCGGCTGGCTGCGCCGATTACGTGGCACTATGCGGGGTTCGCGGTGCTGCTGGCCGTGGCCATCGGGCTGGCTGTGCGCGTGGGGCTGGACTGGGCGGCGATCGATACGCACGCCTCCGATGCGCTGGCGGAGAAACAGGTTCAACTGCGTGCGCTCGACATCAAGACGGCTCCGCTGCGCGGGCTCGACAAGCGCGTGGACGCCTCGCGGGAGGCGGCCGCTGCCTTCATAGAGAAGCGGATCTCGCCGGATTACTCGTCGATCTCAGACCGCGTGCTGGCGCTGGGCGTAGCTTCGGGTGTGCGGTTGACGAGACTTGAATATTCGCAGGGCGCGCCGGGAAGTGAACTGACCGAGATCCAGATGGATGCGGGAATCACCGGGCAGTATCCGCAGATCATGAAGTTCATCAACAGCCTGGAGCGCGACCAGATCTTCTTCCTGGTCCGGGCCATGTCGCTGACCGGTCAGCAGGGCGGGATGGTGAGCCTGCGGCTGCAACTGTCAACATGGCTGCGGCCGGCCGATGTGCCCGCCGGGCTGCCTGCGGCAGGATCGGGAACGACGCCGGCTCAGCAGCCTGCAGACAGGGAGGGTGAGTAGAAATGGCCCTCCAGCTAGGAAACGCGAGCAAGGGGAAGATCGCGGTGGTTGGCGCGCTGATCGTGATTGCGCTGGGCGGCGTGGGTTATGAGCTTTACAACCAGTTTTCCACTTCGTCGGCGCCGCCGGTGAGACCTGCGGCGGCTGCCGGTCCTTCAGCGACGGCAGAGCGCGCACCGGCCGCGGGGTCGGCGGCAAGGCAGGGCGCGCAGAAGCCGGCTGCGGGAGGCGATGAAGCAAAGAAGCTGACGAATCCGGGAATCGATCCGGCGATTCACTTCGGCCTGCTGGCTCAGAGCGAGGACGTGGAGTATGCGGGAACAGGAAGAAACATATTCTCGGCCGATTCGGCGCCGATAATCGTTCCGAAGTCGATCGTACCGCCGCGGCCGGGTCCAAGTGGAGCGCCGAGTGTTGTACAAAACGGGCCGCCTCCGCCTCCCAAGCCGCCGGCGATTGACTTGAAGTACTTCGGGTACAGCGAGGGCAAAGACAAGTCGATGGTGGCGTTTTTTGTGCATGGCGACGATATATTCATGGCGGCGACCGGGCAAATTGTCGATCACCGGTACAAGGTTGGCGCCATCAAGCCCACCGGTGTTGAAGTAACCGACATGAGTTACAACAATACGCAGACGCTGAACCTGACCGCGAAGTGACCGAGGCGCGGCCCGCGGCGCCCGAATTCGATGTGAAGATGCACAGGAACGCAAAAAGCCTGCCCTCGATGGCAGGCATTTTGCATTGAGATCGATTGCCGGAAGCCGGCCTACACGCTGAATGAAGAACCGCACCCGCAGGTGGACTTGACCTGGGGATTGTCGAACTTGAAGCCGGCGGCCTCGAGAGTTTCGACGTAATCGACGATGCAGCCGTTCAGATACATGAGCGAGGTGGCGTCGATGAAGACTTTGAGGTCGTCAAAGTTGAATATCTTGTCCATCATGCCGCCCTGGTTCTCGAAGGCCATGGAGTACTGGAAGCCGGAGCAGCCCCCACCGACAACGCCGATGCGCAGACCGGCGGGAAGCGGGTCCTGCGTTGCCATGATCTCGCGCACCTTGGCGACTGCCTGAGGCGTGAGGGTGATCGGCGGTTTCTTCTGTGTTTCCTGCTGGGGCGTAGCGGTTGCGGTTGCCATTGTCTCTCCCGGGGATTTGATGTGAGTGCCGTTCCTTCAAGAGTATCTGTGTCGAGACTCGCGATGCAAGCCCCGAAAGCGGCATTCCTACCTTTGTTTGATGCTCTCCGGCGCCCATGGTTGCAGAATCGAAACGCGCCAAAGGACTGAAAATGCACCGTCCGAGGCGCCGTTTACGTGAACAGAGGTCTGAAAAGGCAACTTTGATAGGGACAAGGAAATGAAAACGGAGCTATGATGTTCAACCGGGTGGCTCCCTGCCCACGGGTCCGGGATGAAAAGCGTACCGCGGACCCAGCGGCGCTCGGGGCCTTGGCGAGGTTCCGGGAGGTGGGTTATGACGATTGTCCCAGTTATGTGGACGGTGTGGGCGGTGCTGGTTGCGGCGACGGCCGCGCTCTATATTTACCGGTCGAGCCTGACCCGCGATGAAGAGGACCAGATCTTTCTGGATGACTCATTCGAACACGAGAAGGCGCAACAGGCCGCGATCATAGCAAAGGTGCAAAAGGTCGAGCCGGTGTTGAAGCTGGCGCAGTTGCTGGTTGTGGCCATGACCGTCGTGGTGCTGATCTACTACGTGCACGACATTCTGGTGCACCTGAACATCATCGGCTAGGCTGCATTTCGCACTGGTCGCCGAAAATAGTAGCGCCGTCTCCAGACCGGCTGTACTGAGGGCCTTCCGGCCCTCGGAGACCTCGCAGACCTTGGACTCTGGGTGGCCTCGCCATATGTGAGGGATGACGTAGAACGGCCTTGAGACGAAGTCCGGCAATGGCAGTTGCCGTAACCGGTTACAGCACAGATCAGGCCCGCGTGCTCAGGGGCCGCTTTGTGTCGAGCAAATAGGACGAAATTACCAATTATTTGAACTGGCTGATCATGTCGTGGACGTAATAGACGACCACGATAAGCGTCAGCACGCCGAGCGACCAGGTTGCGGCCAACTGGACCGGCTTGAACTTATTGAGTTTGCTGATGATGGCATCCTGCTCGGCCTTCAGGTGGTTGAACGATTCATCGAGAATCAGCTGATCGTCTTCGTCGCGGCTGAGACGCGAGACATAAACTTTGGCAGCAATGAAAAGCAGAAAGGCAAGCCCCCAAATAGTCCACATAGCCAGAACGAATCCCATTCTCCACCTCGAAACAGTTTTTGGGTCCCAGGTACCGGCGGGGCCGCAAGCAGAACCGCGGGCCGTGAGTAGAGGGGCCTTACGATTCTAGATCGTAGCGCCGTGGCTACGACTGAAGAGGTGACGACAATCACGGTTTTAGACGGGGTTCCACATGAGGACATGGGGCAGCTAGTCAGCAAGTCGGCGAGTCAGCGCGCCAGCATCAATCCAAGCTGGCGGGAATGACATTGACCCGGCGCCCGGCCCAAAGGATCTCCCGGTCCGCGGTTGCCTCGCCCGCCGGTTCCCTGCCCGGGCAGATTGCGCTATTCCACTTCCTGCTTGGCGCGATAGCCGTCGCGGGCGATGATGTCGTACTTCAAAGGCTTTTGTTTCTCATCTTGTAAACGCAGCGGCTGCCCCTCGTCGTCGACCAGTTTCACCTGCAGCTTGCGGTAGGTGCCGTCCTGCTTGGCGTTGGTGGGACGGTAGATGAGCTCATACTTGGCGCGGATGTTGGCGTTGATGTTTTGCACCATGTCAGGCAATTCGCCCTGGAAGACAGGCCTGAACCACTGGCCTCCGGTGGCCTGGGCAAAGGACCTCATCTCGTTGTCGGCCTGCAGATAGTCCATTTCGCGCATACTGGCGCGCATTCCCCCGCGTCCGCCGCTCATCTCTTCCACCAGGCCGTCGGTTGAAACGGCGTAGATAGTCGTGTCGCGCGCTTCCTTCACGCGCTTGTAGATTTTGTCAAAGGTGAGCTTCGACATCGTATCGATGCCGGAGGCGATGAGGATAATGTACTTCTGCCCTTGAACCCGGTCGAGGCGATCCAGTGCGTCGTAAAGCGCATCGAAGATATCGGTCTCGCTGAAGGTGGCCGGGGAGTAGGATTCCATGGCCAGTTGCTGGATGGCCTGCTGGACCTCGCGGTGATCCTGGGTAAAGTCCACGTCAATGTGAGACTTCAGATCGAAGGTTTCGAGCGCGATGTAATCCTGGGGACGCAACTGCTGCGTGAACTCCCAGGCGGCGTTGAGCATGTCCCGGCGGAAGATCCAGCCGCGGGCGGCATATTCGCAGAGCATCAGCGCGGTGATGGGCGCTTCAGTGCGCTTGAAGCCTTCAATCTTCTGCTCCACGCCGTCTTCGTACACGCGAAAGTTCGTCGGCTTCAGGCCGGGAACAAACTGGCCTGTTTTCTCGAGCAATACGCCCACATCGACCGTGACCTCCGGCACATCGACGTGGAGGGTGATGTTGCCCATTCCTTCAGGGTTCTTCACCTTGGGCTCCGGCGGCGCGGGAGGAGCGGGTGGGGGCTCCTCTGTGGTGTTCTTTTTGGGGATCGCAATGACGCCGCTGTCGGCTGCGGGACCGCCGGCATCGGGCGTGGCAGTCTGGTCAGGCTGCGCGGGTTGCTGCGGCTGCTGCTGCGGATTCTGGCCGGGGGGGGCGGGGGACTGGCTCCAAACGGGGTTCATCGGCGCAAGAGCAAAAAAAGCAAACCCCAGGAGCGGGAGGCAGGTACGGAGAAGATGAGTTGCCGATGGGGATTGGCGTGCGTTTGTCATGACCACCTCAGTGTTGAGAAGAATAGCCCTTCAAACGGCCCGGTGTCAGCTTCGGAGCGATTCCTTAGCGGCTCGATCCTGACCGGTTTGGTCCGCAGCGGCTTGGGATGGGGCCGCCACTGTACTCTAATAGACGTGGAAAACGGCGTTATGGAAACTCGGGCAGGGACCGGCGGAAAACTCGGGGCAAGGCGGATGGCATGGGCCGCGGCGGCTTTGATTCTATGCGTGATCGCGGCGCCGGTCCGGGGGTTGGGCGCGGCAGCAAAGGACGACGACGGACCGCCTCCGAGTACGGGAGGATTCTTCCCTTTGAGCCAGGTGCACCGCGGCTTGATGGCGACGGCGTGGACGGTGTTTGAAGGCGCCAGGCCGGAGCCGATGCAGGTGGAGATCCTGGGGATTCTGCGCGGAGCGCGCGGGCCCGGTCAGGACCTGATCCTGGCGCGATTGCATGGGGCAAAACCGGAGTACACCGGCGTTGTGGAGGGGATGAGCGGCAGCCCGGTATATGTCGGCGACAAATTGTTGGGATCGCTGTCGTACCGGATCGGGCAGTTCAGCAAGGAGCCGATTGCGGGCATTACCCCGATTGCCCAGATGCTTGAAGTGAAGGACCTGCCGATACAGGGGTCAGGGGGCAGGGGTCAGGGGTCAGAGGTCAGAGGTCAGGAGCCCGCCGCCGGCGCATCGACGCAGATTGCCGATGCGGGTTTGCAGATGCAGCCGATGGAGACGCCGCTGGTGATGAGCGGATTCAGCCCGGCTGCCATCGAATTCTGGCGGAGCCATGTGCAATTGCCGGGTCTCGAGACGGTGGCAGCGGGGGGAATGGGCGAAAGCGAGATGGGCGATGTGCCGGACAAGAATGCCGCGAAGACGCTCGAGCCGGGGTCGGCGATCAGTGCCCTGCTGGTGCGCGGCGACCTGGAGATTTCAGCCACCTGCACGGTGACCTACATCGACCCGAAGCAACTGTTGGCCTGCGGGCATCCGGTGCTGCAGTCGGGGCCGGTTTCACTGCCCATGACGACGGCCGAGGTGGTGACCACGTTGGCTTCGCCGCTGAACGCCTTCAAGATCATCAATACGGGCGCGATGGTGGGCGCCTTCACCGAGGATCGCGAATCGGCGATGCGGGGCGTTATGGGCGCAACTGCGCACATGATTCCCATGCACGTCGCGGTGGAGGGCGCAGGCTCTCCGGGCAAAGTGAACGTGGAGATTCTCGATCAGCCGGACCTGACGCCGCAGGCAGCGGAAGTGGTGTTGTACGAGTCGCTGCTCGAACGAAATGGAAGCTCCACAGAGATGAGCTACCACGTGACGGGAACCATCGAGCTCGAAGACTTTCCGCCGCTGCCGGTGGATTCGTGGGCTTCGGGGGGCGAGGTAAATTCGGCGCAACTGCTGGTGGCAGCCGAGACCGCTGCGCGCTTCAATGCGATCTACACAAACGGCGAGCGGCGGGGCTCGGTGCGCGCCATCGATCTGCACGTGGAAGCGATTCCTCGGCGGATCTCGGTGGCGCTGGAATCGGCAAGGCTGGTTTCAAACAACATGGCTCATGCGGGCGACACGGTGGAGGTTGAAGCAACGCTGCGGCCGTGGCAACAGCCGGAGAGGAACGTGCGGATCGAAGTCAAACTGCCGGAACGGCTGGAGAGCGGCAATGTGAGGCTGCTGATTTCAGACGCGGCAACGCTTGACCGGACGCTGAACCAGCCCAGGCTCGCGCCCAGAGCGGCTACCATGACGAGCGTGCTGGAACGGGCGCGGCGGCAGCATGCGGCAGACCGGATTTATGTATCGATCCTGACGCCGGATACGCAGGCGGGATGGAATGGTGAAACGCTGACGGCGGTGCCGCTTTCGATGGCGAATGCACTGGAGCCGGTGCGAAATGCCGACGACATCAGCCTGAATGGAGAATCGGCGGAAGAGGCGGGCAATGCGCCGGCTGGTGGATTGTTAAACGGGTTTCAAATTCTGAATGTGCACATCGACCCGGGCGGGGGGTTAAACTAGTAACGGCAACGGACTCAAACTTCATTTGAATTGAACCGGGCATGGTTGGATCCGGCGCCGGCATTCTTATGGAGATTCGATTTGGGAAAGACGACCTGGGCGAAGAGTAACCGAGCAAACATCCCCTGGCATGAGAAACGGGCCCTGACCGGGGGAACAACAGTGGTGGTTTGAGCGCATGGCGTGCCGGCCGCACCGATGAACATGGGAATGCATGCGAACTGACCCCTGCCAATCAATAAGGACTCCAGACGAACATGGCTCAAATTCAAGGACTTGCAGCACATGCAGCGGGCGCTGAACTTGTTCCTTATCACTACGACCCCGGCACACTGGGCGCGCAGGAGGTGGAGATTGCCATCACCCACTGCGGCATTTGTCACAGCGACCTCCACCTGATCTCGAACGACTGGGGAATCAGCCAGTATCCGTTCATCCCTGGGCACGAGATTGTGGGGACGGTTTCGGCAGTTGGCAGCGACGTAAAAGCTCTGGAAGTCGGCCAGCGCGTGGGGCTGGGCTGGCAGTCAAACTCCTGCGGCACCTGCGAGTGGTGCGTGAAGGGAGTGGAGAACCTTTGCGCCGAGTCGGAAGCGACCTGCGTGCACCGCAACGGAGGCTACGCAGACCGGGTGAGAGCCAACGCGCGGTTCGTGTTTCCAATTCCCGATGCGTTGAAGAGTGAAAATGCCGCGCCGCTCCTGTGCGGCGGCATTACCGTCTACAATCCGCTGCGGACGCACGGCATCAACCCAACCTCGCGCGTGGGAGTGGTGGGCATCGGCGGGCTGGGACACATCGCCATCCAGTTTGCCCGCGTCTTTGGCGCTGAAGTGACGGCGTTCTCATCTTCGGCTGGGAAAGAAGAAGAAGTGCGGGCGCTGGGAGCGCACTACTTTGTGAACTCGCGCGAATCAAAAGCGATGAAGGAAGTAACCGGCAAGCTGGACTTTATTTTGACCACGGTGAATGCAGACCAGGACTGGGGCGTGTACGTGTCGTTGCTCAGGCCCATGGGAACGTTGTGCTTTGTGGGCGTTCCGCCGTCGCCGGTTGCGGTGCATGCGTTTCCGCTCATCTCCGGGTTAAGATCGATCAGCGGTAACCCCACCGGTCCGCCGCACCGTATACGCGAAATGCTCGACGTGGCCGCGCGTCATGGCGTAAAGGCAACCACCGAGCTCTTCCCGATGAACAAGGCCAACGAGGCCATTGAGAAGGTGAAGAAGAACAAGGTGCGCTATCGTGCCGTGCTGGCGAACTAGGCAGCATCCTCGAACGTGTTTGCATCGTAGCGCCGGTCTCCTGGCGGGCGCTTCGTTTTTCTACGGCCCGGGGAGAATTGCGAGCTGGCGATTGGTCGCGCGCCGTCCCTACAGGACTAGGTTCTCTCTTTATCCGCGTTCCCAGCGCTGAAGCGCCGGGCTAACAAACGCTGCGCCTACGGCGCGGCGTTCTGAGGCGCCGTAGCCGCTCTGCGCTATCAATCCACAACAATTGCACCGCTCGCGATATCGCGCTCCGCGGCGGCGATGCT
>Ga0326727_10016086_pt1 | contig 15881 bp, 14 predicted proteins | sample MB2enrmetagenome_FD_207643 | JGI IMG/M metagenome (GOLD analysis project Ga0326727, IMG submission 207643) | Lab enriched peat soil microbial communities from McLean, Ithaca, NY, United States - MB29MY | ecosystem: Environmental > Terrestrial > Soil > Wetlands > Peat | place: USA: New York... | reverse complement strand
ATGAACCCGCTCTTGACCTGCTTCTGCACGAGGTTGCCCACCCCTTCGGCCTGGTAGCGCCGCACGGAATGGTAGACGTACACGTGGCTATACACCCGGAAGCGCCCGACGAGCGACGCGCGGTTGATGTAATCGAAATCCTCGGAGACGCGCACCTTCTCCGAGAACCCCCCGATCCTATTGTGCAGCCTTCGCGTGGTGAGAATGCAGACACCGAGCCCCTGGGGTTGAATGACTTCCATGAGCTTGAAGAACGTATTGCTGAATTGAAAAATCGTCCTATAGATGGGGTTCGTCCCGTCGATGGGGCGGATCCACGGCACACAGATGTCGACAAAATCCTTCTCGAAACGCGCCATGATGCCTGATAGAAAACTCTCAGGCAGTACGGTGTCTGCGTCCACGAAAAGGAGGTACTCTCCCCTGGCTGCGAGCGCGCCGCGGTTACGTCCGATTCCGGGGACGCCTCCCTCCACGACCCGGGCCCCGTGGGTGCGCGCCACGCTGCGCGTTCTGTCGCGTGAGGAGTTGTCCGCGACGATGACCTCGAAATCCCGGTAGTCCTGCTTTGCAATGCTTCCCAGGAGTCGGGGCAGATAGGCCTCCTCGTTGAAAGTCGGGATGATGATGCTTATCATACCTTCTGGACAAATCCTCCCGTATTCAGTAGTGTTTCAGCCGCACGAAGTTCAATCAAGGCGCCGTACCCAAGTGGTAAGGGAGAGGTCTGCAAAACCTTTATACATCGGTTCGATTCCGATCGGCGCCTCGAACTCGCACTCTTTCCACCCGCCAGAGGAAAATGAATCCCAGCCCCAGCAAGACCATGGTCATTTGACCCAAGCGCAGGATCAGCGTGTAGACGATGCTCGCGTTGGAGCCAATGCGTAGGAGGTTGAAAATGAAAAGATGCGTCCCTTCCATCCCTCCGATATTGCCCGGCAATATTGCGATGAGCCCCTGTATGATAACGGTTGAAAAGATCACAATGGAGTTCGGCAGGCTCGGATGACCGAGCACGAACAGAATGTAGTAGGTCTGGAGAACCTCGACCAGGGCAACAAGAAGCCCTGCGGCCAGCGCCACATAAAAAATCCGCCTGCGGCGAATGATCTCATGAACGTCCCTCGCAAACTCCCGAATGGAACGCAGGACCTTCACGGCGAGCCGGGGATTGATGCGGGCAAGAGGCCGCAAAACCCGCTTGGACGCGGTCACGATGAAGGTGCGGCTGCTGAAAAGTTTCACGATGACAAGGAGAAACAGGGCGATGAGTACGAGGAGGATGAAGCCGGCAACGCCTATGAGAACAGCCCCCGTGTGGACGAAGTACACAAGCAATGAGAACCCGGCGATAATGAACGGAATCTTCGCACCGAGCTCGATATACTTGTCGAGCGCAATTGTGGCGTACACCTTCTCATAGCTCATAAGACGGTCTTTGTAGAGGCTCGCGCGGACCGGCTCACCGCCAAAGTACATGGATGGAGTCAGATACGTGAATGCGAAGCCACTTACACGCGCAAAAAAGGTCCACCAGAACCCCCGATAGATCCCTGCTTCCTTGAGGATGAGCGCCCAATGAAAGGTCTGAGTCGCGAGGATGGCGAGCTGGAACGTGAGTATGCCGGTCACGACTTGCGGTGTTATCAGCTCGACATACCTACGAAGCTGGCGAGGATCAAGTACTTTCACGAACAGAAGCACCAGGAGGGCGAGTACCGCGAACTCGATCGCAATCCTGAGGGGCCGGGTCAGGCGGACTTTCATGGAGAGCCGGCCGCTTTGCTTCGAGTATACCAGAAATACGCGACCATAACGAGCGAATTGACGAACTCCCCGGCTCCAAGGTTTTCAAGCAGGGTCCGCGCGGGGACTTCGACGGCCTCGAGCTGCTCCAGGTCGTCCAGTGTCTTATCCCCGACTCGCTCGAGGTCCTCCGCGAGGTAGGTGGAGCACCAGTTCGTCATGAAAGCGGGGTTGGGGCTTACCCTGCCGATGAGCGTCATCCTTCCCGCCCGGTAGCCCGTCTCTTCCCGAAGCTCCCGCGCCCCTGCCTCCCAGGGGTCCTCACCCGGCTCGACGAGGCCTGCTGGGAACTCGGTCGTCACCACGCCCAGGCCGTGGCGGTACTGCCGGACCATGAGAAAGCACTCCTCTCCTTCAGCGTTGGGCACGACCGCCACGACGTTGACCCAGTCCGGCGCGCTGAGAATGAGAAACTCCCCCCGGGCACCATCCGTGGAGGCGCGTTCCGAGAGATATAGATCGAAAAGGGAATGCGAGGTGAGACGCCTTCGAGAAAGCTCTTTCCAGCGGAGGTGCTCGTCGTCACGCATGGGAGCCACACTATACCAGAGTCTTGTTCGTCTCGGCAACGCCGTCTCCCACGCTTCTCCCGCGTCTTTCCAGGTCCCGGCCGAGATTGCCGGGCTCCCGTCGAACACCCGGGGGCGCTTTCCATTGACAACTGAAAACCCGATCCATATACTAAGGGCCGGAAAAACGGTAATAGAGCATGGCCAACCCCCTGCAACTCTCGATTGTAAACTTCAACCGCAACTCGTATATCATCGTCGAGGGAAAACAGAGGGCAGAGTACTTCTACATCATCAGAAGCGGCAAGGTTCGCATGAGCAAGGAAGTGGAGGTGGTGGAGGAGGAGGGCGGGAACATCCTCGCTCCCGGGGACTTTTTCGGCGTCATATCGACAATGTCCTCTCACAGCCACATCGAGACGGCGCTCGCTCTGACTGATGTGTCCCTGATCTCCGTTCACCGGGAACAGTACGGCCTTCTGATCGAAAGAAACGCGCCCGTGGCGCTCAAGATCATCCAGAGTTTCTCCCGAAAGATGCGGTTCTTGGATGAGGCGTTCACCCGCCTGACGTTCAAGAACACGGCGAGCGGCGACCCCACCCACCTGTTCAAGGTCGCCGAATACTACGCGCGGCAGAGCCAGTATAACCAGGCCTACTACGCGTACTACCGCTACCTCCAGCACTGCCCCACGGACGCGAACGTGGACAAGGCCAAGGAACGGATGGCGAAGATCCACCCATATGCCAAGGCGGTGTACCTGGAAAAAACTAGTGACGACTTGACCAGGACCTATCCGAAGAACACGATGATCTTCAGCGAGAACGAGCCTGGCACCGAGCTGTTCATCCTCCAGAAAGGCGTCGTGAAAATCACCAAAATCGTGGAGGACAACGAGGTGCTTCTGGCGATGCTGAAGGCGGGGGACATTTTCGGGGAAATGGCGCTGCTCGAAAACAAGCCCCGCTCGGCCTCCGCCATTGCGAATGAAGACTGCGTCCTGATGGCGGTGAACAAGACGAACTTCGAGCGCATGGTCCAGACCCAGCCCCAGCTCATTACGAAGCTTACCACAGTTCTGGCGGAGAGGCTGTGGACAATCTACAAACAGCTCGCCAACACGCTAATCCAGGATCCTCTGGGCAAACTGTACGACGCCCTGCTTCTGCAGCTGGAGAAGAACCGGGTCCCGGTGGCCTCGGGTGGCAAGTACACGTTCCAGCTCGGTCCGAAGGAGCTTCTCAACATGGTGGGTTTGTCCAGCGAAAAAGGAAACCCTATCGTGCGCAGGCTTTTCGAGAATAAGAAGATGATCCTCACGGACAACAAGATCTCCACGACCGACGTTGAAGAAATCCAGAAGCAGTCAGAGTACTATCGAAAAATGGAAAAAATCGAACGAGCCCGCCGCAAGGCCGCCGCCCAGCAGTAGCGCCACCGAGGTCGCGATCGTGCGCAGGTACGTGGGTTCCCGTTCGGCGAGTACGCGGCACGCGCGCTGACCGCTGACGCGGGCTGAGCCCGCTGGATGCTCAGTAGGTCCCGCTCACCACCAGGTCCTCGAACGAGCTCGTATACGAGGAGATGTTTCCGACGGCTTCTTCGTGGATGGTGAGCAGGTAGGGCAACTCCCGGTGCAGCTGAGTCTTTCCCTGCGGGTCCATCTGATTCACAGCTTCCAGCCCCTTGGTGAGAGCGATGTGCCGGTTGTCGAGGTTCCCGAAGTAATACGTCCGAGGATCGAAGTTCGCGCTCTGGCCCTGCGGGGGCTCCTGAGAGGGCTGCGCTGCCAGAAGAGGGTCCACCGGCACCCAGCCGAGCGAGTCGATGTAGAACTCGTCCCAGAAGTGCCGGCGCGCAGGGGTGCCGGGATCCCCGGCAAGATAGCCTGCTACCATGCGCGAAGGAACGCCAACGGAGCGCAGCAGCGCGCAGTACAGCGAAGACCAGGCGAACGCATCCCCTTTTTTCGTCTTCAACAGCGCCAGGGGGTCGCCCTCTTGCGTGGTCTGTGAGAACGAAAGCGTCGACACCACCCATTCATAGAGTCGTCGCGCCTTATACCAGGGGTTCTTCTCAGTGCCGATGACGCCAGCCGCCACCTTCACGACATCCGGATTTGCCGCCGGAGCGAGGACATCGGGCGCCGTGAAGTGGCGGTACATGTCGGTGGTCGTGTCGTAGGTAGCGGGAATGCGCGACGGGTTCACTTGCGTCTCCACGGTGTAGCGGTCGAACATCCAACTCAACCCAATGTGGTATTTGGTGCCTTTTTGGAGGTTTGAAATCGCGTACAGCGCCGGGCCGTTTGCCGCCACCATGGGCTCGGGGTCCTGGGAGACGAGCTGCACCCGCGTCTGCTCGGGGGTTTCGATGACGTGCGGCATCCAGAGATAGAGTGTGTTGTCCCCGCCTGCTGAGCTGACCGTCACGTTCATACCGTACTGCACGGAGTACTTCCGCGGAGAGGTAAAAAGCTTCGTACCCGCGCCCGCAAGAACCTCGAAGTACACCGAATTGCTTTGTCCCTTGTCCGAGGTCACCATCACGTTGCCGGACACTGCGCCGTCAGGCACGCGCAGGACGATCTCCCTGTCCGACCAGGAGACATAATCCATGTTGTAATTCCGGGCGGAGAGCATTCCGAGCTGGTCGGCGCCCGAGCTCGTGGTGGTGGATCCGGTCCCCCAGGAGAAGTTCACGCTCGACTCCCCTTTCTCGAGACCGAAGTTCATCCCGGAGATCGTGATCGCATCCCCCACCTGCGCGGCCACGGGCTGGATGGAGCTCACATACGGTTCTCCGGGCTTCGCCGGCCCGGATGCAAGCACGGGGATCTGATCCCGGTTGATGAACAAGAGCCCGCCGCTCCTGCCGTTTCGGGTGATAACGTAGACGATCCCCGAAGTTGCCTCGTCGGGAATGGTCACGCTAATTCGGGAATCCGTCCACTCCACGTAGTCGGAGGAGGTCGGAGACACTCCAGAGATGCGAACTTCCGAGGTGGACCTGGAGGGTCCGAAGTAATGCCCGGTAATGATCATCACGTCGCCCGGCTTGCCGCTGGTCGGGGTGATGGAGTCTATTTGCGGCGGACGGCCCACCAGTCGGGAGCTCAGGAGCACGAAAAGGACGAGCCCGACCACAACGGCGGTCGGAATGAACCCCTTGCTCTTGAGGATGCGCTGGTGGGGCCTCTGCTTGTCCTTGTTTTCCTGTCCGTTGCCGCCGGTCAGCTCACCCTCTCCTGACGCTGCAGCGTCTTCGAACGAGCGAGTTTCCGAGTATGGGTCGTTGCGCGGGTAGCTCATCTATTGCTGTTGTTGGGACTGCTGGGCCTGGGGCTGCGTTTCGGATTTCGGCTGAGATTGTTCCGGGGGCTGCGGCTTCTGCTGCTGCGCACTGTCATAGGGGACAATCTTGATCTCGACCTCGACATTTATGGCACCCCTTTGACGTGCCTCTTCATCCGAAATCCCCAGCGGGAAGAACAGGACCTTCTCTCCATAGGAAACCGGGATGCTCGAGAATGTGCTCGAATACCTTACCTCATTGTCCGAAGGCGTGGCAAACCACACCTGCCCCTGGGCAAGGAGAAGGACCTCGCCGTTGTCCTGCACGTACGGGGTGCAGCTGAGGTAGATGCGGACATTTTCGCCGTCAAGGCGGACGCGGATGGACCTGCCAGGAAGAGTGAGCTTCGTGCTTTCCGCGTTCCAGATGGGCTTTTCGTCGGACGGCAACACGCGTGCGGAAATAGTGACCTGGAGTGCGTTGGAAAGCAGGGATTGCAGCGCCTCCTTCGGATCCGGCTCCCTGTCCTCGGGTTGGGCCTGCAGCGCCGCGAGAGCCAGGAGGAGCGGGGCGATAACGACGCTCCTCCTCACCATGTTTTGACCTTGGGGAACTCGGCTGCTTTGCCCATGCGGGGCTCGCCCACAGGAAGGAGACGGACATTCTTGGGCAGGAGGATGACGTCCTCCCGTGATGCGTCTTCAGCCCCGACTGACTTCAGCAATGTCTCAAGCTCCGAGATTGGGGCGGAAATCTGTATCTCCGTGCCGCCAGCCGGCCCTTTCGTTATTCTCACAAGCCCGATGTGGGGCCGCAGCTCCGTTACCACAAGGGTGACGCCGAAAAAAACAACCAGCGCCACCACGAGGGCGGCAATGGGCAGGGGAACGCTCACCTTGCGCTCCCAGACCGGAGCCTCCCGGCGCGGAGGGGGCGTCTTGGTCCGTAGTGCGTAGCGAACACGCTCCATAGGGTCGTGCCAATCCGAGAGCGGCTCCTCTCTCAGCATCCGGCGGGTTTGCGCAAGCCGGGCATGCAACGACAGGCAGGCCTGGCACGAAGCCACATGCTCTGCGATTGCCTTGTCCCAGGGAGCTTCGATCTCCCCGTCGAGATATGCGGAGATGATTTGACGGTCAGGGCACATACGCATCACCTTCCATGAGCGCCTTTACCAGGTGCTCCCGAGCCCGAAAGATCCGAACCTTCACGTTATTCTCAGTGATCCCGAGAATGGAACCGATCTCCTTGTAGCTCAAGTCGCCGTACTCCCGAAAAACGAGTGGCGCACGCAGGTTGTACGGCAGCGAGTCGAGCGCCTTCTGGACCGTGGATCGCGTCTCCTCACGGATGAGCTGCTTTTCACTCGACTCGGCCACGCCGATGGAAAGCCGCGTGAGCCTTGAAAAGGCGGCCTTTTCCCTGTTCTTCCTTTTCTCATAGTTGAGAGAAAGGTTTTTCACCACCCGTATCAACCAAAACTTGCACTGTTCCAGATCCGGAAGAAGGTTTGGCCTTTCCATGAGCTTCATGAACGCTTCATGACAGAGGTCCTCCGCGATGTCTCTGTCGCCCGTTACGCGCAATGATACCCGGAAAACGACTGAGAAGAGGGTTTCATAGACAGCTTCAAAAGACGGCGGGCGCGCATATTCCGTGCTACTCATTACTAACAACAATCGCCTTCCGATGTTACAGTTTTCTCTTACCTTTGACCAGCGGCAAAGCGTACCTTCTGGCCTTGCGGACCGTCCTGCACATCGATCCCGCGTTCGCGAAGGTGGGCTCGAATCTCATCGGAGCGTTTATAATTGCCTGCCTTACGCGCCTGGCGTCGCTCCTCGAGGAGCGCCTTAGTCTCTTCGTCGAGATGCAATTCCTCCTCAGTCGCCGAAGCGAGGTCGAGGTCGAATACCCTGTCCATACGGAGCGCAAGCCAGAGCTTCTGCGAGGCGGGGACTTCGGCATCCCTGAGCAATGTCCACAGGTCCGCGAGGCAGCGAGGCATGTTGAGGTCATCCGCAAGGTGCGTCTCGAAGTCCTCAAGGTACTCCAGAGCCTTCCCCGACGGCTCCAGCGGCGTTTCCGCCTTGAGTTGGGCGATTCTCTCCATTAGCCCCCGACGGCTCGTGCGCGCCGCGTTAAGCCCCTCGAAGGTGAAAACGAGCTGCGTCCGATAGTGCGCGCCCAGGCAGAAGTACCGGAAATCCAGCGGATAATACCCTTGCTCCGTCAATGACGAAAGGGTGAGGAAGTTGCCCGCAGACTTGGCCATCTTCTCGCGCCCCATGAGGAGGAACTCGCCGTGCAGCCAGCAGTTCACCCATTTCTTGCCGGTGGCAGCTTCGGACTGGGCGATCTCATTGGTGTGATGGACGGCCACATGATCTATTCCGCCGCAGTGGATGTCGAAATGCTCGCCGAGATATTTCATGGACATGGCGCTGCACTCGATGTGCCACCCGGGATAACCGCGGCCCCATGGGGAGTCCCAGAGCATGGCTTGATGCTCGAACTTCGACTTCGTGAACCACAGGGCGAAGTCGAAAGGGTTCCTCTTGCCCTGGTCCACCTCGACCCGGGCGCCCGCCTTCAGCTCCTGCTGGTCGAGCAAGGCGAGCTTGCCGTAGTCGGGAAACTTGGAGATGTCGAAGTAGAGGTTCCCGCCGGCGGAGTACGTGAAGCCGTTGGCCTCGATCCTGCGGATCAGCTCGATCATGTCCTGGATATGGTCGGTTGCCTTGCACACTACCGTAGGCATTGCGCACCGCAGAAGGGTGAAGTCCCTGAAGAAAGCCTTCGTATAGTACTCAGCGATCTCCCAGACAGTCCGGCCGGTCTCACGGGAGCTCTTGACCATCTTGTCCTCGCCTTCGTCCGCGTCTCCAGTGAGGTGCCCCACATCGGTGACGTTCATGACGTGCCTGACCTGGCAGCCGTTGTACTCGAGAGTCTTGCGGAGGATGTCCTCGAAGACGTACGTGCGGAGATTTCCGATATGAGCGTAATTGTACACGGTTAGACCGCAGGCATACATTCCGACGTTCGCGTCGGTGATGGGGACGAAAGTCTCCATCCGCCTGCCCATTGTATTGAAGAGTTTCAACTCCACGAAAAGCCCTCCGCTGGATTGTTTCCGGCGATGAGTGTAGACCTTCGCCACCGCGCCCGCTACTATTCTGCCCTCGTGGCAACACTACGGGAATTGGAAGGGAAATTCAAGATCGATGGCGTTTCGCGCCGCGCGGAGCCGATGCGGGAGCACACGAGCTTTCGTATTGGCGGTCCCGCGGACCTATACCTTGCCCCGCGCAGCGTGGAGGAGGTTGCACGGATCACCGAGACGTGCGCCGGGGAGTCCCTGCCGTGTTTCCTGCTGGGCGGCGGGACCAACATCCTCGTCTCCGACAAGGGGATCCGGGGGGTCGTAGTCGACCTGGGAAGGGTTGCCGGGTGCGACGTGGAGGGGACGCTCGTCTCCGCCCGGTGCGGAACGCCGATTTCCGAGGTAGCAGCGCTGGCCAGGGATCACGGACTTTCAGGGCTGGAGTTCGCGTACTCGCTACCGGGAAGCGTCGGCGGCGCGGTCTGGATGAACGCACGCTGTTATGATCGCCAGATGAGTGACATCCTCGAATCTGTGGAATTCCTTGACCGGCGCGGCGCCGTTCGGCTTGAGAAGATCGACGCCAAGGAATGGAGCTACAAGATCTCGCCGTTCCAGTCCGGCGGAAGGGTGATCCTTGGAGCCGGCATGCGGCTCGAACACGGAGACGCGCAAACAATCTCCGCTGCTATGGAGGCACACAAGGCCGACCGAGTGAAAAAAGGGCACTTCCTTCATCCGTGCGCCGGAAGCGTGTTCAAGAACAACTGGGACTTCGGCGCCCCCACCGGGAAAATCATAGACTCCCTGGGGTTGAAGGGAAAAAGAATTGGCGGGGCGCAGATTGCGCCGTTCCACGGGAACATCATCATCAACCTGGACCGGGCCACGGCGGCCGACGTGTTGTCCCTCATCCTCGTGATGGAAGAGGAAGTCCAGAAGAAGCTTGGGCTGCGCCTGGAAAGGGAAGTCCTCCTGGTCGGAGAGTGGTGAACGCTCACGGCGTGGAATGGGATCCCAGAAAAGCGACACGCGACGCCTTTTGCCGAGGTCGAGCAGGAAAGCAGCGGACCTCGCTTCTTCGAATCCTGCAATGAGAGTCACGCGGAAGTTCCACGCAAGGCGTGCAAAGAAAAGAGCAGAAAACGCCTGGGCGGCCTCCGTGGACAGCGCGGTGACGGGGTCTGTGAAGGTGGAACCCCCGTCAGACCACGTTTCCAGTCGAACGCACTGGAGGTGTCGAGAAAAGGGGATGGCGCGCAGGCGGGCGGCAACCATCGATAGAAATATATGGGCTCCGGTCCGCGCTCGTTCGAACGTTCGCCGGTCTGCTTGACCTGCGGGCGCAATACGGATATCACTCTTGAGGCGATCGTGAGGCACAGCCCCCGGCGCTGTGCTGCGAATGAAAGGGACCTTCCAGTGGACATATTGACTCTCAACTGCGGCAGCTCGTCGCTCAAGTATCAGCTCTATCGGTGGGAAGAGCGCGATATTCTCGCGTCCGGCATCGTCGAACGGGTCACCGTCGGCGGCTCATTCATCAACCACTACGCCAGAAGAATAGGAAAGAAGATTAAGAAGGAGCACGACTGCCCAAACCACAAGGAGGCAATCGAGCTCATCGTCTCCACGCTTCTGGACTCCGAAGTTGGGGCCATCACAAGCCTGTCGGATATCAAGGCCGTGGGGCACCGCGTGGTGCACGGCGGGGACAAGTTCGCCAAATCCGTGATCATCGACGAGCGCGCGCTGTCGACGTTCCGCGAGCTGTCCGATCTCGCGCCTCTGCACAACCCGCCCAACATCACCGGCATAGAAGCAGCGCGGGAGGTGCTTCCCAACGTTCCCCACTGTGCCATCATGGACACGGCGTGGCACCAGACCATGCCAGCAACATCTTTCATGTACGCGCTGCCGTACGCGTGGTACGAAAACTACCGTGTGCGCCGCTATGGTTTCCACGGCACCTCCTTCCTGTACGTCGCAAAGCGGGCTTCCGTGCTGCTCGGGAAGAACACCTTCGCCACCAACCTCGTGTGTTTCCATATTGGCAACGGCTCCAGCGCCAACGCGGTGAAAAACGGCGTTTCCGTCGATACCTCAATGGGCTTCACGCCGCTGGAAGGCCTAGTCATGGGCACCCGCGCCGGCGACCACGACGCCACAATCGGCTTCTATGTTATGCGCAAGGAGGGGTTGCGCCCCGAGGCCATGGAGAGCATCCTCAACCGCAAGAGCGGCGTGCTGGGAATCACGGAGAAGTACACGGACAGGCGGGACATAGAGACCGGCGCCTGCGGCGGGGATGAGCGCTGCCAGCTCGCCCTCGATCTGGAGGGCTACCGGCTCAAGAAGTACCTCGGCGCTTACTACGCGGCCCTCGGAAGGATCGACGCCGTGGTCTTCACAGCCGGTGTCGGTGAGCGCGGCCCGATCACCCGGGAGAAATGCTTGGAAGGGCTGGAGGACATGGGGATCGTGCTCGATAAGCGGAAGAACGACATCTCCATGACGCGAAACGCGGAAACGGAAATCACGGGAGCGGGCTCGAAGGTGCGCATCTTTGTGATCCCGACGGACGAAGAGCTGGTCATGACGGAGGACACGTACGCCCTTATGGAAGGGACGTACGACGTCCACACGAACTTCACGTACTCGTTCCAGGCGCGGAACTATGCGAACAAGGCGAGGGAGGAGATGCTGAAGTCGGAGCTCGCTGAAAGGAAGGCGCTCGCGGAGGTCATCGCACGACCCCGTTGAGGGTTCCCTGATGCACGCGTACTTCATACGGAAGAAACCGCTCATAGCGCGCGAGTTGCGCCACATGCTGGAGTCTCGCAGCGCCGAGCTGGGCCGCATCAACGGATGGGGCCCCGACATGATGGGCAGGTTCCTCTCCTTCTGCCTGAGGGGAAAAATGATCCGCGGCGGCCTCCTGGTGCTGGCGCGGGAAATGCACGCCAGACGCCGTGCGTCCGGTGTGGTGCCCCGCGAAGTGCTGCAAGCGGCCGCGGCCGTCGAGGTCCTGCACTCTTCCCTGCTGATCCATGACGACATTATGGACAACGACCGCCTGCGGCGGGGCGAGAGCACTATCTTCGCCCAATACGAGGAGGCGGGGCGCCGCGTCCGTGCGGCTGACCCAGCCGCGTTTGGCCGGTCCATGGGGACTTGCGCGGGAGATGCCGGCTACTTCCTGGCTGTCGACGCGCTGGCCAGACTCACCCTTGCCGCCCCGTGCAAGGCGTCCCTCATAGGACTGATCTCACGCGAGCTGACGTACGTCGCCGTCGCCCAGATGCAGGACCTAGCGTTCGCTGCGTCACCGCGCACGCCTTCCCGAGAAGAGGTGCTATCGCTGTACCTGTACAAGACCGCCCGCTACACCTTCTCCCTCCCCCTCATGGCCGGAGCGTTGATAGCGGGAGCCTCTCCCGAGGTCCAGCGGCGCCTGGGTGAGCTGGGGGAACGCCTGGGAGTGATCTTCCAGGTGCGTGACGACGAGATGGGGATCTTCGGCCCGGAGAAACAGACGGGGAAGCCGGTGGGCTCTGACATCCGCGAAGGCAAGAAGACGCTCTTTTATCTGGAGTTGCTGCGAAGGGCACGAGGCGCCCGCAAACGCGAACTTGCGGGGATGTTCGGAAAACCGGGCCTGACGGCTGCCCAGTCGCGCCAAGTTGGTGAGGCCATCGAGGCGCGGGGGGCGCGGAAGACAATGCAGGAGCTGGCCGCGGAGCTGGCCGCGGAGGCGCGCGCCATCATCGAGTCTCTCCCCATTCGCCAGGAACATGCGAAAGTCTTGAACGAGATCTGTGACGGGAGCCTTCAGAGAAAACGCTGATAGCGCGCAAAAATTGACTTCCCCGTCTCTTCATCCTTCCGTACATTTGAGAAAAAGGAGAAGCCAATGGCGAACCTGTCGACTCACTTCATGGGACTGACGCTCGAGAACCCGATCATTGCCGGAGCAAGCGACCTCACGTCGAACATGGACAGCATTAAGCGTATTGAGCAGGCGGGAGCGGGCGCCGTTGTGCTAAAGAGCTTGTTCGAGGAGCAGATCCAGCTCGAGCGCTACAAGCTGGAGGAGGATCTGCATTCCAATGAAAACGTCTACTCAGAAATGACGAGCATTTTCCCGAAGATGGAGCACGCGGGTGCGAAGGAACACCTGACGTGGGTGAAGAAGGCCAAGGAGGCCGTACAGATCCCCGTTATCGCGAGCCTCAACGCCGTGGAACCGAAAACCTGGATCGAGTACGCGCGGAATCTTGCAGATCAAGGCGTGGATGCCCTGGAACTGAACTTCTTCGCGACCCCGCGCGATTTCTCGACTTCCTCAACTCAGATCGAGGACGAACAGCTCGACGCCGTGCGTTCCATCCGCCAAGCGGTGTCCATTCCGATCGCCGTCAAGCTCAGCATGTTCTATTCCAACCCACTGCACTTCATCGCCCAGCTGGACAACGAGGGAATCAACGCCCTGGTGCTCTTCAATCGCCTTTTCCAGCCCGACATCAACGCGGATTTCGAGAGCATGGCGCTCCCCTTCAATTTCTCCGCGCAGGCTGACAACCGCCTCCCCCTCAGGTTCGCGGGGCTCCTGCACGGAAAAGTGAGAGCGGACGTGTGCGCGAGTACGGGCATCATGACGGGCAAGGACGTGGCCAAGATGATCCTTGCAGGCGCGTGCACGGTGCAGGTCGTGACGGCGCTCTACAGGAACGGCGTGAAATCCCTCGCCGTGATGCGGGAAGAGCTGGACCGGTGGATGGAGGGCAAATCCTACACGAACCTGGAAGGTTTCCGGGGGAAGCTTTCCGCGGAGAACACGAGCGACCCGTGGGCATACACGCGGGCCCAGTATGCCAGGATGCTGCTCAATCCCAAGGAGTTCAACGAGCCCGTCGGCGCGCAAGGGGCGTAGGCGCAGGAGCCTGCTTTCCCCATAGGCGAAAACAGGCCGCTCGCGCTACTCTCTTCGGCATGAAACGCGACACCATGCTCGTTGCGGGAGTGGCGGTCGTTGCTGCTTGGCAGCTCTATCACTCGCTCTCACGGGGAGCCCGGCTGTTTCGCGTCATAGCCCTGAGCGTGCGGCAAAACTGGGAGTACCTGACGACGGACTTGGATGCACGTGATCCGAAAGTGTTCGCCGGCCTTTTCGCCAACCGCGTCTCCGACGCTCATATGGCGGACGTGATCGAACACGAGCTGGTGGCCAAAGGGAAGAAGAGGCACATCTACTGCGGCGTACAGCACGCCTTTACGGCGCACCGCAGCGCCGAGTACGAGAAAAACGCGACGCGCTTGAAGCTTTCCGAGACTCGGCGCGCTGGGACCATCGTGTACGCGAAAATCGGTGCCCGAGCCTTCTCGATCGCCCTTTACGCGCCCTGGCCGGACGACGGCTCCGCCACGGGGCTTACGTGGGCCGCTGACGGCGCAATCGACGCCCTGATCGCCGCGCTTCCCCCGAAGGACCAGAACGCAGGCTTCGACACAGCCGGCATCCCGGTCGGCGCGCTGCGCGTCACCTCGGACTCTTTTTCCCACGACGCCGGCCCGGGAACCACCCTAACCGTCGGCGACTTGTTCGACGGTTACGTGATTCAGGGCCCTCTCGCCGCGTACAAAGCCGTTACCCCAATCGCGGACTTCGTGAGGCCAGCGGAAGCGCCCCGAGCGCTGGCCGAGTTCGCCGGAGCGAAGCCCCCATCGCTCACGGCCCAGCAGGCCAACCAGACCATCGCGGATGACGCCGCCGCGGTGCAGAAGCTCTTCGAGCAGTTCCGATAGGACAGCGGCACGGTGGGCTCGGCGCTCAAGGTCCTGTACGAAGACCCTGCCCTCCTGATCGCGGAGAAGCCCTACGGGATCCACACTGCGCCTCTTTCCCACGGGGCACCTGATACCTTCCTCGCACTCGTTCTTGCCTCCTTCCCCGAGGTTTCCTCTGTGCCGGGGATCAAGCCCTCGGAGCCCGGACTGCTGCACAGGCTGGACCGGGACACCTCGGGCGTTGTCGTCATCGCGCGGACCCCCCGGGCGTTCGCCGGCTTACGGGCGCAGTTTGCAGCCTTCGACGTCGAGAAAGAGTACGACGCCGCGTGCATGGATCGGGTTGACATGGCGAAGGGGGGAAGTCTCACGATCCAGAGCCGGTTCGCGGCGTCGGGACCCGGGCGGCGAAGAGTACACGTTGTGATGCCAGATGAAACGAACAGAAAGCTGCTGAGAGAAGCAGGCCCCGTCGTTTACCAGACAGTGATCCGGATCCAACGATTGCACGGGGACCGGGCTCTCGTACGCGTGGTCATACGCAAAGGGTTCCGTCACCAGATACGCGCGCATTTGGCGTTCGTGGGTCTCCCGATCTTCGGAGACGTTCTCTACGGGGTACGGTCTCCACCTGACGCTCCCCAACGGATGTTTCTCCATGCGCGAAGGATCTCATTTATTCACCCCGTCACGGGCAAACCTCTTCGCGTTTCCTCGGAGTTGCCGCAAGAGTTCGACGAAATCATGCGGTCAGGAAAGACCGCAAGCCGCTGAGAAACGATCAGGAAGGGTCCTGCCCCTTCTTCACAGGAGCCTTCGGCATGGTCCCGAACACGTAGTCCCAGACCGGCGAGCTGACGCCAAAGCGCAAGCCGGGACAGGTCCCATGATGTTGCATGTGCTGGCGCCGGCACATCAGGATGTACGCGTTGCGCGCGCGGGCATGATGGAGCGTGTAGTGCATCATGTCATAGACGATGTAGCCGATCACGAAGCCGGCGAAGACGGGTGAGAACCACCCCGGCCTACCAACCATGACGTCGAGCACGAAGTGGAAAAGCCAGAAAAAGATGATCGCCAACGGAACGCTGATGACAGGAGGCATGACGAGCCGGGTCCGGCAGAGCGGCTGTGCATGGTGCACGCCATGGGCGAGGAAAAAGACCCGCTTAAACCTCTCTGTCTTCGGGTGATAGTGGAAGAAGAACCTGTGCAGGAGGTACTCGGCGAGGGTCCAGATGAACCAGCCCGCCATGATCCCTAGGACGGTGAAGGCCAGGTCGAGACTTCCCCGCGTTCGGACAAAAGATTCATAGACGAAGAAAAGCGCGACTGGGGACCACAGCACCAGCACCGTAGCCGGCGTGACGTGGGA
>Ga0326727_10016085_pt1 | contig 15881 bp, 9 predicted proteins | sample MB2enrmetagenome_FD_207643 | JGI IMG/M metagenome (GOLD analysis project Ga0326727, IMG submission 207643) | Lab enriched peat soil microbial communities from McLean, Ithaca, NY, United States - MB29MY | ecosystem: Environmental > Terrestrial > Soil > Wetlands > Peat | place: USA: New York... | reverse complement strand
TACGACGTCTTCAGCCTCCTCCACTACGACGAGTAAAAGTTTGTCATTCTGAGCGGAGCGAAGAATCCCCGCATTTTTTCGCTCCGCATCACCCAAACCAACAGGAGCTTTCAATGAAGTCCCATGGCTACGCCGCGCACGACCCCAAATCGCCCCTGGTCCCCTACAGTTTCGACCGCCGCGACCCCGGCCCGCGCGATGTCGTCGTCGAGATCGCCTACTGCGGCATCTGCCACTCCGACATCCACCAGGTGCGCGACGAGTGGGGCGGCTCCATGTATCCCATGGTCCCCGGCCACGAGATCGTCGGCCGCGTGACGGCGGTCGGCGCGGAGGTGACGCGCTTCAAGCCGGGCGACCTGGCCGGCGTCGGCGTGCTGGTCGACTCCTGCCGCGTCTGCGCCAACTGCAAGGCCGACCTGGAGAACTACTGCGTCAAGGGCTTCGTCGGCACCTACAACGCCAAGGGCTACGACGGCGCCATCACATACGGCGGCTACTCCAACAACATCGTCTGCGACCAGCGCTACGTCCACACTATCTCGCCCAAGTTTGGCGACAAGCTCGCCGGCGTCGCCCCGCTGCTCTGCGCCGGCATCACCACCTACTCGCCGCTGCGCCACTGGGGCGCCGGCCCCGGCAAGAAGGTCGGCATCGTCGGCCTGGGCGGCCTCGGTCACATGGGACTCAAGTTCGCCCACTCCTTCGGCGCGCATGTCGTCCAGTTCACGACCTCCTCCAGCAAGATCACCGACGCCCAGCGTCTTGGCGCCGACGAGGTCGTCATCTCACGCGACGCCGACGCGATGGCCAAGCACGCCGCCAGCTTCGACCTCATCCTCGACTGCGTCTCCGCCCCGCACGACCTCAACTCCTACCTCGACCTGCTTCGCCTGGATGGCACGCTCTGCCTGGTCGGCCTCTCGGAGAAGCCGCTTCCCGTCGCGCCCTTCTCGCTCACCTCGTTCCGCGTCGCGCTTGCCGGCTCCAACATCGGCGGCATGAAGGAGACGCAGGAGATGCTCGACTACTGCGCCGACCACGGCATCGTCTCCGACATCGAGCTGATCTCCATCGACAAGCTCGCCGAGGCCTACGACCGCGTCGTCCGAAGCGACGTGAAGTACCGCTTCGTCATCGATATGGCAACACTGAAGGCTTAGTGCAGCGACGGCGCGCTGCTGGATTACCAGTGCCCGCGTACACTACGCAACCTTTAGTTCTGCGAAGGCCGTTTGATCGCATCCACCACGATTGCATCCACCGGTCCCTTCGACGGCTTCAGCTTCAGCCCCATCTGCTCTTCCAGTGCGGTAAAAATCGAGGGCCGCGGATCGGACGCGTCCGCACCCTCCGGCGCCCACTCCAGCGTGAAGTCGTACGTGCCCGCGAGGCCGGTCTGGTTCACCACAGTTCGTCCCACTGTGTTCGACAGGTTCATCGCCAGGCTGTCAATCGAAATCCCACGCGCTGTAAACTTTCCACTGTAGGTTGAGCTTCCACCTGTCTCGCTCACCGACTTCTTCAGCTTGCCCGCATCGACCACCGTCAGCACGTAGATCGGCAGCTCCTTGGTGGTGCGGTGAACCTTCAGCGCAAAGCGGTCCGCCAGCAGCGCTTGTAGCATCTTCTGTCTCTGCTGCCACTGCTCTTGGGGTTGGAGCTTGGCCAGCGCCGCGACGGTATCCCCATCCATCTTCGCCTCAATCGCGAACGCTTCACTGCCGGCCCACGCGGGCAGGCCAACGATCTGTTCGGGTGTGTGGACGTCGTAGGCGCTCATGATGAATCCGATGGGCGGTGTGATGGCCGAGAACCCGTCGATCGTGTTCCGCCAGTAGGACTGCACCCCCTCGGACTTGTCGGGTTTGACGGTGGCAACGGCGTACTCGTATTGCGGTGTGGGAGCGGCTTGGGCTGTCGGCGGAGCGGCGGCGGGAGCCTGCGAGTGCGTGGCTGGAGATAACAGAACGGCGAAAACAAAGACGAACCCGGCGAAACGAATATGCGCTTTCATGCAAATACTATACGTGCAGCGGTCGGTTCCAGTTCGCGAAGACTAGACATTCACCGCCATGCCCTCCACGCTGCTGAATCCGTCCAGCAGCGCCTCAGCCACCGTCGGATGCGCGTGGATCGTGAACATCATCTCCTCGACGGTAGCTTCGAGTTCGAGCGCGGTCACCGCCTCCGCGATGATCTCCGTCGCGTACGGCCCGATGATGTGCACGCCCAGTATCTCGCCGTACTTCGCGTCCGCCACCACCTTCACAAATCCGTCGTGCGCGTCCAGGATCGTCGCCTTCGAGTTGCCCACAAACGGGAACTTGCCCACCTTCACCGTATGCCCCAGCTCCCTGGCCTTCGCCTCCGTCAGCCCCACGCTGGCGATCTGCGGCTCGCAATATGTGCAGCCGGGAATCCGCGCCTTGTTGATCGGCTTCGCGAATTTGCCCGCAATCCGCGCCGCCACAATCAGTCCCGCCATGCTTCCCACATGCGCCAGTTGCGGCATTCCGCCGACGATGTCGCCGATCGCGTACACGCCTGGCTCGCTCGTCTCCATCCATTCATTTGTCATGATGAAGCCGCGCTCCGGCGCAATCTTCGTCTTCTCCAGCCCGAGGCCCTCTGTCCGCGGAGATCGTCCGACCGCAACCAGAACCTTCTCTGCCTGCTTGCTCTGCGCCTTGCCGTTGGCGTCGGTCCAACTCACCAGAGCGCCGTCCTTGTTCTTCTCGATCTTGGTGTCTTTGATCCCGAGATTCACATCGAAGCCGCGCTTCTTGAACAGCCGCAGCAGCTCCTTGCTGATCTCCTCGTCCTCCACCGGCACCATGCGCGGCAGCATCTCCAGGATGGTCACCTCCGCGCCAAAGCTCTTGAAGATTGATGCAAACTCCACACCCACCGCGCCCGACCCGATCACCACCAGCGACTTCGGCGGCTCGGCGATTTTCAGAATCTCGTAGTTGGTCAGGACCGTCTCGTCCGCCTTCAACCCCGGCAGCATCCGCGCGTCACTCCCCGTCGCCAGCACCACCTTCTTCGCCTTCACCGTCTCCGTCTTGCCGTCGGCCAGCTTGACCTCGACTGAATGTACGCGCTCGGGTGCCCCATCCTTTCCGGCCTTATCGGAAAGCGGGGTCCCCAGCGAGCGGTCTTTGCTCGTTGGGGTGCAAAGGGTGGGTTCGCCTATCAGCCGTCCGAATCCCTTGAAAGTCGTGATCTTGTTCTTCTTCATCAGGAAGTCGAGGCCCTTGGTGTGCCGCGCGATCACGTCGTCCTTGCGCGCCAGCACGCCCTTCCAGTTCAACTTCGCGCCGGCCACGCCCTCAATGCCGTAGCGCTCTGCGTGCTTCAACTGGTTCCATATCTCCGCCGTGAACAGCAGCGCCTTGGTGGGAATGCAGCCCCACAGCAGGCACGTCCCTCCCAGTCGGTCGTTGGCGTCCACCAGAGCCACCTTCAACCCATACTGCGACGCACGGATCGCGCAGGTGTATCCGGCCGGGCCCCCACCCACCACTATCACATCGAAGATCGTCTCTACCACCGGATGCTCCTATCTATTCAGAAATTCGAATTCGCAACAGCTCGATTTTACGCTGCGCCGCGTTGTTCCCTGAGACGCACCTTACTTTCAGATGCTCCGGCCTGCTCGCGCGGCGCACTCTCGCCCTGTACTTTTCCTTCTCTCGCGATTCCCGCTCACCACGCGATATACACGCCCCGTCCAACCCACTCCGCGCTCCCGATCTGCCGCATCATAAAGTCCGCCACATCCTCCCGCGCAATCCTCCACGCGTTCCGTGGCAGGGCCTCCCCATCCACGCGATACGTCCCGCGACCCGCTCCATTTGTCAGCATCGGTGGCATCACCATCGTCCAATCCAGCCCGCTCGCCGCCAGCACCTTCCACTGCGCTGCCTGCGACGCCACCGCCCACTTCAGAAATGTGTTGTACACCATCTTCTGCATAAACCACCGCCGCCACGCCGCCTGCTTCTTCAACGAATCGTCCTTCGCACCCGTCGATCCCAGCGCAATAATCCGCCGTACGCCTGACTGCTGCATCGCATCCACGATCAGCGGCACCGCCCGCTCCAACACCTCCTCCCGGCGCAGCGACCGCGCCCCCAGCGCCGACAGCACCACATCCGCACCCTCGACTGTTCGCCGCACCGCCCCTGCATCAAACGCGTTGCCCTCCACCACACGCACCTGCCCGGCATATGCAAACGCCTCGGGCCTCCGCACCAGCGCCGTTACCTCATATCCGGCAGCCAGGCAGCGCGCCGTAAGCAACATCCCGGTGGCCCCGCTCGCTCCAAAGAGTGCGATCTTCATCCTGCTCCCATCCCGCGAGAATACCTCATTATCCTCTTTGCAGATGACTCCACTGTTCAAAAGTTGGGCCCGCTATCCCACTGATATTGTTGGCGTTGTTCTGTGTTTCCACGAACCGGACAAGTGATCACGACAGGCCTGCGCGCTCAACTGTGAAGAAGCGCGATAAGTGGGTCGTCTCTGCGCCAATGCCCGCCACTCTTGCTCCTTCTTCGAGAACCAGGGCGCGTTTTTCTAAATCCATGCCGTACTGCAACCCGCCGACCCTGCGACACATCGGCCCGGTTTCCACATTTCCAGCGGCAACGGCTTCTGCTACTGGTTTCTCTCTTTCTTAATCCTTGTTTTTAGTAACAGCAGTACGATTTGCGTTAGGGAATCCCTGAACCAGTCCGCGTTTTGAAAGGGCGGGACTTCAGTCCCGCCGCAAGCACCGCATTTGCAATGGGGCTTTAGCCCCCGAGGGAATGTCTACACACTTGTGCCGTTCTTCCTTTGCCAGCATGGAATGCACTCGTCACACATTAGGTGCTGCGCTTTCCACAAAGAAAACTGTCGCGCGACCAGGCTGTGAGTCAATAAAATCGAGAATACCGAGGCTGAGCAGTACACACTGCATCGGATTCGGTGTACAGTTTGGCCAGCATCCGTTTCAACGAAAGAATGCCCGGAGAGACTGCCTTGCCTAAAGAAATTCAGGATGCAACCGCCGCAACAACTCAGGAGCCCGAGATGACGACGACAGCCGCGCCTGCTGGAAACCTTGAGATCACCGTATCCCGCGCCGAGCTATTGCGCGAGCTGACCGCCGCTCAGTCTGTCGTCGAGCGCAAGACGACCATCCCCATCCTCTCCAACTTCCTCTTCGAGGCTGCGGACGACACGCTCACCATCACCGCCACCGATCTCGACCAGGGCGTGCGTACCAGTTGCGCGGCCAAGGTCAAGAAGCCCGGCGCATGCACCATTCCAGCGCGCAAACTCTACGACTACATCAAGCTGCTGCCCGAGGGTGACATCGCGATCAAGCTGATGGACAACCATTGGGTGCAGATCCGCGCCGGCCGCTCCAACACCAAGATGGTCGGCATGGCGCGCGCCAACTTCCCCCAGGTCCCGGAGTTCCCGGCCGCCGGCGCGTTCAAGCTCTCCGTGGCCTCGCTCGAAAACATGATCTCCAAGACCATCTTCGCCATCTCCAACGAAGAGTCCCGCTACACGCTGAACGGCGCGCTCCTTGTGCTCAAGGCCGAGTCTATGGCCATGGTCGCCACCGACGGCCACCGCCTGGCCCACATTGAAAAACTTGGTGAGTCGCTCGCGGGCGTCTCCGGCGAGAAGAAGACCCTCATCCCGCGCAAGGCGCTCAGCGAGCTGCTTTCCTTGCTCAACTCCACCGAGGCCGAGACGCTCGACTTCGCCGACGACGAGCAGACCCTCTTCTTCCGCGTCGGCGGCCGCGTGCTCACCTCGCGCAAGCTCACCGGCCAGTTCCCAAACTACGAGGCCGTCCTGCCGCGCGACAACAACAAGTTCGTCATCGTCCGCTCCGAGGACCTCATGGGCTCCATCCAGCGCGTCGCCCAGTTCGCCGACGAGCGCTCCGGCGCCATCAAGATCCGCCTCGAACAAAACGAACTCAAGCTCTCCAGCTCCTCCACCGACTCCGGCGAATCCGAGGACACCATCGAGACGCCCTACAACTACGACCCGCTCGTAGTCGGCTTCAACAGCCAGTACCTCATTGACTTCCTCAAGGCCATCGGCGCCTCCGGCGAGGTCCGCCTGGAGTTCAAGGACGCCCAGTCCGCCGGCCAGATGCGTCCCGAAGACGCCTCCGAAGACGTCAAGTACCGCTACATCCTCATGCCCATGCGCATCTGAATTGAGTGATCTAAATTGGGTGCCCACATCTCGCCTTTGAGATGTGGGAATATACGCACGAACCGCAGGGAGCAGGGGCCTTCAGGCCCCTGAAACTCGTCGCCGTAGATAGCGGGCTTTAGCCCCGGTCCTTATATCGGTGCCCGTCGGTGTACATGGGTGTTAAGCTTTTTCCTTGCCCAAACCCTCACTGCCTCAACTCCACCTCGGTCGCCCCCTGCCCGCCCTGATCGTGCGGCGGCTCGGTCACGCTGGTCACCTGCGGATGGTTCTTCAGAAACTCCCGCAGCGTCCGCCGCAGAACGCCCATCCCTGTCCCATGCACAATGCGCACATGCGGCAGCCCCGCCATGAACGCACGGTCCAGGTAGCGCGACACCTCGTCCTGCGCCTCCTCGGCTGTCCGCCCGATTACATTGATCTCCATCGGCACAGAGTCACTGTCAGTCGAAGTCTGCACCGTGATTCCGCCTCGCCTCCGCGCAGCCTCCAGCGGCGTCGCCGCCACCACCGGCGTCACCTCGGCAACATCTCCTATCGCCACGCGCATCTTCATCGTCCCCACCAAAACCTCGAAGTTTTTCGCATCGATCACGCGCTCCACGCGCGCCTCCCGCCCCAGGCTCTTCAACTTCACAAGATCGCCGGCCTTCACTGAGCGCACTGCAACCCCGCGCCCGCCCGCCTGCGCCGCCGCATCGTCCTTGTTCGCGCCCGTCGTATGCGCCACCACCGTCGAGTTGAACTGCTCGGCAAACTCGCGCTTCACGCGCGCCACCGCCGAACCAGCCTTGCGCGCAATCCTCTTTGCCACCGCCCTGTCGTCGATAGCCTTCACCGTCTCGCGCAGCTGTGTTTCAAACTCCCCGATCAGCGAGTTCAGCTTCGCCTCCAGTTCCTTCGTGCGCGCCTTCTGCTCCGCGCGTCCCTCCGTCTCCAGCCGCAGCCGTTCGCGCACAATCTCCCGCTCGTGCAGGCGCAGTGCTTCGCGCTCGCCGCTGGCCGCGGTCAGTTGTGCGTGCAGTTGATCGAGCAGCACTCCAATGTCGGCTGCCTGCGTAGTCAACTGCTCCCGCGCCGCCGCCACAATCTCCGCATTCAGCCCCAGCCGCTCCGCGATGTTCAGCCCCGCCGACGCCCCCGGGACCCCAAGCCGCAACTGGTAGGTCGGCGACAGTGTCGCCTGGTCGAATCCCACAGCCGCATTCAGCACTCCCGCGCGATTGGCCGCGTACACCTTCAGCGAGGTCAGGTGCGTCGTAATGCAGCTCCAGGCTCGGCGTTCGAGGAAGTATGAAGCAATCGCCACCGCCAGCGCCGCGCCCTCCTCGGGGTCGGTCGCCGATCCCAGTTCATCGAGCAGCACCAGCGACTCTTCATTCGCCAGGCGCGCGATCCGATCAACATTCAACACATGCGAGGAAAAGCTCGACAGGTTCGACTCAATCGACTGCGCGTCGCCAATGTCCGCATAGATCGCCCGGAAGAGCGGCAGCGTCGCGGCCTCCGCGGGCACGGGCACTCCCGACTGCGCCATCAGCGCCAGCAGTCCCGTGGTCTTCAGCGCCACAGTCTTGCCGCCGGTATTCGGCCCGCTGATAATGAGCTGCCGCGCATCGGGCTCTAGCGCCAGCGTAATCGGGACCGCTGCCTCACCCGACCGTCGCAGCCGCAGCTCCAACAGCGGATGCCGCGCCGCCGTGAGCCGCAGCCCCACGGATTTGGGTGCCCCATCCATGACGGTCTCATCGTCATGAGTGGGATCACAGGGTGCGGGTGCCCCACATCTCGATTCTGAGATGTGGGATGTAAACACAGGCCGCACGCACCCCAGCTCGTCCGCAAACCGCGCCCGCGCGAAGTAGCTCTCCACCTCGGCCAGCACCGCCGTGCCCAGCAGGATCGCGTCCGCCTGTTCGCCGATGGCCCGCGTCATCGCCACCAGAATCCGATGGATCTCGCGCTGCTCTTCGTCCAACAGGCGGACCAGCTCGTTGTTCTGTTCGATCGTCTCCAGTGGCTCCACAAACACCGTCTGCCCCGACGACGAAGACCCATGAATCACTCCGGGCACGCGCTTGCGAAACTCCGCCTTCACCGGAATCACAAACCGCTCGCCGCGCACCGTGATCAGCTCTTCCTGCGTCGATCCCTCACTCGCCAGCGCGCGCAGCGACTTTCTCAGGCTCTCTTCAATCGCCCGGTGTTGCCGATCCATTGCGCGCCGGATGCGTCGCAGCTCGTGACTCGCCTCATCCGAAAGCGATCCGTCCGGCTCGATCTTTCCCCGCAGCGCGTGCAGCAGCGGCGCAAAGTCGTGCTCCACCAGCGCCGCCGAAAGCCCGGCAATCCCCGGCCAAACCCGCGCCCGCCCCGCAGGCGAGATCAGCAGCGCGCGCCACGCCGCAATGCGCTCGACGACCGTCAGCAGCGCATTGATCTCCAGAGCCTCCAGCGCTGCGCCTTCAATCCGCGCCTGTTCCAGCCGTTCCGTTGGATCGATCATCCCGTGGAACTCGAAGCTCCCTCCGCCCGTCAGCAGATCGCGAATCTCGCCCGTCCGCTGCTGCTGCGCCTCGATCCACATCCGGTCCGCACTCGGCTCCAGCGCCAGCACCCGCGCGCGCCCCAGCGGAGAACTGGCCTGGCCCGCAATCAGCTCCCTCAGCCGCGGCCACTCCAGCGCGGCGGAGCTGGTCTCGGCAAGCGGCGACGGAATATTGGGCAGAAGGCTCATATCTGCTATGGTATCTGGCAACACATCGAAACGTTGCGCCGTGCGCGGAACCATTTGCGCCTGCGCTGCGTATCGCATGTTGGAGATGCTGGTTCAGGGAGGCAAGCGATGGTCTGTCAATCATGCGGTAATCCAGTAGAGGGTGCATTTTGTTCGAAGTGTGGCGCTCCGGTACCGGCTCCTCCACCACCGGTCTATGGCGCGCCTCAACCGGTCCTGGTTGCGCCGCGGGTGCAGCAACACCTGCAGATGCTGGGCATCTTCTGGTGCGTCTTCGGCGCATACCGCGCGATCACGGGGATCATCGCGGCCCTCATTCTCATGGGCATCTCTACGCCGGGATTCATCTCCGGCTTCGGTGTACCGCGCGGCCTTCCCTTTATGCCGTTCGCTCCCTGGATGGGCGGCTTGGCAACGCTCATTGTGGTGTTGACCTCGATCGGCGCGGTGCTGGACTTGGCCACCGGAATTTCGCTTCTGATGCGCAAGTCCTGGGGCAGAATCCTTGCCATCGTCGTCGCCATCCTTTCGCTCATCAAGATTCCCTTCGGCACCGCGCTGGGAATCTATACGCTTTGGGTGCTGGCTCCGTCTGCGTCTGGCGCGGAGTACGACGCCATCGTGGACCGCTCCTAGCAGCGTCCTGCTCGTCATTCTGCACGAAGCACGAAATCTCCGTCCTGTTCATCCGCGTCAATCCGTGATCGCTCTTTCTCTGTTTCACGTCTTTATCGGTTCAATCGGTGCCAATCGGTGTTAAGTTTCTAAGTATGAACTTTCCAGCCACACGTCTGCGCCGTCTGCGCCGCACTCCAGCCCTGCGCTCGCTGGTGCGCGAGACGCATCTGCACCCCGGCGCGCTCGTCTATCCGCTCTTTCTCTGTCCCGGCGAAGGCGTACGCAAAGAGGTCGCCTCCATGCCCGGCGTCTTCAACCTCTCCATCGACGAGGCGCTCAAGGAGGCCGAATCCTGCGCCGCGCTTGGCCTCGGCGGCCTTCTCCTCTTCGGCCTTCCTGCGCAGAAGGATGACCTCGCCACCGGCGCCTACTCAGAAAATGGGATCATCCAACAGGGCCTGCGCGCCCTCAAACGCAACCGTACCATCGACTCTCTCGTCCTCATCGCCGATGTCTGCCTCTGTGAGTACACCTCCCATGGCCACTGCGGAATCGTCGCGCGCGATGGCGACCACTACGAGATCCAGAACGATTCCAGTGTTGCGCTCCTCGCCCGCACCGCCGTCTCCCTCGCCCAGGCCGGAGCAGACATCGTCGCCCCCAGCGACATGATGGACGGCCGTGTCGAAGCCATCCGCGCCGCCCTCGACGCCGCATCCTGCGAGAACACGCCCATCCTCAGCTACGCCTCCAAGTTCGCCTCCGCCTTTTACGGCCCCTTCCGCGAGGCCGCCGATTCAGCCCCGCACTTCGGCGACCGTCTCAGCTACCAGATGGATGGCGCCAACCTCCGCGAGGCTATGCGCGAGATCGACCTCGACATCGCCGAGGGAGCCGACATGGTCCTCATGAAGCCCGCCCTCCCTTACCTCGACGTCATCCGCGCCGCCCGCGAGCGCTTCGACGTCCCTCTCGGTGCCTACCAGGTCTCCGGCGAGTACGCCATGCTGCAGGCCGCCTTCGCCCGCGGCTGGCTCTCGCCCGGCCCCGCCATCCTCGAGTCCCTCACCTCCATCCGCCGCGCCGGCGCGGATTTTGTGGTGACGTATTTTGCCAAGGACGCAGCCAAGCTCCTCTAGGGCTCTCCGCTTGTCATTCCACACCGTGAGCGATGTCGAAGGGGGAGGAATCTGCTTCTTCCTGTCATTCACTATCGGGTGCCCCATCCATGCGCAGTCTCATCGCGCATGGGTGGGTTTACGACGCCGATTGTATCGTCACCTACCACGCCCCTCAGCCGGGTGCCCACATCTCGCTTCTGAGATGTGGGTTTATGGTGCACCGTGAAACGTGCATTCCAACCAACCATCCCTCGCCTCGTCTGATTTTCCGTCGAGCAGCGCTCGACCCCGGAGGGAGCAGGGGCCTTCAGGCCCCTGAAATCGGAAGGTCAATCGATCGGGGCTTCAGCCCCGGGCCTTCCCATGAACCACCCGCACACTGAAGTGATTCGGAGTCTGTTATGAATTCTGCACCGCACCGCACAGCCCTCGCACGGCCTCTTCCAGCCTCGCCGTGAGCTGTGCCGGATCACTCTCTTCCTCTGCCGCCGGGATGGCCCGCCCAATCCGCACCTCGATCTTGCCGGATCTGAACCACCGCTCGCCGCTCGCGCGCAGCTCCCCCAGTCCAACCAGCGCCACCGGCACAATCGGCACCCGCGACTCCGCAGCCAGCAGCCCGATGCCCGGCCGGAACGCGTGCAGCCTGCCATCGCGGCTGCGCGTTCCCTCGGGGAAGATCAGCACCGAATAGCCGTGGTCCATCGCCTCGCCCGCGTGCGCAAAACTGCGCCGGAACCCCCGCGCCCGCGGCAGCGGAAATACGTTGAACAGCGCCGTCAGCAGCCAGTACGTCACCGGCCCAAAGAAATTTGCCAGCGCATTCTCCTGATTGCGCGCGCGTCGCATGTCCTTCAGCATCTCGCCCGACATCGCTGCCGCAACGCGTCGCCGCAGCTTCGCCGGCAGCGCATACAACACCAGCGCCCCATCGTATGCCGTCACGTGGTTGGCGATCACCAGCACCGGCGCGTCGGGCAGCTCCGCCGCTTCGCGGACCACGCGCGGCGCACCCAGCAGCCACACCACAGGCCGCATCACCAGTTCAATAAACGCTCCGCGCCCCGCCTGCATCGCCCAGCTCCACGGCCAGCGCGGATAGATGTGGTCGGCAGTCGCAGCTTGCAGGTTGTCTTTTGTCCGAAGTGCGCTCTCTGCTTTTTCTCGTTCAACGGAGGATGGCGCGGAGTATTCGCGGCTCGACTGCATTCTCTCCGCGGCAGGCCCGGCGAGTTGTTGCTCCACCAGCGCTCGCAGCTCCGCCACATCTTCCAGGTTTGCAACCGCATCGTCTTCCAGCTCCACTCCGAAGCGCTGCTCCAACGCGGACTGCAGTTGCACGCGTCCCAGCGAGTCCAGATGCAAGTCTTCGCTGAGCCGCATCTGACTGACCGCGGCGGAATCCCGTCTCTCATCAACCGCAATCGCCTCGCCCGTGACCTCGGCGATCAGCTCCAGCAACTCATCGCGATTTGGCGAAGCACTGCCCGCCGCAGACTGGCGCCCAGACAGCGTCTCGCAGGCCCACCGCGCCACCTCTCGCCGCACCAGCTTTCCGGTCGACGTATACGGGAACTCGATCTCCGGCCAGCGCAGCACGCGGCGGATCTGCTGGACCTCGGCCAGCCCGCGGTTGGCCTCTGCCACGGCGCGCCGCAGCTCTTCTTCCGCGCCCGAGAACAGCACCACGGCAACCGGCTCCGCGCCGCCTGCCATCTCGCACGCGACGACGACTGCGCCGCGCACACCGGCCTGCGCAACCAGCGCCGCCTCCAGGTCGCCGGGATGGATGTTCATCCCCGCGCCCGTCACAATCACATCTCCCTTGCGCCCCAGGAATCGCAGTTCGCCCGCCGCATTCTTCTCCGCCAGGTCGCCGGTGGCCAGCCACTCGCCCTCGCGCGCGCGCATCTGTCCACCAGCCCACGTCGCCCCGGAGAGCATCTCGCCGCGCACCAGGATCTCGCCCTCCTCGGTAATCTTCACCTCGCGTCCCGGCAGCGCCTTCCCGATCGTCCCCGGAGCGATGTGGAAGGGATGGTTCAGCGTCACCAGCGCTGCAGTCTCCGTCATTCCGTAGCCCTGGATCAGCGCAAATCCCAGCCGGCTCCAGAAGGTCTCCAACTCTCCGGGCAACGTCGCGCCGCCCGAGATCACGGCCCAGAACTTCCAACCCAGCGCGCTATGCACCCGCCGGAAGACCCACCAGCGACGCCAGATCGAAAGCCCGGCAGACGCGTCAATCTGCGCGGCGAGAGTAGGGAAGCGCCCGGCGAGATGCGCCCGCAGCATATGCAGCACGCGCGGCACGGCCACCAGCACCGAGATGCGCTCGCGCCGGATCAGCTCCGTCACCCGCGCCGGCTCAAGCTGCTCGGCGAAGTGCACCTCGGCGGCCAGCAGCGCCGGGCACCACAGCCCCATGAACTGCCCGAAGACGTGGCTCAGCGGAATGCTGTGCAGAAAGCGTAGCGGATGGAAGACGCGCTCGTATTTGATGTATTTGTCGATCTCGTTCTCGATCGACTGGAGGCTGACCAGCACGTTGCGGTGCGTATGCACCACGCCGCGCGGCTCCGCCGTCGTCCCCGAGGTAAAGACGATCTGGAAAGGCGTCTCCCGGTTGACCGCATCGCTGACGGCGAACAGCGGCTCCGCAGGCAGCCGCTGCGCAATCCCACGCAGCTCCATCATCGGGATCGCAGGTTCCGTCTTGCTTAAGGGCACGGATTTATCCATGCCGACCTGTTCCGACCGGGTGCCCCATCCTTTCGCGGCTTCATCGCGAAAGGGCCGGGGTCCCCGCCAGCTTTGCTGGTGGGGTGGAAAGGGTGGGTTGCCGTACGCGTTCTCACCGAACTGGGTGCCCCACATCTCGGGGTTCCCGGCGAGCTTGCTCGCTGGGGTGAGCATCTCGCTATTGAGATGTGGGTCGAGCGCAGCGATGAGCCGCGCATCGCCCACCACCAGCCTTGGCGCAACATCCTTCACCACGCGCCCCGCGAACTCGCTCGAGCCCGCCGCGTCCAGCGGCACCGCGATCACTCCCCGCAGCAGGCAGCCGAAGAAGACCCCAATCCACTCCGCCGAGTTCTCGCCCCACAGCGCCACGCGCTCGCCCGGCGCCACGCCGCGCCGCTCCAGCTCCGCCGCAAAGCGCCCCGCAATCCCGGCCAGCTCGCCATAGCTCGTCGGGTAGCGACGATTTCCGCGATGCGCCACCACCGCCGTCTCCCCGGCGTGGCTGCGAAACTCCTCCACAAGGCTGGCCAGATGCTCCCGCATGTCCAGAATGATAGACGCGCCGGCGAGCTAGGAAATCTCTGCACATATCCAAGTATTGAAAGGGACGGGCTTCAGAGGTTGCTGAAAAAACTCCGTCTTGCTTAAGGGCACGGCTTCAGCCGTGCCGTAAGCGCAGCAAAATCAATGGGGCTTTAGCCCCCGAGGGAATGTTGAGGGCTTATTCAGACTTGCCCTAGGCTGTATCGACATATAGATCGTATCTGCCGTTGTCTGGCAAGGGCCAACGGCCCGTCCTATATTTAGCCTGGGGCGAACGGGGTCCCCGGCGAGCTTGCTCGCTGGGGCAGGAAGCCCCAGGTACGCGTCCCAGCCTGCCTCTGCGGGCTGAAGGCCCGCGCTATATCCTTCACTCGATTGATACGTCTTGTTGAACTATATGTCGATACGGCCTAGTCAGTTCTACGGCGGCGGCGTACGCGGGGTGCGGCGGGGAGAAGCGGGGCGGTGAGCTTCTCGTAGAGGGCGAAGAGGAACTCGACGCGCTCGCGGTCGCTGGCGAAGGGCTCGGGCCGATAGCAGCGCTCGACAGCGCGGTCGAGCCGTTGGTGGGCGTGGACAAGTTCAGAGGGCATGGTGAGCGGATCATAGAGCTGGGCGAGCGTGGAGTCGGGATAGAGAGCGCGAGCATCAAGGACGGCCTGGGCAAGCTCTTCGACTTTGGCCTTATGCGCAGGGGTGGGATTCTGCGGCCAAGGGTAGTTGTTGTAGACGATGTCTTTCGAATAGCGCAGGTCTGATTTGAGACGGCCAGTGATACGTCTGACCCAGGCCATGTGCATGGTGGATGTGAGGACGCCGAATTGGTATGACTCAGCCCCTTCTATCGTGAGCACCTGGTCGTTCGCTATAACAGTTGCGCTGCGGAACGCCATCGGAACATATCTCCTGCGCTCTGAGGAGACTCGCGGAATCAATAGATAGCCTTTCGTCGGCTGGGCAAGTTGCACAAAAAATCCAGGCGTGTCCGCAGCCTTTCTTGTGGACGCGGCCTTGCTTTCCATGCGGTATTGTCTGACCTGTTTCAGGCGCTCCTTTACGGTTGGCATGCTTTCGATTTGAGCTGGCGTACTGTTTCCCAGCCATAAGCAGAATCGTCTGCCGCCGTTAAGGAAATCATCTGCCCCGGTATATGGGCGAATGAATTCACATGCGGTTGGTTCATTGACCTGCAATTCCCGGTATTGTTCCTCCGATATCAGAAGGTGCCCGCCGTCTCTGGGCATGCTTCCGAAACGGATCGGAGGAACAGCACAAAGCGGCGAACTCCTATTCGGGATACACAGATTCGGTCCTTCGACGAGATATGGACTAATGTTGGTCACTTGCCTGGTAGTAATCTTGTCGTCGGCTGATCGATCGAAGATAAGCTTCTCTTGTGCAGGAGCTGTTGCAAAGCCCACTATGATTACGTGGACATGAGCTTTTCCGCGTGCCTCACTCTCCCACGGGAATGTGGTGTATGCGAAGTTTATGCTCAGGTTGTATTGGTCAAAGAGGTTCATCCAGAGAATCGCGACCTGTTCTCCTTGGCTGAGAGAGTTTGTAGAGACGAAACCGACACCGATTGAGGTTCCTTGGATGTAATCCGCGGCTTTGAAGTACCAGCCGCAGACATAGTCGAGTATGCCAACGTTACGGACTTGGGGTGCGGTTATTTTTACGTCATCGTGTTGCTTGACTGACATCCACATTGCGCCGACAAATGGCGGGTTGCCGAGGACGTACGAGCATTCAGCGCCGGGTAGCAGGTCGTTCCAGTCCATGCGCAGGGCGTTGCCGTGGTGGATGTGAGGTGAGTTGCGAAGTGGAAGCCGAACGAACGGTTGGGAGAAGGCTTCGAGGATGCGCAGGTTGGACTGGTGGTC
>Ga0326727_10016084_pt1 | contig 15886 bp, 18 predicted proteins | sample MB2enrmetagenome_FD_207643 | JGI IMG/M metagenome (GOLD analysis project Ga0326727, IMG submission 207643) | Lab enriched peat soil microbial communities from McLean, Ithaca, NY, United States - MB29MY | ecosystem: Environmental > Terrestrial > Soil > Wetlands > Peat | place: USA: New York... | reverse complement strand
GGTGATCTCCGTAAAAACCAGCCATTTTCGACGCTCTAGGCCCGATCCCGCTGAAGTACACAGGGACCTTGTCCTTCGGCTTCGTCAATATTACTGCGTTGTCAAGCTTGTAATACTTGCCCGCAAAGCTAATCGGCTCGGTGCTTGTCCAAAGGTTATTCATTACCGTCAGCGCTTCTGCAAGCATGTCAAGCCGCTCTCTCGGCGAGGGCCAATCGCAACCCAAGACGCAGACTTCGTTCAACTCTTCCCCAGAACCAACACCGATTCGCACTCGCCCCGGGTACATTACCGCCATTGTGGCAAAGGCCTGGGCGACAATTGCCGGGTTATAACGCATGGTAGGAGCGGTGACGCCGGTGGAGAAAAATACCTTTTCTGTCGCTTGTAGAGCAGAACTCATCCACGTCCACGCGAAACCGGATTCGGTCATCGGTGGTACTGGCAAAAAATGATCATCTGCCCATATAGAGTCGAATCCAACTTTTTCCGCTTCTACCGCCTGCTTTAACGCGTCCGTTGGACCGTACCGCTCTATGAACGGGCAAAACCCAATTTTCATTTCCATAATCTAGCCTCCACAAATCATACAAACTGCAGCTCACTTGTTTCGTGAACTGTCTCTTTGTGCCTGTCTCGGATCATAATCGGCTTGTGCAAAGCCGGCCCCATGTGGCTATTGATCCACGGGATAATCCGTGACGAATTGAACTTGCATAAGTACTGATATAATCTTGGATTATTGACGTCAATGCATTCGAGAGTCGCAGATTTGTGTATGCTGCTGCTTACTGTAAGCGTTTAACTCAGTCTGCGCATTGCTTTCTAACGAAGCGCAGCGGCGGTGCCTTAACAGAATGGCTAAAAGTAGAGCGAAACTGAGGCAAATCCAGAGGGCCCCGTGCACGACGCTTTTAAGGCGTCACTCATGGAATTTTGTCGCGGCTGCAGAAGGGAGAGCGTGGTAGGCTTCCAGGGCCGAAATGAGTTTATCTTCTCTGCGTTGTCGAACGGGTAAACGGAACACGCTGAGCTGTTCTGCCAGACTAACCGCGTGTTCGAATTACGTTCTTCTCCTTTCACCGCACGTCATTCTTAAGGCGAACCCGATCAGGAAAGGAGATTCTATTCTTTCACGAGGATATCCTAAAGCGGTGTGCTGAGCACCCATATGCAAGGTGAGAAAAAATGTCAGTGGATATGTACATAGCTCTTGACCTAAACGACGAGGAACAGGATGACCTAGACGAGGAAGAATTTCAGGAAAAGATCGAAGACGATGACGGCTAAACTCAATTACAAAAACCCCCCGGGTCGGGTGCGCAGAACGTCCCTTGCACCAGGGCGCTTCAAGAACTCATCAAGACGCAGGATATTAAAGGCGCTCGAAGCAGCGCTAAACGAATTCATTATGCGCGACGAAGGGAGCCGAAGTAAGGATTAGCTGGCATGCTGAATGAAGCCGCTCCGACGCTTGATGACGTAGGTCTACCCCAAGTATTCAATCACATTTTCCGTGCGAGTCTCCCCTAACGGGATGTCAACTCTGCTAGCTGCACTCCATCACGCCACTAAACATGCTACTAATTTCTACTTGATCCGAAAATTCGGAGGCATAACATCTACTTTTTTCTGTTTACGGCCTACGACAGCACAGCGTGCCCGACGAACACGCAGAGTGAAAGCACATAACTGCGCGACAAAGACCAACAAAGCTAGCTGTCAAAGCTCATTGCCGGTTACAATGTAAAAGGAGCTGAAATATGCCTGATAAAGACGAAAAGATGGTAAGGCAGATAGTAAGGCAGCAAAACAAAAAGGCAACCGCCGGAAAGCTGCTGGAGTAGCCCACCAGAGACGCAAGTAGGGGTAATTGGAGAGGCAAGAACAGCTGGAGCAGCAGCCGCAGCTCCAACACCGCTCTAAACAATCATAGGGTTCTGGACGAGCACAGAACAAGTATAGGAACTGCGTATTCTCTATGCAGAGATTATTTCTGGCACGACTCGCCCAACAATATGGGCGTGTGTGTGCACCCGCTTGGCAAAAGGTCGGGAGAACGGAACCATAACCGTGCTGTGCCCTCCCGTTCTCCCTTGCGATAGGGCGTGCATTGCTGAAGCGACTTCGATTCATCTCTATATGGTGAGCGCGTAACGGCACATCGACTTCTCTGCCTTGTGCCGCTGACCATTTTTCACCTCACAACGCGCTCGCCGCTGACAAACGGTTTTTTCGATTCTTTCGTTCTGCCTTCCCACTGTTCTGCGTGACATTGCGCTGTAACAACTCAGGAGAGGAAATGTGACTTCGGAGAGCACAGAGGAAATGTATATCGGCGGCCTGATGCAAGCCTCGCTCAAGGAGGTGAGGCATGATGCACACAGATCAGGTAGAAAAAGCAGTGAATTGCTATTACCACCTGTACGGGGAAAGCACGAAAGGGCGTCTGGGGGTGAAGGACGAGGCGTGCGTCTACTGTCTTGAACGCGCCCTCGACGATGTTAGCTTCGCCCTCCGCTATCGCAACTTCGTCTAGTCCCTCTTGTTTATATCGACGATCCGGAGGTGAGATCAAATGACTGTCAAAGAAGAGATCCGTTCGCAGATCATCGGAGCTCTTTCGGGAGCGAAGTTCCCCATATATGCGCCGGAAGAGCTCTTGAACACCTTGCCTGCAGGTGTTGACGCGTGCTATAAATCGGTCGTTGAGGTGACGGCTAAGGAAGCGGGGTATTTGCTGAAGTATGAGGATTTCCCGTTCATCAGTGCCGAGCAAGCGGCAGACACGATCGTTGAGCGGGCGGGGCTGTAATCAAGCCCTTTTTCTCTCTTTTTTCCGATAAAACTCGACTTTAATCAGTGAGCGTAAACTCGTCCCGTGCACAGCGCGTGTGGCGTTACACCCTGCGCGAATTCTTTCCGAAGGTCTCCTCAAGCCACACCCTAATCTGGTCGCGCACGTGTCGAAAAGAGGCGCACTGATCGTTACCTGATCCTGGAGCGGCCCCAGGGTTCAAAAAAGTGTGGTGCAGATACGCAACCCCACCCGGGAAGATGGGGCAGTTCTCCTGTGCATCAGCACACATTGTCACGACGTAGTTAAAGGATGCGTTGTCATACTCGTCGACTGACTTAGCGCGCTGTGAGACGATGTCGATGCCCTGTTCTGCCATCACTTCGATGGCACACGGGTGCAATTCCGTCGGTTCGCTGCCGGCGCTGTACGCCTGATACCGATCGGCATACAGGGCGTTGACGAATCCTTCGGCCATCTGCGAGCGCGCCGCGTTGTGCGTGCAAAGAAACAGGATCTTTTTCTTAACATTCATCTCAAACAGCCTATAAAGGTGCAAAAGGCCATATTTAGCGCCTTTCGGGAGCCTCTTAAGCTCCCTCAGCAATACTGCTCGGCCACGAGATCCCACGTATATTCGTTCGGCAGAACAGACAGTTAACGCAACTGCGTCCTGGTCGATCCACGCCGCAGTTGGGTCTCTCCAGTTCTTCTTCCGCTTGCATCTTCTTCTCTCCCTCCATGGTCAAAGGAGGCGCACGACCTACGTGAACACATCCTTAGTACACTATAGAGCGCTCTGGAGTGACGTCATTTTAAATGGCGAGCAGCCCGCTGAACACCTCAATGATCTTGAATATTTACCCGTAGGTGCGGCTACCGAGAAAACAGTAGATGGTCAAATATGTGTGTAGCACGCACCATGCGAGCTGATTTCTGGACGTTAACTCATTACGCAGCTGCGACATTAAGCTGCCGCCCTGAAACTATAGAGTCGCATAGAGGAGAACAATATCTTTGGGACGTAAATTAAATGTAAGACAAATATCGGAAAATACTGAACGAAACTGCATCCCTTTGCGGAAACATTTATGCTACTGCTCGCGTTTTTGTTAGCCGCAACACCACATATTCATCTATTTTTAGGCGGTGAGACGTGTGCTTTTTAGCGCCTTAATAGGGATTGCTGAAAGCCAAGTGTCGTAAAAGGCGTACCAAATACCCAAGGAGAGGCTATAGACAAAATCGCGCAAGATCCTCAAAGAATCGCTACCAGCGTGGCTACTCCGACACACGGAAGCGCGTATATGCGTTCGGATTGACGCTTATGTGCTCTGTTCGTTCAGTTTCTCGAGATAGACTCGTTGACCGTACAATATGTATCCGATTCCCAGTAGTATGAGGATATATTCACCGGCGGTAACCGCAGGCGGAGGCGTAACTGTGAAGAAAAATTTTGCCTGATCGGCGGGCGCGGTGAGGAAGCTGAGCGCAGCATCGACTACCGCTAAAACACCCGCGAGTTTTGGTCTTCGAAGGAACAGCGAGACCAGCCCGGCAAGCGGGAGCAACAACCCCACGATTATAAAGAACCCCGAAAACCATAGGGTTCGTAGTTCATTCATACGCGTTTCGAATCCCAGTGGGGTCAATAGAAATCCCACGATAAAGCCAACCGCAAGCAAAACAGCCAATACCTTCTCTGCATTACTGAAAGAAGCCAATTCTATTTTCCCCCTGCACTGTTAGATTACTCTAATTATTTACCTATTATGAAAGGCTCTCGATCAATTCGGTATTAAATTGATAATCTTTGCCCCGTATTTCATTTGTTTCTCGATAAAGGGTGCTTAGAACTGGCAAATTTGAGACTGATTTGGTAGAAATAGGAGAGATGCCGCTGAGCGAAATGCATAATGACCTTTTTTCTACGTGGCGAGTGTTAGCCGAGTTTTAATACGCGCATGAAAACTCATACACCCACCTATATTCCCAACTTTGCTGTATTTGCACACCTATCTTTTTGATAATCCGTCGCAACTGCTGACGTGCACTGTCGGGTAGCCAATTGTCATGCACGCGGTCTCGCAGGTATTGATAAGTTTCCTAACTAGTTGAGCACTTCCTAAAAAGTTTTTCGGCGGCCATCTCGGAGTAGTCGTTGGTATAGTCCGCAATTTCAAAGATGAGTGCATTGACCTCTAAGCAATCGTTGTTCATGGGGGACAGGATAGAAGTCGAGCTGCTGTAGTTGTTAGCTAAAAGTAAGGCGAAAGTATAGTAAATTTCAGAAGGCCCTCGCGCACGATGTTTTTAAGGCCGTCTGGAGTAGACGCATGGCAGAAAAAATACGAAGCGAGTCGATTCTCTCTTGAGAATGCTCTACGCGCTTCGCTTGGCACTGTGAAAAGCGGTAAATCATCGCTTTAGCTGGTAAAAACGTGGCATCCGCCGCAATGGCAGAGCAAGCTTTTTATGAGCGGACTTCGTGGCAACGATCATGACGCAACCACTCGATGTGATACGGGTTTCTCACAATGCGTTCAGGAATGACATGGAGCGTATCGATGCTGCAGCGCTGGACGCAGCACGGGGAAAGGAGGGTCTTGCCGCCACCGTCGAGCGTTTCCGCTTCTTCAACGAAGTATTGGTCTGGCACGCAGACGGCGAGGAGGAGGCTGTATTCCCCCGACTAGAAGACGTCGCCCCGTTGGTTGCTGAAGCCTATGTGAAGGACCATCGTGGTTTGGATGCAGCATTTGACGAGTTGAGTAGATCGTATGCTTCACACGACCCGTTAGCAACCGCCCGGGCCACCGCTGCGTTCCGTTTTCACCTCGATATCCACCTGGATAAGGAGGATACCCACCTCTACCGGATTTTCAAGGAACGGGTCCCATTGCCCGAGCAAGGGAAGGCGATCGACATCATGATAAGCAAGGTCCCGCAGGAACGATTTTCGGAACTGGTGGGGTGGCTGTTTCCGCTGGTGGGACTGGACGATCGTGAGACCATGGTCCACATTTATCAAATGATGATGCCTGAGCCTGTCTTCGCCTCGACAAAGGAGCTCATCAAAAACGCCATCGGCAGCGATTGGGCCGAACTCACGCAGCGCATCCCGACATTATAGCCCCCACTTTTAGCAAGCGAAGGATATGGTTTCCTGAGTCCAGGTAGGCATAGTCTAGCGGTCCAGTTAGTCTGTCCTACGGGCAGCTTCAAGGCCATCACTCTTGGACTTCTGCGTTAACGGGTGTACGGGCTTCTATAAGCGCTCCTTTTTCCAAAATAAATGGGGCTCATAGCTTGCTCGAAGGCTAGATGGAACATAAAGCGGCGCACGAAGCTTGCTTTTCCCAGTAGCAGTGGCTCGTGACGATCGGCTAATTGTTTGCCACAGGCGTTTTTTTTTGTGTGAATCGTTATCGAAAATAATCTCAGGTCGGAAACATTTATGCTACTGCTTCGCGGGTCTTTATTAGCCGCAACACGACATATTCATTTGCGAAGCAGTGGGGGAGCAAACTGCCTGGGTCGTTGAAGAGGCGGCCTAGGCTTCATGCTTTTAGTCGCATCCGGCAACATGATTGTCGTTTTGTCTAGTGATTTCGTCACACTGCTATCCTAAAAGAAACCCCGTCCAAAATGACAACCGTTATTGCCGATAAGACTCATTTTCGGCAATGCAGATGAAGAACATCACCGACTACCTCGAAAAGGAGCAGGTCGACCAGGTGCTCAAAGCGGCGCACCAGTGCAGTCAGCGCGACTACCTCATGCTGCGGGTAATGTGGCGAACAGGGGTACGAGTCAACGAGTTGCTCACCATCACTCCGCTCGACATCGAACCGAACAACAACGTGATCAACGTCACAAAGGCGAAAGGAGGTAAGCAGCGGCGGGTGCATTTAGACCCAGAGACGATTAAAAAGCTCTCCGACTATGTTTCCGCACAACAACTCCCCGATGACCAGCCCGCATTTGCCCTCAAACAACGACAGGTGCGGAACATCGTCAAGCGCTATGGTTCGGTCATCGGAAAAGACGTCCACCCCCACACATTTAGACACTCGTATGCGATCCACTGCGTGCGAAACGGATGGGATATCAGGCGGCTGCAACAGGTATTGGGGCATTCGAGTCTCAACGTGACGGCGGTCTATCTGCAGTTTAATGACCAAGATATCAAAGAACTGTATGATAAAACGCCATTCTAGCCAAGATACGAATCGTCCATTTCATGCCTATTTGCATAAATGCCACCATCTTTGTAATTCAGTGACTTCTGGCCACCGCAGGGTTCACACCGAGTGAAAAATATCCATTAGGATCACATGAGGCAGCTTGTCATAGTTTTCGACGCACGCTTTGGGTATTCTTCCACAAAAAGGGATCGCGATTAACCATCTAAATCGACGTACGCCCGAAAACGTGCCACTTGGAGGCTTTATTTTGTTTTGAAACGTTATTTGTTTCTTGGAGTCAGCATATCATCGTCTAATTACGGAACATATCTTCTATCTCTACGTCAGCCTCGGTTTTCTTGAGAAGCATGGTCCTATGGCGAAAAGAGCGTTCGATGTCTTCAAGGCATAGCCGAGAAGAGGATGGTATTGAAGAAACCTTTAGCATGTTCTGTACATCAGGCAACCGTTTTTCTAAATAAGACGACTCAGGCCCCCAATACGCTTTTCCTATAAAATAGGCACCGCGGGTCAACTCCTCTTGTATCTGGCGCTTCAGCTTTGCATCTTTGTCATATCGTCCAATAATCTCACTTGCGATAGGCCAAAACTCTATCTGCCCGCCGTCAATACACGCACCACCAATGCTTGTTCTGCCCCCTCAAGCGCGAATTTGATCAAGAAGTCTTTATCTCGCTTGATGCTGATCGCGCTATGAAGATGCCACGTAATAAGAAATCGGTTTTTTGGAGCATTCAGTGCGATTTCCATAGCGGTTCTTAGTGCCCGATAGTGATCTGCTTCCACTAACGCGGCCCAAAACTCGTGTCGAGCTTCACGCAGAGGATTCCAAGAATGGCTATAATCAGGTGACTTTAGCAAATGCGTTAAGAGGCTAAATCCGCGCTCGTTGTTTAAGCGAGTTAGATACGCTGCTACGCTGTCATAGTTGGAATAATCATCATTCGGATAATCATCGCGTCTCATTTCTGAAGGGGCTTGTAATACCCGCCACACAAATGTGGCAAGCTGGTTCCCGATGGGTCGTTTTTCGAGATTCTGCCAACGCACTAGTTCGATAACAGTGGGGCCGTTTTCGAGGCTTGGTCCTGCAATTGCTTTTAGCAAACGCAAAAATGTAGAAGAACGCAATGGCACGATAAAAGAGGGCGTCGCCTATCAATTCCCATTGCAGAATCTGTTCGCGTTGGACACTGACAGAAACGCTATATATATTGTTTTTCTGTTATAATGGAACGCGAATCAAATTGTTTTGAGCGGGTTGCTTAATTATCAAAGCCTCCAGATTTCGAGCACAGAAATCGCAAGCTTTTCCGCGTCGTGCGTACACATCACCTGCTGCAACACTTCAATGATCTGGCGGAGGGGAGGCTCAACAGCCTCGTCAGCATCTAGACGCCTACGCGGCCCTACTAGAATCGATGTGACATACGTGGCGAGGGTTTGGGCAAGTTGTTCTTTCAATTCACGCTCGAACGTCCGCAGGTACGACCCGTCAAGCCGTTCGGCCCTAGCAAGGCAGTAGCTGCAGGCCGCCCCGTGTATTACCACATACCTGAGCTGCGCGTCTCGCCGAGCTTGTTCTACGCTCTCTATCAGCTCTTTAAGTGGCACTGTGTGAATATAGGCAGCAAAGAGGTTGTATAGCGCTTGTTTCCTCTCGCCTATATCGGCTTGGGCATCGATTGCTTGCACAAAAGTGCATCTGCCCAACAGGTAATAATCACGCGGCGAGACCGTGCTGAAAGTGAAAAACCAAGATGTGTTAAGTGTCGACTATGCGGACAAAAATGGAGCGCGATTTTTACGGTCAGCATTCAAAAAAGTCTTTGTCGTACTCGGGCGTAAAATCGGGATCCTCCTCTCGAACAGCGTTCACCGCCTCTCGTAACACCTCTTCTTTTGTCTGGGGGATTGCAGAGAGGGTCAGACTGTGCCTCTTCAACATATTGTAGAGTATTCGGAGCATGTTCTGCGACGATCCGCGAGCACCCCGGGGTATGTGCTCTAATTCCGCGCTTACCCTCGTCTCTATTTCGGCACGCGTGAGTTTAAAAGACGCCTGCGCATGTTCCATCGCCCTCAGTGTCGCTTTTTCAGCGATTCTTATCGGTACGTCAGTTCTTTGTAGCTCGGATCTGCCGTTATCAGTGAGCACGTATCGGCCCTTTTTCGGCGCCCCCTCGAATCTGGTGATGCCGAGCGTTCTCAATAAGGATATATCTCGATCAACGGTGGAGGCTGAAACGTGGAAAAGCCTTTGAAGGATCTGGCGAGTCGCAGAGCCATTTTGCAGAATGTAGGAGAGTTCACCAGCGAGGCGTGCTTTTACACCCTCATTTACACCCTCATTTACACCCTCATTTACACCCTAACGGCGAACCTACCGATATATCACTGAGAATGGTGGCCTAAGAAGGGTGTGATTCTTTGTCACATTGGCTATCCCCATTCGCCTGCAAAACTCATCGACAAACTCATAAACCGATCTGACCGCCATTTTGGAGAGTCCCGGTGTCAAACAATTGAAGGGAAACTGCTGAGAAAAAAATTGCTCGTAGGAATCTCGAGAAAAAAGTTGTTCGTGGGGATACCCTTCGCTTGGCCTATCAGGGTCTGATTCGATTAAGAACTTCACCTCGCGTTCCACAGACGCCGTTTTAGGATTGTCTGGTCCGATGTCCTCCTCTTTTGGAGCTTCGGTTGTATACCAATCCTCCTTTGGGTGAGTCAAATAGTGGCGAAACCAGATGAGAGCAGAGACCGCCTCTCTCTTCGGGTGATGCCGTGGAAACGGTTCGCTGTAACTGAACAAGATTGTTTCCCTGTCCTTCGAAATCACGGCTTTTTTCTTTTTGTAGTTTTTGCGGTTCAGATAAAGCGCGAGCTGATATTTGTCTAGGATAGACCAGTAGCGCTCAATATCCCGATAAAACGGTTGACTAGGATATCGTTTATTCAAATAGCGCGCTATCTTGTTCTTATCCGGAGGGGGGATATTCGTGGGCCAGTCTTTAACGCTGTCGCAGAAATCCTTTTTAGGCTTGCTAATGTAGTAGTCTTTGTCACGCTTTTCGAGGAAACCGGAAAGACACGGAAAATCATCCCACGATTCAATCTTCTTTTTTCCTAACCACATTTGTGCCATGGATTTGATGACTTCAGGGCTTAGTAAGGCAATAAAGCCCTTGGGCGTGATCTCATCGAGTGTAATCGCCCGCTTAGGGCTGTCCCGGCTTCTGCTGTCTTTTGGCATACATTCGACTGCATCCAGAAAAACGCCGTTTATGACAGCCTCAAGCCATGCAACGCTGGCAAAAACAGTGCCGAACGCATAATCCCGAGAGAGTACCGATAGTCGTGTTAGTTCCGGGGTAATCTGTTTGCTTCCCTGAGGGTTTTCATCATATCTTTGTCCTATCTTGATACACTCGGTGGCGAACAAGACAGCTGTATCAAAGTTCATGACAACTAAGCCGGGGCCTCTGATCCTCTTAGTAAGATTTGAAATTCCCATATGGTCGCTCACTAAAATCAAAACCGTCGTCAGAACGGCACACGCGCATACACGTCCTGCAGGGGTCGTGTCTAGTAATAACCATTGTTGATTGGGTCGCGCTCAGCGGGTCAGGATCCGGCAATTCATCATTATAATTAGCCAATCATTTTTATAATTAGTTCGTTGCCCAAGCACTTATGGTTCAAGCGTCGTCTTGAAAAACGAGGCGATATAGGGGTCGGTTGCCTAATTTGAAACAGCTAATTGCTGCCCACAAGAGCGTTCGCGGAGTATTATACCACCTCACGCAGAGCGCGAGAAATCCTAAGACCAATAGGATTAACAGAATACCAATTAACGGGCAAGAAATTAAAAGCGCTAAGAACGCAAGTCCTACGAGGTCAGACTACATATTATGACGTCTACTTCGGAACCCGAATTAAGCATGTTTGTGTCAGGGCGCACCGTCGCCGAATTTGACGCCGAAATAGATATCCGCCCGTTACTTAATGCTGTGAGGATGCTATCGGGTCCCCATACATTTTGACTCACGCTGGAAACGGTAAACCCATGCGCCGTGAATAGGTTAACGAGACTAGCCTGTAAGGTTTGAGCATCGCTGTAGCTACTACACGGGAAACAGTACTGGTCTGTAACCGCGATGTTGGTCGGATCGTGCGCCGCGTATGCGTCGCGTCCGTTAATGGTGAATCGGTAAAATACTATCCCCGTCTGACTCGCGCCGGTGTTTGAGTTAATCTGTGAGCTTAGATCCGGCCCGCTCGCGCTAGCAGGTTGTTCAAGTTGTCGTAGACGTTGCCGTCGGCGTAGGAACGATAGAAGGCGATGGTGTAGGCGATGGTGTTGCCGTAGGTACGCTGCTGGCTGACGGGCTTGGGCTAGTGGTAGCAGGCGACGTGCAACCACTAATTGATACGAGGGCAAGAGAGCCGATAAAAAGCAAAGGCAATGCATATTTCAGCGGCGTTTTGATATACCGCTTCATCATCCTAACTATTGGATTCTCGATTCGTCCCCCTTTAAGTAAAAACAAATACGGAAGAGGGGGTCAATGAAGCTTAAGAATTGCTATTTGTGGCGCTGCTACTTGGTTTAGCGCACCGGCCGTAGCCTCTTTTTATTATTTCACTCACGTAGCTGCGACCTAAAACTTCAACACTTTTTCAAGAAGAGCATTCGAGCGTGTTTTGTGACTATTCTGGATAATCTATGCAACTATCTAAATTGTATTTATTGCATCGTCTTAGTCTTTGAAATGTTTGTATAATTCCCTTTAAAAAACCGTTCTTTTGTATTGCTAGGATTGCAAACTCGGAACAGCTCGGATAAAATCTGCAACGCGAAGACAGATTTGGAGAAAGGAGTATTTGATAGCCCCTGACGGCTTTTATTGCTAATTTACTTGGAAACTTCATGCACGATTTGCTCTTTTCGTATGTTCTTTGAGCCACACTCTGGGCATTTGTTTAAATCAGTTACTTTTTTATCGGGTATCAACACAGCAGGTGCGCACCCTGAACAACACGTCATGCTTTTGCCGAGATTATGCATAGCAGCGCCAGCACTTTCTAGTTGCTCCTGTTTGCCATAATGCCATACTTTGCCACAGGAGTTGCAGGTGCATCTTGTTTCTGTAATGGTTTTTATTTTTGGAATTTTTTTGGTAACGATTTTTGTATTTGGAGTGGCCGGTACGACAGTGGCTATGCGTTTTTCTATGCGTTTTAGCTCCTGTTTCCAACACTTGTTACATTGGCCCCCGCGTGAGGCTGCACTGTTGCTGGTCAAGAAAGAGATCTTGCGGCCACAGGTTTTGCAGTGCTTAGCGCTCTTGATCGATGCCTGTTGCGGCTTGAGCGGTGGTGTGTCCAGCGTTTGATAGCCTGACGTTACCTGAGATACCGACGGCTGAGGTGCAGGTAGCGGCGATGTCGACGCACTGGTAAACGCCTCACCACACTTCGCACAAAACAAGGCTCTTATCGGATTAGCTGCTCCACAGTACCTACAATACTTTTGTTCGTCCACTTGTGTATCCGCTCCCCCTGACGGAAAAATGGATCCTTTGTCGTCTCCTCCGGCTGCTGGGTGGCTCTCACGCCAGCACGTTCCACACTGGCCGTTGCGCTGCGGTATGGTGTCTTTAGCCCACCAAGGGATTTTAGTGCCGCAGGTGTGGCAGTAGCTAGCCTCTTTCTTTTTTTCGTCCACGTCCATGTTGTGTATCCGCCCCCCTTAACGGAAAAAATAAATCAAAAACGCGCAGCGGCGTGGTGGTAGCTTAAGCGTTGTCTTTTTGTTGCGGTTAGTTTCCCCCCGCGCAGATAGGCTTCTTTACTCCGCCGTCCATGAAATGCACTTATGATGAACTGCCAAAGGTGCGAGAAGTACGCCCATTGTCGGCTGCGTGGCGATAAAGAGCGCGTTTCATATTGTGAGGAGTACCGCCGTCCGCGTTATATCAGAGACTAGTTGCGGCGGCCATCTCCCTATTGAAACTTTTTTAACGCTCGCAGCTATGAATAATGGGCATTTAGAGGCTAATATAGCCATCAAAAAAATCGATTATGCTATAATCTCATGTGTTCATGTAAAAACACCGACCAGGAGGGGAAAAATGATAGAAAATAGGCTAATCTTAACGGGCAGCGACGCGGAGCTATTGAGCCACGCGCTTGCAGAGGTCAAGACAAAAGTCTTTGAGGAGTCCGAGACGAATCTAGATGATAGCCAAGCACTCGATGCACTCCTTTCAAGTCTCAGAACCGCGGAAACGGAAGAACGGCAGAAAGAAACACGTCACACATATCTTAGCTCCTTTGGCAAGCGGCTTGTCCTGGGCACGCTTCTCGACAGGTAAAGCCGCCAGCGAAATTGTTTCGTAAATCGTCGTCTCGTATATGGTCGATCATATTGTTGACCCTGTAACAGAATTTGCAGCTAAATTACCTTGAGATAGAGCAAGATATTAGCAATAGATAGCCCGATAGCAACAGATGATAGCACGATGGTTGCTACTATACCTCTCTTGGTTGCTATTAAACCTATCTTAGTCCAAAAGACACCGTTCTTAGTCTCTTCAACGCCTATCGAAGTCAATTTGACGACTTGCTGTGTGTCCGCAGCGATTTTCTTAGTCTCCTCAAGAAGCAGCGCTAATCTATCTATCTCCGCGATTAATACTGCTGGCGCAAACGCTTCAGTTTTGGCGTCGGGAACAACCGTCTGCGTCCATGTCGCATCTTTCGACTTCTTTTCATTATCAGGCATACTTATCTCGTAGATTTGTAAATGATTTAGCAGGTAACCTCACCGTTACAAGTTCCATCACTCATTGTTGACACACGCCTATGACAAGCATCACCAAGGCCAAGACGAAGGCAAGCGACAGCACCCCATCCAACAGCACAAACACTCCATTGGTGAGCATAAGCTGAAGCGCGATCGGCACTGACAGAGCAAGAAGGAAGCTCGTCAACCAACAAAGGGCAGCGCCAACTATCACGTAAGCGGCTTGCGTCTCAGCCTCCCGGCCCAAATCTGAACTTCATTTTTGTGCCGCTTTCAAGCACTCGGGCTGCATCAGCGGGCAGCGGAGTAAACCGTTTCCCACCAACGTCGATTTTGTTTCTATGTGTTTTGTAATCTTCTACCTTTTTTCGCACGGTGAAAATACCGCGCTTCACACGATCATCGAAGTAAGCGTTTCGACCATATACTTACGGTCAATAGAGCCCGAGGGCTGGATAGTAAAATCGGTTCCACGCCCACGCCCGTGTCCCTTTCGGTGTATGTCAACGAATCCGAGTAGTTCCAACTCCTGCGCTAAAATCGAGAGCCATTTTGTCGTTAACTTGGACCCGTTCATGCCGTCGCTGATAAGCCTGTTATAACACCCGTATGTCGTGGTCGGTGATGTATCCTTCGTCGTATAAATCGCATATAGGAGTAGTTTTTGGCTGCTCGTCAGCTTATTTACCGCTCGATACACGAGCATCATATCGGCAAGGCGCTGCGCTTGGCGCACATCGTTCTCTGTTACGTGATTATGTTCCTCTTCTTCACAAATATTGCCGCAAAGCGACAGCAAATCGAGCCCATACCGAGCATCGCCGTTTTTCAAGGCAGCGAACGCGCTGATGAGAGGCACTACTGCCTCATCGAGTACTCCCTCGTGAAACGCCACCGATGCCCGAATTTCTGAGATATCGTGCAGTTCGTTTGCGTCATACGCGCTAACATGATGCTAGAGAGTCGCATAACGCGGCGCCAACTCTCTTTTCTAGACCTACCGCCACTCATTCAATGCTCTGCCCGATTATGCGAATAGAACTGTTCTTTAAGCGGTTTCGCGCTGAAACGTTTATCAAAAGAGGCGTTATCGATTCGACCATAGATGATGCTTCAAGTGGCCCAGCATCGAAGGGAGTAAGTCCCTTTATATCCTTAATGAGTTCCATAACGGTTGCTTTCGGCTGTTCAGAGCCACACACGAGAACGTCTAGCCCGAGCTTATCTTTGAGATCAATGAGACGTGCCGCAGGCGTCGTGTGAAACGCTGAAACGACAGCATTGTTCGAAAGAATATCTTGTATCTCAACGGCAGCGCTTCCATACTTGTCGGCGGGCACGTAGCGCAAGAAACCGTCTTTCGTCATTGGCACGACTGGAGATACGACTATTGCGTTACCCGCAAGCTGATCTTTGATCGCAACCGCCGTGGGGATTGCAAACTGATGCTGCAGTGCAATCACTACCACATCGCTATGTTCTATGGCTTGAACGTTTTCTTCCCCGTACACTTCACACGTAATGCCTTCGTTGAGTAACCGCGCTTCGCAGGAAAGTGCAGCTTCCTCAGCTTTTTCAGCGCTTCGTGATCCTATGACCACGTCATGTTTTGGAGCCCAGCGAAGCGCTAGTCCCTCCCCTATGTTTCCCGTGCCACCAAGCAACGTTATGCGCATTGAAAACCCCGTTTCAACAGATTACAAAGATGCGTTTATAAACCTTTGTTCCATTTTGGTCATCGTATCGGCGACGCTCCGGCGCCTCGAATATGCCTACCGTTACAAAAACATCAAAACCTCAGCAATTCAATGCAAAAGGCCCCCTAACGGCGGAGTTTTTTGGCGTTGTGGCCTTCCTTAAATAAGAAAAAGAAGATCCTGTATGGCTTATTTACCGCTTGATCGGGATACATGAACCAGGCGATAAGTGCCGGTATTCCGAGCCCAAGCAGCGAAAACTCTAGAACGGGGCGATGGTAAGCTTGCAACGCCGCTCGTTAGAGCTGCTGGTACAGACGTTCCCAGCAACGAGGCATCATCAGGCATTAGAGACGCATTTTTCGCAGCTATC
>Ga0326727_10016081_pt1 | contig 15888 bp, 15 predicted proteins | sample MB2enrmetagenome_FD_207643 | JGI IMG/M metagenome (GOLD analysis project Ga0326727, IMG submission 207643) | Lab enriched peat soil microbial communities from McLean, Ithaca, NY, United States - MB29MY | ecosystem: Environmental > Terrestrial > Soil > Wetlands > Peat | place: USA: New York... | reverse complement strand
GAGGCGTGCCATCGGCAGCAAGAGGATGGCCGGTTGATCCCCGGGTCAAGCGCCCGGGGACTTCGGCCCGGCCATGACGTTTCGACAACGAGTCAGGCCATAATGAGAATAGCTCGCCGGGCGCGGTCCCGCTTGCAAATATGGGCTGGTTGCGCCCATGCTTTCGCCCTGCGGCGCTTGCGGGCGTTGCAGGGGAACGACGTCACGGGTCCACAACGGACGGGCGGTGCAGCATGCTCCTCCATGCCAAGAATAACCGAGGCCTTCGCCATCATCCCGGCGGCTGGGATCGGTCGCGCCAGACCACCGCGCCGCGCTTCGGCGCCTGGCTGCTCGCCATCGCGGTCGTCGCCGCACTCGCGATCGGCCTGCACGTGCTGTATTACTGACGCCGGATCGCTGGCGGCCGTTGCTGACGCAGTCTGAGGGGATCGGCCTGTGCGCAATGACCTGACCGACGTGGCGGGCATCGCGGTCGGCCACGCCACCGACCTTGCGCTCGGCTCCGGCGTGACAGCCATCCTGTTCGACCCTCCCGCCACCGCCGCTGTCGCCGTCATGGGCGGGGCGCCGGGCGGCCGCGACACCGGCCTGCTGGCGCCCGAGATGACGGTCGAGGCCGTCAACGCCATCGTGCTGTCCGGCGGCTCCGCCTACGGCCTGGACGCCGCGGGCGGCGTGCAGGCGGCATTGCGCGAAATGGGCAGCGGTTTCGCCGTGGGCGACGCGCTGATCCCGATCGTACCGCAGGCGATCCTGTTCGACCTGCTGAACGGCGGCAACAAGGACTGGGGGCGGTTTTCGCCCTATCGCGAGCTTGGCTACGCGGCGGCCACCGCCGCCGGCACCGATTTCGCCCTCGGCACTGTCGGCGCCGGCACCGGCGCCACCACGGCCACCATCAAGGGCGGCCTGGGATCGGCCAGCATGCGCACCGATGCGGGCCACACCGTCGCCGCCATCGTCGCGGTGAACGCGGTCGGCTCGCCGCTGATCGGCACCGGACCGTGGTTCTGGGCCGCGCCGTTCGAGCAGGCGGCGGAGTTCGGCGGCCTCGGCTGGCCCGCCGCGATCGACACGGCCTTGCGGCTGAAAGGCGGTCCCGGCACCAGCACGACGATCGGCCTGATCGCCACCGACGCGGTGCTCAGCAAGGCGCAGGCCTACCGACTGGCAATCATGGCGCACGACGGCCTGGCTCGCGCCGTGCTGCCGGCACATGCCCCGCTGGACGGCGACACCATTTTCGCCGCAGCCACCGGCCGACGTCCGCTCGGCGACCCCATCGCCGAGCTGACCGCGCTCGGCTTTGCCGCCACGCTGGTGATGGCCCGTGCGATTGCCCGTGGTGTCCATGCTGCGACCGCGCTGCCGGTGGCTGGCGCGCAGGCCGCCTGGCGGGACCGGTTCGGCACGACACAAAGCGGTAACCAGTGACATGGGATGATGTGATCGGGCGAAAGCCTAAATATGCTCGACTTGTCGCAAAAATAGTGAACATACACCACCATGCACGCCCTGCTCCGCTCCTTGCTCCTGTTGTTGCCCATGCCGGTGTTGCCCATGCCGGTGTTGCCCATGCGGGTGCTGGGCATGCGGATGCTGGCCGTGCGGGGGCTGGCCGTGCGGGGGCTGGCGGCGTTGGCGGGGACTGGGTTGGCGTTGAATGGGTTGGCGTTGAATGGGTTGGCGTTGACTGGGGTGGCGTTGACTGGAGTGGCGTTGGCGGCGCCAGCGATGGCGACCCCGCCACTTGCCTCCCCGGCGCAGCTCTGCGAGTCGGCCATCGTCGCCACAGAACGCACCGCGCATCTGCCGGCACGGATGATGAGCGCCATTGCCGTGGTCGAAACCGGCCGTCCGGACGCGAGCGGCGCCCTGCGTCCCTGGCCCTGGACCATCAACGCCGAGGGCCAAGGCTACTTCTTCGCCACCAAGCAACAGGCGATCGACGCGGTGCGCGGCCTGCAGGGGCGTGGCGTGCGGTCGATCGACGTCGGCTGCATGCAGGTCAACCTGATGTTCCACCCGGACGCCTTCGCCTCGCTCGACCAGGCGTTCGATCCCGACAGCAACGCGCGCTATGCCGCACGCTTCCTGACCGCGCTGCACGCCGCGAAGAACGATTGGCCCGCCGCCATCGCGGCCTACCACTCGGAGACGCCGGCGGTTGGCGCGGCGTATCGCCGGCTGGTGCTGGCGCGTTGGGATCATCCTGGCATGACGGCCGGCACAACCGGCGCGTATGGCGCGTTCATGCCGCGCTCGGCGCGCTACCACGACTTCGTGCCGAGCACGCAGGTCTACGGCGCCTTCGCCAACGCGATCGACGCGGTGACCCGCGCCACGGCCGTGCAATAAAGCCATGCGGGTCAGGATCGGGGCCATGAGCGCGGAACGCGACACCACCACGCGCCAAAGCTGGCCGCCTCTCGCGCTGCTCGCCCTTCTGGTGGTGTTCGCAGCGCTCTGGGTCGGCGGGGCGCATGAGCTTTACTTTGCGCTGGCCCGGCTGCTCGGCGTGCCCGCCTACCGCTTTCCGTTTCTCGACACGCACGGCGTCCTCGCGGTGATCGATTGCCAGCGGCGCGGGCTCGATACCTATGTGACCAATCCATGCGACGTGATGGGCCGCGTGCATGTCTACACGCCGCTGTGGTTCCGCTTTGCCGGCCTGTCGATCACCGACGCCGCGACCCCGGCGGTCGGGGCGCTGCTGGCGCTGGTGTTCGCCTCCAGCCTGCTGTTGCTGCCGGCCGTCCGCAACGACCGCGCCGCGTGGCTGCTCGGCGCCGCGGTGTGCTCGCCGGCGGTGCTGTTCGCCATCGAGCGCGGCAACGCCGACCTGTTGATCTTCGCCCTCGCCGCCCTGGCCGGCTGGATTGCGGTGCGCCGCCTGCCGACGCGGCTGCTGGCCTTTCCCGTGGTGCTGCTCGCCACCGGGCTGAAGCTGTATCCGGCGACACTGCTGATCCTGGCGTTGCGGGAGCGATTGGCCCTGTGCCTGGCGGTTGCCGCGCTGTCGGTGACGCTGCTGGTCGGTTACGTCCTGATCGACGCCGGCGGCCTGCACGAGATGCTGGCAGTGGTTCCCGGCGGCACGCCGTTCATCTATTCGTTCGGCGCGCGCAACCTGCCGACCGGGCTGGGGATGGCCTTCGGCTGGTCGCCGCTGGTGCTCGCCGGCGTGGACCTTGCGTTGCTGCTGGCCGCGGCAAGCTTCGCCGTCACGCGGCTGCCCTCGTTGCAGCTGGCTGCGCGCGCGCTGACTCCGGCGGAGGCGACCAGCCTGCTGATCGGTGCGATCCTCATCCTGGGCTGCTTCGTCACCGGCCAAAGCGGCGAGTATCGCGCGGTGCACCTGCTGTTCGTGCTGCCGGCGCTGACCGCGCTGGCCAGCACCGGTCAGGCGGCGCGCCTGGCGGGATGGACGGCGGGCTTGGTCGTGGCTCAGCTCTGGGGTGATGTCGTCAGTGTGCATTTCGATCTGTCGTCGAGCGGCATGAGCGGTGCGGGGATCGCGTCCGGGGTGGCACTCGGCATCTGGCTCGCGCGCGAACTCGCCTGGTGGTGGATCGTCGCGATGCTGGCCGGGCTGACGCTGGCGGTCGTCTCCAACCTGCCGAGCATCGCCGCGTTGCGCGATGGGGGCGGCATCGCCGCAATGCGGCGGCTTGGCGGTGGCGCCGCGATGCGGCGGCTTGGCGGTGGCGCCGCAATGCGGCGGTTGGGCGGTGGCGCCGCGCTGCGACGGTTGGGCGGTGGCGCCGCGCTGCGGCGGTTGGGTGGTGGCACCAAGACGACGGGGCGGGGCGCAGGCGACGACGCCATGAGTGGCGGAGACGCCGCCGCGATGTGGCAGCAGGGAGGGACCGCCACGCTGCGGCGGAAAGGCGAAGGCGGATGACGCAGCGCTACAGCGGCCAGGAACTGCCGCTGATGGCGCAAGCCACCAACTGGAAGTCCTACCTCGCCGAGCTGATCCGGCCCTATCTCGGCCCGACGGTGCTGGAGGTGGGCGCCGGGATCGGCGGCAACATCCCCCATTTGCACCAGCCGCCGGTGCGCGACTGGACGGCGCTCGAACCCGACCCGGTGCAAGCGGCGCAAATCGTCGGATCCGGCGTGCGCGTGGTCCTGGGCACGCTGGCCGCGCTCGACGCGGCCGAACGCTTCGATGCGATCCTGTATATCGACGTGCTGGAACACATCGCCGACGACGCGGCGGAGTTGCGCCAGGCGGCGGCACATCTGGCACCCGGCGGACGGCTGATCGTCCTGGCACCGGCGCATCCCTATCTGTTCAGCCGGATGGATGCCGCGATAGGCCACCATCGCCGCTACACCATGGCGGGGCTTCGCGCGCTCACGCCCAGGGGGTGTGGGCCCGGGGGGTGTGGGCCCGGGGGATGTGGATCTGCCGGATGTCGGCTCGAGAGGCTGTGGCAGGTTGATGCGGCAGGCTGGTTCGCCTCCCTCGCCAATCGCCTTGTGCTGCATCGCGCCCAGCCGACCGCCGGGCAGATCGCTGTGTGGGACCGGGTCCTGGTTCCGATCTCGCGGCGATTGGACCGGAGGCTGCGCTTCGGTTTCGGCAAGAGCATCCTCGCGGTGTGGCGCCGCGTGGATGACGAACCCGGGGCGATGGGGTGACGGGAGGAAAGGCCGGGGATACGCCTGAGTGGCGTCCCCCTCCCCTCCCCGCGCGTGCGAGGCTCGCTTGGCGCGCGAGGCTTACTTCGCGCGGTAGGCCTTGTGGCAGGCGCCGCACGCTGCGGTGACGTCTTTCAGGGCGGCCTCGAACGCCACCTTGTCATCCGCCTTCGCCGCCGCCGTCAGCTTGTCGGCCGCAGTGCCCAGATCGGCCGCGTCCTTCACGAAGCCCGCGTTGTCCGTCCAGATCTCGGGCAGCGCTTTGGTGGTGCCCTTGTCGCTGCCCGGCGGAAACAGGCTCGGTATCTGCTTGGCCCAGGCGGAGATGGCGCTGCCGGCGCCGGCGAACGACTTCGCCTCGGCCCCCGCCTTGAACGCCAGATTGACCGCGCCCAGCGTCGAGGCCTGCAGGTCCAGTCCGGCCTTGCGGACCGCGATCACGTCGATATCGGCGCGCGCAGCGGCGACACCCACCACGCAGCACGCCAGCGCGGCCAGCCCAGCCATTCGGATATTCATGCCCCAGAGTCCCCCATTGGATCGGATGGCTGATCGTTGCACGGCTCGCGGCCGATGCCAAAGGGATTTGCTGCGGCGTCGGCGCGGCTCAGCGCGGCCACACCGCGGAGGCCGCCAGGAGCGCCCACCCGAGCATGAGCAATGTGCCGCCGATCGGCGCCAGCATCGCCAGATGCAGCCCGCCGAGGGCCAGCGCGTAGATCGCGCCACAGAACAATACGGTCCCGGCGATGAAAGCCAGCCCGGCGCAGTTCGCCAACCGGCCGCCGCGCTCGGCCCACAACCCGCACGCGAGCAGCGCCAATGCATGCCAGCCCTGCATCTGGATGGCACTGCGCAACATTGTGCCCACGCGCGGGTCGGCGCCTTCCGGCACGACGTGGGCTGCCACCGCCGCCATCGCGACCGCGCCCAGCCCAGCCACCGCGCCGAGGCCGATCCATAGGCGCTGCGCGGTCCCGGCCCGTCTCACGCTGGCTGGTTCACGTCCTATTACCATCATCACAACCCTCGCCCACGCCGCGCCAGGGGTTCGCATTATGGCCGGCTTCGCGGCAAGTCCCTCACCCGGAGCGCAGCACCCGCCATAATGAGAACACCTGACGCCGCGGCGTTTGTAACGAATGTCCGGATCATTCGTGGTACAATCCGGCCTACGGATCGGTCGATTGCATTGCAACACCTGCAATCCTCGACCCGGTCCAATCGGATGAAGCGAGGGGTCAGCCCGGATGTCTGTGTCATTGCGAGTTTCCACAGGTCGGGGAAGCGAGACTCCCCCTCCCCTTGAGGGAGGGGGTTGGGGGGAGGGGTGCGTACACCCGCGGCCGGCGGCTCTACCCACCCCTCCCCCCAGCCCCCTCCCTCAAGGGGAGGGGGAGGGCTTGACCGACGTCCCCCGTCTTCATGCCATGATCCCGCCTGCCGCGCGATGACCCAAGACCCGCCGCCGCCTGCGCTCGAGATCCGCGGGCTTGCCAAGCGTTTTGAGCGACCGGCGGTGGACGGGTTGGATCTGCGTGTGCCTGGCGGCGAGTTCTACACGCTGCTCGGCCCCAATGGCGCCGGCAAGACGACCACATTGCGCATGGTGACCGGCCTGCTCAAGCCAGATCGCGGCTCGATCAGCATCTACGGTATCGATGCGCTGGCGGACCCCATCGGCGCCAAGCGGCTCATGGCGTGGCTGTCCGATGAGCCGATGATCTACGAGAAGCTGACGCCGATGGAGTATCTCGGCTTCGTCGCCGGGCTGTGGTCGGTGGACGGTAGGCTCGCTGCGGCGCGGGCGCGCGACCTGCTCGGCCTGCTCGGTCTGGCGCCGCACGCCGACGAACGCTGCGAGCGGCTGTCGCGCGGCATGCGCCAGAAGGTGGCGCTCGCCGGCGCGCTGGTGCACGAGCCGAGGATCATCATCCTGGACGAACCGTTCACCGGCCTCGACGCCGGGTCGGCACGCATGGTCAAGGAGGTGTTGCGGGCGCGCGTCCATGCCGGCGGCTGCGTGATCATGACCACCCACATTCTGGAAGTCGCCGAGCGCATGGCCGACCGCATCGGCGTCATGGCGGACGGCAAGCTGATCGCCGACGGGACGTTGGATGAGCTGCGCCACCAGTCCGGGTCGGGCCACGCCAGCCTGGAGGACACCTTCCTCGCCCTGGTGGCCCAAGATCTGGTCGCCCAGGATCGGGTCGCCCAGGATCGGGTGGGCCAGGATCGGGTGGGCCAGGATCGGGTCGCACAAGACGCGGCCGCCACGTGAGCCGGCCTGGCACCTACAGCTGGTTCGCGCGGCACGAGGCGCGGCTGGCGTGGCGCGATTGGCTGTCGCTGATGACCGCCGGACGCCGCCGGCGCGCCCGCACCGTGGCGATCGGGTTCATCGTCTTCGCATTCGCTGTACACGGTCTCGCCTATCTCATGCTCGGCTCCGCCACGAACCTGCGCGGGCCGGTCGACACGCATGTCCTGGTGATCATCAGCTTCGTGCTGGCGCTGGTGTGGTCGTTGATGCTGTCGCAGGCGATGGAATCGGTGACACGCGCCTTCTACGCGCGCGGCGATCTTGAGCTGATCCTGACCTCCCCGGCCGCGGCGGCGCGCCTGTTCGCCGTGCGCGCAACGGCCATCGCCGTGACGGTCCTGTTCTTGGCGCTGGTGCTGGGCGCACCGTTCATCAATGTGCTGGCGTGGTATGGCGGAGCGCACTGGCTCGGTGCCTATGCGGTCGCCGTGGCGTTGGCGATGGATGCGGTCGCACTGGCGATTGTGATCACCATGGCGCTGTTCCGCGCGATCGGCCCGCGTCGCACGCGGGGCATCGCGCAGGTGATCGCCGCGGTGGTCGGCGCCGCGTTCGTCATCGGCATGCAGTTCGCGGCGATCCTGTCGTTCGGCGGGATGCCCCGGATGGCCGTTCTGCAATTGGCGGCGCTGGTCAAGGACGCGCCCGATGCTGACAGCGCCCTATGGTGGCCGGCGCGTGCCTTCCTTGGCGAGAGTCTGCCGCTGGTGGCGTTGCTCGGCGTCAGCATCGCCGCGTTGGCCGTTGCGGTTCGTCTGTTTGCGCCGCGCTTCGGCCGACTCGCCCTGGCCACCACCGGCCTCGCCCCCGCTGGCTTGGCCCCCGCTGGCCTGGCCCCCGCTGGTTTGGCCCCCGCTGGTTTGGCCCCCGCTGGCTTGGGCCCCGTTCGTTTGGCCAACTTCACGATGCCACGCCGGCGGCGTCAATCGCGGTTCCGCAGCGGGTCCCCGATGCAGGCTTTGCGCCGCAAGGAGTGGACGCTGCTGTGGCGCGATCCTTGGCTGATGTCGCAGACGCTGATGCAGTTGCTGTACCTGCTGCCGCCCGCCTTCCTGCTGTGGCGCGGCACCTACGCGGGCGACGGCACCTCGGCGCTGCTGGTGCCGGTGCTGATCGTCGCGGCGGGACAATTGGGCGGCGGCCTTGCCTGGCTCGCGGTGTCGGGCGAGGACGCCCCCGAGCTCATCGCGTCCGCGCCGGTGTCCCAGGCGCGCATCCTGTGGGCCAAGGCCCAGGCGGTGCTGGGCGGGATCGCGGTGATTTTCGCCCCGCTTGGCGTCGCGCTCGCCATCACCGCGCCGTTCGCCGCGCTGGTCGCATGTGTCGGCGTTGCCGTCGCGGCGGGGTCGGCCACGGCGATCCAATACTGGTTTCGCACCCAGGCGAGGCGCAGCCTGTTCCGGCGGCGCCAGACCTCGTCGCGGGTGGCGACCATTGCCGAGGCGCTGGCCTCAATCGGCTGGGCCGGGACCGGCGCGCTGGCGGCGGCGGGGCTCTGGCTCGCCGCGGTCTCCGGCGCCATCGTGCTCGCGATCGTTGCGGGCGCCTGGGCGGTCAGCCCGGCAAGGAGCCCGGCGGCGATGTGAAGCGAGGCCGGGAAACAAGGCCCCATCATCGCAAGCCGGCCATCGCACGCCGGCCATCGCAAGCCGGTCATCGCAAGCCGGCCATCCGCAAGTTGACCACCCGCAAACTGACTATCGTGCGCCCGGCCATCGCAGCCTGATCAACGCAACCCTGTTCCGTTCGCGGCGCACCGCCTATACCATCTTTATCATGCCACGTGGTGACCTCTACCCGGAGATCGGACCGTTCGAGACCGGATACCTTCCGCTCTCGGCCGGCCATGTCATGTACTGGGAGCAGGTGGGCAGCCCGCGCGGCCGGCCCGTGTTGTTCCTGCACGGCGGCCCGGGCGCCGGCGCCGGCGCGGTGCACCGGCGCTTCTTCGATCCCGACTTCTGGCGCGTGGTGATCTTCGATCAACGCGGCGCCGGCCGCTCCCGCCCGCTCGGCAGCCTCGCCGACAACACCACCGGCGACCTGGTCTCCGACATCGAGCGCCTGCGCCGCCATATCGGCGTCGACCGCTGGCTGCTGTTCGGCGGTTCGTGGGGCTCGACGCTGGCGCTCGCCTACGCCCAGGCCTATCCGCAGCGCGTCTCCGGCTGCGTCCTGCGCGGCGTCTTCCTCGGCCGCCCAACCGAGGTCGAGTGGTTCCTGCACGGCCTCGGCGCGATATTCCCCGACGCGCATGCACAGTTCAGCAGTTTCCTGCCCGAGGCCGAACGCGCCGACCTGCTCAAATCCTATCTGATCCGGCTGACCGATCCCGATCCGGCGGTCCACATGCCGGCGGCGCGCGCCTGGTCGATCTACGAGGGCTCGTGCTCCACCCTGTTGCCCAGCCCCGACACCGTCACCTCCTTCGCGCAGGACCGCACCGCGCTGGGGCTCGCCCGCATCGAGGCACATTATTTCGCCCATGGCCTGTTCCTCGAACCCGGCGGCCTGCTGGCCGGCATGGGCCGCATCGGCCACATCCCGGCGGAAATCGTCCAGGGTCGTTACGACATGATCTGCCCGGCCTGCACCGCGTTCGACCTCGCGGCGGCGTGGCAGGCGGCGCGACTGACGATCGTACCGGATGCCGGCCATTCCGCACTCGAACCGGGGATCCGACGTGCCCTGGTCGCCGCCGTGGAGCGGTTTCGCCAAGGGCGTTGAATGCGGCCACGGCGGCGCGCCCCCAAGCAAAGGATAGCGCAATGAAAGTTGGCGTCATCGGGCTCGGCACCATGGGCATGGGCGCCGCGTTGAACCTGCATCGCAAAGGCCATCAGGTCGTCGGCTGCGAGCTTCGTGAGGCATCGCGCGCCGAATTCATCGCCGCCGGTGCGACCGCCGTGGCGTCGCCGGACGAACTGCCGGGCGATCTGGAGGCGGTGGTGGTGTTTGTCATCAACGCCGCGCAGACCGAGGCGGTGCTGTTCGGCGCGCACGGCTGCCTGCAACGCCTGGGCAAGGGCACGGTGATCCTGTGCTGCGCGACGATTGCGCCCGAGGCGGCAAAGGCGCTCGGCGCGCGCATCACGGAGGCCGGGTTCCTGATGCTCGACGCCCCGGTCTCGGGCGGCAAGGCGGGCGCCCACGCCGGCACGATGACGGTGATGGGCGCCGGCTCCGACGCCGCCTTCGCCAAGGCGCGCCCGGTGTTGGACGCGATTTCGTCGAAGGTCTGGCAACTTGGTACCGAGCCCGGCGTCGGCAGCACGGTGAAAATGGTCAATCAACTGCTCGCCGGCGTGCATATCGCCACCGCGGCCGAGGCGATGGCGTTGGGCATTCGAGCCGGTGCCGATCCGAAAACCCTGTTCGAGGTGATCTCCGCTTCCGCGGGCAGCTCATGGATGTGGCAGAACCGCATCCCGCACGTGCTGGACGGCGACGACACGCCGCTGTCGGCGGTGAATATCTTCGTCAAGGACCTTGGCATCGTGCTCGATCAGGCGCGCGCACTGACCTTTCCGCTGCCGCTGGCCGCGGCGGCGCACCAGTTGTTCCTCGCCGCCGCCGCACACGGCGAGGGGGCGAAGGACGACGTGTTTGTCATCCGTGTCTGGGAGGCGTTGACCGGGATCGCATTGCCCGAGAAGGGGCCGTCTTAATGCCCCCTCCCCCGGGCTTGCGATCCGGTCGCGCGAACGCAGCGCGACGACACGGCGGCGGGGCGGGCCGCCTCGGCCCACCCCGCCCCGTCCGCGTCTGACCTGCGTCAGGCCGCGATGGTCAGGCTAGTGTTTTTCGCCGTGACCCGTGCCGTGACTTGTCTGGCCGCCTTTGCGGCCGGCTTCGGACGCTCGCTCGCGATCGCTGGCGAAGTTGCCACCCTGCGCGCTCTTCTGGCCGGGTTCGCCGGGCCGCTGCTCGCGCTCGTGGCTTGCCTGCCCCCCGCTGGTTTGACCGCCCTTGTGCCCCGCTTCGGAGGCACGCTGACGATCCTCAGCGAAGTTGCCGGAACCACCACGATGTTCGGTTGCCATTGTCGCTTTCTCCGTCTTTGTTGTAGCCACTGTTGTGCAGTGACCAAGACATAACCGGGTGGGCATACAGTGGTTGCGGCAATTCGCAAAATTAAGCAGATGCGGATGTGATATGGTTGAAGAATTACGTCAGGCATAACGTGCTGACGCTCATGGTAATTGCGCGCCGATGAATAATACAAATGACAGGCTCTATCGACAACGATTTATGGCATAATGCCAAGGCGGGATAAAAAGTCGGTTTCTCTATTACGAAAAATCCCGTGACGACGCGGGAGGTCCCGAAGAAATCGGCCGTGCTGGCGCCGTTCCATGCCTTCGCTGTAGCCGCTGACAGGCTGGATCTGCATGATGTGCCCGCCCGTCGCGCTGCCCGCGGCGCCGGAGCGTCCCGCGGGTTCGGCTGGCTGGGGCATAAATGAGGAGGCTGCAATGCGCTTGGGGCGGTGGCTTATGGCGGCGATCGCACTGTTGGCACCGCGTCTCGCGCTGGCAGGATGTGCGCCGATCGCGTGGAACGTGCCGCACGTGATGCTGGCGGACACCGCGCCGGAAGGGTTGCGCATCACATTTTTGGGGCACGCGAGCTTCCTGATCGAGACACCCGGGGGCGTGCGCGCGGTGACCGACTACAACGGGGTGAACATACCCGAGGATCCGCCGGATATCGCAACAATGAACCACGCGCATTCGACGCACTACACGGATCATCCCGATCCGCGAATCAAGTACGTGCTGCACGGCTGGCGCGACGATGGCGGCCCGGCGCAAATCGATCTCGTGGTGCGCGATCTGCACGTCAGCAACCTGCCGACCAACATCCGCGACTGGCAGGGCGGCACCGAATATTACGGCAACTCGATCTTCCTGTTCGAGAGCGCGGGGCTGTGTGTGGCGCATCTGAGCCATCTGCATCATCTGTTGACCGAGCAGGACCTGGCGACGCTCGGTCATATCGATGTCGTGATGGCGCCGGTCGACGGCGCGTATACGATGAGCCACGCCGACATGGTGAAGGTGCTGGACGAGCTGCAGCCACGCATTGTGCTGCCGATGCATTATTTCACCCGCGAGGTGCTGGACCAGTTCCTCGCGCTGGAGAAGGATCGTTACGCGGTGCGGGAGTTTCCGCTGCCGACAACCATGATCTCGCGCGTTGATATGCCGGTGAAACCCGAAATATGGGTGTTGCCCGGTGGGTATTGAATGAACAGTCGGATCGTAGGGCGGAAGAGCGAAGCGTCATCCGCCATGCCGCCGCGGGGACCTGGCGGATGACGCTTCGCTCTTCCGCCCTACACTTACAAACCGGAGACCAACATGACCGCCTCGCGCACGCGCAAGATCGTTCCGGCCGGCGAAGCACGGATCGAGGTGATCGCCGAGGGCGACGGTCCCCTGCTGATCCTGCTGCCGTCCTCGTCGCGTGACTCGGAAGACTTCGACAACATCGCCGCGACGTTTGCCGCCACCGGGTTGCGTGTGCTGCGCCCGCAGCCGCGCGGCATGGGGGCCAGCGTCGGCTGGATGGAGAACCTCACGCTGCACGACTTCGCCGCCGACGTCGCCGCGGTGATCGAAGCGGAAGGCGGCGGCCCAGCGGTCGTACTGGGTCACGCGTTCGGCCAATGGGTTGCGCGAACGCTGGCGGCGGATCGGCCGGACCTTGTGCGCGGCGTGGTGCTGGCCGCCGCGGCGGCAAAATCCGCTCCGCCCGAGTTGCGCAACGTGCTGGTGCGCTGCGCCAACACCGATCTGCCGGATGCCGTGCGGCTCCTCGCGCTGCAAGGAACCTTCTTCGCGCCAGGGCATGATCCATCGGAATGGCTGAGCGGTTGGCACAAGCAGGCGGGCGCGGCGCAGCGCGCGGCGGGCAACGCCACGCCACAGGCGGAATGGTGGGGCGCCGGGTCAGCGCCGGTGCTGGACCTGCAAGCCGAGCAGGATCCGTGGCGGCCGCGCGACACGGTCAACCAAATTCGCGATGACCTTGGCACCCATCGGGTGACGGTGGTGGTGATCCCGGATGCCAGCCACGCGCTGATCCCGGAACAACCCGCAAAGGTCGCCGAAGCCGTTCTGGCCTGGATACGTTCGCTGTCAGGCGACGGCTAGGCCGATCCCCGCGACCGCACCGAGGCCGACGACCAATAACGGCGGCGCCTGCCAGACCACGAGCAGAACAAATCCGACCAGCGCCAATGCGAAGTCAACCGAGGTCGTGACGGTGGTGGTCCAAATCGGATTGTACAGCGCGGCGGCGAGCACACCGACCACCGCGGCATTGATGCCGCGCATCGCGGCCTGCGCCGCCGGGCGCGTGCGCAGTGCGTCCCAGAACGGCAACGTTCCGGTCATCAACAGCACGCCCGGCAGGAAGATCGCGACGACGGCCAGCAGCGCGCCCGGTACGCCGCGCATCACCGCGCCGAGATACGCGGCAAAGGTGAACAGCGGGCCGGGCACTGCCTGCGCCGCGCCGTAGCCCGCCAGGAAGGCATTGTCGGACACAAAGCCCGGCACCACCACGGCATCGCGCAGCAATGGCAGCACCACGTGGCCGCCGCCGAACACCAGTGCGCCCGAGCGATAGAACGCGTCGAACATCACGATGCCGAACCCCAACGAGCGCAGCAGCGGCGGCACCACCAGCAGCGCCACGAACAGCGCCAGGCAAACGGCGCCGGCGCGGCGCGACACCGGCATCGCCAGTGCCTCCGGCACCGTTGCGCCGCCCAGGTCGCGGCACAGCAGCAGTCCGGCGATCGCGCCCACCACGATCGCACCGATCTGGCCCAGCGCGACCGGCGCCGCGACCACCACCAGCACAGCGGCAGCGGCGATGGAGGCGCGCGGCCGATCCGGCGCCAGGCTGCGCGCCATCCCCCACACTGCCTGCGCAACGATCGCGACCGCCACCAGCTTCAGTCCGTGCAGCAGGCCGGCACCGATCGGCGTCGCGGCGAGCGGCGCGGCGCCGTAGGCGAACAGCGTCAGCACCAGCGCCGATGGCAACGTGAAGCCGATCCATGCCGCGAGCCCGCCAAGGTAGCCGGCGCGCCGCAGCCCGATCGCGTAGCCGGTCTGGCTGGAGGCGGGACCGGGCAGGAATTGCGCGAGGCCCACCAGATCGGCGTAGGCGCGTTCGTCGAGCCAGCCTCGGCGCGCCACGAACTCGGCGCGGAAGTAGCCGAGATGCGCAATGGGGCCGCCGAAGCTGGTGCAGCCGAGCCGCAGGAAAATCGCGAACACCTCGGCGATCGCGCCGGAGCTGCGGGTAACGGGCGAGGTCGTTGCGCTCATGGCGGGGGAGGTTCCGGTTGAGACCAGCAGTCCCCATAACGCGACTTCACCTCTCCCTCTAGGAGAGAGCCTGCCCCCGGACCTGTCCCGGCGGGTCGCCGCAAAGCGGCGGGTGAGGGTGACGCGGCACGCACAAACGATCGGCGTAGTGGCGGCGACACGCGCTCCGGCCTCTCCCGCAGGGAGAGATAAAACAATGGCGGAACGCCGGCCATAATGAGAACTCCTGGGGTGAGACATGCACCGTGGCGTCGCCAGGACTGTATAGCAATTCGCCCCCGGCATCTCACTCACCCGGCATCACTCGATTCTCCCCTCCGCATGAGGGCTCGGGCCACGAAGCGGACCAAGGTTCGGGGTGAGGGCGAGGAAATTTCAGCCCATCGCCGCCGGATCCTGATGCCTATGCGGCATCACCCGGCATCTTCCTCACGACGTGAGCGCATCCGCCAGCTCAGGCGCGCGCATAGTCGGCGACGGTGCGTTCCGCTGTTGCAAAAACGCGGCAATTTCGTCAGCCGGCATCGGTCGCCCGACAAGGAACCCCTGCACCTCGGAGCACCCCAACATGTGTACCATGGCGAGCTGCTGCGGAGTCTCGATCCCTTCGGCGATCACTTCCAGGTCCAGGCTACGTCCCAGCAACAGAATCGCCGACATGATCGCCTGTGCGCTTTGCTCGGTGGCGAGCTGTTCGATGAACGAACGATCGATTTTGAGCTTGTCGAACGGGAACCGCCGCAGATAGCTCAGGCTGGAATAGCCGGTGCCGAAATCATCCAGCGAGATGCCGATGCCCTGTGCCTTCAACTGCCCCATCAGTCGCAGGGCACGCGCATCGTCGTCCACCAGCACACTCTCGGTTACCTCGACCTCCAGCAGATGCGACGGCATGCCGGTGCGGACCAGCGTGTCGGCGACTTCGCCGGCAAATCCATCGTCCTTGAGCTGAGCCGGCGACACGTTGATCGCCACGCGCACGCTCGGCCGCCATCGCACCGCCTCGGTGCAGGCACTGTGCAACACCCAGCGCCCCAGTGCGATGATCAACCCGCTCTCCTCGGCGATCGGAATGAACACCGAGGGCGGAATGAAGCCGCGGGTCGGATGATTCCAGCGCGTCAGTGCCTCGAAGCCGCTGATATGCAGGCCGGTGCCGGAAAACTGCGGCTGGAAATACAGTTCTAGGCCCGATCCCTCCGAATGCTCCAGCGCCTGGCGCAGATCGGTCTCCAGCGACCGTCGCAGCATCAGATCCTCGACCATCTTCCGGTTGAAGCACCGCACGCAGCCACGTCCGTCTTCCTTCGCGCGATACAACGCGATGTCGGCGTTGCGCAGCAGCATGGCGCCGGTCTCGCCATCGTGCGGGTAGAACGCCAAGCCGATGCTCGCGCCGATCTGCACCTGCTGGCCGACCGTCGAGGACGGCTCGGCCATCAGGGCGAGCACCGTCGCCGCGGTCTGCTGGATAGCCTCAATGTCCGCGGCGTTCTCGATCAATATGACGAACTCGTCGCCGCCGATCCGCGTCACCAGCACGTCGTCACGGGCCAGGCCGCT
>Ga0326727_10016079_pt1 | contig 15889 bp, 14 predicted proteins | sample MB2enrmetagenome_FD_207643 | JGI IMG/M metagenome (GOLD analysis project Ga0326727, IMG submission 207643) | Lab enriched peat soil microbial communities from McLean, Ithaca, NY, United States - MB29MY | ecosystem: Environmental > Terrestrial > Soil > Wetlands > Peat | place: USA: New York... | reverse complement strand
CCGGTGGCAGACAATAAATGGTCACAGGGTTTCACCCTGGAAATTGTGGACAAGCCGGCGGAAGGAAAATAGAAGCCTCATTCCCACGCGGCTTCGTATAACCTGGCAAAATCGGCGGCGGTGACGGGGCGCGGGTTAAAGGAGGCGGTCCACTGTTGGGCGGCTTCCCGCGCCAGCACGGGTATGCTGGAATGTTTTACGCCGCATTGGGAGAGGGAGCGCGGCATGCCGGCCAGATCGAGCAGGGATTCCAGTTTGTCCGCCAATGGAGCCGCGCTGGAGGAATCCAGGCTGGCGTAAAGACGGGACGCCGCCGGGTCGCGCCCGTTGAAGCGCAAGACATGCGGCAGCATCAGCCCGATGGCCTGTCCATGCACGATGTTGAAATGCGCGGTCAGCGGGTTGGCCGCCGCATGGGCCGCGCCCAACATGCTGTTCTCAATGGCCAGTCCGGCCAGGGCGGCGCCGAGCGACATGCCGGCGCGCGCGTCCACATCCTCCGGCCGCCGGAGCACGCGCGGCAAATTGGACCAGCAAAGCCGGAAGGCTTCCCGCGAATATCCCAGGGAAATGGGATTGCGCGGTTTGGTCACGGCCGTTTCCAGGGCGTGGCTGAGGGCGTCCAGGCCGGCGCAGGCCGTCACGCGGGGCGGCTGGGAGAGGGTCAGGAGGGGATCGAGAATCGCGATGCGGGCGGCGGCTTTGGGATCGCCGCAGGCCATTTTTTGATGGGTGGTTTCATCGGCAATCAAGGCGAAGGACTGGCATTCGCTGCCTGTGCCGGCGGTGGTGGGAATGGCCATCAAGGGAAGCATGGGCCGCGTGGCTTTGCCCACGCCCCAGTAGTCCCGCATCCGGCCGCCATTGGTGAGGAGAAAATTGCAGCCTTTGGCGGTGTCCAGGCTGCTGCCGCCCCCCAGGCCGACGAAGCCGTCAATGCCGGCGGCGCGGGCGGCCGCCAGACAATCGGCCACGTCGCGGACCGCCGGGTTCTCGCGCACTTTGTCAAAAATAATAGTTTTGACGCGCGCCGCGCGCAGGCAGCGGCCCACCCTCTCCGCATGGCCGGCGGCGGCCACGCCGGCGTCGGTCACGAGAAGGACTTTCCTGAGGCCGATTTGGCGGGCCAGTTCGCCGGCGCGCTCGACCGTGCCCGGCCCAAAGACCAGGCGGGTGCGCGGCTGGTGATCGAACGGGGCCAGGACGGGGCTGTCCTCGCGCCGGTCCAGGAATGGGGCGGGCCGCGGGTTCATTCGGCGGAGTCCAGGGAGCGCCGTTTGTAGAGGAACTCAAACAGATTGCCTTCGTGCGGCTGGTCCCAGGAGATGTTGAGGGTGGAGATCGGGCCGAGGTTCAGGCGTTCGATGAGGGGCGACTCCAGGAGTTCCGCGATGAACGCCTGGTCTTTGGTGATGGCGGTCACGGCCAGGGACGGCCCGATTTGCCGGAGCATTTCCGACTGCGCGACGGGAACGACGCTGGCGCAGGGGAAAAGAAATTCCCGGTTGGCGAGGGGATGGGCGAACGAATCGCAGAGCACGATGGTGGGCCGCAAATAGGTCCCCCCTTCGAACTGGACCTGGCGCGGCCCGCCGCGAACCGCGGCGGTGACGTCGCTGGCGCCGGGCGTTTTCAATCCTTCTTCAATGCTGGCGTCAATCTGCCCGGCCATTTTCGGATCGGCAAAGCCGCAAAGGAGGGCCTGCTCGTCGGTGGAAGGACGGGGCGCAAGGGGACCGAGCTTTTCGGCCAGAGCGCGGGCGATTTCGGCGGCATGGCGCGGCACCACCACCGACGACACATTGATGCAACTGCGTCCGCCGTTGTCGGAAATGCACGAAACCATGAGATCAATGAAGTCGGGCCAGCGCTCGATTTCGTCCTCGCCGATGAGGATTTTGCTGCATCCCGGCCCGTGAATCTGAATGGCGGGATTGCCCGCGTATGCGGCTGTGGTGCTCCTGCCCCCGAAAACGGCGGCGCGTCCGCAGCCGCGCAGCATTTCGGCGGCGCCCTCGTGATCGGTGGGATAGAAGCCAAACGCTTCGGCGGGACAACCGGCCGCGACAAAGGCCTGGATGAGGCGGAAGGGCGTCCACGGCTCCTCGCGGCCCGGTTTGATGACCACCGGAATTTTCAGCGGGATGGCGGGCAGCCAGAGGGAATTGACGGCGGGGGAATTGCTCGGCATGACGACGCCCAGGCACTGGGCGGCCGCGTAGAAACTGAGACGGGTGCCGAATTGGCGGGTCACGGCCCCGTCCAGAACGGCCGGATCCAGGCCGCGGGTCAGGCCGTTGAGAACCGTTTTCATGTTGACAAGGACGCCGTGAATCTTCGCCATGTTGCGCCGCGCCAGGACCTGGGGCAATCCGCTGGTGGCGGAAAGATCCTCGATGTATTGGCGGGGCGACTGGGTTTCGCCCTGGCCGCCGAGCGGGAGCGTGCCGTTGAGAAAATGGCCGCCGGCCCTGGCGCAGATTTCGACCAGTTGCGCCACGGAAAATTTTTTCAGCGCGGCGCGGGATTCGGAGAATTTCGGCAAATCCTTGCGGATGATTCCGGCGTTGACCTGGCTGACGGCGGCCAGGGTGGCGCCGGTGCGAAAATCGGTGACATGGGACTGATCGAGACTTTCGTAAGGGCGTCCGCGGCGCAAAGCTGGGATGAGGGAGGGCATGGGCAGCCTTTTAATAGACGCCTTCCACGATGTTCTTCTCCAGGGCGCCGAAGGGGCGCACTTCGGCCACGCCGTCCCAGGCATAAGGCGGGCGCGGCTCGCGGCGCAGGGCCTCGTCGCGCTCCAAAAAACGCGGCATGAAGAACTCGCGCGTCAAGGTGGTCAGTTCCACGCGGCCCCATTGCCCGTAGGGGACGACCTGGCCGGGGTCCTGGGGATTGACCACGCGCAGGACGGCGCGCGGCTGCGGAGCATAATAGGTGACGGAGAAATGGTCTTCCGGGCGCAACGGCACACTGGCGGCCAAGCCCATCAGGGTGTTGCCGTAAGTTGGATAAAAACCGATGCGGTTTTCCAAAACCTCCTCCACGATGTAACGGACGTATTGCGGGGCCATGGTGGTGCCGCCGCAAAACACGCCGCGGATGCCCGCCTGCCACAAATCCAATCTCTCGCCGATGGCCTCCAGCAATTTGGGCGTGGTGAAAAGCCCGCTGACTTTGCGGTGCTTCAAAATCAGGGCCGCCTGGTCCACGACGTGGTCCATGTAGGCGCGGGCCGCGTCGAATTGTTTTTCGCCGATCACTTTTTTGACCCAGCGGGGATCCAGGTCAATAAAATAGCACGAACTGCCGCGGTAATTGGCCAGGTGCTCGATGGCCAGGCGCAGGCGCCGCGGGCCGGTCGGGCCGGCCATCAGCCAGGCCCCGCCGCGGGGGAAATGGGCGTCGGAGATTTTGGCGGAGAACTCCTCGTAATCCACCTTGTAATCGTCCCAGCCGACGCGCTGTTTGGGCATGCCGGTCGTGCCGCCGGTTTCAAAAATATTGAAGGGGCGGCCCTGAAATTTTTTGGGCACCCAGACTTCGGGCTGCAAATCGCGCAGCCATTCGTCCTGGAAATGGGGAAAGCGCTGGAGATCGGCGAAGCCGCGGACCTCGGCGGCGGGATTCCAGCCGGCCTTTCCTGCCCAATCCAGCCAGAAGGGGCAGCCGGTGTCGGGGGAAAAGTGCCACCGGATGATGTCACGGACGTGGGCGTCGAGCGCATCGCAGGCCGGGGAATTTGAGTTGACAGGAGGCATAATTGAAATCAAGAGGCGGGGCAGGAGGCGGTGGTGTCAAAGTATTTGTCAATGGTGGCTTGGGCGGGCGGACGGGTGGCCAGGGAAACCAGGAAGACGCAAAGGATGGAACCGAGGACCATGGGCACGATGGTCATGTAGCCGTTGCAAAAAGCCACGTCGCCCGTGGGATTGAGGAAAAAGACCTTGAGGGCGTCCTTGCCCCCGCCGATCTGCCAGAGAACGTCGCCGGCTTTGTGCGTGGATTGCATGAGGGCGGTCCAAACCAGGAAGGCGGCCACAAACAAGGTGGAGGCCAGCGCGCCCCACTTGGTGCTGCGTTTCCAGAACAGCGCCGCGACCATCACGGGAGACATGGCCGCGAAACCGGAGAAGGCATACCGGACGGCAATTTCAAAAATTCCCTGCTTCTCCTTGAGCTGCAACGCCACCAGGTAGGCGACCGCCGTGACCGCCACGATGAAACCGCGGGCGAAATGAACGGCGCGGTGTTCGCCAAATTTTTCCCCGCCGCCGTAGTGGGCGAAGACATCCTTGGTAAACATGGTGCTCATGGCCAGAACCTGGTGGGCGTCGGAACCCATCACCGCCGAAATGATGCCCGCGCCCAGAATTCCCGCCAGCCAGGCCGGGGAGTAATCGTGGAGCAACCGCAGCAGCACGCCGTCGGGATCTGGAATCTTGCCCAGGGCGGCGAATCCCATCACTCCGAGAAAAACGCAAGGAAGCCAGATCACCAGGATGGCGATGGGATAGGCGACGACCGTGCGCTTGAACGCGGTGAGGCGGCGCGCCGAAAAGCACATCATGGCCATGTGCGGAAACATGATGGAAGAAAGCGGAATGAGCGTGTAGCTCCAAAAGGCCTGCGCCGGCATTTTCTCCCGGGTGACGAGGAAGCGGTTTTTTTCATCCCGCGCCAAACGGCCGATGTAATCGCCAAAGCCCAGCGGCAGGGCATGGCTGATGACCGCCACCGCGACCAATCCAAAGCAGAGGAAGAGGATGGTCTGAAAAATGTTGGCCCAGACGGTGCCGCGCATTCCGCCGAAAAACACATTGGCTGTCACCACCACCGCCACGGTGGCGCAGCCCCAGGCGTAGGGGATGAGCGGTTGATGGGTTTGCGGATTGACCGAGATGCCGGCCAGCACCGTCCCGCCGCCCATGATGCTGATAATCATGTAGGGAACCAGCATGGCGGCGCTCAGGCCAAAAATGGCCGTGCCGATGTGGTTGCATTCCCAGCGCCCGCGGAAAAAGGAAACCTGGGTTTGGTGGCCGAACTTTTTTCCCAGCGCCCACAGGCGCGTGCCGATGAAAAAAATGGTGAGCGGAATGACAAAGCACGAGGAGGACGCCATCATGCCATAGATGCCGATGCCCCGCCGGTAGGCCTGCCCCGAGCTGCCCAGAATGGCGAACGCGGTCATGTTGGTGGCAAACAGGGAGAGAAAGAACACCAGCGAGCCAATGGACCGGCTGGCCAGAAAAAAATCCTCCGTGTTGTCCCGGCCCCGCTTGTAGGCGATGCTGCCAATCAGAGCAATGACGGCCAGATAGGCAAAGATGACAATGACCGGAATCATGGTCCCGTGACGCCCTCTTTGTCCGCGCCGCTGTCTTCCTGCGCCTCCAGATGCTTTGGCCAGGCGGCCTTGACCAGCACGGCCATCATGAGGGCGCACACCACCGAATAGCCGGCGTGGTAGGCCAGGCCAGCCGGGAGAAAGCCGAAGACCAGCGGCTCGGCTTCCTTCCAATTCCAGAGGTCCTGGTGCGCCAGATAGACCAGCGAGATGAGGAGGAACAACAGGAATTTCTTCATTTGCCGGAGGTGTTCAAATCCAGGTTCATGGCGGGTTTCTGGTCGCTGAGGAACGGTTTCTGGTCGCGGTTGCAAAAGGCGAACAGATGGGTGTTGGAATGGACGTAGAGCACGCCGTTGGCCACAATGGGAGTGGAATAGACGGGGGCGCCGAGGTTGACCTTGCTCAGGATCTTCATTTCCTTGTCCGCGGCGAACACCACAAAATCGCCGTCCTCATCCCCGCAATAGACCTTGCCGTCGGCCACCAGGGTGGATCCCCAGATATGCGAGGTCATGTCATGCTTCCAATACAGTTTGCCCGTCCCGGCGTCGAAGCAATAGACGAAGCCGGAAAAATCCGCGACAAAGAGCAGTCCGTCCGGCGTGATGGCGACCGTGGAAAGACTGCGGTGGATCTTGTCGTAGCTCCAGATTTTGCCGGTCTTGGTGACGTCGCCCGTTTGGGTGGCGTCAATACAAGAGAGATTGCCAATGCCTTCGCCGTGCTCGGGGTCCTGGCCGACGCAGACGTAGACGCGGTTATGCCAGAAGACCGGAGTGGCGTTGATTTCGCTGGCGCCATCCGGGGCCGGATATTTGTGGACAGGATCGCCGGCGCGGCGTTCGGGGGGATTGCAGTCGAACCACCACACTTTCTTCATGTAATCGGTGTCCTTGTCCTCGAAACGATTGACGGGGGGGCCGGGCACGACGGGCACGATGGGCGCGCCGGTTCCCCTTTCGGGGGTGGCGTTAAAGGCGTAGCAGATGCCGTCGCCGCCGCCGAAGAAGATCAATTGTTTGCCGTTGACCGCGGCGGTGGAGGGGGAACTCCATTGGCCGTGAAAGATGCGCGAGCCGATGCCGGCGTTGTCCTCCGCGACCAGTTTGCCGGTCTTTTTGTTGAGCACGATATAGCTGGGGGCGAAGGGCGAGGGGATGTTGACATGGGTCCAATCCTGGCCGTTGGAGGTGCAGGCATAAATGTTGTCGCCGACGATGAGCAACGAACAGTTGGAGGCGTTGTGGGGAAAGACGCCCAGTTCGTCCATCATGTCATAGCGCCAGATGATGTCGGCGTCGCGCGGGCCGATCTTGGCCGGCGGGTTGCCCGGCCCGGCCACATATTGGGCCTCATCCAGGAAAGGGCCTTCATTCTTGCCGGAGGCCATGCCGTCGGCGCTCAGGCAGATGACCTCGCAGCGGCTGGTCACCAGATAAACGCGGTTTCCCTCCACGCAGGGCGAGGAGAGGAGGCCCAGATTCTCCCAGTCGTTGACCTTGCCGGAGGCCAGTTTGGGAACGACCAACTGCCAGAGAAAGGCGCCGGTCTGTTCATCGAAACACATCAGGATGCTGCGGTCGCCCTGGTGCTGCGGGTCGCGGGGATTCTCGTTGTTGGTGCCGATGAAAACCTTGCCGCCGGACACCACCACGTTGCCGTAACTTTGCGAACCGACCTTGGCGATCCACTTGGCGTTGGGCAGGCTGTTGGTTTCGATGTCCTCCGTGCCGGGCTTGAACTGCACGCGGGCGTTGTCCGCGCCGGCGAAGTGGCCGGGCAGTCCGGTTTCCGGGGAGTACATGTTGCGGCCCGGATCGTTGCCGCCCCACCGCGGCCAGTCCGCCGCGGGGGAAACCAGGCCGCAAAGGGCCAGCGCCGCGGAGAGGGTTGTGATTTTTTTCATGAATCTTGTTTGTCGTTTAAAAGCAATGCGGAGCGTGGCCCGGCTGAAGCGAAGGCGGGGTTTGCAAAGTATCCGGCCCCGGGGACGGGCGATATTTCTTCTTGTCATATAACGTCAATTGGCGGTGACGGCGATGTTGTCAATAAAAACGCGCTGGGCTTGCGGCGAAAAACCAAAGAGGCCGGGGCAGCCGCCGGCGTTGACGTGCCGCAGCGCCACTTCGCCGGTCCAGGCCGCCGGCTCCGGGCCGCCTTTTTTCCACGCCTTGGCGCGCACGACGCCCGAGCCGTCGCCGGCGGCGTCCACGCGCGTTTTCAGATGGTACCAGGTGTTCGGCTCCCAATCGAAGGGCGTCTCCACTCCCGGCACGGCGCTGAACAATTCCTGGTTGGAGGTGATCTCCAATTTCTTTTCGTTGCCTTTGAGCATGATGAGGTAGCGCTGGTTGATCAGCCCGACATCGGACATCTTGCGTTTGTTCCCCTCGCTCATGACGTCCGCTTCGATGGTGTAATTGTTCAAGTCGGGCAGGCCCAGGAACACCATGGCCCGCTGGAAAAACGGATTATCAATCGTCTTGACAAGGCAGTTGTTCCCGTCTTTTTCGCGCACCTCGAATTTGAAGCGCGCCCCGATCCACGGCAGGGGCGGGTAGGCGAATTTGGCCGGCGGCTCGATGGAATTGGTGGTCGTCTCGGTCAGGGTCATCCCGTCAAAATCCTCCCGGATGGGCAGGCCCGGCAGAACGCGTCCGCGGATGACGCCGGACAGATCGCCCATCCTGGCCAGGAACGCCCCGGCGGTGGGAGTTTTGTCAGGAGCGGCGGCCAACTGTCCCTGCGGGTCAAAGGCCGCTTTCATCACCGACTTCACCTTCGCCGCGGGTGGCACGTAGGAAGCCCATTGGATGGTTTGCGGGTCGCGGATGTTTTCGACCGTCAATCCGTTCGTGTCCAGGGAACGGACGCGCAGGCGGGCGACGCCCCCGGGTTGCATGAGGATTTCCGATGGAATGGCCTGCAGGCGCGCGGCGGGGCCGGGCGCGGGCCATTTTTCGGCGGCGCCGGGTTCGGAGGGGGCATCGGGGACTTTGGCCGGGCCGAAACAGTAGAGCTTTTTGGTCGTTTGCAGGTAGATTCTGCCGCGGTAGGCGGTGGGAGTTCCATAGCAACGGCCATCCAGCACGAATTGGGAAACAATCTTGCCTCCCTGATCGCTTGGGGCCACCACATAGACCACGCCATGTCCGCCGCTGGAGCCTTCCTCGCCGGCGGCGGCGGCCTCGGAGGGAGCAAACACAATCGGAACGTAAAGCCGGCCATCGGCAAAGAGGGGCGACGAGTTGCGCTGTTCGGTTCCCAGCGGCAGCTTCCACAAAACAACCCCCGTCGCAGCATCCACGTCCACCAGGGCGCCCACTTCGCTGGTCTCAAAAATCCGGTCGCCGACGAGAATCGGCGAACTGGCCGAGGTTCGAATGTCCAGCGAAGGATTGCTCCAGATTTCCACGTTGGCGCTCTCGACAATCACCGGGTCCGCTCCCGCCGGCGTGACGTGGGGGATTTTGAGCGCGACCATCTTGCCAGGATCATAGGGAGTGCCGTAAACGACGATGATTTTCTCGTTGTTCTGGAGCAGCAGCGAGGAGTTGATGCCGGCCTTGAAAAGAGGGATGCGGAAAATCGGGTCCCCGGTGCGGGCATTGGCGCAGATCACCGCGCCATCTCCGGTCGCCGCGTAAAAAACCCGCTTCCCATCCAGCCAGGCCAGGATGGGATGCGAGTAGGAATTGTCCTTGGGCCGGTCGCCCGGGCTGGAGGTCCACACCAGTTCGCCGGTGTTCTTGTCAAAGGCGTAGAACCGGTCCGAGGCCGGGCCGTTCCCGCCCCAGTTGGCCGTAATGCCGCGCGTAATGACCAAATCCTGGTCCACCACTGGCGAGGCGGTGCGCCCGTTGGGGAAGGTCAGCCGCCCGAATTCCTCCATCATGGAATGTTCCCACAGCTTGTTGCCGGCGGCGCTGAAGCCGGCGAAAATCCCCTGCGTATCCTGGATATAGACGTTGCCCGTCTCGGGATCAATGGCCGGGCTGGAAGTGGCGTAGCGCAGGTAAATCGTGTCGCTCAGAAAATCGGCGTAGAGGTGTTGCCAGAGCAGCTTCCCGGTCTCGGCGTCAAAACAGGAAACCCCCTCGTCCAAGTCCGGCCCCTGGCCCTGGTATCCCATGATATACAGCCTGCCGTTGGCGATGACCGGCGTGGACATGCCGGGAAAATCCGCCGTCCAGAGCGTGTTGCCGGCGTCGAGGGTGGCGGGGAGATTTTTTTCGGGAGAGTTGCCGTTCTGATTTGGCCCGCGCCAATTGAGCCAGCCGTCGGCGGCGGGCAGGGCCGGGGGAAACACCGCGGCCAACCCGGCCAGGCCGGTGACAAACAAGATTTTTGCATTCATAAACAACTGCCGGGCCGGACGGCTTGCGACTGCCGCGCCCGGCTTGGCGACCAACATGGTCTTCCTGCTACCCGGCCAGTATTCCACAACCGCGCCGGACTTGCAAGTAATACTTATACGTATTATTATTCCAAGAGCCGCAAATGGCAAGTCCCCATTTCAACCTGAGTTCGCTGCCGATTGACGCCCCGTCGCGCCGTCGTCTGCCCATTCTTCTGCGCCGCGCGTGGTTTGGCCTCAACCAGGCCTTTCGCCGCCGCCTCGCCCACACGGGGGTGACGCCGGACCAGTTCACCACCCTGCGGACGCTGGAGGAGAACGGAGCGCGGCAGCCGACCCAGAGCGAGTTGGCGCGCCTGCTGGCCAGCGACCCCAACACCATCGGGTCGCTGCTCGAGCGCATGGCGGCGACCGGGTGGATTGCGCGCGCGCCGCACGAGAAGGATCACCGCGCCTATCGGATTTCGCTGTTGCCGGAAGGCCACAGGAAATATCTGGAAGTGCGCCAAATTGCCGTGGAGTTGCAGAGCCAGTTGATGGCCGGATGGCCGGAGCGCCGGCGCGAGAAGTTCCTGGAAAACTTGCAAACCCTGGCCGACCGCTGCCAGGCGGCCGAGGAAACCCCGAAAAAGGGCGGGCGGAAAAAGGAACGCGCAAACCCTTTCCCCGGGCGCCCTTTTGTTGTTTAATGCCGCCGATGCGCATCGGTTCGCTCCAGTTGAATTCCAATTTGTTCCTCTCGCCCCTGGCGGGTTACACCAACCTGCCCTTCCGCCTCACCGTGCGCGAACTGGGCGGGCTGGACCTCGCCACCACCGACCTGGTCAACGCCCGCTCGCTCCTGGAAAAAAGGCCCAAGGCGCTCCAATTGATCGAAACGCGCCCGGCGGACCGTCCGCTGGCCGTGCAATTGTTTGGCGCTGTAGCCGCCGAAATGCGCGACGCCGCCGTGTATCTGGAATCCACCGGCATCTCCTCGGTGGACATCAACATGGGCTGCCCGGCGCGAAAAGTTTGCCGCATCGGCGGAGGCTCCGCCATGATGACGCAATGGGAGCAGACCGCCCAACTGGTCCGCGGCATGGTGGAGGCCGTGAAAATTCCGGTCACGGCCAAAATGCGGCTGGGATGGGACGAGGAGAATTTGACCGCGCCGGATTTGGCGCGGGTGCTGGAAGACGCGGGCATTGCGGCCATTTTTGTGCATGGCCGCACCCGCGCGCAGGGCTTCGGCGGCGCGGTCAATCTGGCGGGCATCCGCGCCGTGGCGCAGGCAGTCAAACATATTCCCGTCATCGGCAACGGCGACGTCACCACCCCGCCCGCCGCCAAAATGATGCTGGACCAAACCGGTTGCGCGGGCGTGAGCATCGGGCGCGGCGCGTTTTATGATCCCTGGATTTTTCGCCACACCCGCCGCTTTTTGGCGACGGGAGAATTGCCGCCCGATCCGGGATTCGAGGAGCGGGTCAAGGTGATGAGCCGGCATCTGGACTTGATGGCGGAGGTTTTTGGCGAAGCGAACGGCTGCCGCATGTTCCGCAAAATCGGGCCGTGGTATGCCCGGCGCTTCGGCCCGGCCAGCCAGTTCAACAGGCGCATTGTCACCCTGTCCAGCAAATCGGAATTCCAGGAAATCCTGGCGTGCTACCGGCAATGGCGTCTGCAATTCCTGGACGAAAACGGGCGGCTCAAACCCAACTATCGTCCGGAGCCTCTGCTGGCCTCCTTCATGCGGGAAGGCGCCCCCGCCGCCCAGCGCGGGCAAATCCCCGTGCCCAAAGGGCCGGTGGAGGAATGGTGAATTTTGAATTTTGAATTTTGAAGAGTGAAATTCTGAATTCCCTATTCGCCATTCTCAGGGCTTGACGGAAACCGCGTCCCACTTCATCTCGTGCCGCTGGGCGTAGGCCGCCAGCACCTTCTGGTGCTCGATCAGGACGGAGCGGACCACGGCGGAGTCGTCGGCAAAGCCGGGGGCGGGGAGAGCGTCGGGGATCATGTCCACCTGCCGGTCGGCAAAGATCAGCGCAAAAGTCGCGGCCACCACGGTGGAATAAGGCAGCTCCTCCTCCACCCCTTCGGCGAAGTCCTCCACCACATCGGCCAGGAACTCCAGTTGTTCGCTGAGTTGGGGAAAGGCGGGATTCTCAAACTCGGTGAATTTGAGTTTGAGAAACGGCAGCCGCTTGTGAACGCCCTTCAGGATTTTCGGCGTTACCATAGCGCAACCACGATGAACAAACTTGGCAATCTCGGGCATGAGCCGAGCATGGGCCACCCTCCGCCGAAAGACAAGAACACTTTTCCGGGGCATTTTCAACAAAGCCGCGGCATAAAGCCGCGGCCATAACGCCTTGCCGGGAGGCGATGCAGGTTAAGGAGCGGGAGGCGCCTCCTTGGGCAGTTTGGCTCCGCACTGGGCGCAGAATACCGCCGATCCGGGGGCCTTCAGCCCGCAGGCAGAACACTGGACTTGCGATTTTTGGTGCCGGCGGTGGATGAGCAGGTTCCGAATGTAAGGAATCCAGGTGAAGGCGTAGGCGAAAATGAACACCGAGTCGCGCTCATAGAACAGGGCGTAGGACAGCAGCAGCAGGGAACCGGCCAGACTGAGCCACCAGAACAAAGGGGGCACCACCACTTGCCGGCGTTTTTCGGTGGCGTACCATTGCACCAGGAACCGGGTGGAAAAAACGGCGTTGCCCATCCACCCGACCACTTTCCAGACCGACCAGGCTATGCCCAGGAATTGGCCGCCGGGCCAGAGCAGATGGGTCAGCCAATCCATGTTTGCGCGCCCGGGGCCTATTCGGCCAGAAGACGCTCGATTTTCTTGTCAAAATCGAATCCGGCGTTGATGTACCGCAGAACGCCTTTTTTGTCCACCAGCCACATGGCGGGGATATCCGTCTCTCTCAAGCCGAACTGGGCGGCAAACTGCGACTCCAGGGATTTACCGTCGAAATACTGCGGCCATTCCACCTTTTGCTCGGCCACAAAATCGGTCAAACTTTCCTTTTCCTCGTCCAAATCAATGCCGGCGATTTCAAATCCCTTGGGGTGGAACTTGTCGTAAGCCTCCTTGACCGCGGGCGCCATGTCCACCGACCGCTCGGAAGCGGCCGCCCAAAAATCCACCAGGACCACTTTCCCGCGCATTTGGTCCAAGTCAACCTCGCGCCCGTCCACGGCGGCAAATTTCAACGTCAGCGGCTTGCCGACCCTGTCCAGTTGCTTGAGCATGGCGGCGGCGGCGTCCTTGATTTCGTCGGGGGCATCCTGGCTGGCGGAGATTTCTTTGGCCACGCCGCGGGATTTTTCCGGCTCGCTGATCTCGGCCAGATACATCAGCATGTCCAACACTTCGGGCCGTTTGGGAAACTCCTTCTGCAACGTCCGCGCCCCCTTTTCAAATTCCACCAGCACGGCCGCATCCCCCTCCGCCTCCTTTTCATGCACCGCCTTTTCCACAGCATGCTGGCGGAGGTCAAAGCGGACGTCATCGGGCAGCTTGGGATCCGCCAGAATGGCTTGCAACGCGGCATCCAAACGGGGCTGCTGGTTGGTGGACTTGGTTTGATCCACCACCAATGATAATGCGCCGAACTCGCTCAGTTTGGCTTCGATCGCGTTGGTGTCCTTGGGAAATCTGGAATAGAAATCCCTGGCTTTATCGGCGATCGCCATGATGTAGGGCATGAAAAAGCGAATCTGCTCTTCCGCCGACGGTTCCTGCAATTGCCATGCGTCCGGAACGGGGGGGCGCGTGGACATGGCGTTCTGCAGTTCAATCCAGGCCGCGTCCGCGTCCTTGGCCGCCAGCGTGTGGGTAAGCGCGTTGGTGTTGAGCGCGGCCATCCCCGCGCCGGCCGCGACCGCGGTGTTGGTCTTGCCTCCGGTTTGCGCGCCCTGCGGCGGACCCAGCCCCGCCGGCAGCAGAGCCGCCATCAAGGCCACGGCCGCGACCGCGCCCCACAAGGCGATCCGCCGAAATAAGTTCTTTTTCATGCGAAAATTGAATTTAATCAGCAGCCAGACTACTCCGCCGGCGCTTTTTTTCCAAGAACAATCCCAGGAAAATTGGCCGCTTTCCATTTCCTGGGCCATTCGCGCGGGGCGGCGGAATGGGAGCCATGCGAGGGATGGGAGTTATGGATTGGCGGTCTGGTTGCGATATTTCAGGCGGGCGCTGGTCATGCGCTCGCGCAGGCCGCCGTGTTGGAGGAAATCTTGTTCCAAACGGCGGAGCTGCTGGTCAACCAGGTAATTGGTTTGGTGGATGAGGCAAAGGGCGATATTGGCCACCACTTCGGGCGGGCGGGTTTCCACAAACTCCCGGTAGTCCTCGTAGGTCTGCGGCGTCTTGCGGCCCAACCGGCGGATATATTTGGCTTCCTTGGAGTCTTTGTCCCACATCTGGAGGTCGCGGGCGCGGAGGTAGTCTTTGTAGTCATCCAGCAGTTCCTCCAGGCTGGCGCGGGCGACGTTAGTGAGCTTGATCTCGGTTTCCTTGGAAGTGAGACCGGCCTTGCTGCCCTCCAGAATGTTCTTCTTGCCGGAGCGCGCCGACTGGATCATTTGGTCCATCGTGCGGTCGCCCTTGGCCAGGAACTTGTGGGCAAAGCGGAAGGTGAGGTCATAGACGACCTCGGCTTTCTGGAAGGAGAGGAGGGTCTGGTAATCGCCGCGCGGGGGCAGCAGACGGTCTGGGTCTTGGGAAGGATGGGAGAGATGGGAGGGATGGGAAGCATATTTCCCATCACTCGCATTCTTCCCATTCTTCCCATTCTTCGCTTCTTCTCTCATAGCAGCGTCTGAGAATCACCATTCAAGGCTCATTAAGCCTAATCCGCTTCCGGCCCCCAAGCAATCCTAAACCTTGACATGGTTGGGAAAGGTGGTTTGCTGCGTAACATGGTCAGGCAATTTCCCAGATGGCCCGCGGTTCTGCCGGCGCTGGCGCTGACACTGCTCTGCCTGGTCTTGCGCGGACAGCAGCCGCCCGCCAACGCGCCCCCCACCAACACGGCCCCGCCCGCCCGCGGCGGCAGCGCGGCGTTTGATCCCTTCGAGCGCGCCATGATGCCGGCCGACCCCGCTTCTCCAGAGGTGAAATCGAACATGCCGATCCGGGAAATCAGCCCGGGCCTTTTTGCGCTGGGCGAGGTGCGGATTGACCGGGAACAACGCACGGTCAGCTTCCCGGCGCGCTTGAATCTGGATCAAGGCCCGATGGAATACTTCCTGGTCACCAGTTGGGGCAAGACGCACGAGAGCATTCTCCGGACGGACACCGAACCGTTCCGCATTCACCTGGCCATGCTTCTGCTGGACACCAACGCGGGCGCCGGCAATGCCGGCTCCAACGGCCCGCCGGTCAGCATCGGCGGGTTTATTTCGCATCCGCCCAACGTGCGGTTGCCGGGCGAACCGGTTTCCATCGAATTAAGGTGGAATGCCGGCGGACGGGAGACGCGCAAGCGGGCCGAGGAACTGATTTTCAACACCGAACAAAAATCGGCCATGCGGACCGGCGACTGGGTCTATACCGGTTCCCGCGTGGCGGAGGGACTTTTCCTGGCGGAAATTGACGGCTCGGTCGTTTCCCTGGTGACGGACGCCGAGGCCCTCATCAACAATGAAGGAACCGGCCACGACAACGACACCATCTGGCTGGCCAACACCAACAACCTGCCTCCGACCAACACGCCGGTCACCGTGAGCATCAAGTTAATTCCACCGGCGCGAAAATGAGGCGGAGATGGAAAGGGGATTTGAAGGAAAGCAGCGGCGACAAGAAGAAACCGGGTTCAATCCGCAATCCGCAATCCGCAATCCGCAATTCCGCGTCTGGCCTCCCGGGCCGCGCGCTGCACTTTCCGGCGCAGCCATCCGTTATCGGCGAGCATTCGATATTTGTGACGGCCGGCGATGGGCCGGCGCCAGAAGTCGCCGCCGGCCCGCTCCAGGATGAAACCGCCGGCGGCGATGTCCCAGATCCGAATGCCGGATTCCAGGTAGGCGTCAAATCGTCCGCAGGCCACGTAAGCCAGGGCCAGGGCGGCGGAACCCGTCATCCGTATTTTGAGCGCGCGCCGCGCCAGAACGTTGAAGACGGGCAGGTTTTCCCGCAAACTTGCCGCGTCTTTGGCAAAGCCAATGGCCACCATGGC
>Ga0326727_10016078_pt1 | contig 15891 bp, 11 predicted proteins | sample MB2enrmetagenome_FD_207643 | JGI IMG/M metagenome (GOLD analysis project Ga0326727, IMG submission 207643) | Lab enriched peat soil microbial communities from McLean, Ithaca, NY, United States - MB29MY | ecosystem: Environmental > Terrestrial > Soil > Wetlands > Peat | place: USA: New York... | reverse complement strand
CGCGCTCTCAGGTGTGCTGGCGCGGTCGCGCTTCTGGGAATCGATGGCAGCCGTCAATCTGAACGAGCGGCAGAGGCTCGTGCTGCATCGCCTGCTGGACAACTTCGAGGGCAAGCTGACGACGTCGAAGTGGGCGAAACTGGCCAAGTGCTCTCAGGATACGGCCATGCGCGATATTCTGGCGCTGGTCGAGAGGGGAGTTCTTGTTCGCGGTCCCCAAGGGGGAAGAAGCACAAGTTATTCGCTAGTGCTTCTTCCACAGCCTTCCCCACAGCCTGCCATTGACCGATGAGCCAGCCGGAAGCCGTCGGAATCCCGCCCGCTAAGCCGCACCCGGTTCGTAGACCCGGCCCCCCGCTTCAATGGTTTTGGCTAGATCGAGTCTGGCTTTGGTGAGGTCGTGCATCCGTTGAAGATTGAGCCAGAATTCCGGGCTGTTATCGAAAAAGCGGGCCAGGAGCAGAGCCGTGTTCGGGGGTGATGGCGCGCTTGCTTGCGCCTCACCTGGGGCCAGCCCCCATCGCGCTATCCCACCCTAGCCGCAAAAACAAGAACGCGGCGAGGGTGGGGCACCCAGGCTCGCCGCGTCTATGCACAACCCGCTATTTTGTCAGGAAGTAAGCCGCGACCGCTTGGGTTATGGCCGCGCGATCGAGATATGGCTTCTTGCCTTCATAGCGAGCGGCCCAGATGCACTGGTTCACAATATCTCTTGGATAGCACGACCGCAACTCCTGTTTCAGGTTGCCGCGGATGAAATCGATCAGGTCGTAGAAGACGCCTGGGTCGTATTCGACTGTTCTTTCTTTTGCCACCCGGCGGAAGATCTCGCAGAACTGCTCGTCGGTACACGCGCCGATCTTAACCTTAGTCTGAATCCTGCGCAGGAATGCGGCATCCACCAGCGAAGCCGGATCCATGTTGGACGCGAAGACAACCAGCATCTCGAATGGAATCTCGATCTTCTTTCCTCCCGCCAGAGTCAGAAAGTCGATTCTGCGATCGAGGGGAACGATCCAACGGTTCAGCAGTTCTTCCGGGCGAAGCCGCTGCCGTCCGAAATCGTCGATGATCAGAACCCCGTTGTTCGCCTTCATTTGCAGGGGGCCGACATAGAATCTCGTCGTGGTGTTGTATTGCAGGTCCAGCATCTCGGCCGTCAGCTCGCCGCCCACCAGAACGCCGGGGCGATGGCAGAGCACCCAGCGATCGTCATGGTTCCCGGGTTCCGACTCCGCAATGCGGCTATGAATCGCCGGGTCGTAGACAGTAATGATCTGGTTGTCCACCTCCACGGCGTACGGAATCCATACTTCATCCTCGGCAACCACCCGCGACAAAGTCTCGGCCATGGCGGTCTTGCCGACACCCGCCGGGCCATAGAGAAAGATAGAAGCCCCGGAGTTGAGCGCCGTTCCGAACTGCCGCAACGTCTCCTCGTCGATCACAAGATGCGCAAAGGCGCGCTTGACGTCGGCGGCGTGCACCTCAACGTGCTGGACGCTCTGCTTCCGCGTCTGCTGAACGTAGCTCTCCAGAGTCACCGGCGCGGCCCCCGCGTAATGACTCTGGGCGATCAGATCCAGGGCTCGTGTTCTGCCCTGCGATGTAATGGCGATATGAGGAATCGTGCCGGTCATTCCCGTGACCTGGCACAGCACCTCAGCCCGCATCCGGGCAAACAGTTCCTCTGCCACTGGAAAGCTGAGCCGGGTCTTTTCTGAAAGCTCAAGAACGGAGAGTGAGCCGCATAGATAAAGAGTCTTTATCGCGAGATCCTCGAGAACTGCTTGAGGAACGTCGACTTCCGCAATTTTCTGAGGCTTGTGCTCAGGCCCGGCAAAGGGCTCGGTCTTGAGAAACTCGAAATCGCCATCGAACATCTTCAGCAAGGTCGCCATCTCGCCATCCCCAATTCTGTCTGGGCAATTGCTCGAACCTCAATTCCAGTGGTGAAACAATTCTAATGGGGAAACAGGGTTTGTCAACAGTCAGAATTGGGTTTTCTTCTCACCAACCGCCAAAAGATCGGAATCATCCCGTCTGAATACAAAAAACTGGCTTGAATCTCATCGCCGCACTCGTGAATCTCCTCCCTAAATCCCCCCAAGAACCGTGCTTGCGGGCAGCCCAGCCTCGTCGCCTTCCGGGAACCTTCCTTGCAGCGCTCACCCTTGCCGATGCTCTTGCCAATATACCCCTAAAGTGTGTGCTTTGGCTTGCACTTTTATCGGGCTCCGATCACACTTTCGTTGACCGGTATAACACTTTTGTGTCAGTTTCCGTCCCGAAAGGGAAAAGGCAACAAGAAGCATGCGAATTTGGCGCAATCGGGTTGCGCCGCCGCCACCGGGGTCATTTCAATTCGCCGGGAACATTGGCGCGGCTCTTTCCGTATCAGGATCACGGCGCGGTCTGCGCGCAGCGGGCTTTGCTACACTGCTCCTGTGACCGCACCCGCGGTTTGACCGGAGCCAGATTGCCGCATGAGGGCGGCGGGAGAATCCATGCCAGTTGTCGAACTCGCGGGAGTAACCAAGGCCTACGAGAGCAAGGTTGCCGTCCGCAACCTCAGCCTGTCTATCGAGGCCGGCCAGATGTTCGGCCTGCTGGGGCCAAACGGCGCGGGCAAAACCAGTTCCATTCGCATGATGATGGGCATCACCGTTCCTGACTCGGGGCAGATCAGCCTCTTCGAGAGGCCTTTCGAGCGCCGCAGCCTGGAGCGGGTGGGCTATCTGCCCGAGGAACGCGGCCTTTATAAGAAGATGAAGGTCCTCGACCAACTGGTTTTCTTCGGCCAGTTGCACGGACTCGCCGCGGAGGAGGCGCGCAAACGGGCCGTCGCCTGGGCCAACCGCATGGAGATTGCCGATGCGCTGCACAAAAAGACCGAAGAGCTCTCCAAGGGCATGCAGCAGAAAATACAGTTCATCGCCACGCTGCTGCACGACCCTGAACTCATCGTGATGGACGAGCCGTTCAGCGGCCTGGACCCGGTGAACGCGGTCCTGGTGGAGCGCACGCTGCTGGAACTCAAGGCTCATGGCAAGGCGATTCTCTTCTCGACCCATCGCATGGAACAGGTGGAAAAGCTCTGCGACTCGATCTGCCTGATCGACAACGGCGCGGCGGTGCTGGCCGGCAATCTGCGCCAGATCAAGAGCCGCTACGAGCGCAACCATGTGATCGTCGAGTTCGACGGCAGCTCCGCTTTCTTGAACAGCAAGGAGATTGCGGAAGTGAAGAACTTCTCCGGCCACGCCGAGATCAAGCTCAAGCCGCACGGCGACGCGCAGAAGCTGCTGCGCGAAGCCGCGGCCGCGGCGACGATCTTCCGCTTCGAGCTGGTCGAGCCGTCGCTCGAAGAGATCTTCATCCAGACCGTGGGAGGCAAGGCCGATGCGTAGTATTCTTCTGATTGCGCGGCGCGAGTACCTGGAGCAGATTCGCGGGCGGGCCTTCCGGTTTTCCACGGTGCTGGTGCCGTTGCTGATTATCGTGATGCTGGCCGCGAGCTATTTCACCGGCCGCAACGCCGAGGCGGGCAAGCATGTGGCCATTGCCGCCGGCAGCGCGGAGCTGGCCAACGATGTGCGCCGCCAACTGCTGGACGACAAGGACGCCAAGTTCACCGTGGATGTAGTGGCTCCGGCAAGCGCGCACGATCTCGCTGCTCTTCAGCAACAGCTCCAGAACAAGGCCATCGACGGATTGCTTTCCATAGAGAGCTCTCCCAGCGGAGCGCTGACGGCCACCTATGCCTCGCAGTCCGCGGGCGACTTCACGACTGCCGACCTGCTGAAGAATGCGTTGAATCATGCTTTGCTGAATGAGCGGCTGACCGCCAGGGGTATGAAGCAGGCCGAAGCCGATGCCCTGCTGAAACAGGTCTCCATTGAAACCCTCCAGGTCAACAAGGAGGGCAAGGCTGCCAAAAGCAATGGAATGGCGTCCTTCCAGAAGGCTTTTGCCTTGGCCTTTCTGCTCACTATGCCCATCCTGCTCTACGGCATGGATATGGCCCGCTCGGTTGTCGAGGAGAAGAGCTCGCGCATCTTCGAGGTCATGCTGGCCGTCGCCCGCCCCGACGATCTGCTCGCCGGCAAGCTGCTCGGCGTGGGCGCCGTGGGCCTGACGCAGATTGCCATCTGGGTGGTTGCCGCGGCGCTGCTGATGGGTTCGTCGCTGGCCGCGAGCCTGCTCACGGGCGACTTCGCGATTCACTTCTCCTTGGCCGAGGGACTTCTCTTCCCGGTGTACTTCGTGCTGGGCTTCTTTCTCTACAGCGCATTCTTTTCCGGCCTGGCCGCCACCTGCGAAACAGCCCAGGAGCTGCAGATGTATCTGCCGCTGGCTGTCGTTCCCGTCTGGCTCAGCTTCGGCATCATTCCTTTCCTGTTGAGCAATCCCGGCTCGGTTTGGGCCGTCGCCGTATCGCTCTTCCCGCCCACCGCGCCCTTCGTAATGATCCCGCGCATGGGTATGGGGACAGTGCCGCCGTGGCAGTTCGCCGCCTCCATCGGACTTCTGATTTTGAGCATCTGGGGCGTGATCTGGTTCTCTTCGCGCCTCTACCGCGTGGGCATCCTGATGTATGGCAAGCGCGCCACCCTGCCAGAGCTGCTGCGCTGGCTGCGCTACTCCTGAGCACCCGCGGTGGGACAGCCCCGCTCCTCCGCTAAGATCAAAGCAGTGACCGCCGAACCCAAACCCAGGTTCACGCTCGCTCAGCGCCTTGCGCTGGCCATGGTACCGCGCGTGGTGTGGGCGTTGCTGTGGATCGTCAGCCGCACCTGGCGTTTCGAGGTCACCGCCGCCGAGGGCGTCACTCCCCTGCTCTTTGGCCGGGGCGCGGGGCCTGAGATTTACTGCTTCTGGCACCAGTGCGTGTTGCCCTGCGCGGTGTATTTCCGCTTCACCCACGCCACCATCCTCATCAGCCGCAGCTTCGACGGCGAATTGATTACGCGCATTCTCCGGCTCTTCGGCTTCCAGGCCGTGCGAGGCTCCAGCTCAAGGGGCGCGCGCGAAGGGCTGCTGGGACTCGCGCAGGTGATCGAGCGCGGCGCCCCGGCCATCTTTACCGCCGACGGCCCGCGCGGACCCATCTATCAAACCAAGATGGGTCCCCTCAAACTGGCGCAGATGACCGGCGCGCCCATCGGCGCCTTCCACCTGCAGCCGGAGCGCGCCTGGACCATGGGTTCCTGGGACCGCTTCCTGGTGCCCAAGCCGTTCACACGCATTGTGGTCAGTTGGGGGCCGTGGACGCGGGTTCCCGCCGGTCTGCCCGCCGAAGCCTTCGAGCCCAAGCGCGCCGAGCTGAATGCCGCCATCGAATGCGCGCGCCTGCGGGCGCTGGATCACTTCAAGAAGGCGTCCGCATGACCAGCCTTCGTGTAACAGACTTCGACTTCGACTTGCCGCCGGAGTTGATCGCCCAGCAGCCGCCGGCGGAGCGCGGCCAAAGCCGCATGTTGGCGATGGATTGCGCCACCGGCGCTTTGCGGGATGCGGCGTTTGCCGAGTTTCCTTCGCTGCTCTCGCCCGGCGACCTGCTGGTTCTCAACGACAGCCGCGTCATTCCAGCGCGCCTCTTTGCCCGCCGCACTCTGCTCCGCGACCATGAAAAACCCACCGGCCGCATCGAAGTGATGCTCACCGAGCCAGTTGTTCCACAAATGCCGGGTGCCCCATCCTTGCGCTTTGTTTCTGGCACAAGGGTGGGCAACCATGAATCTCGGCCAGTTTCTGCTCAGCAACAGCTGGGTGCCCCAGGTCTCGTCCGCCGCGGCGGAGAGACCTGGGAAACAACGGACCTCAATCCTCCACCAACTGGCCAGAACCTCTGGCGCGCCCTGGTGCGGCCGGGCAGGAAAGTCGCCATCGGCGAGCGCCTGGTCTTTCCCGCGCCCTCCGGCGCAATCGAGCTGGAGGCCGAGGTCCTCGAACGCGGCCAGTATGGCGAGCGGCTCCTCCAATTTGCTCCAGTAGCCAATTTCTTCGCCGTCCTCGACCGCATCGGCCACGTGCCGCTGCCGCCTTACATCCACCGCCGCGATGCGGCTGTGGACCGCGAGCGCTACCAGACCGTCTTTGCGCGGGAGTCCGGCTCGGTTGCCGCGCCCACCGCCGGCCTGCACTTTACGCCGCCGATGCTTGAGGCCCTGGCCGCCAAGGGCGTCGAAACTGCGTGCATCACGCTGCACGTCGGCTTGGGCACCTTTGCGCCCCTGCGCGTGGACTCGCTGGACGAGGTCCGCCTGCACCGCGAGCGGTATACGCTTTCCCCCGCTGCGGCGGACGCACTCAATCGCGCCCGCCGCGACGGCCGGCGCATTGTAGCCGTCGGCACCACGGTGGTGCGCACGCTGGAGGCCGCCGCAGGCGCGTCTCAAAGCGCCGCCGGCGCGCTCGCGCCCCACTCCGGCCAGACGGAGATCTTCATCGCCCCCGGCTTCAAGTTCCGCCTGGCCGGCGCGCTTCTCACCAACTTCCATCTGCCCCGGTCGAGCCTGCTCATGCTGGTCAGCGCCTTTGCCGGGCGGGAGCCGGTGCTCGCCGCCTACGCCCACGCGGTCCACCACAAGTACCGCTTCTTCAGTTACGGCGACTGCATGTTTCTGGCCTGATGCAGCGCCAGCCATCGCCCGGCCGTGCAACTGCGCTCCAGTTCGGTGGATCGACTGGCGGATCGAAAGGCGCGCAGACCCCGGTTTCGGCCTCGCATTTACAGCGGCCGGGGACTTTCGCTCCCCCGCCTCCCATTCCCACCCCGCATAACTTGCGTGTATCGTAGGGGCATGGATGCCCCACAGGTTGATCGCAATACACCCGTTCCAAGTTCCGGAGCTGTGGGAACGGCCGGTTTTCTTATCCGCGCTTTTAACCGTATCTTCGCCCGCCAAACGCTGTACGCGGCTCTGCTGATGCTGTGGGTGCTGGCGCTGACCGGAAACCTGGGCAAACCGGAGTTGCAACTGCGCGATCCGGATATCTGGTGGCATCTCGCGGACGCGCGCATCGTAACCGCGACCCATCACTTCATTCGCGTCGAGCCCTACTCCTTCACGGTCGCCGGGGAGCGCTGGATCAACCCGGAATGGCTCTCCGAGATGCCCTACTGGTTTGGCTACCGGTCGCTCGGACTGAGGGGCATCTTTCTCGTCACCGTGATCGGTCTATGCGCCAATCTGCTGTTTGTCTATCTGCGCAGTTACTGGAGGTCGCGGCACGCGGGAGCTGCGTTTTGGACGGCAGTCCTGGGCTTCATGCTGATGACGGTAAATGACGGCCCGCGAACCATCGTGATCGCCTACCTGGCCATGTCCGCTCTGCTGGCAATTCTGGAGGCGGCGGAGCGGGGCAAGGCGCATCTGCTGTGGCTGTTGCCGCCCCTGTTTTGTTTGTGGATCAACCTGCACGGGAGTTGGATCATCGGCCTGGGTTTGCTGGCGCTTTACATTTTCTGCGGGCTGTTTTCCTTCAACAGGGGCGTCTTTGAACAGCAAGCTTATTCCGCCAAAGACCGCACGCGTCTGCTGCTGGTGTTCTTTGCCTGCCTGGCGGTACTTATAGTGAACCCCTACGGCTGGCGGATGATCTGGAACCCCTTCGACATGATGATGAACCAGAAGCTGAACATCGCCAACGTCCAGGAATGGCAGCCCTTGAATCTCAGCACCATTCTCGGCGGAGCGGTCTTATTGGCCATTGGCCTGATGGTCGTCGCCAATTGCCTGCGCGGGCGAAAGTGGAAGATTTACGAGTTGGCGTTCATTTTCTTCGCCTGGTTCGCGGCCTTCGATCACATGCGCTTCACATTCCTCGCCGGCGTGCTTACCATCCCCCTGCTCGCCGGCGACGTGGCGCGAAGTTTCTTCGCCAAGCCGAATGAAAAGACCATTCCCGTCTTCAATGCCCTGTTTGTGGCCGGCGCGGTGTGGGCTATGGTGATTCTCTTCCCGTCAGAGGCCACGCTCCAGAAAGGTCTGGCTGCAAGGTTCCCCCTGCAAACCATCGCCTCCATTCAGCCGTCCTGGAGAATCTACAATCAGGACACTCTCGGCGGCATCATGGACTTCTATTCCAAGTCCCCCATGGTCGATACGCGCTGGGACACCTTCGAACATCACGGCGAGTTGCAGGATTTCCTCGATATCATGCGCTTCCAGGAACCCCTCAAGCTATTGGATAAGTACCGCATAGACCACGTCCTGGTCTCGGAAAAGTGGCCGATCGCATTCCTGCTCGAACGCACGCCGGGCTGGCGCGTCGAAACGCGCGAGGGCAACGGAGACGACACCTTCGTCCTATTAGCCAGAACTCCGGGCGTTGTGGGAGATCAATCTCAATGCGCCGCGCCTTCCGCCCAGGGGAAACAATAGAAAGCTTCGCGCCACAGTTGGTGCTCTAAGATCCCTAGTCCCTACTCCCTACTCCCTATCCCCTAGTCCCTAGTCCCATTCCCACCCCGCGTAACCTGCGTGTATCGTAGGGGCATGGACGCCCCGCAGGCTGAACGGAACCCACCCGCTGCTGGCTCGCGCGTAACTGGAGCGTCCGGATTCCTGCCCCGCGTTTTCAATCGGATCTTTACGCGCCGCTTGATGAATGTGGCTCTGTTGATGTTTTTGGCTGTCGCCATGTCGGGGAATCTGCGGCGGCCGACGGCGCTGCTGCGCGATCCGGATATCTGGTGGCACCTCGCGGATGCGCGCATCCTAACCGCGACGCATCACTTCATTCGCGTCGAGCCTTACTCTTTCACGGTCGCCGGGGAGCGCTGGATCAACCCGGAATGGCTCTCCGAAATGCCGTACTGGCTTGGTTACCGGTCGCTCGGACTGAGGGGCATTTATCTTGTCACCATCATCGGCCTGTGCGCCAATCTTCTGTTTGTATACTGGCGCAGTTATTGGAGGTCGCTGCATGCGGGGGCTGCGTTCTGGGCCGCGTACCTGGGCTTTGTGCTGATGACCGTAAACGACGGCCCGCGAACCATCTTGATCGCCTACCTGGCCATGTCCGCTGAAATGGCCGTTTTGGAGGCGGCGGAGCGAGGCAGGACTCGTCTACTGTGGCTCTTGCCGCCGCTGTTTTGCGTGTGGATCAACCTGCACGGGAGTTGGATCATCGGCCTGGGTTTGCTGGCGCTTTACATCCTCTGCGGGCTGTTTTCCTTCAACAGTGGCGTTTTTGAACAGCAAGCTTATTCCGGCAAAGACCGCGCGCGGCTGCTGCTGGTGTTCCTTGTCAGTCTGGCGGTACTGATCTTGAACCCTTACGGCTGGCGGATGATCTGGAACCCCTTCGACCTGATGCTGAACCAGAAGCTTAACATCGCCATGGTCGAGGAATGGCAGCCTTTGAATCTGAGCTCGGTTCTCGGCAAGGCGGCCTTTGCGGCAATCTGCCTGATGATCGTCGCCAACTGCATTCGCGGGCGAAGGTGGAAGATATACGAGCTGGCGTTCCTCTTCTTCGCCTGGTTCGCGGCCTTCGATCATGTGCGTTTCACGTTCCTCGCCAGCGTGATCACCATCCCCTTGCTTGCCGGCGACGTGGCGCGAAGTTTCTACACTAAGTCCGATGAAAAGACCATTCCGCTGATGAATGCCCTGTATGTAACTGGCGCGGTGTGCGCGATCGCGGCTTTTTTCCCCACCGAAGCTTCGCTCCAAAGCGGCCTGGCCGCGGAGTATCCTCTACAGACCATCGCCTCCATTCAGCCCTCCTGGAGAACCTACAATCAGGACTCTCTGGGCGGCATGATGGACTTCAACTCCAAATCCCCGTTTGTCGATACGCGCTGGGACACCTTCGAGCATCACGGCGAGCTGCAGGACTTCCTCGACATCATGCATGTGCACGACCCGCTCAAGCTATTGGATAAGTACCGCATCGACCACGTCCTGGTCTCGGAAAAGTGGACGCTCGCCTTCCTGCTCGAACGCACGCCGGGTTGGCGGGTTGAAGCGCGGGAGGGCAACGGAGACGACACCTATGTCCTGTTAACCAAAACTCCCAGCGCCGGCGGAGATCAATCTCCGTGTGCCGCAGTTTCCGCCCAGGGGAGGCAATAAGGCGATTCGGAGGAGGTACCGCTTCTTCAGCTGCGGCAATTGCATGTTTCCGGCCTGACCTCCCACTTCCGCGGGTAAGGCTCTGGAGCGCACGGCGGACGGGACGAACGGTCGGTTGGAATCATAAAGACGGACGGACGAGGTTCGTACACGCCAATGATCTCAAGGCGCCTCTCGGCTTGTTCGGAGGGGCGTCCTATGCTTTTGGATAGACCTTCTTCCCATTCATTCTTGCCCAATTCTCAGAAAACCCAACATGAGAGATTGCGTTTCTGCTTCTATCGAGTTTCCGCTCTGTCTCAATTACTACCGTAGGAGGATCGAGTTCATAGATCACTTTAACTTTGGTCTGATTATTCGAGAAGAAGACGGCGAAGAAGATGCTTCGGTTTCGAGTGATCCTGGCAAGAGATTCAGCCCTCTTGGTCGCTGGCTCTTTGAACATCCTGTCTAACTGTCCCGAACCGCCCTCCTTGCAGGACAAATACTCGTACTTAATATTCGGATGGCCTGGCTCATGCGCGTCCGCATCCCGTTTTGTCGAGATAAGTTCGTGCCCTAGAATTTCGGCGATAATCATCTCCTTGACGAGCCCAGGCTGAAGAATATTCGAAATCCCCACGCCGCGCGCGATCTCAGCAGCTTGCAGAATCAGACCGACTATCCTGCGAAACACATCACGACCCATATGCGAAAAGTCTGCCCTCCAAATCGTCATCAATCGATAGTATCTTGGACCGGGCGATTTCTACGAACTCTTCATTCCGCTCGAAGGCGAGAAACCGACGGCCCAACCTGCGGCACACGGCCGGGCAGGTACCCACCCCGGAAAACGGATCGAGAACCAAGTCCCCTTCCAGTGAACTCGCCCTTACCAACCTCTCGATCAATCTCTCGGGCTTCTGAATTGTGTTGAGCGCCTCCCTGCTGGCAAGCTCCTTCGATTTGTATGTGAGTTGCTTGATGTCGCCCCACACATCTCCTGGATTCTTGCCTTTGTCATTGAATTTTGTCCTCCCATATTGCCCATTCGCCACGGACGGCACCCGTTCGCACCGCAATCTATGCTCAAGCTCGACGAGCTGAGCGACGCGAATAGCATCAAGATCGAAGGTCTTAGGGCGATCCCCCTTGATAAAATAGCAAATAAGGTCATAGTTGTTTGTGTAGTTGATCCGCCCTTGGGAGAGCCGGCTGGGCTGATACCAGACAATCTTCGAACGTAAGGTGAGAAACGGGCGGTAATCGATAAAGTCCACGCAGTCGAACTTGCCGAACAGGTAAAGCGCCCCGCCCTCTTTGAGTTTCTTGGAGAACATCCCGATTAAATGAAGGTTGAATTCCTGGATATTATCAACCCTATCCCAGTCGTTGATTGTAACGCCATAAGGTCCATCGCAAATCAGCAGATCGATAGACCCATCGTCCACTTCCTCAATCAGGTCGAACGCATCGCCGTGATAAATCCTGTTCAGCGCGAGCACCAGAACCCCCTCTCAGATCGGGCCAACTCATGATTATATGCCGAGCGCCCTAGGCCTCGATCCTGAGACCTGGGCAACCACCGACGCTGACCGCAGAGAACTGATCCCTGATAAACTCGGAACCGTGACCGACCAAGCCAAGCCGCCCGTCTTCCTGCTCGACACCATGGGGTTCATCTTCCGCGCCTACCACGCCATGCAGCGCTCGCGGCCGATGAGCACCCGCGGCGGCCTGCCCACGGCGGCCATCTACGTCTTTGTGAACATGATCGCCAAGCTGCGCCAGGACTTTGCGCCGCGCTACTTTGCCGCGGTCTTCGATATGAGCGGCGAGGTCTTTCGCGACCAGCGCGCCCGCTCCATGGGTCCGCTGCGCAAGTGGAACGGGAAGACGCAGAGCTTCGACGAGGTGAGCTACGAGGGCTACAAGGCCAATCGCGAATCGATGCCCGAGGATCTGCGCCGTCAGATTCCCTACATTCGCCGCGCGCTCGAGGCGCTGCGCATTCCCATCCTGGAGGCGGTGGGCTTCGAGGCCGACGACGTGATCGGCACGCTGGCCCGCGAGGCCGCCGAACAGGACCATGAGGTCTTCATCGTCTCCGGCGACAAGGACATGATGCAGCTGGTGACGCCGAGGGTGAAGATACTCAACCCGCAAAAGGACAATCTCATCCTCGACCCCGCCAAAGTGACGGAGACGCTGGGCGTGCCGCCGGAGAAGGTGGTGGACGTGATGGCGCTGCGCGGCGACTCCGTCGATAACATTCCCGGCGCGCCCGGAATCGGCGACAAGGGCAGCGTGGAGTTGATCCAGGAGTTCGGCAGCGTGGAAGCCGTGCTCGACCGGGCCGCGGAGGTCAAGCGCAAGAGCTACCGCGAATCCCTGGAGCAGAATCGCGACGCCGTGCTGCTGTCGAAGGAGCTGGTCACCATCGACAGTCATGTGCCGCTGGAGCTAAATCTGGCGGCGATGGAGACGCAGCCGCCGGATCAGGAGGCCTGCCGCGAACTCTTCACCGAGCTGGAGTTCACCTCGATGCTGCGCACACTGGAGCCTTCTCAGTCGGCGCTGGCCGTTGAGCTGATCGAGGAGCCAACCGCCGAACAGGCTGCCGCATTTTGCGCCGCGGCACGCTTGCACGGCTTTGCCTTTGCGCTCGACGCCAAGGCGCCCGCTCCCGAAGAGGCCGAAGACGAAGCGCCGCAAACCATGTCGCTGCTGGACGTGGCCGAGGCCGCGGAGAAGCAAATCAGCTTCAGCGTGGGCGTGTGCGCTCAGCCGGCGATTGCGCTGCGTCTGCCGCCAACGCCGGAGTTGCGCGCGCTGCTCGCGGACGCCGCCGTTCCCAAGCGGACGCACGACTGGAAGTCGGCGCTGCACCTGCTCGACGCGCAGGGGATCGCGCTGCGCGGCGAAGTGGACGATACCATGCTGCTCTCCTATGCGCTCAACCCGACCCACGCCACCCAGGCGCTGGCCGACGTGGCCGCGCGGCATGGGCAGGCTGCGCCGGCTACGCTCGCCGCCGCCGCGGCGGCGATTCAGGCGATGGTTCCGGCGCTGCGGGCAGAGGTGGAGAAGGCCGGTGTCGAGCGCGTCTACAAAGAGATCGACCTGCCGCTGGCGCCGGTCCTCTTCCGCATGGAGCAGGCGGGTGTGCGCATCGATACGGGCGTGCTGGACGGGCTTTCCAGGCGCTTCGCCGTCGAGTTGGAGCGCGTGGGCGAGCGCATCTTCTCGCTCGCCGGCCGGCGCTTCAACGTCAACTCTCCCAAGCAGCTCGGCGAGGTGCTGTTTAGCGATTTGAAACTGCCCGCGCCGACCAGCCGCGGCAAAGGCAAGGCCGTTTCAACCGCGCAGGACGTTCTGGAGCAGCTTGCCGAGAGAAACGAAGTGCCCCGCCTTGTGCTCGAATACCGCCATCTCTCCAAGCTCAAGTCGAATTACATCGACGCGCTGCCTTTGCTGGCCGATTCCGCTTCGCGCGTCCACACCACCTTCATGGCCGCGGCCACGGCCACCGGCCGGCTCTCTTCCGTAAACCCGAATCTGCAGAACATCCCCATCCGCACCGAGCTGGGCCGCGAGATTCGCGCCGCGTTCATCGCCGCCCCCGGCACGCAACTGCTCTCGGCGGATTACTCGCAGATCGAGCTGCGGCTGCTGGCCCACTTCAGCGGCGATCCACTGCTGGTCCACGCTTACCAAAACAACGAAGACATTCACACCCTCACCGCCAGCGAGGTCTTCGGCGTGCCGGCCGCCCAGATGGACAAGCAGACGCGCAACCGAGCCAAGGCCGTCAACTTCGGCATCGTCTACGGCATCTCGCCCTTCGGCCTGGCCGCGCAGTTGGGCATTCCGCAGGCCGAGGCGCGCGCCTACATCGACCGCTACTTTGCGCGCTACGCCGGCGTTCAGGCGTTCATTGAGAAGACGCTGGAGCAGACCCGCCGCGAAGGATGCGTGCGCACGCTCTTCGGCCGCGTGCGGCCCATTCCCGACATCGAGAGCCGCAATCCCAACCAGCGTGGATTTGCCGAACGCACGGCCATCAACACGCCGCTGCAAGGCACCGCCGCCGACCTCATCAAGCTGGCCATGATCGCCATCGACCGCCAGCTCACCGAGCGCGCTCTCAAGACGCGCATGGTTTTGCAGGTGCACGACGAGCTGCTCTTCGAGGTTCCAGCCGAAGAGACCGCCGCAGTGGAGGCGCTGGTGCGCGCCGAAATGGAGGGAGTGGTCAAGCTCGACGTTCCGCTGGTGGCCGACCTCGCGTTTGGGCCGAACTGGCGCGACCTGTGACCCGCTCCCTTGGCTCCGTCCCTGGTGCGATAATCTGAACTGCGCGTGTACTCCCCTCCCCGCATGGGGTGATTCCCTTGATCGTCGAAATCGAAGCGCTGACCAAAGTCTACGAATCCAAGCTCCGCGTCGTGGCCCTCGACGGCATCGACCTGGAGCTGAAACAGGGCGAGATCTTCGGCCTTCTCGGTCCCAATGGCGCCGGCAAAACCACCACCATCAGCATTGCCACCACCCGCACCCTGCCCACCAGCGGCGCGGTCCGCATCGCCGGAATGGACGTGGTCAAGCATCCGGCCCACGCCCGCCGCCACATCGGCGTCGTTCCCCAGTTCAATACGCTGGATCGCTCGCTCACCGTCTACGAGAACCTCTACTTCCACTGCCGCTATTTCGGCTTCTCCCACGCGCAGGCCAAGGCGCGGGCGCAGGAACTGCTGGGCCAGTTCCTGCTCACCGAGCGCAAAGACGTTTACCCGGCGCAACTCTCCGGCGGCCTGGCGCAGAGAGTGCAAATCGCTCGCGCCATTGCCCACCGGCCCACAATCCTGTTCCTGGACGAGCCCAGCGCCGGCCTCGATCCGCAGAGCCGCATGGCCATGTGGGGAGCGGTCGAGGGGCTGCGCCAGGAAGGCATCACCGTGCTGCTCACCACCCACTACATGGAGGAGGCCGACTCGCTCTCCGACCGGCTGGCCATTCTCGACTACGGCCGCGTGCTGGCGCTGGGCTCGCCAGAGAAGCTCAAAGCGACCCTGGGGGCGCACACCGTCTTCGACCTCAAGCTCAAGTCGCGCGACGGCCTGGAGTCTCTGGCCGCCACGCTGAAGGCGCGCCCGGACGTGACCGGCGCAGAAGTCACAGCCGACGGACTGCGCGTGATCGCCGCCGGTTCCGACGGCTTGCTGGCGGTGCTCGTGCAGGCCGCGGCCGGCCACGGCTTGCTCGATCTGAAGATCACCGAGCCGAGTCTGGAGACGGTCTTCATTCAACTCACCGGGAGGGATCTGCGTGAATGACTTCACAGAAAGCGAGGACCGGAGACCGGAGATCGGCCCAGGTGACGGCGAGGCGCTTCATTCCGGGCAGCCCAATTCGCCGCCGCAGGCTGCGAATGCAATGGACGGCGCTGGAAACCAAGCTCCTTTGCAGCAAACCGCCAGCTCGCCAACCTGCGATTCCCGCGAAGCGGGAGCCGACTCGCTGCCTTTGTCGGAAGACGGCATGAATCCTGCCCACCCCGTTCCTGAGCAGTTGGGTGCCCCATCCTTCGCGTCCTTGGCGAAGGGTGGGAAACCACCGACGTCTCCAGAGCAGTTGGGTGCCCCATCCTTCGCGTCCTTGGCGAAGGGTGGGAAACCACGAACCCCAACCGGCCCCGGTTCTGAGGGCCGCCGCGGTTTGGGGATTCTCCTGAAAGCCTTCATGCAGCATTTCTTGCGCGATCTGGAGGTGCTTACCAGCGATTTAGGCAGCCGCGGTTCGCGCCAGGCCGCCTCCGGCGATT
>Ga0326727_10016076_pt1 | contig 15892 bp, 15 predicted proteins | sample MB2enrmetagenome_FD_207643 | JGI IMG/M metagenome (GOLD analysis project Ga0326727, IMG submission 207643) | Lab enriched peat soil microbial communities from McLean, Ithaca, NY, United States - MB29MY | ecosystem: Environmental > Terrestrial > Soil > Wetlands > Peat | place: USA: New York... | reverse complement strand
ATGAGATTGGAGATCTACCTGCCGAGACCCAGGTTCGCCTTCTGAATGTCCTTCAAAGCAAAGAGTTCGAACGCCTGGGTGGAAGTGCCGTTATTCGTTCCGATTTCAGGCTTGTTACTGCAACCAACCGTGATCTTGAAAAGGAAGTCAAGCAAAACAGATTTCGATCGGACCTGTTTTACCGGCTCAACGTATTTCCCATCTACGTACCGCCGCTCAGAGAGAGAAAAGAGGATATCCCTTTGCTGGCCTATCACTTCTTAAAGGTCTATGCCGCCAAGATAGGGAAAACATTTAGCACGATTCCTGATAGCGAAATGGAGAAGCTTATGCAACATGACTGGCCAGGAAATATTCGCGAAATGGAACATATCATCGAGCGAGCAACCATAGTAAACAGCGGTCAGGTTTTATTGCTGCCGGACTTCGCAATCAGCAAGGTTAATTTTGATAAAGGCAAAAGCGAAATTTCACTTGAAGAAAATGAACGGCGTCATATTTTAGCTGCCCTTCAGAAGACCGGGTGGAGGGTCCGCGGTTCAGCCGGCGCAGCCGAACTACTTGTTATTCACCCTTCCACTCTTTCTTCTAAAATGCGAAAGTTGGGCATTCTACGCTCCAAGGGTTCATCACGAAAAGAGGGTATGCATATTCCTGCTACAGTAAATGACGCAGCAAAAGAGTGATGCGCCTGCCAAAGATCCCTTCAGCATTCTATACCATTCCTTATAATTAGGTCTGGCTCAATATCTGCTTCAGCTTATCTCTGACCTTATGCATATCCGCAACGATTCCGTAATGAGCGTACTGAAAGATCGGTGCATTCTGATCTTTGTTAACCGCGATAATACAGCCCGATTCCTTCATGCCCGCAATGTGTTGAAATGCGCCGCTGATACCCATGGCAAGGTATACCTTCGGTTTTACGGTCTTGCCTGAAGTCCCCACCTGTCTCGCCTTAGGGAGCCACATTTTATCTATAACAGGCCTGGATCCCGAAAGCACCGCTCTTAGAGATTCCGCAAGTTCCATATAACTGCACACTTCATCTTTGTTGCCGACCCCTCTCCCTATTGAAAGGATGAAGTCGGCTTTACCGATGTCAATATCAGACTTTTCCTCTTCGACGTACTCTAAGAAAAGCCTGCTCTCATCAACGGGAAAATCCTCTATGTACTCAACGTTTGCTGAGGCCACCTTTTCAGCCGCGTAAGATTTGAAACTTCCGCTTCTTACCGTGACTATAAACGGTTTTTGCTCAACCAGAACAAATTCTCCGAAAATTTTGTCGGAGTAGTAACTCTTGAGAAAAACCTGCCTCTCCCTATCCACGCCGCTTACGTCGGTAATAATCGCCATACCCATCATTCCCGACAGGTAGGCGGCAAATTCCATTCCTGAAGAGGAGTGAGTGAGAATCGTACAGTCAGGGCGACCGCGAACTCTTGCCAGCCGCTCGACTATATTCGCAAGATTGACGGGATTCAGAAACATGTTTTCCGCAACTCTGGCCTTTACTATCGTATCCACAAGTCTTTCATCGACGCCAGCTGTATCGTCGGGTACGAGCAGACATGTCTTCTTTTGCAGCAGACAACAAATCCCGACAGAATCCAGGTTCCTCTCCTCAAAGACTCCGTTTCTTACTTCACCGATAATGAGTGCGTAACTCATTGGTGAACCCCCTTTGTCTGCAATATTTCGAGCAGCTTTTTGCACACCTCGCTCAATTCGCCCGCCAATATCGTTGCCCCTCGATTCTTCTCCGGATAAACCCACTTTTCACGCCTGATCATCGTTTTCGTGTCTGCTCTGTATGCACTTCCCTTATAGACCTTTCTCTCCACTTTTAAAGCTTTGCGTATGCTCATAATTGAAACGTACCGCGGCTCGTTGGCTCCGGTTTGGATGGCCAGTACGCAAGGAAGCCTTATTCTCATCTTTTCCTGAACTCCACCCTCAAGCTCCCTTCTAATGACCATATGATGATGCTCGACGTTATCTATGCCCACAACCATGGAGGCAAAAGGAAGCCCGAACAGGCCGGCAAGAATTCCCCCAAAGGATGCAAATTGGTCATCCTCCGATTGAACGCCGGTAAAGATCGCGTCGAAGGCAATGTTCTCCGCCCTTAAGAAGTTATGAATTAGTGAAGCCCTTGCGAAGGGGTCATCCAACGCGTCTTCAACCTCAACAAGGAAGCCTTCATTCGCTCCCATGGCTATTGCTCGTCTTAAGACTTCATCCGATCCGGCATCTCCCATCGAGATTGCGGTAACTAACCCGCCGGTTCCTTCGACGATCTTCACAGCCGCTTCGGCAGCATAGGTATCCCAATCGTTCATCGTGAACGCCAACTTTGACATATCTATGTCTTTTCCGTCGCCAACAATCCTCAGGCTCTCTTCCTGAGTTGCGGCAACTCTTTTCGTAAAAACGAGGATATTCATGGCAAACCCTCCACAGTCGTTCTCCTACCGCTTCCAAAGCCGACGTCCATACTCCTTTTGGGATCGATGAAAAGGATAATGCAGTGAGTGTAAGCCCCTGGATTCCCTTTACTATTCAGCCGGGATTAGCCTGGCATCGGCCTCTCATACAATTTCAATACGATATGGAATCGTGAAGGGAGATAAAATATCCTTCACATTGCTGGTGATATTTTCGCCCTCGATCCCTGTGTTTGGCTTCAAGATTACATTTGCTACAATTCCCAACGCTTTGTCTTCACGCACATCAACCTTAAAAGACTTTACCTTATCCTGAATGGGGGAAAGGGCTGTTTCATAGGCCCTTTTAACCGCATCCAAGCGAAGAGCCGGCTTGAAGACCTTACCTATCGTCGTAATGGGAATATTATCAACGATGACGATTTCCTTCGGGATGGCCGCCTTTTCGCCTATGTGTTCCTGCAAATACCGCATTATCGTTTCTTTCGTCAGGCTATAACCCTCCTTAAGCTGAACATAAAGACAAGCCACCTCGCCCGCGTAAGGGTCCGGTTTCGGTACCGCTGCTGCGACATGCACCCCTTCCAACTTATAGACCGGCGATTCGATCACTGCAGGATCAATGTTATGGCCGGATCGACGGATGATCTCCTTGCTTCGGCCCGTGAGCCAAATATATCCGTCTGCATCCTGCCTTCCCATATCGCCTGTATTTAACCATCCTACTTTTGCCCATGCCTTTTCATTATGATTAACATCCATATACCCTTTCATGACGTTCGGTCCCTTCATGCATATGGTCCCGATTTCATCTGTTTTTGCTTGCTCTATAAACCGACCCTTCTCATCAAGAAGGAAGATCTTGTGCTGAAAGTAAGGGAGCCTCAAGCCAATCGAACCTATACGTCTTTCCCCGTCCGGCGGATCACCGGACGTCATGGCAGTGCCCTCTGTGAGACCGTAACCTTGCCATATTTTTGCATTTGTCTTGGTCTCCCATCTTTCGACAATCTCCTTCGACATCGGTGCTCCGCCACAGCTGACTCGACGAAAAGACGAGATATCGGCTCCCTCTACAGGGACATCAAGCATCGCGAAAATAATCGTAGGCACGAGAAAAATATCAACAGCACGATAATGCTCGATTATTTTATAAATATTCTTGACGACTGAGGTATCGCGGAAGCCGTAAGGCGTAAGAACAACCACGCGGCCGCCCGTGCAGAAAGCGAGTGTTCCGGCCCCTACCTGGCCCAGCGTATGGAAAAGAGGAGTAATCCCGAGCAAACTTTCACCGGGACTAAGTGATCCATCAACCAGATTCATTATAAATGGGATGCATACTTCATTAAAATGCGAGCGGATGGCCAGTTTTGGCGTCCCGGTAGTACCGCCGGTGTACAACATCGATGATGTGTCACTGGGGCCTATTGTACGCCGGGAATCAAGGCTATCGCCCCGGAACTTAGCAACCATCTCTTCATATCCGTAAATACCGTTCTTCTCGTCGCTGCTCTCCCCAATTCTTATAATTCCTTTGAGGCTCGGTATGTCCTTCCGGATCGCCATTACCTTTTTCCAGATATCCGCGCTCACTTCGTCCGCATTTTCCCCTTGAACTACCAAGAGTTTCGTTTTTGCCGACCTGCAGAGATCGAGAATTGAAGATGCTTCGAGCATATAATTGAGGGGGTTTACGATTCCCGCCGCTTCCCCGCCCCAGTACATATAATAGTAATCTATGAAGTTCGGCATGATTATGGTAACAACGTCATCGCCGTCAATCCCCAAGGCATAAAACAAATTTGCGGTCTGGGTCACCCGATGCAGAAAGTCGCGGTATGAAATCTCGACGGGGTCGAGGTAATTTCGTCCTGACGCGATGAAGCTGACAGCTTTAGCGTCCGGGTTTATAGCCGCACCGTATTTGAGCAGATCATAACTGTTAAAGTAGGGAAGTCTTTCTTCTAGAGGTATCTTCTCGATATCCTCGATATCCGATAAAGTTGCTATTTTGAATTTTTGCATTTTAGCTTTCCTCTCAATATAGTTAGATTACTGGGACAACAGCTACTCCCGTGCCGGCAGGCCAAGTATCTTTCGTGCTTCCTCGACAGAAGCAATTTCCCGGTCCAACTCTCTGGCGATTCTCACTGCCTTTTCCACCATTTCCGCATTGCTCTTCGCAGGCACACCCCTCGAAAGATAGATATTGTCCTCGAATCCCACACGGACATTCCCCCCAAGAATAATGGCAGCCGTAATCATAGGCCATTCGCTTAGTCCGACCGCGCAAACCGACCAGGGCGTCCCTTGCGGGATGCAACGCTGCATGTGGATCAGGTTATCGACTGTGGCAGGTATCTGGCCCAATACCCCCATGACAAATTGAAAATAAAGAGGGTTTTCCACGGCCCCGATGTCTCTGAGAAACAGACAGTTGTTGATCATGCCGAGGTCATAGCATTCGAACTCAGGTTTTACACGATACTGTTTCATAATGTTTGCAATGTACTCCATATCGGGAAAACTATGGACCATCACGAATTTCAAGAGAAAATCCTTACTCCTGTTGTTATAGATATCAATTACGGGAGAACCTGCGTTGAAAGAAGCCATATCGGGTTTGGTTTTAGCGTCCTTGCTTAATTCAGAAATAATGGATATCCTGCCCCTCACGCTTTCTTCCGGCACTTCTTTAAACAGCCAATCACCATCAACCCTTCTCCCGGAACCGCCTGTTGTTGCGTTGATAATGATGTCGCATTTATCCCTGATGCCTGCGATCGCCTCTGAAAAATATTCCGCCTTGTGCTCCGGTTTGCCGGTATCCGGATTCCTTGCATGGATATGGACTACGGAGGCTCCTGCATTAAAGGCGTCGTATGCTGCTTGGATTTGAGCTTTCGGCGTCTTGGGAAGATACGGATTACTCTCGGGTGAGCCCCCTCCCGTTATTGCTGCAGTGATTACAAGCTTTTCCATGGGTTTTGCTCCATATTCTCCATTGGCTTCCGTTATAGGTTCTCTTGAGATAAGCCCTTCTTTGGCGGAACCACCTGTACCCAGCCGTCAGACACCATATCTCCATTTTGATTTACGAGGGTCAGCCGCAGCTTGACCCTCCTTTTCTCGGATATCTTCTCAACAACCTCCGCGGTAGCAGTAATTGTATCGCCGATAAACGTCGGCCGCAGATAACGCACGTAGTGATCAATCACGATGGTCCCGGAGCCCGGCAATTTCATGCCTACCACAGGCGCGCATAAGCTGACAGGAATAAAGCCGTGAGCGATACGTGTCTTGAAGGGGCCGTTTCTTGAATATGCCTCGTTCAGGTGCATCGCGTTAAAATCCCCCGAAATTCCTGCAAAGAGGTAAATATCGGTTTCACTAATGGTCTTTGAGAAGCAAGCTTTCTGCCCTATGCTCAAGTCTTCGTAAGGTATGCCCGACTCGTATTCCATCATATCCTCCCTGCTCTCGCCGGGTTATCGAGCTCAAGTTGTTGGGCTACGATCTCTCGGTGTAAATTTGTATCGCCCCAATAATATTCGGCTGCTTTTGCTCGCCTGGAATAGAGCTGCATATCATGATCTTGAATTACCCCTGCTCCACCGTGAATCTGATGGCCGTTCGCGCAGATTCTCTGGTAGGCTTGATTTACCCAGGCTTTTGCGATTGACACTTCGAAAGTGCAATCGAGACCCTGGCTCAGCTTCCATGCCGCCTCGTAAATATTAAGCTTTGCACCGTCCAGATCGACCAGCATATTGGAGCATCGGTGCTGTATCGCCTGAAAGCTGCCTATGGGACGGTCAAACTGGAACCTTTTCTTGGCATAAGAAATTGTCATCTCCAACACTTTTTCCGCACCGCCGACCATCAAGGCGCATTGAGCAACCGTCGCTCCTTCCAAAACGCTTCTTGTGATTTCCCATCCCTTGTCAACTTCACCGATTACCTTTGCCCCAGCGACTTGACACTGATTAAAGACCACCTCGTACTGTTTGGAGCAATCAAGGGTCTTCATTTCCGTGCAACATAACCCGGGAGCTGCTCGATCAACCAAAAAAAGTGTAACCCCGTCACTCTTTTCGTAAGTGCGTTTCGTGCGAGTCGGGCAGATAAGATAGTCGGCCACGTGCGCGTATGGAACGAAGATCTTTGTCCCGCTGAGAAAAAACTGACTCCCTTGTTCCGACGCTGGAAGATTGATGCCGCCGGCGCCTATGTCATGCTCAGGTTCGCTTATCGCCATAGTAAGGATCAGCTCTCCCTTCGCCACCTTTGGCAGAATTTCACTCTTGAGCGCCTCATCTCCGGAGCTGAGAATAGAAAGTCCTCCGCAAATTACGGTAGGTATGAATGGGACTGGCGCCAAAAACCGGCCCATCTCTTCAAGAAGGACAACCATGTCGATGAAATTCCCGTCCAATCCTCCATATTCAGCAGGAAAAATCAATCCCAGCCAACCTAATTCCGCCATTTTTTGCCAAAACTTAAGACAGTAACCCTTCTCATCGTCTTCCATCTCCCGAATCAAGTCGCTGGGACATTCATTTTCCAAAAACTCACGGGCTGTGTCTTTGATAAGTTTTTGCTCGTCGCTAAATGTAAATTCCATAAGTTTTCCTCGTGTAGTTATTGAAGGGGGAGTCCCAAGCCCCGCACTGCAATAATGTTTCGCATTATTTCCGACGTGCCGCCGCCAATACTTGGTAGAAACGAGGAACGAAAGAAGGACTCCATTAGGCCGCCCAGCATAGCTCGCTTCGAATCCTTCCTGACTAAGCCGTCAAGACCCATGATGTCCAGTCCAGCCTGAGCTATATGCTGAAAAAGCTCACCCGTAAACAACTTTGCTTGTGATGCTTCGCTATTGGGCACTATACCCTTATCCTGCAACCATGCAACCCGACGGATGAGATTCCGGACTACGTGAATTTCGATAATGATGTCAGCGATTCTTTGGCGCACGATAGGGTTGTTTCCTAAGGGCGTCCCGTTTCGTGACGTATTCTTTATGTAATCGATGATCTTTTCAACAACGCTCTCCAAATAACCGACGCTAACGGTCCGCTCCAGGTCGAGCGCCGAGGCTACGTAATACCAACCCCTATTCTTTTCTCCAACCAAATATTTTTTTGGCACCCGGACTTCTTCATAAAAAACCTGATTGGTTCTTATGCCCGACATTTCCCATAAAGGCTCTATAGTGATGCCAGGCGTTTTGAGATCAACGACGAACATGGAGATTCCTTTGTGTCGCGGCACGTCAACATCGGTCCTGGCTACTAACCAGTGATATTGAGCGAAATGGCTATGAGATTGATAGATTTTCTGACCGGTGATGATATACGAGTCGCCGTCTTCAACGGCGCGTATCCTTAAGCGAGAAAGGTCGGATCCTGCATCCGGTTCTGAATAGCCCAGGGCAAACTCTATTTCTCCTGCGGCTATTCTTGGAAGGAACTCCTCTTTTAGCTCTTTGCTCCCGTGGCGGAGTATAGTAGGCCCTGCTATATCAACACCAATAAGGCCCAAACACTTAATGAAAGCCAGTGCGTTTCGATAATCCAATTCCCTTTGCACGATATAGCGGTAAATTCGAGATAATCCCAAACCCCCATACTCTACAGGATACGACGGCGCAAGCCACCTTTTAGCTCCAAGTTTTCTCATCAATTCCCAGGAGTAAGGGCCGAGCCCTAGGCCTGAATCCGATTCCTCTGCAATCTCTCTTGTTATTTCTCCATCCAAAAAATCACACAATTCCGATTGAAATCGTTTTTCATCCTCAGTGAGGTCGAAGTTCATTTCCGTCTCCTCTTGTCGGCTGTCGACGAACCAGTCTCAATCAACCCATCGCTTTCGCATCCTGTCTGGCTGGACCCATTTTTCTACTTGGCAAACATTTTCGGGAGAAAAGTCGCGATCCCCGGGAATATAAAGAGGAGAGCTGCACAACCAATGAGGCTGAGGAGGAACGGACATACTCCACTGTAAATGGTTTTGAAGTCTTCGCCTGTGATGTTCTTGACAACAAAAACGCACATGGCAACTGGTGGGATTATGCCGCCGATCATCACGGTGATGCCGACGATTATCCCGAACCAGATGGGGTCATAACCTAATTTCGTCACCACAGGAAAGAAAATGGGGGTAGCCATTATCATAAAAGCCACGTCGTCAATAAAGGAGCCTCCTATAAGGTAAATAAGCATAATAGATATCATGATGAGGCTTCTTTCGAGAGGCAAGCCTATGACCCATTCGGCAGTAATGGCAGGAATTTCGGTTGCCGCGAGAAAATGGCCGAATAGACTGGATCCTGCCAGAAGAGTGAGCACCATACAGCCTGCGCGGAGGGACTCGTCGGTTGATGCAATAAGCTTCCTGAGGGGTAGATGCTCTTTCACAAATGCGAGTAACAGGACGCAAAGAGTTCCAATAGTCCCGGCCTCGGTTGGTGTAAACAATCCTTTCATGAGCCCACCCATAACCACGACAAATATTATGGCTACCCACAAGAACTCGGGGAGGGAACGCACCTTCTGCTTCCATGAGCAACGGTCCGCCTGCGGCGCAATGGAAGGATCGATTTTTACCCATCCATAAATAACTACCATAAAGAAAAAGGAGATTATGAGGCCCGGTACTATCCCGGCCAAGAAAAGCTGTCCAATCGATTGTTCTGAAATAATGCCGAAAATTATCAGAGTGATGCTGGGCGGAAAAATAACACCCAGGGTTCCCACTGAAGCAACGATGCCGGTCGAGAGCTTTCTGCTATACCCACGCCTCTGCATTTCGGGAACAGCCAAGCTGGCGAACGTTGCGGCGGTAGCAAGGGTAGAACCACACATGGCTTTGAAAAGGGTCGCCCCTACCACAGTCGTCATGGCGAGACCGCCTGGGATCCGGCCTATCAGTCTATCCGCACTTCCGTACAGCCGCTTTGCAATTCCTGAGTGATAAGCTATCTGTCCCATTAACACGAATAGGGGTATGACAGTGAGGGAGTAGGCGGTAAAGGTATCGAAAAAATCACTCGCCAGAAGGTTGCATGCTGCACTGAATGTGGTGAGGTACGTATAGCCCAGCAAGCCAATGAGTGCCATAGCAAACGCCAATTCAATGCCGGTTAGAAACAGGCCCATAAGTATGAGCGTTGCCACTATTCCCATCGTCACTTCATTCATGATCACCTCTATAGGTCCTCCATATATCAGACGTGAGGACAAAGACCTGCAGAAAAGAGCTAACTCCAAGGCCAATTGAGATGGGATAGAATGGCAAACGAACGGTACTGCTAACCTCTCCTTTCAGGTAAAGGTCACGGGCCATGACAAAGAAAAACCATCCGAGCACAAAGAATACGAGTATACCCAGGATCCGAGTGGATACATATACGACATTTCTTTGATCACGGGGAAATCTGTTCGTAAGCACGTCTACACATATGTGTCCCTTTAACAATGACGTATAGGGGACAGCAAGGCCCACGACTATGGCGCCAAGGAAAGAGACGATCTCGAAAGAACCGACAATAGGGTATCCAAAATGTCTCATAATGACATCGACGAGGGTGAGAGCCATTATTACCCACAATGTCAGGCCGGAGATCCAGTGCATTCCTTTGCTGATATCTCTTATGATTGAAAAGAACGCTTTCAATTTTCTCCCGTCCTTTCTTTATCCTTCCGGTCTATCTCTTGACTGTAAAGCATCTTCCTTTTACCCGGTCAAGGATGTGTCCAGATGAGCTCTATGGCTCATGGATTTGCCCTGAGCCAATCTTCACAGAACTTCAAGGCCTCCTCCCCCGGCAGATTCTTTGCCTTCATCCTCTGCAAGTATTCATTCATAATAGGCCTCATCTTTTCGTGCGCCTTTGTGATCTGCTCCTTGGAAGCCGGTACAAACGTGTGTCCCCCCTTCTTCATCACGAAGTCCTTTGCCTCTAAGTCAGCCTCATCCCACGCCCGTCCCATTTTCTCTGAATATTTTTGGCTTACTTCATCGAAAATCTTCTGGATATCAGGGGCCAGTTGATTCCACTTGCTCTTATTCATGATAACGAACAAGGCAGTGGTATAGGCGACGCCGGTGTTTTCCAGGGTACAATGGATGTGATCGGAATACTTCAGGCTTTTCAACGTGTCCGTATTAAGGGCTATCCCGTCGACCAGACCTTTTTGAAGAGCATCGTAAGTCTCTGAAATCGGCATGGTTATAGGAGAGCCACCAACCGCTTGAATAATTTTGGCGCTAGATGCATTTGCCTTTATGCGCATTCCCTTTATATCCTCTATCCCTGAAATCACCTTCTTCGTGTGAAATAAACCGGGACCTGGCGCGTGAAAATAGAGTACGTGTGTCTCATCGAATTCCTTCGGCCTGAACTTTTTATAGAAGACGTTTGTGAGTCTCGTAGCCTGGGTCCCGCTTAAGCTGCCGAGAGGAAGATCCAGCACCTCGCTCAGCGGAAAACGCCCCGCGCTGTAAGCGGTAGCAGAGTGACCAATATCGCACACACCCTTTATGGTACTCTCATATATCTGAGGTGCGCTTATAAACGTACCGCTTGCAAGGTACGTTATTCTCACGCGCCCACCTGATCGCTTCTCTATCTCTTTGCAAAACTGCTCTGAATTCACGGCGTTCTTATGAGAGGGAGGGATAAAATTCGCATACCTGAATCTTATTACCTGGTCCTGGGCCTGTGCGGCTGCATTGGCATTCGTCACGAACAGTATGAGAAGCACGAAGAGATACACGAGGGCGACAACAATCCTTCCCGCTTTCATTTTGGCCTCCTTCAGGAGTGTCATAATGTTTCCCTTTGGTCCATTCGGTCTTTACCAAAGCCTTCCCTCAAGCTATTTCGGGCCGAAATCAGGTGCAATTGAGAATCAGAACATGGAGACATAGGTGAGATATCTATAGTGGCCTGAAATGCTTTATATCAAGGACACTTCCTTTCCGCTCTTCGTTGAATACTGCACCGACCCTCATCCCAACCTTCATGTCCTCGGGGTTAACGTCACCGACGAAGTGAACAAGACCCGTATCGGCTCCATCCAATTGAATCACCGCCAGAACGAAGGGGGGTTTCATCGCATAAAATGGTTGATAGCTATTGATTACGGTATACGTGGTGACCGTGCCCGTGTCAGCTACCTCGACATATTCCTTTAAGCTTTCAAAACACTTCGCACAACTTGATCTGGCCGGCACCCAGACGATATTGCATCTGTGACATTTTGTGCCGACAATTTTCTTATTATCTCGAATCTGCGTCAGGAATTTACTTCGTACCGTTCCCGCCGTGTATGAAAAGATGCTGTCAAAGTTACGCTCACTTATAAGAATTTCCTCGTTGCCCGACATAGTCATTCTTCCACCTCCACTACCCTCCAGAACTTTATGTCGCTCATCAGTCCCTCACGCTCTTCCCTGTTCTTCCATACCGCCTTTACGCGAATTCCGTCGTATAATTTGCTTGTGTCTGTTTCCTCCAATACATGGGCCAGAACCGTCCACTCGTTGCCTCCGTCGGGTTTGATTAACCCAATGGGGTTGAACGTTTGCCCTTTGGGGTGCCATCCGGTTGATGGATCAACCTCTCTGCTCCCCGTAACATGGTAAAATTTCAGGACCGTTCCTTCATTCCCAAGCCGGACCCAATTTTCCTCTTTGTCCGGAATCCGTATTTTGCACATAGCGCAGACAGTTTCGGGTGGAAACAGGATGCGCTCGCACATCGGGCATTTGACAGCCCATAGCTCTGCCTTGTCTCTCATTGCCAAGAACATTCTGTTAACAAACACTCCGGCAGGTTCTCTCCAGGTTCCCGTTAACCTATGATGCACCGTCAATAGATCTCCCTGATCGGAATTTTCGTTCACGCCGCACCCCCTTTCTACAAGTTCTTACTCAGGATTGCCGCCGTACAAAACTGGTCGGCGCCCTGTGCAAAGGCCAAAGCCAGATTTACATCTTTAGCAGCTTGACGTTCACCGCCTTCTCCCCTAATCTGGATAACTGCTTCGGCCACCCTGTGCAAACCCGTTGCGCCGATAGCATTCGTGGATACGACCCCTCCTGACAAATCGTAAGGTATGTCTCCGTTGGGCCATGTGGCTTCCTCTTCAATCAGCTTCCACGCTTTTCCGGGCTCGCAGAGCTTGAGCGCCTCATAGTAGTCAATCTCATGCCAGGTTGACGGAGAGTATGACTCTATGAGGTCTAATTGTTTCCGGGGATTCGTAATCCCGTTTCTCTTATAGAGAGCTATTGCTGCTTGTTCTACCCCCCAGCGAAATTGAGGGCCGGTTGGATAGGCAGCGCCCAGATTAAGCCAGGGTTCACCGACCCTCGGCTGCAGCCCACTGTGAATACAATAATAATCTTTAACCCACACCGGCTTGGGGCTTAGCCTTTTAGCCTCGCTTTCGGGTGCTACTATGACGGCACATGCAGAAACTGATGTGGGACAGATGTGAAGGAATCGGAGGGGCCAAATTACGACCTCAGAATTTAATACGTCCTGTTCCGTGAGTTTGAGCCTCAGGTGGGCATAAGGATTTCTCAACCCACACTGAGCCTCCTTTACTCTCACCTTAGCCGCCAGTTCTTCCGTCGCCGACTTTCTGTCAATTACGGATACCGCCGTCCCCCACATAGCACCGATGGCTCGTCCTGACCCTCCGGCAATATCAAAAAATGAGTCCTCGGACCGCATACCAATGCCGCCGTAGGCTCCCTCATCTTGCTTCTCGAATCCGACAGCGAGGACGGTCCTGAACAATCCGGTTGCAGCGTGTGATACACCGCTGGTGAAAATGGTTCCACCCGTATCTCCTGCTGAATTGACTTTCAATCCGGACTTGCCATATGCTCCCAAGCCCTCCACCAGCCATTGATCGGTATAGAAAGTCCCCTCAAAGAACTCCATGTTGCCCTGGATGACGGCGTCGATGTCGTCAATTGTCAATTGCGCATCTTCAAGGGCGGCCCTGACCGCCTCATTCACCAATTCCACCTCGCCGACATCTTTTCTCGACCTTTTTCCAGGACTCTGTCCAACCCCGATGACAGCAACTCTCTCTGCCATTAGTTATCCTCCTATTTGCCCAGTATCAATACGCAATGGGACTGACCGCAGGCACCCGTGTACCCGTGTGCAAGTGCCGATTTCGCTCCTTCCACTTGCCTTGCCCCGGCTTCCCCCCTTAACTGAGTTGCAGCCTCGACTACACGTGCCATACCTGCCACTCCGATAGGATTACCAGCCAGAATTCCTCCCGAGGGGTTTATGGGCATCCTTCCGGACATTTTGCTTATGCCTTTTTCTATGAACTTGCCGCCTTTGCCCTTCTCGCAAAAACCGAGACCCTCGCTCCACAACAACTCCTGATATGAATATTCCTCCGATACTTCTGCCATATCGATTTCCTTGACCGGATTTGTTATACCGGCCATTGAGTATGCCCTTTTTGCCGCTATCGACAGCGATTCGCAATCTGACAAATCCCTATCGCCCAGGTAGTGCAAGTCGCGGCAATTCCCGATGCCCTTTACCCATATCGGTTTATCCGTAATCTTTTTTGCCTTTTCCTCCGTTGTCAGTATTAATGCGCAGGCGCCGTCCGAAACCGGAGGTTTGCTATCAAGTGCGCTGATAGGAGAAGCCAGGATTTCCGATTGGAGAACATCTTGTACCGTGATGTCTATGGGCTCTTGTGCGTAAGGATTATTTTTTGCGTTTGCCCTGTTTCTCACTGCTGCTTGTGCGCACTGTTCCCTCGAAATTCCATATTTGCTCATATACCTCTGTGCCTGTAAGGCCGAGGCGGATAGATAATCGAGCCCGAGCGGCTGAAGAAATATATGATCGAAATAGCAGTTCTCGATGGTCGGCCTGGACGTTTCCGATTCCTTCGTGATAGCCACTACAAGCACGGTATCGTAATGTCCGGAAAGGATATCGATAACGCCATGGTATACCGCGAAAGCACCGTCTCCGGAGACGTTATCATGGGACATACGGAACCCGCCGAGATAATGATGAATCCAGAAAGCGTTGCAGGTCCTGCCAACGAAATGATCCTCCGCTGCTGTTAGAATCTTGTCAATGCCAAACCCATCCTTGATACGGTCCCGATATGTTAAGCCCGTCTGCTGCAATACTTTCTCTACAGGCTCGTATGCGACATCGCCTTGCCATAAATTCGATTTATTTGCCTCGTATTTAGTTTGTGCTACCGCTACTATAGCCACCTTCTTATTCATTTGGTGATACCTCCCGAAGTAATTTTGTACAAGCTATACCCCTCTGAATCTTGGCGGTCTTTTCTCGAGGTAAGCAGCGGCCCCTTCTTTGGCATCCTCGCTCTTAAGTGTTGTCAACAACGCCTCTCTCTCCAGTGCTAATCCGGTTTTCAAGCCGGCTTCCAACCCTTCATTGATACACTTCTTGATTAATCCGACAGCAAGAGGCGCCTTACTTGCCAACATACGGGCATAGCTGATCGTCTCTTTTAACAAGTCTTGTTTATCGAACGCTTTATGTATTAGTCCAATGCTTAATGCTTCTTCAGCCCCTATGGAGACGCCTTCGAAGAGCAATTCGATTGCTTTGGAGCGTCCGAGCAATCGCGTCATTCTTTGAGTACCGCCGGCAGCCGAGATGATCCCCAAATTAATCTCCGGCAAACCAATCCTTGCCGCAGATTTTTCCATGAACCTAAAGTCGCAGCTTAAAGCCAGTTCACATCCTCCGCCCACGGCATGTCCGTTTATCATGGATATTACCGGCTTACGCAAGTATTGAATCTTATCGTATAGATTTTGAAGCGTTCCTACATCCGGTGCATCCTTTTCGAACATATGTTTGATGTCTGCACCGGTCGCAAAGAATCTATCTATATTACTCGTAATAATGACTACCCTGATATCCGAACGGGCGGCGCACTCATCGATTGTGTCGTGAAACTCTTCCACGAATTCCTGCGTGTAGGAGTTTGCCGGCGGCCGATTCATTTTGATAAGAGCTACAGAGTCTTCAGAGAACATTTGAAAATACTTAAACATCGTCTTTCACCCAGCCCGAGTAATCTATTGAAGTATGTGACGGGCGATAATCAGCTTTTGAATTTCTGATGTCCCCTCTCCTATCGTATTCACCATTACATCCCTCAAGTATCTCTCTATCAGGTTGCCCTTAATGTAGCCATTGCCTCCGTGAATCTGCCGGCCGTCGAGGGCGCACTTGACCGATGTCTCCGATGCAAACAACTTAGCTATTGATGCCTCCAGCTCGACAGGTTCTCCTTGATCCTTCAGCCATGCGGCCCGCATTATGAGGAGTTGGCTTGCATCGATATCTCTCTTCATCTCCGCGAGCTTAAATTTTGTTGCCTGAAAATTAGAAA
>Ga0326727_10016074_pt1 | contig 15893 bp, 10 predicted proteins | sample MB2enrmetagenome_FD_207643 | JGI IMG/M metagenome (GOLD analysis project Ga0326727, IMG submission 207643) | Lab enriched peat soil microbial communities from McLean, Ithaca, NY, United States - MB29MY | ecosystem: Environmental > Terrestrial > Soil > Wetlands > Peat | place: USA: New York... | reverse complement strand
GCCCGGTTTCCTTCACAATCGCCAGCCCTTCGTTGAGGTCGGCCAGCAGTTGGGGGCGCCCCTTTGCCGTCACCAGGCAGTAATCCCGGGGCCACAACGGTGGGCCGCTCGCCCTCAGATTGCGCAAGTCGTTTTGCCGAATCGCGTAGCGGCCGGCCATGCTCGTTACCACCGCGCAATCTTCCTGGCCCAACGCCAGCCGGCGTAGCGCCTCCGGCTCGCTTGCCACCAGGATCAACTTCGCCTTCGGCACGGCGTGCCGCAGCAGCTCCGCCGCGGCGCTGCCTTGCTGGCAGAGCACTTCCCGGCCCGCCAACTCGTCAACACTATTAACCCGCCCCGCGCCTAGCCGCGCGAATATCTCGTCGTGGACCTCCCAGAACGGCGCCGAAAATGCCTCCGTCTTGGCTCGTTCCTTGGTTAAAAACATGTCCGACACGTCCACGCCGCCTCCGTGCTCCAACGCTTCCCGCATCCGCGGCCAGGGGCCTAATCGAACCTCAACGTCGTAGCCCATCGCCTTGCCGATGGCGCGGATCAAATCCACGTTGAACCCTTCCGGCTGGCCGTCTTTGTCCAGCCACTCAAACGGCGGATATTCCTGGTCGCCGCCATAGACGATATGGCGTGGTGTTCCCGCCGCGCTTGCCGAAGTCACTTCGTTGGTGACCGCCCTGGCCAGAGAAAAATTGAAGAGCAGCAGCGCGGTGACACCCCAACGCAGGCCCCGCAAAATTGCAATTCGCCCCGTCCCCGGATTACAGCCCCAAGGAGCACAATTTCGCTTAAGCGTGGGCTTCAGCGATTCCACACGCTGTGACTCGGCGTTTGGTTGAACCGATGTTTTCGTGTTTTCGTGGTGTGTACAGTAATTTTACATCCATTTCACCAGAATTGCCAGCACCAAATGCTCCGCATTGCCCCCAAACGCGCACGATTAGATTCCTTGAACCACGGGCCATAAATCACCCTCGATTCACGCGCACGAGTTTGCCGGCGAGAGGAAGATTGTCAGCAATGGCTTTGTCAATTCGCTCGCCTTGGCTGACAAAGTCTGGATCGAATTTGCAGACAATAATACCTGAATGATCCGGTTGCTCCCGATGCAGCCGGATGAAATGGAGGCGATTCAACGCAAGCACCGCGCGATTCTCGCGTTTGGCAAACGCGAGCACTTCCCCATCCGACAACGCTTGATCGGATTTGCCGGCTTCCTGGATAGTTAGGACATCGTGACCAAGTTTTCGCAGCTTCTCGACCACGGGGAGCGGAAAGTTCTCGTTTGAGTAAAGGCTGGCCATCACTCGGCTTCGTTTGCCTCAATTTGGCGGGATATCTCATCCCGGTGCGAACGAACGTAGGCCCATGCGTTGGCAAGATCCTCGGCTCGCAGTGTCGGATAGTCCCGCAGCAATTCAGCCTCGGAGACTCCCAACCGCCGCGCCTGCTCCAAAACCCATACTGGAATTCGCGTGCGGACGATGCAGGGTTCCCCGCCGCAAACGCCGGGGCGGCCTTCGATTCCGGGAAAGGCATCCCCCAAATCGCGAGCGGCCCATTGCAGCACCTGCGCCTTCTCCGCCCGGCTCAATTTCGCCAGCAGTTGCTCGGCGGCTTCCAATGCACTCATACGGCTGCGTAACTTAAGTCAAAATGGGGGCCCTCTCAAGTATTCTTCACAAACAACTTCCCCGCCAACTGCCGGATCAACCGCTTCATCTCCAATCCCAGCAACGCCACCGACACCGCCGAGGGCGCCAGCCCGCTGCGGCGGGGACCTCCCGCGCTCTCGCGCAATTTGGCTCCATTCTTGATCAAATCGTGGCACCCCTTGCTGCGCGGCGGATCAATCCGGCCCGGCGCCGCAAATACCTGCCGCCCGTTGTCCGCCGCCATCCTGGCCGTGATCAACGCCCCGCTGGTCAGGGTCGCCCGATTAAATCCGGCGCAGGACAGAGAGTTCGCTCATTCGTACCGTTGCTCCGGAACACCTCTTGGTTGCCAAACCTGCCCCCAGTTCAAGAGCCGAGGCAACAGCTCAGAGAGGCGGTGGCGGCGGCAAGGTCACCACTGAACACCAGAAATCTTCAATCACAGCCACCGCCTTCAGCAATTCCTCGAATTCAACCGGCTTGGTGACGTAAGAGTTGGCGTCGAGATTGTAAGCCTTAAACACGTCCACATCGCGGGGCGAACTGGTCAACACCACTACTGGTATGGATTGAAGATCGGCATCAACCTTGATTTCGGCCAGCACTTCGAATCCGCTTCTCAACGGGAGCTTCAAGTCCAGCAACACGAAATCCGGGCGGCGGGCTTTGGCGTACTTGCCTTGCCGGCGCAGAAATGTCATCGCTTCCACTCCATTCTCGACCACCGTCACGCGGCTGCCCAGCTTGGCCTGTTTGAATGCGTCCAGGATGAGCCTCGCGTCGGTTGGACTATCCTCAACCAACAGTATCTCCGCCGGCTCGCGTTGAATGTCTTCGTCCATAGTCTTAAGTATTTCCGTCCTCTACAAATGACAGCGCCGGGCTCATGTCCGGGCTGTCTCATCTTCAACGTCCAGCCACCGCTTCTTGAGATACTCCACCACCGTGGGAAACTCCAACAGCGAGCCGGGCTTTTCCAGATACGCGTTCGCCCCCAGTTCCCGAACTTGGCTCCTGTCCTCGTCACGAGTGGAGGACGATAATACCACCACCGGCAGGGCTTGAAATTCCGGCCGCCCCCGCAGCCATCGCAACACCTCGAAACCGGAGACAATCGGCAGCTTCAGATCCAGCAACACCACCGAAGGCAGCGGATGCTTGGTGCGGTCCTGATATTCCCCTTTGCCACCCAGGTAATGGATGGCTTGCCGGCCATCCGTAACCACCTTCAAGCTCTCTCCCAACCCCACGCTCTCAAAGGCCTTGCGCATGAACAGCACATCATACTGCTCGTCTTCGACATATAGCACCGTCGCGCTGGGCATAGCTGACCGATCCTCCTAAGATGCCGCTTTCAATTCGAGCCAGAACCGGCTTCCATGGCCCTCCTCGGATTCAAAGCCCACGCTGCCTCCCATCTGCTCGGCCACCCGCTTGACCAGCGCCAAGCCGACCCCGGTGCCTTCAAAGGCCGTTGAGGCTCGCTGGAATACTTGGAACAGTTGCCCTTGGGCCTCCTTCGGTATCCCGATGCCGTTATCCTCAATCCAGATCCGCACGAAGGCTGGCGAGGCGGCGGGTGTGGGTTGCCTGTCGCTGTTTGGCGTTGCATCCGTTTCTGACTCCCGGTGCTTCTCTTCTCTCTCCTGTCCCCTCGGTTCCGCCCAGATCACCACTTCCGGCACCGTTCCAGGCGCCACAAACTTCACGGCATTGTCCAGCAGATTCGAGAAGCACTGCGTCAACCCAGCCTCGTTGCCCGTCACTGGCGAAATCTTCCCTCGAACCTGAATCCGCGCTTTGGGCGGCTGGAGGTTCGGGTAGGACTCAATGATGCCGCGCATCAATCTGCCCGCGTCCACGGTCTTGACCGTCAACTGCTGTTGGCCCGCCTTGCTGTACTGCAAGGCGTCGGTGATCAGCCGGTCCATCCGCACCGCCGAGTCCTTAATGAGCCCAAGATATTCCTTGGCCTCGCTCCCCAACGATTCCCCGCAAAGCCGATCCATCGAACCTGCAAATCCCTGCATCGCTCGCAACGGAGCCCGCAGATCGTGGGTGATCGTATGGGAAAAGTGCTCCAGTTCGTTCACCGTCCGATCCAGTTTGGCCGTCCGTTCCGCCACCAGCCGCTCCAATTCCTCTTTGCTGCGCGCCAGCACCTCCCGCACCTCGCGCTGCTCGCTCACATCCGTGTTGGTCCCAAACCACCGCGCTACTTTGCCCTGCCCATCCTTCACCGGCATCACCCGCGTCAAAAACCACCGGAACCGCCCATTCGCTCCCCGCAGCGGAAACTCCATGTCGAATGGCTCGCCCGTCGCAATTGACCCCTTCCACTTCTCCAACACCTCGGTCAGCAACTCCGGGTCATGCACGCTCTGCCAGCCCCAACCCGCCATCTGCTCGGGGGTCGTGCCGGTATATTCATACCACCGCTGGTTGTACCACGTGATGTACCCGTCGCTATTGGCCCACCAGGCGAGCTGCGGCATCGAATCGGCCAGCGTCCGGAACTGCCGTTCGCTCTCGCTCAACGCCTCCTCCGCCCGCTTGCGCTCGGTGATATCTTCAATGGACAACACGATGGCGCGAAGCTTCTCCACCTGCCGCCCGCTGATGAACATCGTGCGTCGCCCAATATCCTTAAATTCGTGCGTAACCTCGTACTGTTTGAAAGCCTTGGCCTGTGGAAGAATCTCTTCGAGCAGCTTGCGCAACGCCGGAATACCCCATTGCCCGTTGCCCAGTTCGTAGATCAAACGCCCTTGCGTCTGCGCGGCCATCGCGCCGAAAGTGGCATAGAACGCCTGATTGGCGCTCCGCACCCGCAAGTCCGGCTCCAGGATCACCAGCGGCGGCACCGATTCAATCACCGCTTCCGCAAAGTCCCGCGCCTCCCGGATCTTCTGCTCCGTCTGCTTGAGCACATTGACATCCACCAGCAGCAACACCGCTCCGTCGATCTGGTGATCCACCGTCACATACGGCCGCACCCGCAGCACATACCAATTCCCCGCCGTGTCCTGCACCTCACGCTCCCGCACGCTGATCGAGCCGACGGCTTCCTCGATGAATGCCTCCAGCCCGGAAAAGTCCAGTTTGTGCCGGATGTCGCTCAAGGGCCGGCCCACATCGTTGGCCAGCAGGCTGAACACCTTCTCCGCCGGCGGCGTGAAGCGGCGAATCCGCAGGTCGCGCGCCAGCACCAATATCGGGGTGTTGATGCTCACTTGCAGGTTGTTCAGGTCGCTGTTGAGCCGGCTCAGCTCCCGGTTCCGGTTGGCCATCTCCTCACTGACGGTCATCAGCTCCTCATTGGAGGATTCCAGCTCCTCCTTGGAAGTCTCCAGTTCCTCGTTCATGCTCTGGAGTTCCTCGTTGGACGAAGTCATTTCTTCGTTCGAGGCCTGCAACTCCTCGTTGGCCGCTTCGTATTGCTCCTGCACCGATTGCAGGTATTCCCGCGTCTCCCGCAGCTCCCCTTCCAGCCGCGCCAGTCGTGGAGCGTCGGTCCGTCGAGCCTCAGCGCGTGTGGGACTCTTTGACGCTTCACGCTCCACTCGCTCACGCTCCACGCTCCTGCCCCCGGCGGCTTCCTCAAAGAGAATCAAGTAGTACCGCTCCTTCAGATTCCTGAGCGGGATCACCTCCAGGTTCACCTCCCGCCCCTCGGCGTCGTGCCTCAGGCTCACCCTCTCGGTGCGCGCGGCCTTGCCTTGCTTGCGGGCCTTGTTGATCGCCGCCCGCAACGGCAGCATCAAATCCCCCCGCGCCATCTTGAGCACCTCCAGGCTCGTTTTGCCCGTCGCCAGCCCCAGATAATCTCCGGTCGCGCCACGGGCCTGCACGATGCGCAGCTCCGCGTCGATCAACACCCCGGGCGGGGCGAAGCGATTGGCCATGATCCGATCCGCTTCCCGCATCGCGTTGAGTTCGCCCGACGGCCCTGCCAGCGCCTTGCCGGCAAGCGCTCCTGGCTTCGCGCCTTCCCGACGACTCCTGAACACCGGCAACGGCAGCCGCGGAGTCACCCCCGGTTCCCGGCAAAAGAGCTTCAGCTTCCTGTCAACCGTCTTAAACAGCTCGCTCGCCGCGCCAACGGACTCGGAGGCCCCCAGCAGCAGAAACCCGCTGGGCTTGAGCGCGTAGTGCAACATTGACAGGATCTTTCGCTGCGGACCCGCTTCGATGTAAATCAGCACATTGCGGCAACTGATCAGGTCCATGCGCGAGAACGGCGGGTCGCTCAACAGATTCTGCCGGGCGAAAATACAGCGCCCCCGCAAGCCCTTGCTCGCCCGGTAGCCGCCTTCCTCCTCGACAAAGAAGCGTCGAAGCCGCTCGGGCGACAGCTCTTCGGCCAGGCTCCGAGGGTAGAATCCCTGGCGGGCCTTCTCCAGAAGGCCCTCGTTCAGGTCGGTGGCGAACAACTTCAGCTCCGGCGCGAACGCACGGGCCTCGCTAAACTCCTGGTAAGCCATGGCAATGGAATAGACCTCCTGCCCGGTCGAGCAGCCCGCCACCCAGACCCGCACCGGTTCGTTCGGGCGCCGGTGCTGAAAGAGCTTGGGAAACACCTCGCGCTTAAGCCCCTCAAAAGCTTCCGGGTTCCGGAAGAAGTTCGTGACGCTGATCAGCAGGTCTTCGCACAGCGCCTCCTGTTCCTTCTGGTTGCCACGCAAAAACTTCCCGTAGCCCTCCAGCGTCTCGCACTTGTTGAGCACCATTCGCCGGGCGATGCGCCGCTGCATCGTGCTGGGTTTGTACAACGAGAAGTCCACCCCGCCTTGGTTGCGCAGCAGCAGCAGGATCCTCCTCAAACCGCTCACCTCATCCCCGCGCCCGGTTTCACCGTAACTCGCCCCGGCGCCTTCCCCATCCCCCTCGCCAAGGCCCGCCTTCGAGCTCCGGCCCTTTGCCCTCACCTCCCCGGTCGGGGAGAGGCCGCGCCCCGCCACATACGGATGCCCCGCAATGCGTGCCAACTCTCCCGCTATGCCTTCCGGCGAAAGCACATAATCCACGCACCCCGCCGCCACCGCGCTGCGCGGCATTGAATCGTACGCCGCTGATTCATCCTGCGCAAAAGTTATTCCCCCCTCCGCCTTGATCGCCTCCAGCCCCATCGTCCCGTCCGATGCCGTGCCCGAAAGAATCACCCCGATGGCCCGTCCCTGCTGCTCCCGGGCCAGCGACTCCAAAAAAGAATCAATCGCGCGCGCCGCCCCGGCCACCGGGCCCCGCGGCTCAAGCCTCAACAGGCCCCGCGCCACACTCAGCCGCTTGTCGGGCGGGATGACATAGACGCAGTTTGGCCGGACCACCACTTTGTCGGTGACCTCCCGCACGGGCATCGCCGTCGTGCGAGCCAGAATCTCCGGCAGCGCGCTCTCATGGTCCGGCCCCAGATGCTGCACCAGCACAAACGCCATGCCGGTATCCACCGGCAAATGCTCCAGCAAAAGCGTAAAGGCCTCCAGCCCGCCCGCCGACGCGCCGATGCCCACGATCGGCGGCGATCCCTTCGCAAAACTCGGCCTGGCCGGCGCGGCCCCTGCTCTTGTCCCGGCCTTCCGTCTTGCCTTTTGCTGCTTGTTTTGCTGCTTCTTCATTGTAGAACTGCTTGCGAAACCGTAATATCCGCTGCCCCAACCAAAACGCAAATTGTTTGCTTTGGAAATTCCGCCCGAAGCTGCGGAACGAGCGCAGGAATTGCGATTGTAAGCAGCCCGTCTTGAAGTGCTGGAGGATCCTAATTTGGGAAGGTGTAAGAGGGTTATAGATGCAGGTGTAACGCAGCCGACAAACGAGCATTCCCCTTCATTTCACTTGCGTTTATTTCTGAATGGCGAAGCTCCCCACCGCCGCTTATTTGTTCCTCACAAAAAGTTTGCCGGGCAGTTGCCGGATCAGCCTCTTCATCTCCAATCCCAGCATAATTTGGCCGTTTGGCCACCGAACGGAAGGCGCTGCGGCCGGCCGGATGGCCCATGAACCGCGGGCGTCTCGGGTTCACACCCATGCAATGCGTTCATTGCAATTGCAGAAGGTAAAAGCGTTGCGGCGCCGCGGAGTCAAAGGCGTTAGGGACCGTGATGGTGAAATTGCCTCCGGCGTCCAAACACTGGGTCGTCAGGGGGGTCCACTGGCTTAATGGCAGGGCGAGATTCGTGCTCATCAGCACGCAATAATTCCCGCCCACTTGTCCGTTGGTGGCGCTGAACGCCAGGTTGCCCCCCAGCAAATGGATGCCGACAATGCCCGGCGGCGGGCGGGCCGCCAACACGACGCTGACATCATCGAGGCCAAAAACAACCGAGGGCTCAAAGTTGAATTGTAGCGCGGTGCTGCTCCCGCTGGCGGCGACGGCGACCTGCACATTGGTCCAGCCAAGGGCGTCGAAGTTGGTCACGCCCCAAACGGTGCCGCTGTCCCAGGAAACAGAAAACTGGTTAGGATGATTGCCGGCCGGATTGTTCAACCAGAACGAAAGGAGATATGCCGCGCCTGGAGTCGTCGTCAGGGTCTGGGAAAGAGTGCTGACATAACCATACATCCCAAGCAATTCCACGCCATAATTGCCCGAGTGAGCGAACTGGGAACTGCTGCTGGCGAAGCTGTCGTTCATGATTCCGCCGGTGGTCCACCCCAGAAAGTCTCCCGTTTCAAAATCACCATTCCAAACCAATCCTGAAGAGGTCCCGACAATCGAAATGGCCGCCGGGCCGGCGCACTCTACCACCGCGCCATGACTGTTCATCGCCACGAGTATTGGCGAATAATCGCCGGCGTTCGTATAGACATGGGAAAGGCTTGCCCCGCTTCCGACGGTGCCGTCGCCGAAATCCCAATACCAGGAGGCAATCGCGCTGCCAGTGCTATCGACGCCGGGACATACGAATTGCACTGTTAAGGGCGCGCCGCCGTTGGTGGGGTTGACGGTGAACTGAACCGTGGGCGCCGTCACGGCAATCTCCGGGCCAAAACCGAAAATCATGTCGCCATTGTGATTGTTGGCAACGAGGCTCGGCGCAAATACGCCGCCCGTGACGTAAGTATGCGCGGGATTTTGCTGCGCGCCGGATGAGCCATCGCCGAAACTCCAACTCCAATTGGTCAGGAGCAATCCCTGGCTGTCCACTGCGGGTCCGGCAAATTGAACCGGCCAGGGGGCTGGTCCGTTAGTGGGACTCGCCTGGAACTGGACCGGAGCCGACGCGGTCAAAAGGCTCCACGCGAACAACGCCCCGCCGCCCGTGCTGCCGCCATTGCAGGCGGTTGCATACAAAGTGCTGCCGGACACCGCCAGCCCCGCATAGGGATTGGCCCCGTCCAAATTGGTCCCGGCGATGGGGTCGGGCGCGCTGAAATTGTAGAGGTTGGTGAAGTCCGAACCATCCGGGCTGACCGCGAAAATCGTCCCGGAGCCGCCGCCGCCCCCCGACTCGGTCGTTCCATACAGCCAGCCGCCCGCCAAAATCAACGCTCCATACGGCGCGGCCCCGCCGCTGTTGGTGTAATTGCCATTCCCATCCGACACGGTGGCGGGGAAATTATGAAGCGTGCCGAAGCGCCTGCCGTCCGTGCCGATCTGGAATACCGTGCCGCCATATCCACTGCCGCCCTCCGTCGTCGTCCCATACAACAGGTCTCCGGCCAACAACAGTTCCGCGGAGGGACTGGATCCGTCGCCGTTGGTGAAACTGTGGAGCACGGCAAAGCCCGATCCATCCGTGCCAATGCTGAAGACAGTACCGGCGCCACCGCTGCCGTTCCCCGGCGCCGTGCCATAGAGCGTCGTACCAGACAAGACAAGCGCAGCCGCCGGGTAGGCGCCGTCGGCATTGGTCATATCCCAAGCGGAGGGATTGTAATCGCTGGAGGAAAAGTCGTGCAGCCTGGTGAAACCGGTGCCGTTGGTATTCACCTTGAAAATCGTGCCGCCGTAGCCTTGGCCGCCGTTGGCCGTCGTGCCATACAACATGTTGCCCGACACCAGCAATCCGTTGGGGCCTGAGCCACCATCGTTGCCATCGGGGAAATTGAACAGCGTGGCAAACCCCGAGCCATCCGTGTTGATTCGGAAGAGCGTGCCACTGGAGTTGGTTCCGCCGCTGGAAGCCGCGCCGTAGAGCGTGTTGCCGGACAACACCAACCGCGCCTTTGGCGCCGCGCCGTCGTAGTTGGTGTACCAACCGATCGGCAGCGAGCCGAACGCATGGAGGTTGGTGAAACCCGAACCATCCGAATTGACCGCAAAAATCGTCCCCGAACCGCCGGGGCCCCCACCGGACATCACGCCGTAGAGATGGGTGCCGGACACCGTCACCGCAGCCATCGGATGAGTCCCGCCGCTATTGGTCAAGTTCCCGTTGGAATCGAAGCCTGTGGCGCCGCCGCCGCCCCCGAAGACTTCCAAGCAACCCGCCGAGATCGTGGGGCCAAAAGCGAGAATGTTTGAGCCTAGAATGTTCGTCACGAATAGCACCGGCCAATAAATGCCGGCGGGACTATAGGTGTGCCGGGGATTTTGCCCCGAGCCGATGGAGCCGTCGCCAAAATCCCAGTGCCAATTGGTGATGATGTTGCCCAGGCTGTCCTTGCCCGGCCCGCTAAACTGAACCGGCAAAGGGGCCAAGCCGTTGGTCGGATTGGCGGTGAACAGGGTCGGGGGAGGCGACACGACTATTCTTGGCCCGTTGGTCGAGATCGCCGTGCCATAGGCGTTGGTCACGGTGAGCTTGGGTTGAAACGTCTTCGCGCTGCGGTAATAATGAGTCACCGTCGCCGGTTGATTGGGACTCCGAACCGCGAAGGTCATGCCATCGCCGAAATTCCACAGCCAACTGACGATGGCGTTGCCGCCGCTGTCCACCTGCGGGCAGGTAAAACCAACCGGCAGCGGCTCAAAGCCCTTGGTCGGCATCACCGTAAACTGCACCGTCGGCAGCGCCACGGTGATGTTCGAGGAACCGATGCCCTGGACGGAGGTGCCGGCGCTGTTCGTGGCCACAAGTGTGACCGAGAAGGTGCGGGCGTTGGTGTAGGTATGCGAGGGGTTTTGACCCGTGCCGGTCGCCCCGTCGCCAAAGGTCCAAACCCAATCGGTGATCGTGCCAGAACCGCTGTCCAGATTGCTCGAAGCGAAGTCAACCGTCAACGGAACCAGTCCGTTGGTGGGAGTGGCGGTGAACGGGACGGTCAACTGGTCGGGAACGTATTGCAGCGTGACCGTGCGCGAGTCAGTCGCACTGCCGGACCAAACATCCGGTCCGCCAAAGCCCACGGTAACCACGTTGACCTGCACCGTGGTGTTGGTGGCGAGCGTACAACCCCCGGCCGGCGCGGCAGCGGCCAGGGTGAACTGGAAATTGCAGACCCCATCCTCGCCATGCCAGGCACAGATCAGCCCTTGCGAGGTGCCGCCGATATCAGGCCAGGAAACCGCTTCCCAACCGTCCATAAAGCCCAAGACAACATTCTCTTCACAACTGCCGGAAAATTGGCCCGAAGCGTCCGGCCCGCTGCTGAAACGCAGACATGCGTTGGTCGCGCTGAAGTTCGGGTCGGGAGAGTACGACTCACTATAGGGTCCCCCATCCGGCCAAGTAGAGCCTTGCTCGGAACCGGAAACGCTCTCTTGGGCGCTGGTGCTGATCACGTCACCAAGGCCCAGATTGGTCTCGGTTTGCAAGACCACGTATTGCATTTGGCCTGAAATGGAAAGTTCGACATTGTCCTGGTCGCTGATGCCATTCTCCACATCACCCACGTAATAATCCCAATACCACTGCCCCGACCCGCTGGCGGTCAAAGTGTAGTTGGCCGTCAGCACGCCGACGCGATTGGTGGCGGCGAAGGCCCAACGGGGCACGGCCAACAGCGCACAAAACAGGAGCGCCACCACCGCGCCGCGCGCGGCGGTTTGTGGGCGATGCGAGGCCGGGGCAAATCGAAGCCCCGCCGATTCGAGCGGCGGTTTCACGGATGAGCGATGCGAACGAACGACTGTCTCAAGGGAGGATTTCATGGCGGTTCTTTCTATTAAACTCTCAACCGATGAACAATCTGAAGCGAGATCTCAATTTATGTGACATGCTCGCGGAATCTCATGGCCGGCGCAAGCAAGATCAACAGAATTCGCTGGATCAAGTCAAGCAGGGGAGACTGGGTCGCCGCAGGAATGGACTGGCAACATTGATATAGATTTGAAAAACTGGGTGGTTTGCCCAAATCAGGCCAAGAAAAGGTGAAAATACCCGCTCGACCAAGTCGTCAATCAATCCTGATGCCGATGGATTTACTCAATTGCCGCACCACCCGCGGAGGACCGTTCAAGCCTCTGCCTCACCTCGTTGGTGATTTGCTTTTTGAATCCGGGCGGTTGAGGCGAACGGACCTGGAACTTCCTGCCCTTTACCGATTTTTCACAAACAACTTCCCCGGCAACTGCCGGATCAGCCTCTTCATCTCCAATCCCAGCAACGCCACCGACACCGCCGAGGGCGCCAGCCCGCTGCGCCGGATCACCTCGTCAATGGCGCTTTCCTCCTCCGATAGCGTGTCATAGACCGCCTGCTCGTTTGTTGACAGTGTGAACGCGGGCATCGCGTCGCCCTCCTTCAGCAGCGAAGGCCGGTTGCTGGCCGGAAACAAATACTCGAACTCGCACAGGATGTCCTCCGCGCTCTCGCATAATTTGGCCCCGTTCTTGATCAAATCGTGGCAGCCCTTGCTGCGCGGCGAATCAATCCGGCCCGGCACCGCAAACACCTGCCGCCCGTTGTCCGCCGCCATCCTGGCCGTGATCAATGCACCGCTCGTCAGGTTCGCCTCCACCACCACAGTCCCCAGCGTCATCCCCGCCACCAATCGGTTGCGGATCGGAAAACTCTGTTTGTCCGCCTTCCGGTTGAACGGAAATTGCGTCACAAGCGCCCCTTGCGCCGCTATCTGCTCGAACAGCTCCACGTTCTCCGACGGGAAAACCAGGTTAATCCCCGTCCCCAGCACCGCCACCGTCCGCCCTTTGGCGTGCAGCGCCCCTTGATGCGCCGCCGTGTCTATCCCCCGCGCCCCGCCGCTGACGATCGTCACCCCCACGTAAGCCAATTGGAACGCCAGCTTCCGCGCCGCCTCCATCCCGTAGTGCGTCGTCATCCGCGATCCCACCATCGCCACCGCGTTCTTGTCCTTGGCCAGCAGCGTCCCTTTGACGTAGAGCACCAGCGGCGGATCGTATATCTGCCTGAGATGCTCGGGGTAATTCTCATCCGACTGAATCACGATCTGACACCCGAATTCATTGATCCGTTTCAATTCTCCCGTCAGATCAACGTTTTTCTCCCACGCCGCGATGGCGGCGGCCGTCTCCGCTCCGATTCCCTGGACCTTTTGCAACTGCCCCGCGCTGGCGCTCAAAATGGCGGGCGCATCGGCGAAATGCTCCAGCAACTGGCGCGCGCGCACAGGCCCGATGCCCTCGATCATGTTCAACGCAACAAATGCCTCGCGCGAATCCACGGCTCGAACCTAACCGATTTGCCTTGGCGGCGGCAAGTCCAGATGCCCGCTGGAATCCTTTTCCGGCGCATGACAAAACTCTTCGTTTCGTTCGCTGAAACAATCGAAGCCAACCAACCGGCGGGAAGAACGGCAAAAGCCCATTCTCGGTTATTGACCTGATGTGGCTGGGCGCTTTGAAATCTCGTCCTCTTCATGTACCGGATTTCCGGCCGAATCTATGATGCGCGGCGTGATAAAAACCAGCGTCCTTCTTGCCCCGGGAGGTTGATTCGTCATGGCTTCACTGAACACCAGCGTTTGTCCGTCCTGAACATTCTGAGAAGCAACAGTCCGATGGCCCGGGTTGATACTCGCAACCACCGCGAGTTGAATGGAGAACCCGTCTGGACCGACAGCGGGAATGACATTGACCGAAAGCGGCTTGTCCCTGTCCGATATACCAAGATGCACCTGTCGTCCGCTTGCCGTAACGGCTTTGGGTGAGGAGAGAATGTCGGCGCCGGTGCGCTGTTCAATCTTGTTGATCATTATGCGAAATTCAAAATCAGACATGATGCCGTTCACGCCTGAGGAGGCAAAGGCGTCCGAGCTTGGAGTGCTGGTTGTTGTTCCGTGAGCCAGACTGCTGCTGTCCTCCTGCGACAAGCTGGCAAATTTGGCTTCAATCGATACCTGCGGCGGCGTCCAGTCCAATGTGGAAACCAAAGGCTCAATGACTTTCAAATCCGACGCGCTCGCGCGAACGTACAACGCGCCCTGCCGTTCATTGAAAAAAACGAACTTCGGAGGGCGCAAGTCAAGGTGAGCGGCCGTAAAGCAAGCCCACACCATTGAATTCATATTTGAAAGGGAAAGGGATTGCGCAATAATGTTCGTCAGATGTTGCGCAAACACCTTGGGATTAACATGATACACACGGCTTCGCAACGGTTGGTCTGGCGCGCCCGGATTATAAAGAATCTCGGCGTTCTGCGCCTTGTTGCTTCCGATAGTTGGCAAGGTCCCGCCCGGCGTGCTTGGCGCGCCAACGACCGAGGCAGAGCCGGCGGAAACTTGGTTCGTGACGACAATCGACGGCCGCTCTGTTTGTTGGTCCTCCAATGCCGCCAGCATGAGCAGCCCGCCGGGTGAATTGTTCCACGATTCCCGCAGCTCGCCCCGCCAACTGTCCTCTTTTTGCGCGTGGGCCGATTGAAACGATGCAAATAGCAACAGGACCGTCGGAACGATGAGAATTGTCATTGCAATCCTTGCAGCGGTGCCGAGCCTGCCTGCCAACGGACGCTTCGCGCCGCTGGACATTTGCATCAGCCGCTCCACCCGCTTTCCCAATTCCGACCGGAACCCGCCGTTTATTCCGACCCAACCCCACCTGGGCGACGATGTCATTTCCTTCCCCAAAGCGACCAGGCATTTCGCCAGCGCGCCGGGGCCCTCCGGCACCAGCGCCGTCGCTTCATCCGCCGCCAATTCCGCCGAGACGTGAAGCGACCGCCGTACCCACCAAATAAGAGGGTGCCACCAGAGCAATGCGCTGGCGAAATCGGCCAGCAAAAACCACAACGGGTCCATCACCGCCAAATGCGCCAGCTCGTGCGCCAGCACCGCCTCCTGCTCCGTCACGCTGAATTTCCCCTCAAACGCCGGCGGCAATCCGATGCTCGGCCGCACAATTCCAAACGCCATTGGACTGCGCGCCTTGGGCAGCCGCAACAGACTTACCTTCTGCCGCACTCCGACACGGTTTGCGACATCCTCAACCCGGTCCCGCAACGGGCCGCTGGCGATCTTCTCGCGGCGCAACCGCAACGTCACCAAAAGACCCTGGGCCACAGCCATGCGCCCTAGAACAATGACAGTGCCCGCCAGCCACATCCACCCCGGCCACCACAACTCCGACCGCGGCGCCGCCGGTGGACGATTCGATCTTACCGCCACCAACTCGCCCGCGGCTTCGGAACTGGCTGTCGAGATGCCGGAAGCTTGGGTATTCTCCACCACCCGTTTTTGGCCAAAAAGAAAACCTGCCGTGCCGCGGCCGAATCCAGTCCACTCCGATGCCGCCAGCAGCAGCGAGCAAATCACGGCTGCTTGCCAAACCGCGCGTTGCCAAAGGGCGTGGCGCAAAAAGCGATGCGCCACAAAGCCAAGGGCCGCCACCACGCAAATCTCCACGCCCACCGTGCCGAGCAAATGCAACCAAAAAGCGCCATTCGGTAAACTCATAGTCTCTTCTTCCTTTCCGCGATCAGCGCTTCCAGCCGGGTCAATTCCTCGCGGCTGATTTGCCGCGTCGTCAGCAGGTGCGCTATCATATCCGCCAGGCTGCCTTCAAAAAGGCGGTCAATGAAATGGGCGGAAATCTTGCGCCTCACCTCTTTCTCCCGAACGGCCGCGCGATAAAGGAATTTCCGCTCGGAGAGGCGATGACAAACCAGTCCGCGCGCCTCCATTTTGCGCAACATGGTGGCGATGGTCGTGTAAGCCCACTCGCCTTCCACGGCAAGAGCTTGGTGGCAAGAGCTTGGTGGACCTCCGCAACCGCCGCCTCCGCCCGCGGCCAGAGGACTTTCATGATCTTGAGTTGCAGATCGCCAAGTCGATAGCTTTTGGATTTCGTCATAACATTACTGAGGATTCTGCTGAAAAACGGCCTACTTCCGGGGGCGGCGCTTCCTGGGACGGGCGGGCGCCGGGGCCACCCGCAGCAGC
>Ga0326727_10016073_pt1 | contig 15893 bp, 15 predicted proteins | sample MB2enrmetagenome_FD_207643 | JGI IMG/M metagenome (GOLD analysis project Ga0326727, IMG submission 207643) | Lab enriched peat soil microbial communities from McLean, Ithaca, NY, United States - MB29MY | ecosystem: Environmental > Terrestrial > Soil > Wetlands > Peat | place: USA: New York... | reverse complement strand
CAGCTTGAACTCCCTGGTGAAATTCCTGCGTGACAATCCCATGACTCAATTCTCCATTCAATGGATTTTGAGTCTTAACCGGTTGTCTCAAAAATGGGGGCAGGTCCAATTGGAGCACGGTGAATTACCGGGAGAGCTTTAATTTGCACGCATCCAGCGGAATCCTGTTTAACCATGAATCGCCTTTGCGCGGCATTGAGTTCGTAACCCGCAAGGTTACAGACGCGGTGGCGCGGATTTATTGCGGTCAGCAGAAGGAACTACGACTTGGCAATATCGATGCGCAGAGAGACTGGGGTTTTGCGGGCGACTATGTCGAAGCAATGTGGAGCATGCTTCAGCAGCCGGAGCCCGATAACTATGTGGTCGCAACCGGGAAGACAACGTCGGTCCGGGAAATGTGCCGCATCGCCTTCGCATACGTGGGTTTGAACTTCGAAGACAACGTGGTCATCGATCCGCGCTTCTATCGCCCGGCCGAGGTGGATGTTCTTGTTGGCAATCCGTCCAAGGCAAAAGCGCGCCTTGGCTGGACGGCAAAGACGCCGTTGGAATCGCTGATGCAGATGATGGTCGAGGCTGACCTTGCCCGCGTCAAACGTATTTATTAGCGTGATTTCGCATTTACTGTAGACCGTTGATACAGCATCGGAACCAACCGAGCCAACCGCAAGCAGAAGACGCAGGACGGCCGCCCGCTGCGCCGCTATCGCCGCCGTTGGAAGATCGAACGGCTCTTTGCCTGGATGCAGAACTACCGCCGACTGATCACACAATGGGAATACCACATCGAGAACTTCCTCGAGTTCGTGCAACTGGCCTGCCTCATCATGCTCCTCAGACATTTATGAGATGGGCTCTCGGCAACTACTCGCGTCAAGTACATAATCTTGAATCGAGTAGTGCTCCCCCAACCAGTAGCGCTTGTACCCCCGCCGCTCCACGTGCCGCGCCAGCTCCACCGACCGCACAATCGCGTTCCCCGCCGACTTCCCGACGCGTATCCCTACAAGATCCAGTACCAAACCACCAATCCGTCGTTCATGTTTGCCAATATTCGCCACCGGCTCCACGATGCTTTCTTTGTGCCATGCCAAACCCAGAATCCCGTTCCACTCTCCGCCTTAACCACCGATAGGTGACACACGTCACAATGTTCCGCTTTCATCGATGCGACCATAACCCCACGGCCCTCAAGGGCTCATGCTCCGCTCATCCCCTTTAGCATTCATGGAGGCCGCAAGTGAAGCTCGACCCCACCGCATTTGTCGCCGATCCGAAGCTCATCGAGGCACTCAGCCGACGAGCGATCGAACTCTCCTGTGGCGCGGACAGCATTCTTTTCCGTCAGGGAGACGCCGCGGCCGGCCTGTACATTCTCCACCAGGGAGAGGTGACCCTCACCATGGCCACTCCGGCGGGCGAGGCCGTCCTGTCCACCGAGGCAGCGCCCAATTCGCTGCTTGGCCTGCCCGGACTTATCGGCAAGGCATCGTACACGTTGACCGCCACGGCCCGCAGCGGGGCCAAGCTCGGCTTCGTCACCCGCGACGATTTCACCTCACTCATGGAATCCGACCCGCTCATGGGGCTCATGGTTCTGCAGGTCCTCGCCGCCGAGGTTCGCGCTGCTCGCCAGGCCATCCTGCAGCGCTGAGATCGCTTCCCTCCGCCCCAATCTTCAACTCGCGCCGCCCTCGCGTCTTTCCAGTATTGACGCTCTCCCCACAGCCCTGAAAGACTCATGCCAATGAAATATCGCGGGAAAGTGGAGTTTGCCCAGGAACGGAAGATCCGCGAGCGCAACACGCGCATCTACCGACTATGCCACTGGCCCATCTGGATATGGGTCTTCTTCCTCACCCCCGGACCTCTGACGTTCTCACTCTTTGCCCGTGGATTTCATGGGGGCAATCTGGCCTGGCTCGGCGCGGTTCTGCTCGGCACCGGCATCGCCGGCGTGCGCGGGCAGTTGCCTGGCGCGGAACCCCGCCCCCATATCCTGCGCTTCGACGAGGACAAGCCCAACCCCCTCTACCGCCGCCTTTGCTACACCTTTGCCTGGAACGCCGTGCTGAACTTTGCTCTGCTCAACCTCGCCGGCCTCCTCATCGCCGTCTTCACCGGCGTCTGGTACATGAAGCAGATCTACAGCTACGCGTACTTTCCGCTATGCGCCGTCATTCTGCTGCTTGGCGCCATGGGCAAGCTGCCCCGCGTCGGACCCTCCACCAGGCCCGAAGGCACGGAGCGCCGCTACTTCTACGGCTCCGTCTGGGCCGTCACCGCCGCGCAGACCGTTCTCCTTGTCCTGTGGAAGACTTTGCCCCGCGGCCATGCGGGCGATCTGGTCAAGCTCCTCACCTACGTCGCCGCACTATTATTCATGGGTTTGCTCGCGCAGCGCGGCAAACTCTATCGCACCCGCCCCATCGTTCCCGGCGAAGTGATGATCTCGGACTGAGACCTCATCGGTTTGGCGCGCACGCGCCGTATGCCCCACCGCGGGTGACACCTGCTAAACTCTCACTCGTCATGCTCCTCGCAAGCCTGCTCATCGCGGCCGCCTCTTACCTGCTGGGGTCCATCCCCACCGGATTCCTGCTGGTCCGCATCTTCCGCCACCAGGACATCCGCTCCGTGGGCAGCGGCAACATCGGCGCCACCAATGTCCTCCGCTCCGGCGGCAAGGGCCTGGGCGCGGCTACTTTTCTGATCGATATGCTCAAAGGCTGCTCGGCCGTCTGGCTCGGCGCCCTGCTCGGCGCCATGCTCATGCCAGCCACCCCGGTGCGCACCGCCCAGGCCATCGCGGCTCTGTGCGCCGTCCTCGGCCACATGTTCCCTGTCTGGCTCCGCTTTCGCGGAGGAAAAGGCGTGGCCACCGGCTTTGGCGTCTTCCTGGCCGCCACTCCCGCCGCGGCCCTGGCCGCCATCAGCGTCTTCTTCCTCGTCCTTCTCCTCAGCCGCTATGTCTCGCTGGCCTCCATCCTCGGCTCGGCCAGCTTCCCCGTCTTCGCCCGGTTACTGGTGAGCGGACCCCGTCCCGCCGTCTTCATCGCCGCCCAGTTCGCCGTCGCCCTGCTCATCATCGCCAAGCACCACCAGAACATCCGCCGCCTGCTTGCCGGCACGGAGTCCCGCCTCGGAGCCCCGCCGCGAAAGGCGGAAAGCGCATGAGCCGCATCGTAATCCTCGGTTCCGGCGCCTGGGGAACCGCCCTCGCCCTCTCGCTCCACCGCCGCAGCGGCCACCGGATCACCCTCTGGGCTCACAGTCCGGAGCTTGCCCGGCAGATTATCGACGCCGGCGAAAACACGCTCTTCTTCCCTGGCTTTCCCATCCCCGGCGCCATCGCAGTTGCCGGCGACAACTCCGCCGTCGACGATGCCGAAATCGTCGTCTCCGTCGTCCCCTCCGAGTTTCTCCGCCCCACCCTCGCCCGTCTCCGCTCCCATCTCCATTCCGGCCAGATCCTGGTCAGCGCCACCAAGGGCATTGAAGACCGCACCTGCCTGCGCATGACCGAGGTCATCGCCGCCAGCCTGGGCGAAGCCGGGCCTGCGCCGCCCGCCGGGGATCTGCCTATCGGCGCCCTCAGCGGCCCCAGCTTCGCCCTCGAAGTCGCCCAGGGCCAGCCGACCGCGGTCACCGTCGCCTTCGAGGACCCCGAGGTTGCCGCCCTCATCCAGCAGGAGTTCTCGTCTGAAACCCTGCGCCTCTACACCAGCACCGACGTCATCGGCATCGAACTTGGCGGCGCGCTCAAGAACGTCATCGCCATCGCCGCCGGCGTCGCCGCGGGAATCGGCCTCGGCCACAACTCCGCCGCCGCCCTCATCACCCGCGGCATCGCCGAGATCACCCGCCTCGCCGTGGCCTGCGGAGGCCGCCGCGAAACGCTCGCCGGCCTCTCCGGCGCGGGCGACCTGGTGCTCACCTGCACCGGCTCGCTCAGCCGCAACCGCACCGTCGGTCAGGCATTGGGCCAGGGGCGCAACCTCGCGGAGATTCTCGACAGCCTGGGCGGCAAAGTCGCTGAAGGCGTCCTCACCACCCGCGCTGCCCTCGGCCTCGCCCGGCTGCACCAGATCGAAATGCCCATCACTGAGCAAATGGAGCTGATTCTCAACAGAGGCAAAGACCCCCGCGAAGCCATCAAAGACCTCATGCTCCGCCCTGGAAGAGACGAACATTAGTGCCTGTCATCAAATTGGTTCTATGGAGAGGGGCCATCGGCCAGTAGTTTTGCAGTATGGGAGTGCATCGCTACGGGTTTCGGGATGATCAGTGGGAGCGGATCGAAGCGGACATGGTGCTTGCCGGCTAACTACCTCGGCATGGTCCAGCTCGGCTCCACGTTAATCTTGTTGAGGCATCTGTGAGACTGCTTCTAGTCTCCGCGGACCGGAGGCTGATTTCACCCTTCATAGTGCAACGCTGGAAGTGCAGGGGCACAGGATACGGCAATCCTAGAGGTCGAGCGTGTAAGGCAGGGTAACGCCGAACACACGCAAGCCCTTGGGGGCGATGAAATCAACAGCCTCTGGATCGCTTGCCAGCCAGCGCACAAACTCCGGCCGAATGGCCGGCTGAGGCGCATTGGTTTCATGCAGGTCCGGGTCAACGTAACTGGCAGAGTCGCGCAGCACCTTTAACGCTGCCTCCGAGAGGTCGGGGTTAAATCGTTCATGCGATAACTGGATGAGTTTTCCTCACGGATCTTGTTGAGCAGCGGCTTGGTAGTTTGGCGAGCCTGTAGCGCCTGATTCTCTTCGACTGGGAACAATGCGGATACTTGCGCCTTTCCTGAGTGGCTGAATACAGCGTGACAAATTGTTTTCCAATCCGACTCAACTTTCTTCGCCGGCCAAGCAAAAAACTCAACAAATTCGTCTCGGACGCGACTGTTCCCTGTTCTCCGGCTGTATTCCCTATTCCCTATTCCCTGACTCCCGATCTCTGACCCCAGACTCCTGTTCCAGGAACGACTGCAGGATGAGCGTGGCAGCCACCTGATCCACCACCCGGCGGTGCTTCTGGCGGGCGTGGCCGGCCTCATAAAGAGTCTGGTGCGCCTCGCGCGTAGTCAGCCGTTCGTCCCACAGGTGAATGGGCAGGCCGGTCAGCGCGCCCAGCTCGGCGGCAAAGGCCTGAGTTCTGGCGGCCTGCGGGCTCACATCGCCCGACAGATGAACGGGATTGCCCACCACGATGCCCGCCACCGCAAATCGCCGCGCCAGCCGCGCCAGGGAGCGCAGATCCTCCCGGCGATTGTGGCGCCGCTCCAGCGTGAGCACCGGCTGCGCCGTCAGCCCCAGCTCGTCCGACACAGCCACCCCGATCCGCCGGTTGCCGACGTCGAGGCCGAGGTAGCGGGGCTTTGGGCCGAATTCCAGTTTGCAACTCCCGCCTTTCAGCTTATCGCTCCGTTGCGGCCGGAGCCAGGAGGCTACAGAAACCGCGCCCGCTCCTCCGGAGCAGGAATTGGGCAGATCTCTAGCCGGCCCCAGATGCGGTAGCGCCAGCGAGCGACCAGCCGGTATAGCGGATCGCTGAGGAATCCGGGAATCCACCCCAGCGCGGCGGCAACCGCGGGCCAGGGCCGCGGCAGTTCCCTGAGCAGGGCCAGCGTGGCCGCGAATCGCGTCAAAGCCTGCTCCCCGGCCTTGACCGGGTAGCGGAAGACCAGCACCGTGCCGGGAGCGCCGCTGGGTTCAATTAACCCGGCGTGCCGCGCCAGCAGAGTCGCAACCGCCGGTGAACTCGCAGCCGCAAACCGCAGCCGGTCTTGCTGGTCGCGCCGCAGCAGCCAGCGCACCCAGCCGTTGCAAAAGCCGCAGTGGCCATCAAAGACTACCAGCAGCCGCCCGCCGATTCCATCCAATCCGCTCACACATTCAAGATGCAGTCTAGAAGCAGGCCGATTCAGTTCGACCGATGCGTAACCGCCACCTTCTATACTGAACCCACCATGAGTTCCCGACCTCCAGCCCCCATCCGCACCCGGTCCCTGGCTCTCGAACAGCGCGCCGAGCGATTCTTCCCCGGCGGCGTCAACTCGCCGGTGCGGGCCTTCCGGGCGGTAGGCGGCGCGCCTCCCTTTATAGAGCACGCCCAGGGCGCATGGCTCACCGACGCCGACGGCAACCGGTACATCGACTACTTCGGATCCTGGGGGCCGATGATCCTGGGCCACGCCTTTCCGCCTGTGGTCGAGGCCATCGAGCGGGCCGCGCGCAACTCCGCCAGCTTCGGCGCCTCCACCGCCGCCGAGGCCGATCTCGCCGAGCGCGTCCTCGCCTGCTTTCCGGCCATTGAAAAACTGCGTTTCGTCAGCTCCGGCACCGAGGCCGCGATGAGCGCCATCCGCCTGGCCCGCGCCGCCACCGGCCGCAAGATCGTGGTCAAATTCGAGGGCTGCTACCACGGCCATTCCGACGGCCTCCTGGTCAAGGCCGGCTCCGGCGTGGCTACCTTCGGCATTCCCGGCTCGGCCGGCGTCCCGGAAGAGATCGCCCGCCTCACTCTTGCCCTGCCGTACAACGACCTCGCCGCGGTCGAGGCCGCCTTTACCGGGCATCCTGGCGCAATTGCCGCGGTGATCGTGGAGCCGGTCGTCGGCAATGCAGGCTGCATTCCGCCCTTGCCCGGCTATCTGGCCGGCCTGCGCGAGATCACTGCCCGCGAAGGAGCCCTGCTCATCGTTGACGAGGTGATGACCGGCTTCCGCGTGGCCCTGGGCGGGGCGCTTGAGCTCTACGGCATTGATGCCGATCTGGTTACGCTGGGCAAGATCGTTGGCGGAGGCCTGCCCGTGGGCGTCTTTGGCGGGAAACTCCGTTTCATGGATCTTCTGGCGCCGCTGGGGCCGGTCTATCAGGCCGGAACCCTCAGCGGCAATCCCCTGGCCATGGCCGCGGGAATCGCCACCGTAAGCTACCTCCAGGACCACGCCGGCGAGGTCTATCCGCGGCTTGAAGCGACGGCCAAAGCCGTGGCCGAGGGCGTCGCCGCCGAGGCCGCCCGCGCCGGCGTTCCCCTCACACTCAACCGCGTCGGTTCAATGTGGACCTGGTTTTTCACTCCCGGTCCGGTCACTGATTATGACGAAGCCGCTAAGTCCAACACCACAGCTTTCGGCCGCTTCCACCGCGCCATGCTCGATCAGGGCGTCTGGCTACCGCCCTCGCAGTTTGAAGCTGCGTTCCTCGGCATGGCCCACGGCGTAGAAGAGGTGCGAACAACAACTGAGGCCTCAATGCAAGCCTTCAAATTCATGAAGTCTTAGGAGCGCTCAATTCTCACCGAATGAGCTAAGATGGTGGTCACATAACTTGTCAAGGTCAATCGGATCACACGAATTGTGGCCGGAGGCAGCGATCTCATTTGCATGTGAATGGAAGTCAAGAACGGAGTGAAAAGCATGCCCTCTGAGCCCAAGGCCCCAACGTTCGATGAACTCCTCTGGCCCCGCTTGGCCTCGATGATGTGTGGCTCAATCCTCTGAACGATCCTAACCCAGATCGCCGACACTAGGAAGGCAAAAGACATATTCCGGGCGAAGCCATATTGGCGCAAAAAGATGTCGAGCCTGGACTGATTAGCCGCAATTGAAGTGACTAGTACTGGTCCGATAAATGCGCATCATAGGAACCTGAGCATGATCTTCATGCAACCGAGGCGGACCATGCCAAGGAAGTTTTCGGCATGAAATTCGTAGCGCGTAACCAATCTGCGGAACCATTGCAGCCAGGCGAAGAGCCGCTCCACGACCCAACGGCGCTTGTAGCGGCGCAATCGTCTGCCGTCCTGCGTCTGGCTGCGGTTCTGCCGGTTGGGCGCGATCATCTCGATGCCGTACTCCTGGTCGAGATGCCGGTCGAGCGGATCGGAATCGTACGCCTTGTCGCCGATCAGCCGCGCCGCCAGTTCGTCGAGGAAGCTGGCCGAGAGCGTTTCATCGACGAGCTTGGACTCGTGCGCCGAGGCCGAGTCGATCGTGACAGCCACAGGAACGCTGTTTCCAGCGGCGACGGCCATGATCTTCGTCCCCTTGCCCCGCTTGGTCCTTCCCACCGCCAGGCCCCCTTTTTAGCCGCCGCGAAGCTGCCGTCGATGAAGCCTTCGTCCAGGTCCAGCTTGCCTTCCTCGCGCAATTTCTCGGCCAGCACGCGCAACGCCTTCTCCAGCTGCCCGCTGCGCACCCATTGCTGGAAGCGCCCGTGCACGGTCTGGTACGGAGGATACTTTTCTGGCAGCTCCCGCCACTGTGCCCCGGTGCGCAGAATCCACAGCACTCCGTTCAGCACCGCCCGGGTGTCGGCCGGCGGACGACCCCGCCCGTCAGCCCGTCGGGCAAACTGCAACAGCGGCTCCAAAATCACCCATTCGGCATCCGTCACTTCGCCCCGTGCCCGCATTGGTGGTTTCGCAGCATTGCCAGCGCCACCTCCTTTATGCCGCTATCGACCTGAAAATACAAGCAAATCCGTCCTCAGGTATTTATCGGACAGGTTCTAATGCTAGAGGAGATGGTCGCCTCAGCGGCATCTCCGTCCACCGACAAGACTCACGCACTCTGGAACTGTCCAGTTTGCGGCGGAACCATGCACGTCGTCGAATGGCTCTCGGCCGCTCAACTCCTGCTCCGCTCTTTTCCTCAACCAGACCGTCGCGCAGCATGAACCTCGATCCGCATCCTCGAACTCTGCCCGTGCTCCGGCGCGCACGCGGATCCCTTGTCTCATCTGGCCAAAAAACTCTGTCAGCTGTCTTTGCTTGCTCTACTTGGCGCCTCAGAATGACACTGAGCTCCCCATCATCCCGTGCACTCGCCGAAACCAATCCATAAAACCGACCAGGTAAGCCCTCTTCGTCCCATCAGACCCATTCAAAGTACATAGACATCCATCTTCAAGCAGGGATGGCTTCCTTCAAGTCACGGTATCCGAAGCGTCCTGCCTGAGAGCATGCAACTGCGGACTGTTGCGCAAGGGGCGCTCCAAATACAGCACGACGACTTGCGAGAAGCCTTTTCAACACCTAGCGATTGTTGGCCGACAAAATTTCGAGACGGGGTTTGAGTGCGGCTGGCGCCGCGCGTTTTGATTCTCAAGATAGATGGTTGGCTCTTGCCGGGGTTGAAAACTCAGACAAGAGCCGTGCTCTGTTAAAGCGGCGCGTCCGGTGCCGGCACAGGACTAGCATTTACACTGGGAGCCGGAGAATCCTGCGTTTCTCGGTAAACTTCTTGCCAGGATTTTTGGCATGTCAAACGAGCGCTGATCGCAGGATTGTCAAAACAGCCCTGGAAGCAGAGCCCAGGTTTCGCTGCGATAATCGCGATAATCCTCGCTGAAAGCCTTCATGAGATTCGCCTCCTCCAGCCTTATCTTGCGCAGATACGCGAGTAATGCCAGCGCCCAACCAATCAGCGCGTGCAACTCGCCCGACACAATCGCCGTGCCGGTGTACAGGCTCAGCAGGGCGGTATAGATTGGATGCCGCAGAATCTTGTACGGGCCGCTGCAAACCAACCGATGCTCGACTTTGATGGTGATCTCCCCGCTCCAGTAGCGGCCCAGGCAGCGGCGCGCCCAGATCGCCAGCGCCACACCCATTACATTGAGAGTGAGCCCTGTCGCCGTGACGATGGCGGAGGCGGGCAGATAACGCTGCCTCAGCCCATAAATGGGGAAGAAGATCAGCAGTTGGGCGGCGCTTGTCAACAAGAGATGCAGCCACCGCGATGCCCGCGACTCTGAACTGGAGGCCGGAGCCGCGTTCTTCCTGGCCACGTCCCAATAGACTTCGATGACGCACCACATGGCGATGGATGTCCACATGGGCCAGCCGTACCCGAGGGGTTTCATAGGCCAGTTATACACGCCGGGGTTGGGTTGCTGGGTCAGTTTCCGGGTTGGCGGTGATGCACCCGGAACCCCAGAATTCCCCCACTTGAGGCTCAATTCACGCCGCGGCGAAGATGCAGGAAGCCAGAATCCCTCCCGGCTACTTTGGTATTTATCAGGACAAACGCAATGAAGCACTATATTCTCGCTCTAGGAACCCGAAAGAGCTTCTCGATGCCACCACAATCATGCAACCCCTAACTTCCTGATAGGAGCCGATCTATGAGATTCCGCACAACACAAACAGTTCCGTTCGCTCTTCTCATTTTGATGGTAGTCACACCGCACGCTCAGGAGAACCTTGATTCATCGCGCCATACGGTCCAAATGGTCTCCGTGGAAAAAGGTGTCAGCCTGGAGGTACTCGATTGGGGAGGTACAGGGCGGCCGCTGGTTCTGCTAACGGGCTTGGGAGACACCGCTCACGTCTTCGATGAGTTCGCTCCTAAGCTCACTGCCAGCTATCACGTCTATGGCATCACTCGCCGTGGTCGCGGTGCTTCCAGCGCGCCGGCTCCGAACGCGATGAACTATACCGCCAACAGGCTGGGCGAAGATGTGCTGGCTGTCATCGATGCGCTGCATCTCAACAAACCCGTAATCGCGGGGCACTCCATTTCCGGCGAGGAGCTTAGCTACATCGGATCGCATCATCCCGAAAAGGTCGCCGGACTCATCTACATGGAAGCCGGTTATCCTTACGCTCTCTACGATCAGGCCAACGGTCAATTGGAGCTGGATTCCATTGAACTACGCAACCAGCTACGCCAGTTCATCGAGGGATATTCCATGGAGCCGGTGAAAGATTACGACAGCCTGATTGCCGATCTGCAGCGGGTAGAGAAGGAGGTCAAAGAGCAACAGCAAGATACGGGAAACCTTCCCCCCACTCCGGTGAGCCCGAGGATGACTCCGGATCTCTTCGCCATCATGGAAGGCCGGGAACGTTTCACAAACATTCACGCACCTGCCCTGGTGATCTTCGCCGATGGAGACAATCCCGATCCCGTATCCGGAGATGATCCCCAATCCCGTGCCCTGACCTTGAGACAGGCGCTCATGAAACGCAACAAAGAGGCGCAGATCGCAGTTTTCGAGCGGCAAGTCCCTTCCGCCCATGTGGTCCGAATCCCGCACGCGACTCACTATGTCTTCCGCTCCAATGAGGCCGATGTCCTGCGCGAAGTGAACACTTTCATTGCCACACTACCTTCATCAAACTAGTGTGGTCATGCAGGCGGGTCGTCGCGTGCGTCGTTTGCTACGACCTGCGCGACGATACTCTTGGCTGGCCATTCGTACACTTGACCCACGTTCCGCCCGGACCGGCACCGGGAAGTCGGCCAGTGTTCGCCAATCCGCCTGGACATGATCTTGGGTTGACGAAGACAGTCCAATGCATGTTTTCAGATTCGAACACGCCCACTCTTGCGGCTTCGGTCGAATTGTCGCCCACTCGGAGACTGACCCATCACCTACCGTTGGGATCGATCGCAGTTTGCGGGCGAGACCTGTATACTGAGTGCGAGAGATACTCAACGATGATTCAGAACCGTCAGCGGCGCGGATGGCTTCTGATTGCGGCCATCGCAATCGGAATCGCACTCCTGTTCATGCTGATCCCGCACGGCCACGCCGGGAGCTCTCCCGACTGGCTTGCGATTCTGCCGATTCTGTTCGCGGGTGTCATCTCCCCTCTGAGCCTGCTGCCGCGTTTGGCCTGCGTTTACGCCGGCCGCGCTCCCAGCGCGCCGGCTCTGCCCTCGCGCTTCCAGCGGCCGCCGCCCTTCCCTCGCGCATAGCTCATTCGAAATGGTCCGGATGTTCAGAGCGGCTCAGGCTGCTTTGCGCCCGCGATCGATTCCTTCGAGAAGTCCTGCCTGCGATGCGCGAGGGTGCTTATGCACGTGGATATTCTTTCGTTCTTGAGTTTCATTGCCTTCAGCGCGCCTTTTCTGGCGATCGCTGTCATTCTCGTTCACTACCAACTGCGCCGGGCCGCGTGGAGGCGCAAGAGACGGCTGGGGAAGAGGAATCTCGGGTTTTGTCCGTCTTCCTCCGCACTGGGAACGGCACTGCAATTCTTGCAGGTGGTTTACCGGCCGAACGTGGCCTACGTTGTGAAAGCAAAGCAGGACGAGGACGCGGACGAGGACGATGCAGGGGAGCCGGAGACGCTTGCGAAGCAACTGCACCGGCAACTGAGGCGGATTCGGCGCGGCGAGCCGGTCGACCGGCTTGTGTTGCGGCTTTGAATTGGGCGGACGGTCCAATCTCAAGTCTCGTAGTGGAGACCCGCGGCACCCGGATTGTGTATCCAGCGCGCCCGTTGCGCGAACGGGCGCCGCAACGGCGCTCACACCCCCGGCATTTACACTGAAAGACGGAGAATTCTGTGTTTTTCGATAAAGTTCTTACCAGCATTTTTGGCACTGCGAACGAGCGGACGATCAAGCGGCTGACGCCGGCGGTGGCTGAGATCAACGATCTTGAGCCGGCCGTAAAGCAAATGACCGACGAGCAGTTGCGGGCCAAGACAGCCGAGTTCCGCAGCCGGATTGCGGAGCGGGTCGAAGAGCGGCTGCGGGGGATCGAGAACCCCGAACAACTGCGGGCCGAGGGGCGGGAGGACGAGGCGCGGGAGGCTGAGGAGCGCAGGGCGGAAGCCCTGGATAAGGCCGAACGCGAGGCGCTGGACGAGATTCTGCCGGAAGCATTTGCGGTGGTGCGCGAGGCCGGCTGGCGGACCGTGCAGATGCGCCACTTCGACGTGCAGCTGATCGGCGGCATGGTGCTGCACCAGGGCAAGATCGCCGAGATGAAGACCGGCGAGGGCAAGACGCTGGTGGCCACGCTGAGCTGCTACTTGAACGCGCTGGCCGGGCACGGGGTTCACGTGGTCACGGTGAACGACTACCTGGCCAAGCGCGACGCCGAGTGGATGGGCAAGATCTACGAGTTCCTGGGACTGACGGTGGGCGTCATCGTCCACGACCTGGACGACAACGAGCGCCGGGCGGCTTATTTGGCCGACATTACTTATGGAACGAATAACGAATTCGGCTTCGACTACCTGCGCGACAACATGAAGTTCGAGTTAAAGGATTGCGTGCAGCGCGGCCACTATTACGCCATCGTCGACGAGGTGGACTCGATCCTGATCGACGAGGCGCGGACGCCGCTGATCATCAGCGGCCCGACGGACCAGACCACGGACAGTTATGCGCGGGTGCGGAAGATCATTCCCGAACTCGAGTTGGGCGAGGAGATTGAAGCCAGCGATACCCAGCGCGTGGCGGAATTGGACCTGCAACTGAGTGAGGGCCAGAAGTTCCTCACCGGCGACTACATCGTGGACGAGAAGCAGCGCACCATCGGCGTTACCGACTCGGGTTGGGAGACGATCGAGAAGCTGCTGGGAATCGGCAACATCGCCGACGCCGAGAACTGGGAACTGAAGCACTACGTGGAGACGGCCATCAAGGCCCACGCGCTCTACAAGAGGGACGTGGAGTACGTGGTCAAGGACGGCGAGGTGATCATCGTCGACACCTTTACCGGGCGGCTGATGCCGGGGCGGCGCTGGAGCGACGGCCTGCACCAGTCGATCGAGGCCAAGGAGGGCGTCAACATCCGCAAGGAAGACCAGACGCTGGCCACCATCACCTTCCAGAATTACTTCCGCCTTTACAAAAAGCTGAGCGGCATGACGGGCACGGCGGAGACCGAGGCGGCAGAGTTCGAGAAGATTTACAAGCTGGAGATTGTGGTGATTCCCACTAACAAGCCGATGCGGCGGTTGGAGAATCCGGACGTGGTCTACCTGACCGAGAAGTCGAAGTTCAAGGCGGTGGCCGATAACATCGCCGAGCTGCACGAGAAGAAGCAGCCGGTGCTGGTGGGCACAACGTCGGTGGAGAAGTCGGAGCGGCTTTCGGGGATTTTGAAACGCAAAGGCGTGGACCACGCGGTGCTGAATGCCAAGTTCCACGAGCGCGAGGCGGAAATTGTGGCTCAGGCGGGGAGGCTGGCCACGGTAACCATCTCCACCAACATGGCCGGGCGCGGCACGGATATTCTGCTCGGCGGCAACCCGGATTTCATGGCCCGCCAGGAGCTGGTGAAGAAGGCGCGGGCGCGGGCCATCAGCGTGGCCGAGGGAGCCATCAATCCCATGGCGCCGGCCGGCTTCCTGCGCTTTTATTACAACGGCCAGGAGTTCGAGGTCGCCGAGCCGGAGTGGGCCGAGGTCTACAAGGTGCATGCCGAGGCGGCGCGCGTGGATCACGAGAAAGTAATCGAGGCCGGCGGGCTGTTCATCCTGGGCACCGAGCGGCACGAGTCGCGGCGCGTCGACAACCAGTTGCGCGGGCGCGCCGGCCGCCAGGGCGATCCGGGCGAGTCGCGATTCTATCTCTCGCTGGAAGACGACCTGATCCGCATCTTCGCCAAGCAGTGGATGAGCACCATGATGCAGCGCATGGGCATGGAAGAGGATGTGCCCATCGAGTCGAAGATGATCACCAAGCGCATCGAGGGCGCGCAGAAGGCGGTCGAGGCGCAGAACTTCGAGGCCCGCAAGCACCTGCTGGAGTACGACGACGTGATGAACAAGCAGCGCGAGGCCGTCTACGGCGTGCGCCGGCAGCTGCTGGAAGGCATGGACCAGCGGGAACTGATTCTGGAGGATTACGCCGGCGGAATTCTGAGCGGACTGCTGGACGAGTTCGCGGGCGAGAAGCTGCATCCCGATCAATGGAACCTCAAGGGGCTCGAAGAGAAACTCATCGATCACTTCGGCTTGAACCTCAGCCGCGCCGGAATCAGGCCGCTGGAACTGGGGCGGCACGAGCTGGGCGAGGCGATCTTTGCCCGGCTGAAGGCGGATTACGCGGCCAAGGAGAAGATTCTCGGGGTCGAGACCATGCGCTACCACGAGCGCATGGTGATGCTGAGCGTGATCGACGGGCTGTGGAAGGAACACCTGCTCTCCATGGATCACCTGAAGGAGGGGATCGGGCTGCGCGGCTATGCGCAGCGGGATCCGCTGGTGGAATACAAGCGCGAGTCCTTCGACATGTTCGAGGCCATGATGATGAAGTTCCAGGAGGACACGGTCCGGTATCTCTTCCGGATGCAGATCCTGGGAGCGGATGGGCAGCCGGTAAGCGCGGCGCCGGAGGTTCGGCGGGCAGTTCCGCCGGCTCCGCCCGTGGCCAGTGCGGCCCGGCCGCTGACACCGGATGCCGCGCCGCGCGAGATTGCCATCTCCACGCGTCAGCCCTCCACCACCATCGACGCTCTCGAAAAGGAGTTCCAGCGCAAGAAGCAGCGCGAGATGGCGGCGGCCAGCATGGCCGGAGCGGGCGCAGCCAGCCAGCCCACGCAGCGCCGCACCGGCGAAAAGGTGGGCCGCAACGACCCCTGCCCCTGCGGCAGCGGAAAGAAGTACAAGAAGTGCCACGGGGCGGAGAAGTAGAGCGCCCAAGGCTCTGGCCGGGAACCCCGGCGACTGTTCTGCGTCGTTGGGGCCGGCGCTTGCGGCGCTCATGGCGTAACGTGGATAACTAGCTTGTTCGATTGGATATGCGAAGCAGCGTATCGTCGGTCCGCGCGCTCCACCTAAACCACATAATCTCCGGGGACGGTTATCTTCACTACCTTGTTCAGGTCCGCGTCTTCCGCCACCTCTTCGCCGAAGTTCAGATACTTGATTATAGCGGTTTCACAATTGCTGTGCACCGAAACCACTGCCCTCAAGTGGCATTTTCCTTAAGAAAATGCCGCCTTGCACGATGCAAGATAGAGCACGTGAATTGTGGAACCGCTCTAATATACTGTGATGCATCATGGCCGTTCCATTCTGGAACTCCGCTTGGCTCTGTTGACATCCTCGATGCGTGTGTGGAAGGTGGCAGGAATGGGGTTAAGCTGAAGCTGCTCTGACTCTTCGCAATCAGTATGGCCGAGGTTGGACTG
>Ga0326727_10016071_pt1 | contig 15895 bp, 14 predicted proteins | sample MB2enrmetagenome_FD_207643 | JGI IMG/M metagenome (GOLD analysis project Ga0326727, IMG submission 207643) | Lab enriched peat soil microbial communities from McLean, Ithaca, NY, United States - MB29MY | ecosystem: Environmental > Terrestrial > Soil > Wetlands > Peat | place: USA: New York... | reverse complement strand
CCAGTTCTTTTGCGGTCTATCTCGAAACGCGTGAGAATCGACTTTGCGCTGTCCGTGGCGATGTCCCGCCTGTATGGCAAACTATTACTGCCACGCAGCCATTTTTGGCGGATGTGGCGCGAAGGGGCCAGCCTTGGGACATTTCCGAGGAGGGCCTGAACAATTTCGTCGCAGAACCTTTTCTATTAGCGCTTCGGCCCGATTGCCTGGTGCCCATGTTGGGACGTGATAGCCGGCCCGTAGGTTTACTGGTACTGGGCCCCCGCCTCTCGGAGGAGCCCTATTCGAGAGAAGACAAATACTTGCTGGCTTCGGTGGCCAGCCAGGCGGGCGTCGCGCTGGAGAGCATTCGCCTTGGTGAGAAAATTGCCGAGCGAATCGAGGCTGAGCGGCGCACGGCGCAGGAAATGGAGTTTGCCCGGCAGGTTCAGGCCAGGCTGTTCCCACAAAAGCTGCCGCCGCTCGCGACCCTGGAATATAGCGGCACGTGCACACAGGCGCGGGAAGTGGGGGGCGACTATTTCGACTTCCTCGACCTGGCTCCGGGACGAGTCGGCATCGTCCTGGCGGACATTGCAGGCAAAGGCATCTCCGGCGCAATGCTCATGGCCAACTTGCAGGCCAACTTGCGCAGCCAATACGCGATGGCTTTGAGTGACCTGCCGGGACTGCTCAGGTCAGTGAACCATCTTCTCTATGAGAATACCGCTGAAGCCAGTTACGCCACCCTCTTCTTCGCAGACTACGAAGACTCGGGTCGCCGGCTGCGCTATGTCAATTGCGGTCATTGTCCGCCGATCCTGTTGCGAAGCAATGACACAGCAGAACGTCTCACCGCCACGGCGACCGTGCTGGGGCTGTTCGACAACTGGGAGTGCTCCGTCGAGGAAGTTACCTTAACCCCGGGTGACACGCTGGCGGTTTACTCCGATGGGGTCACGGAGGCCGCGACCGCCAAAGGGGAAGAGTTTGGCGAGTGCCGCCTCATTGAGACTCTGCGCCTCCAGCGCCACCTGCCTGTCTCCACTCTGCTCGAAACAATCGTGGCAACAGTGCAAAAGTTCAGTGATGGCGAACAGGCAGATGACATCACACTGGTGCTTGCACGGTGCACATCCTAGGTCTTTGACCGCCTAAATAGAGTCCTTTTGTAGCCGAACTTTGCCCGTGCCCTCTTGCCGGTGAACTGCCAATTGATCTTGACCCGATGCCGATTGACCTGGTGGTTCCAGGCGCGGGACTCCCGTCGCAAGATGCTCAAGGTGGGAATTCTGCGCTTGCCCAGGCATTGCCGAGAAAACAGGCTGATCTCGATTTCCGCCTGGTTCAGCCAGCTCCCATGCTTGGGCGTGTAATGGACCGTGAGGCGGCTCCAGATTGCGCCGCCCCTCTGCTCTCCGAAATAGTCGATGAGGGACTTCCGGCCATGGATGTTGAGGTTATCCATCACCAAGTGAATCTTTCGCGCCCCGGGGATAGCTGCTCACGACCGTCTCCAGCGCCTGGGCGAATTCGGCCGCGGAGCGGTTGGGGGTGGGCAGGGTGAAATGCCGACCGGCTTTCGGCTCCACGGCGCAGAAGACATTGGCGGTGCCGCATCGTTTGTACTCGTTGTCCCGTTTCGCCGTCCGGCCGGGGGCAGCGGGAATGGGAGGCCGGATGTCAGCGTGCAGCGTGACCGGTTTCTCGTTCAGGCAGACCACCGGTTCAGCAGCGGTGTAGGGCTTTTCATAGGTTGCCAGCACGTCTTCCATCTTTTGGAGGTACTCCGGATTCAGTTCCGCCACGCACCACATTTTTTTCCCGCCACGGCTTCAGGTCGTGGCTGAGCAACAAGAGTCGCACCGTCTCCCGGCCCACTTGGGGCACCAGTTTGCGCTTGACGGCCTGTTCGGCGACCAGACGGACGGTCCAACGGGCATAGCCTTCCGGCGGTTGGCTACAAACCATGGCGATGATCCGCTGTTTCTGCGCTTCGTCCAACAGTTGCTCGGCACCCCGCCCTGGCCGCTCGTAGAGCGCACCCGGCAGCCCGCCGCGCTTATACCGATGGCCGATCCGCCGCACCGCCTGGGGGGTCAGATGCACCATCTTGGCCACCGCCGGCGCGGTCAAACCTTCCGACAACTGCTCCAAGGCAAGGGCCCGCAGGACCACTCGTACCTGCTGAATGCCGGCTCGCAAAAGTTGCCGAAGCTGCTTCTGATCTTCAACTGATACCTTCACCTCAAGGGGGCGTCGCGACATGCCCCAGTATAGGCCCAAAGATCCCCTAAAAACAATATATTATAGACTCTTTTCATGCGGTCAAAGACCTAGCGGACGTTCCTCCTGAGTTAGTCATCGACGATCCGAAAATCACTTTTCCGCTGATTGGCTTGGCTCCTGACGGAACTCCGCTCAAAACAGGCGAACGGAACGACGCGAGTCTAAACTTAGATCTGCATGGACCGTTCGACTTCGAGCAATAGGTTTGCCTCTGTCGCCGCCCCCGAGCTACCACGCTTCAAGCACTTCTGAAGCGAAGCAGCACCGGGACGCCGCATCCTGTGGCGCACGTCAATTCCATCGGACCGTATAACGTTAGGTCTCTATCGGAAGTGCCTCGACGGGTGAAAGTCGATGAAACCGGAAACGTGAGTTCGGGGCACTTTCGATAAAGCGGTTGGCAGGAAGCCCGCTCTGGCAGGGTAATTGCTCGTTGGGTATTGAATCGGAACCGTGTTACGAATTGGCTCGGCTCTCCCAACCGTGATGTCAGCTCACCCCGCCAGGCTCGTTGGTTCGCTACGTGCACTTCACTTGCCGTGGATCCAACCTTTTCAGCGACCTTCCCGTGGTTATGCCGGATGCCGTCGCGTGCCACCTCAGAGGACGGCGCGAAAAAACGCGTCGCTGTGAGGTTTGGCAGAGGGAAATCGCCTGGCTGGACTGCGAGCATTGTGCGAGTTTTTCTCAGAAAGGAGACCCACTTTGCGCTTTGAAGGCAAGAGTCGGCTCGGCTTCTACCCGCTGCCACTGTGCGAAGCCCAGCGGATTCGCAGTTTCCTCTTGTTTCCAGACTCGCCGTCGTCAGCGCTCGATCCATGCGTCGGCGATGGCGTGGCTTTTGAGGCGATCACCAACGGCCCCGACGTCCTTCGCTACGGCAATGAGTTAGATACCTACCGTGCCGAGCAAGCAAGGCAGCAAATTCCCAATATAGTGCACGGCAACACGCTGGAAGTGCAATGCGCCGTCGACTGCTTTGGTCTCTTATATTTGAATCCACCTTATGATTGGGCCCTGGGACCTGCTGACAGTCGTCGCACCGAGCGGGCATTCCTGAGCCACACCTATCGCTGGCTTAAGCCCGGTGGGGTTCTGGTTTCTGTCATACCCGGTGACCGGCTCGCGGAGTGTAGCCAAATTCTTGTCTCGCACTTTCGTGATGTAAGGGTTTTCCGACTTGAGTCGCAGGAGTGCGTGCGTCACAAGCAAGTGGTTCTTTTCGGAGTACGACGGACCCGACGCGAAAGAGAACGCCTCACCGACAACGACATCATCAAGGCACGGCTTTACTTCGCCAGCCTGGCAAGGAATCCATCGAACATCCCGGTTGTGTTTCCCGAGCCCGATGCGCGATATGAAGTTCCCGCAAGCGGACCAGCACAACTGGTCTACCGTGGACTGCCACTTGATGAAATCGAAGACCCGTTATCGCAAACATCAGCCTACAGGCAGGCTGAGGTATCCTCTTCGCTGAGCCTGTGTCTGCAACAGGACGGCCCCTCACACCATTGCACGCCGGCCACGTAGGTCTCCTTGCTTGCTCAGGGCTTTTGAACGGCATCTTCGGATCAGGAGATGAGCGTCACATTGCCTGCTGGCAGGCAGTGAAGGTAGTGGATAAGAGAGAGGAAGAAGACGAAGAAGGCACAGTTACTATTCGAGAGAAAGAGCGCTTTTCGAATGAACTGACACTGGTGTATTCGACCGGCCAAGTCGCGATACTGAAATAATCCCACCACGCCCACATCAGCTTCTATCAAGTTTCATCCCCACTGCTTTCCAGAGGAAATCATGAAGAATGCCCACGAGCGCTTCGACGTGTTGGAGTATACGAAGCAAATGAAAGAGATCACCACTCGAATCCGACTTCACCTGGATCGGTTCATTGGCGAGATGGAAAGCAACGGAAACTGTAAGGCGCACCTCATCTCGGTCCTGGGCGGAGACTCCGATGTGGGAGCCATGTGGGCAGCCGTCGTCGAGCAAAACCACTTCACCGTGGAAGGTCCTGGCATTGATCCTGTCACCGTCAGCCTGGGTGAAGACGCCCAATGCTTTCGCGGGACCAACACTATCCCTGGACGCAAGCCGATCCGTCATTTGGTCGCGGACTCGGCAGAACTGGCCAAGACACGTCCGGGAATGGACCCGGAAAGCAAGCGCACCATCCTGTGCGACGACGATCCCGTATTCGTGCTTTACCGCATCTCGCAGCGGTACGGATTGCCTGTAATGCCGGAGTGGGCAAGTTGGTTCAAAGCGGAACTCGAGCGGCATGGGGCGATCACAGCTCTGACGGGTATGGGATGCTCTCCCGTGTTGGTACGAGGCACGAAGAAGCTGTTCTTGAAATGGATCGGACGGGCGCTCGGGCAAAGGCGGATCACGTTTCGAGAAACCAACGGGCCGGTCCACTGGAGTTCGGTCAGAACGTTCTTCCGGGTTAGTGAGGTTGGACTGGAAAATGAAAGCTCGCACGAGGTGAGCAACGAAAGTCCCACCATGCCCGCGGCAGAGGACGTGCGGTTCTGCGCACCGTATTGAGTTCGCCTTATAATGTTCCAGCACAAAGGATACTGAACGTACCGTGGTCGACCTTTTAACTGGAAAAGGTGGGTGTGCTGTGTTTGTTCGGCCAACTTTCAGTGGATGCGAAGTGGCTGGGGCAGGGGAATCCGGCAGGGGGTTTCCAGAACTGCGAATGCGTTTATTGACGAGACTCGTGATGCTCGCCGTTTGTCTTTCTTACTGTGTGGTGTGGGGTTCGGCGCAGGAAGTGCCAGCGGGCGACAGGAATTATCAAGGGTTCAAAGACCAGCAATGGAAAGCCTTCAACCCCAAATACAATTTGTTGAGATGGGAACGCGCGAAACGAGCAGTCGCACTCGGCAAACGCGTCTTTGAGCTGGAGAGTGCGGGGCACGACACAGCCTGCGCCCACCAGATCCTGACGGAGGTCAACTGGCTACTTGGTAAAACTGCCGAGTTTGCCCGGACCGACGAGCGACTCGATGAACTTGAGAATCTGCTTGCAAATCCTGATCTGGAGCGGCTAGCTGAACAGCAGGATCTCAGGGACGGGAGTTGGGGAGGTTGCTATACAGAATGGTTCTTTAAACTCGATGCGACGTACGATCGTCTAAGTGACAACTCGACGCCCTTTCTTGTGGCTCCACGTTTTCTTGACAGGGTCAATTCTCCCGACAAATTGCGTGACTATTTCCTTTCCGTCTCAACTTCTGACATCGCTCACCGTGGGAGGGACAATGTGCGCGAATTGAATGAGGCGCTTGCGGACCTCATGCGCATGATTCTGACGGGCCGACCCTCGAACTATCGGTGGGATCCGAATTTGAGGGCCGCGCTGATGGATCTAATTCTAAACCGTCTTCGAAACTCCGAAACGGGTTGGTGGGGAGAACGGTATTTAGAGAATGGCAATGTAAGGTTTGTCGATGATCTGAGCATGACCTTTCACGTCGTGAGGTACCTGGACAGAAAGGTGCCGGAGATTGGGAAACTTATTGATACGGCTTTAGCTTTGAGAAACCAGGATTCGCCGCCGGGCTGGCTTAGCAACGGCAATTACACTGACCACAACAATATGGATGTCGCAGTTCTGTTCGAGTATGGATGGAACACCGCAAGTGATTCGCAGCACGAGGAGATGAGGAAGGAGCTCAGAAAAATGCAAGATTGGTGCCTGAAGCAGTCCCTCCAGGCTGACGGATCCTTTCGGATCACTCAGGATAGCGACTCCATCGAAGAGTCCACCTATTTTGGAGTTGCATTCCTTGCGCGGATTGGATTCTTTGACAAAAACCGCTGTTTTTGGACCGAGCAAAACTTTCTACAGTCGAATGATATCCGGCAACGGATAATTGCATACATCCTCAAACACCGGGGCAGTGGCGCCACTGGCGGGACCTACTATGAAAGCGCCCTAAGGGAATTGGATTTCAGTCCACCCCTCCGGGATCGCGTGAAATGATTACCTCTTCTGCGAGGCGCGGACAAACTGACGGTCTGCGGACGCCAACCAACTCGAAGGGCCATCACGGAGTGAACGAAGTGAAGCTGCGGAACGGACGCATTGTGCGCGAGGGATTGCGGACCGGCCTGAGTGAATTGCACTTGCGCAAGACCTCGCCTTCAGCTCGCAAGCGTTGGGATTCGATTTGTCCTTCGCCTGCAATTTTCGTGGTCGGTCGAGACCGCGCCAAGCTTGCGTACTTTTGGAGGCACGCCTACCAGGTTGCCTGCTGCGGCCGTTATCAGGGCAGCGTCATCAATCCTGACAGCGGGGCGCCGGTCTACCTCAGCACGGACGGCGAGCGGCTGCTCGCGATGGATTTCAAGAAGGTGAAGCTCAGCGAAGTGCTGGGCCAACGTGACGGAACCAATCACGCCCGCCGGCCGCTCCACAGCGCCCTTTGGCAGGCAGATGAGACGAAGATTCGACGCTTTGCACGGGTTGATTTCATCGGCCGGTACATGGACGGGTTCTTCGATTACGCCATCGCTTACGAAGTTCACGAGTTGAAGGGAGGAGATGCGGCTCAGGGCAACGCGCTTGGCACGCTCGCCTCGTGCGCCCGCCGCATCGCAGTGCTCACCGGCACACTGCTGGGTGGCTACGCGCTGGACCTGTTCAACATCTTGTTCCGTCTCGAACCCTCCAGGATGCTGGACGAGGGATTCGAGCACGGGGAAGCTGGCATTCGGGCCTTCACCGAAGCATAGGGCCTGCTGGAGAAGATTACGGTGATCGAGCCCGCCGATAACGCCTGTTCTGAAGCTCGGGTCACAACCCGGTTCCGCCACCGGCAGGGAGCCTCACCGCTGCTGTTCGGGCGCTTCCTGATGAGTCTTAGCGCCTTCGTGTCGCTGGAAGACATCTCCGAAGCTCTCCCTCCCTACCGGGAGGAGGTCGTCAGCATCGAGATGGATCAGCCGCTGAAGAAGGCGTACGATGATCTGGAAGAGGCCATCAAGAAGGCACTGCGCGAGCACCGGGGCAACCAGTCAGTGATCAGCGTGGCGTTGAATGCTCTCCTCGCTTACCCTGACCGGCCCTTCGGCTTCGGCGATTTGATAGGGCGCGAGTTCAACCCCGAAACCCAGCGCCGTGAACCCTTCCTGATTGCAGCCACGTGCGACTTGGATCAGGATCTCGTCTGCGGCAAAGAAAGGCGACTGCTAGACGAAGTAAAAGCCTCGCTGGAGCTTGGGAGGAAGGTCTACGCGGTCTATCCGCAGAAGCGCGACGTGACGCGGCGCCTGGAGAGGATCCTGGCGAAAGAGGGCATCAGGGTTGCAGTGCTGACCACGGAGATTGCCCCGGAGCAGCGGGAGTCCTGGTATGAGCGGCAACTGCGGGCTGGCGTTCAGGTCGTGATCGCGCACCCCCGTTTGGTTCAGACGGGACTTGATCTGTGGTCCTTCCCGGACATCTTCTTTTACGAGACCGGCTATTCCATTTACACGTTCCGGCTGGCCAGTCGGCGCTCATGGAGGATTAGACAGCACTCGAACGTCGCCGTCAAATTCTTCTACTACGCCGGCACCATGCAGGAAGCGTGTTTGCGGTTAATGGGGAAGAAGCTGTTAATCTCGCTGGCCATGGAAGGGAAGTTTGCGAGCGACGGCCTGCAAGCGATCGACGAGGGCGATGACATCTTGATGGCGATGGCGCGGGAACTGGTCACCGGGAAAGGTATCGGTGAATCCGCCGATGCGGTGTGGAAGCAGCTCCAAAGGCAGCAGCAGGAAGTAGTCGGAGTTCGGACTGTGGAGACATCACCATCGGAAATGGAAGCAGAACCGCCGGAGAGGGATGTATCAGAAGTCATTACTCCACCGACAGCTCCGATCCCGGCAGTGGTGACACAACTCCTGATGTTCGGTATGTAGCACCAGGCGGTCCAGCGGCGCAAGGCCTCACGTAGGCCGTCGAGTCCTGTTACGGCATCGGATCAGCTCGGATTGTTCCCGGCCTAAGAGTGAGGCAAGCTGTGGTCGGCGGGGGCCTCTTTATTAAGATGCTATCGTGCAGCTTCGCTAGCGGTTCTGAGTGGCGCAAATGAGAGGGACGTCGCTCAGCCTTGTTCTCCACACCTCTGAGGGGAAGTAAGCATCCAGGCTTGATATTTGGGCTGTTTCGCCTGCGGTCAGGCGGCCACGCCACAGACATGATCCTTTCCGGGAAGCCGATCTCCAAGAATAATCACATGGTCCAGGCAGTCGCGGCGGATGGACCCGATCAGGCTCTCCACGTAGGCCCGCTGCCATGGGCTGGCCGGAGCGGAGAGGACTTCCTCAATACTCAGGCTTTGGATTCGCTCGCGAAAGTCGCCTCCGTAGATCTTGTCGCGGCCTCGCAGCAGGTAACGTGGCGCGGTGTCGTCTGGAAAGGTCTCAACCATCTGCTGCCCTGTCCAGAAGGCCGTCGGATGCTCTGTCACATTGAAGTGAACCACGCGCCGGCGGTGATGTGAGAGCACCACCAAGACAAACAAGACCCAAAACGTGGCGGTGGGGACAGTAAAGAAATCGATCGAGATCCATTCGTTCACCTGGTTTTCCAGGAAAGCCTTCCAGGTCTGAGATGGCGGCTTCTGGCGCCGGGGCCTCAGTCGGGAGACAGTTCGCTCCGAGATCTCGATCCCCAATTTCAGTAACTCCCCATGAATGCGGGGCGCACCCCAGAGTGGATTAGCTTCCGCCATCTTGCGCACCAAATCCCTGACTTCCCGACTCGTTTCCGGCCGACCGGACCGCTTTCGCCAGCAGATCCAGGTCCAGAAAAGACGGAATCCTCGCCGATGCCAGCCGATGACGGTCTCCGGTCTCACAAGGAGCAAAACCTTTCGCCAATTCGGCCAGGCTCGTAAGAGCCAAACCCAAAACAAGCGGTCAGTCCTTCGTAGCCGGGGTCGTGGGCATTGCCTCTTCATCACGGCCAGTTGCTGCCGGAGGGCGAGATTCTCGAGAGCGAATTCCTTGACACTCGCCGGGCAAACGAGAAAACGAAAGATCAAAATGAGGAACCTAAACATGTAAATGAATATCAGGTGGCCTTGGAGCACGGTCTGATTGCAGGTTCTTCTTAGTCGAGTCCCACCATCTCCAACCGCTCCTTGCGTTGGTGCCAGTCCGGCATCAATCGACTCAGAAGCCGGTGGAATCTCGGCCCAAGATGGGGATGTCGGAGGTGAGACAGTTCGTGGGTGATAACGTAGTCAATGCAGTAGGTCGGAGCCCTCGCCAACTCCGTGTTGAGGAGAATGACGCCCGGCTTATTGCAACTACCCTATCGGCCCCTCATTCGCCGAATGCGGACAGAAGGTCGATCAATTCCTTTGCGGCCTGCACTCTCAATGCACACAGCAAGGCGTCGTGTGAAAATCAATCGAGCATGCCTCGCGTACCACTCCTGGACGAGAACCCTTATGGCGCGCTCACCATGCAACTTCGGCACGCTCACAATTAGGAATGGAGCGATGAGTTTGACTGCGGGCTGTTCACCACGAGTTATGTTGAGCCGGTACTCCCGACCTAGATATTTGCCCAAGCGCAGGGATCAGGCGAGTCTTGGCGTGTCCAGCGATGGGAGCGCGCGCAAAAACAGCCAGTGCGGGCATCGGCGGCCTTGGCGCTCGCGATGTCGAGTTATTGGAAAAGTTGCTCGTCCTGCGCTCCCTTGCTGACGCTGGTCGTCCGCCTGCGCGAGAACAGGAACTCCAAGCCCGCTTGCATGCCTTTAATGATGGCCGAAACTTCCTGGATAGGCGCCAGCACTCCGCGCTGCACGGCGTCCGTGGTGGTTTCAACCTTCTGAATGAGATCGGAAACCATCCGGTCCGTGCGAATGACCTGCGCGCGTGATTTGTCCACGAGTTTGGCCACCAGTCCATCCACGTCGCTGGTCCGTTCGCGAAGCATCTTGCTGATCTCGGCCAGGTTCGTGGTAATGGCCCGCAGAGGCTCGCGGGCGTTGGTCAGAATCTCCGTGACCGATTGCGCCAGCGGATCAAACCGTTGCTTAAAGTTGTCGCGGGCAGCCTCAACCTGGCCGGGAATTTTCCGCAATGCTAACCATATCACGATCGTCATCCCAGCCTGGATCAGTACCGCCACGACCACAAGGATTAGCGCAATGGTCAGCCCGGTAGTTTGCTCCATGGTTCGCTCACCAGTCCTTCTGGGGCCAGCCTCTCACTTGGCCTTGGCTTTTTCTTCCTGGTATGCCTGCTTACCCACTTCCAGCGCTGCTGAGAGAAGCTCCTTCCGCTTGGTCACGAGATCCTTGCCTTTCTCCACAGCCCCTTCCGCCTGGCGGTGCAAGTCTTCCGTCTTGGCCTTAACGTAGACCCGGCCCGCTTCTGCTTTCCCGGCAATGTACTCCTTGAGTCGAACTGTCCCTCACAGTCTTCCTTAGCCATAGTTCCCAATTTGGATTTCTGACTCGCGCACATCGTATGCTTCCCCTGCTTTGGGCTCCCCTTACTCAGAAATCCGGCGCGCGCGGACGATAAACCTCTTGGGAGCGGGCCCGACAAAATAGAACGGGTAACAGGTCACCAGGGTGAGGTTGTCGTCAACGGAATTGTCCAGTACTTCAGCGGCCTGCGGTTCGACCATTTGAGTCGAGTCCACGCGATAGCGGTAGGATCCGTGCAGCGTCGTCAAGGTGATTTCATCGTCCTTATGAATATTGCGCAGTCCTCGGAAGAACGTGTCCCGGTGTCCCGCGAGCGCCACGTTGCCTGGTTGACCCGGCAGCGGGGTGCCTGGAATATGCCCGACCGCGTGTCGTAAAGTTCTTCCGTCTATGCCTTCCATGATCATCGCCGCAAGGCCGATGGAACTGATCTCGATGCGCGCCAACGGAGAGCCCGCGAGGCCATCGATGCCAAAACTCTCAGCGCGCGCACGATCCGCTTCCGCTTGGGCGGCAAGAGGAGACGAAGCAGGCTGTTGAATGGTCCGGGCAGACGTCTGCGCATCCTTCAAGGCGCGCTCAAATCGCCAGGTTTGATAGGCCTGAAAGACCCACCTATCGAGCAGCACGACGGCGCAGTAACTCAGCGCCAGGATGCCCACGACAAAAAAGAAGTATTGGCTCCAACGGAGAACCAAGGCGATTCGCGCCGGATGAGCGCGCTGGCGTTTAGTTTTTGAATTCATGGCCGGTTGCTCTGACTGCCGGTAAGGGGGGCTAAGGGCTGAGGTTTCGAGGGTGCGTAGTAACCGGCACGGGTGCGGACGGACAAGCGTCCATGACCCCGCGCCGTCGCCTTCACTTGGATGACCCGATAGGCCCCGTCTTGCGTTCTGTTCGTGGGTGCATAAGCGATGGTGTACTGGTTGCGGATATCATGAGCGATTCGTTCACAGAGAGGGACAACCTCCGGCACGAACTGCGGAAAGAAAGCCTCGCCTCCCGTGGCCTTGGAAAGCTGCCGGAGCGCGTTGGGGTTCTGGTCGGCATCTTCTTCCGTATAGATACCAATGGTATAGATAATGGCATCGGACTGCCTCGCCATGACCAGGATCTGGCCCAACTTGTATTGGCTGGCATTGTCGCCCCCGTCGCTCACCACGATTAATACTCTCTTGTCCCGATTACCCTTCTTCAGGTGCTCGAGCGCAGCCGCCAGAGCGTCGTAGAGCGCCGTCTCGCCGTTCGTTTTAAATCTCGATAGAGCAACCTGCAATTGCGCCGTTTGGTCCGTGAACGGTGTGTTGGCGGGAAGGCCAAACGAAACATGCTCATTGAAATTGACCACGAACATCTGGTCCTGCGGATTGCTGGAGCGGGCAAACGCCATGGCAGCGGCAATGACCTCAGCGCGCTTGGGTCCCATGCTTCCACTGTTGTCCACAACCAATCCAACCGTGACCGGAATGTCTTCATGACTATAATATTCAATCTGTTGAAGCGCGCCGTCCTCGTATACCTGAAAGTCATCCTTGCCGAGCCCCGAAACAGGAGCGCCCTTGTGGTTCTCCACGGTGGCGTGCAAGACCACGCTGTCAACACTCACACTGATTTTGTAGGGGTCAACCTGGCGAAGCTCGGAAGACGGGACTTCTTGAGGGCGTGCAACACTGGGCAGAGTCAACAAGAAAACAAGCGCGACCAGACATCGGCTCGTGGTGGCGCGCGCTTCCACGGTGCGTACTCTCGTGCTGAGTGACTCTGCATCCTGCAACAACCCCCACCTCCCCTAAAGCAAAGGCTAGCGTGACTACGGCTCGCGAGGTTCAGCCGTCCATCTTCCCATCAGCCACGTGGCGCGCTGTGTTAAATCTGGCCACTTCCGCCACGCGATACCACCTGCCTCCACGGCCATGATGCAAATCACGCCCGCCGTAAACAGCAGCGTCCCACCGACCAAAGCCGCGAGGAATCAAGCGGCAGAGTCGTAGATGATGAACATAACAACCTCACTCCAATTTACTCATCGCCCTCCGGTCGACTCCGGCCCCTTGGTGGAAGGGCGATATTGTTGAAGCTCGACGTTCGACCGTGAAGGGGAGGTGATACTCGCATACCACCCCCCTCCACAACCCGACGCTCAGTCAGCTTCGCCTGGGCCAGCAAATTGGCGCCCCGAGCGTCCTCTTTAGGCCCCCGGCGTGGGTGGTCCACGCAGGCGCCACAACACTATCTTAGGTCAGACAACTCGCTTCGAAAAACCCCAAAGAGCAAAGCCTGCACCGAGCGAAAGTAGCCCAATCAATCCCACAAGCGGCAATGGGCTGGCTGTTTGAGGCAGGGTCTCCGCAGGGGCTGCCTCTACCGGCTTCGCAGCGGCTACCTCTGGCGGGAGCTCCACGACTTCGGCTACTTGAACCTCTTCGCCCGTAGGTTTAACAGCCACGACCGGCGCTGTCTTCAAAGCCTCGATGGGCAGCGTTGCCAGTTCGACAGGCGTTGCGAGAACGGGTTCATTGATGATCTTCGCCAGCTCGACGGCCCTGGACTTTGGATACACAAATTCCTCGCCCCATTCACGCCCGGGGTAAAACCACGCCCGGATGGCTTCCGGCTGTCCCTCTGCCCTCTCCCTAAACGTCATTACCGTTTTGTCGGTCGCCCGCAAACGATAATTGGGGATGGCGAGGATGGTTGTAAACACATGGTCTTCGGCTTGGTTGAAAATTTGGACGATGTGCCGGTCGCTCGACGAATCGAAGATCTTGAAAACATACGTACCCGCCGGCAAGGTCTGAGCGCCCACACCCGGAACCTCGACTGGCGCGTTGAATGTCACCGTCGTTTTCCTGTCCCAATCGTCTGCCTTCGCACTGGGTAGAAGCGCTAGAGCTACCAGGGACAAGCAGAAGATGGTCACTACTACTCTGAATCGATCCAGTCTTTTCATTGGAGTTACCTCAATCTTTCTTGGGGTGGTCTATTCTGCCCCGTCGTTCTTGGGTCGGATCTATGAATGAAATGAACTTATGAGACACCATATCAGCGGGAAAACTCGTCCCAGCGTTCGCCGTGCGGGCGACATTTTGAAAGGCCGAAGCGCAGACTGATAGATTTCGAGATCCGGAGTCGCCTCGACTACTTCCCCTTGGTCTATTGTTTGTTCCGTGGTGTGCAATGCGGAATTCGAAACCTCATAGATTTGGACCGAGGGAATTCCCAGGACCACTCTCGCCAGAGTCATCAGCGCGCCAGAGTATCTAGCCCAGACTCCTTCCGCGCTCTCCTCTGGATCCCAAAGGCTTAAGGACAGCGCTTCCTTTCCATCTGGGACGGTGAAGGCGAGAAGCCCCCGAAAATCCTTTTCCTTTCGGAACCGCGGAATAACTTCCTGCTCGAGAGTCCTGGTAAGCTCAACCTCGCAACCGGGTTTCACATTGATTAAAACCGCTCGTGTAAACACGTCGCTTCTCCCCTGACATTCGCCTCCCACCAGATCCTGGCTGGTAGCTTGAGGTACACTCGTTATACCCTTGGGCAATTCGCGTGTCAGTTCAGTACTGCCCGCACGTCTGGTCAGAACTGCTCATCCCAGCTAATGAGGGTCAACTACAGTCCCTGAGGGACCTATTTACTTTGCCGTCCCGCCACTAGCCGATCCGACCGCCCCGATCCGGCATCTGTGCCATGGGTGCGTTCCTTGTGTGGTTGAGCCGGGCTCCGCCCGCAAAAAGGAGAGCCAATAAAGTACCTACGCCTTCCGTCTCGTTCCAGCGATCACCAGCGATATGCCACCGACCAGGGCGATTCCGCCCAGAATCGGAGGCAAGGGAATCCGCTCTTTCGTTTCCGCGGTTGCGTGAATCGGGCCTATGTCCACGACCTTCCGATGCCGCGTGTACGTGATGCCCTGGTCAGAAAAGTTCAATGGGCGGGGAGCACTAACTCCGCCAACGGCGGTATCCCCAGCCTCCACCGCCGAGCAAAAACAACACTAAGAGAACGATCAATAAGGTTTCCATGTCTGCCTCCTCCTGAAAGTCAAAGCATCTGCAACTCACCAAATCATGTGATGGACGGGGCTCTCCCGGATTGCTATTCCGTCCCACCAGCCGTAGGCTTGTGGGCGGCCGGCCTGTCGGCTCTGACGTAGTCGGCGCCACCCTCTCCGGTTACCGAAATATCCTGCGCTCCTGTCCGCACCAAAATCTCCTTGGCGCGCTTCGTCCAATCGGCATTGTCCGAATGCACCGAGAGGAGAATTCCACCCTCTTTTACCCGCACTTCATAGCGCTTGGCCTCGTGCTCGGGAATCCCCATGCCAATCAGCGCGCCCGTTATCCCGCCCACTGCACCGCCCACGCCGACCCCTGCCAGGGCCGCCATGATAGGGCCGGCGGCGATAAAGGGACCCAAGCCCGGTATGGCCAGAGCGCCAATGCCCACCAACCATCCCAATGTGCCGCCGAGGATCGCACCGGTCCCTGCGCCTGCCGCAGCACCCTTTGGAGCCTTGGTGTGTTTCTTGTGGGCGAAGTCCTTGGAGACTACTTTTTCCGGAAACAGCACGGAAATATCCGTGTTTCGAAAGCCGGCCTCCTTCAAGATGTCGACGCCGTTCTCCACGCTCGAGTAATTGGGGTAAATGCCCAACACCGCTATTTTTTCTGCCATGGTGCACTCTCCTTTGGCCTTAAGATTTTCTTCCCGGCTTTAACTTGCACCTCATTTAGTCAGCTTGCCTTCGCCTGCCACTTCGGTGGCTCTCTAAAGCAGAAGGATCTGACCGCCTTTCACACCACCCTCGGGGCGACCATCCCCGTACGGGTTGCAGCCGCTCCCGTAGCTGGACTGGATAGAGCGTTACAATACGACGTTGATTGCAATGCGAATGCCGGGATGCACCGGGTTGTACAGGTAATAGCCGCCATCAACGTAGTCAACGTAAACTTCGTCGGTGTAGTACCAGTCTGCCGGCCACGGGTCAATGAATCCGAACCAATAGCCTCCGTACCGGAAGCGGCGATGCCCGGCGACAATCGTAGGACGGTTGATGCGGAACCTGTGCTCACGACCAAAATGGGCTCGAAAACGGTCGTCAGGAATGCGACCACCGCGGGTGCCAGCGACGCGCTGTCCCTGCTGTGCGTGTTCCTGCCGCTGTGCATGATGTGCAGACTT